>WNGJ01002451.1_pt1 | contig 18776 bp, 19 predicted proteins | sample 5400611 | NCBI WGS metagenome assembly WNGJ01 (sample SAMN13153375, study PRJNA577476) | soil metagenome | isolation source: 40 cm soil or saprolite under Garry oak tree replicate 1 | place: USA:California | collected 2016-06-15 | reverse complement strand
TTCGGCTTGAAGCCGCACCTGCAGGAGACGTGGAAGCTGTCGACCGACCCGCAGTTCACCTGCAAGGTCCGCGACGTGGTCGGGCTGTACCTGGACCCGCCGGAGGCCGCGCTGGTGCTGTGCGTGGATGAGAAGTCGCAGATCCAGGCGCTGGACCGGACCGCGCCGAGCTTGCCGATCCTGCCGACCACGCCGGCCAGGCGCAGCCACGACGATGTGCGCAACGGCACCTCCAGCCTGTTCGCCGCGCTGGATGTGGCCAGCGGCAAGGTGATCTCGGCGATGCACCGCCGCCACCACCACCAGGAGTTCTTGAAGTTCCTCAAGACCATCGACGCCAGCGTGCCTGCCGAGCTGGACGTGCAGCTGATCTGCGATACCTACGGGACCCACAAGACCCCGGAGATCCGGCGGTGGCTGTTGCGCCATCCGCGCTTTCACCTGCATCTGACGCCGACCTACAGCTCGTGGCTGAACCTGGTGGAGCGGTGGTTTGCCGAGTTGACCAACCGCAAGCTGCGCCGTTCGGCGCATCGCAGCGTGGCCGAGCTGGAGGCCGACATCGCTGCCTGGATCGGCGCGTGGAACGAGGATCCGAAGCCGTTCGTGTGGGCCAAGACGGCCGACGAGATCCTCGCCAACCTCGCAGGCTATCTTCAACGAATTAATAACTCGGGACACTAGCGGCAGTCGCGGTCTCGTGGCCGATGGCGCCGGGGACGGGCTTGCCTGACCCCATGGACTGTGCCCCGGCGCTGCTGCCCGGCTTGGTCGCCGGTACCGCCGCCACTGGAACTGCGGCTACCACTTGACGCGGTTTCCAGGCTGTTGCACAAAGGGATCGGGCGGGGTAGCGCAGCCTGAAGGGATACTGCGGGAAGCCCGCGTGGCAACGTGGCGTTCAGGTCGACACGCCACGGCGACTTTGCTCGCTGCTACTTCTGTGGAGTACCTGGGTGCGCAGCAGCCACCGGTGGCGACGGCTTGGGCCGTGGTTGGCGCAGCCACAGCGATGCCCGGGCGGGCTGCATCGTCTGGTCGACCACGGCGAGCAGCTCGGTGGTCAGCGCGTCCAGGTCGAGCTGCTGGCGCAGGCGGGCAACGAACGCCTCGACGGTGCGGGCCGCGTCGTAGCGGCGCCGGTTGAAGCGCCGGTCCACCATGGCCTGAACGCGCCGTTGGGCCGGTCGGAACGCGGCCGCGACCGCCAAGGTCGCGCCCGCCACCGCCCAGCTCGGGGGCGGCCGGTTGATCCCGCCGAACAGCTGCGCGAGGCCAAGGACCACCCCAGCGTAGCCCGTGCCGAGGATGGCGGTGAGCAGCCCGTAGACCACGGTGCGGTTGATGATGCGGTCGATCTCATAGAGCCGGTAGCGGCGGATGGCGATGCCGATGCTGATGGGCAGCAGCGGCAGGATCACGATGAACAGCGTGGTGTATATGGGCGGCGGCAGCAGGTCGTGGGCGATGAACGGCAGCGGGATGAGCGCGGCGGCGTAGCTGCACCACTTGAGCTGCTGGCGCTCGACGCCCCGGGCGCGACGGAACCGCACCACCACCGAGGCCACCGCCCCGCCGATGCTTGGGATTAGGAACAACGCGGCCAGGTCGAGGAGGTGGTCGAGCAGCGGCGTCCAGGCCGCGGGCACCGCGATGGGACTGCGGACGGTCCCGACGCCGGACACCACCAGGTTGCCCGGGTGCAGGCCGTTGCCGACCAGGGCCAGCAGCATGAACGCCAGGCCACAGGCGACGACCAGCCGCCAGCGGGGACCCAGCAGCCGGCCGGTTGGGAATGACAGCGGCAGCAGGACCACCGTGAGCACGAAGATGGGCGCGAAGGTCAGCCCGCCGACCAGGGCGACCGCCACGCCACCGGGCAGCGACCCGGGCGAGGTCAGCAGCGTGTAGCGGGCGTACGGGTCGCTCGAGAATTGCAGGGTGAAGCACAGACCAAGGGCGCACAGCTCCCAGCCGATCGGGTTGCGCGGCTGCCGCGCGGCGATCAGGCCGCCGACCACAGGATAGGTAAGCAAAACGACGCCCAGCACCTGGCCGGAGTCGAGCTGCCGGTTGCGGGCGGCGAGCACGATCCCGCCGATCGTGCCGGCCACGGCCGCCGCGCAGATCGACCAGGCCAGCCATGCGGCGGTCCGCGACGGCGCTGGCGTGCTCGTGCGGGCCGGCTGCCCGCGCGGGCATGGCGGGGAGCTCTGGTCGCCCGCTGCGTCTTGGCCCATCGCCGCCTCCACCCGCACGCGCGCCACGGCCAGCTCAGCCTAGTCCGATTCATGCTGCGTGGCGACCGTGACGGGTTCGTTACGGCCGGGCCGTCGGAGCCACCACCCGGCCGGCTCAAGGGGCGCCGCGGCTACCCGCGCACCCGGGACCGTCAGCAAAGGTGGCGGGGCGTCCTTTGCGCAACATCCTGGTACCAGACGGTTGCACAAACCCTGGAAGCGTCTTCGTCGTGACGCAGCCGGTAACGGTCTGGGGACGGTCAGCAGCGACCATCTCGGGTGGCAGTTGGAAGCCGAGTGGCGCGGAACGGACAATGGCTGGTGTTGGAGCAAGCACCGTAGGGGCCACCACCATACGTTCTGAGACGCCGGTCAGAGTTGGTCGGTGACGGTCGTCCGGAGCCCACCAACGACCGGCGGTCTGGTGCGGGCGCGGGCTGCCACTCGGGTCGGCTGGCTGCTGTATGGGGCAGGGCTGGCGCTGGTCGCGCTTGCGGCTGGGCTGTGGTTTGTGGTCCACCGGCCGGTGCCCGGCGCGGTGGGCTATGAGTACTGGCGCGAGGCAATGGTCAACGGGCTGGCGTTTGCGACCGTCGGGGCGGTGGTGGCCACCCGCCGGCCCGAGCACCCGGTCGGCTGGCTGTTCCTTGGGGCCGGCCTGGTGAGCGCGGTGCAGCTGGTCACCGGAGAGTTCGCCGCCGCGTTCCTGGCGGCCTCCGGCGCATCGTTTGGCGTGGCGGTCGCGACGTGGGTGTCCGACCAGGCCCAGGGGATGGTCGTCGGCGTGCTGGTCTCCCTGCTGCTACTGTTTCCCACCGGCCGGCCGCCCTCCCGGCGCTGGTGGGTGGTGGTGTGGGCCGCCGCCGTCGGGGTGGTGCTCTTTGGGTCGCCAAGGGCCTTGCGCCGTCCCGCTACGAGGCCTTCCCCGGGGTCCAGAACCCATTTGGGGTTGCCGGCCTTGCGACGGCGCTCAAGTGGGCCGCGGGCACCGCCGGGCTCATCGAGGCCGTCGGGTTTCTGGGCGCATTCGCCTCGCTGTTCGTCCGCTTCTTCCGCGCTGGTGGGCTGGAACGCCAGCAGCTGAAGTGGTTTGTGTACGCGGCCGTGGTCGGCCTTGCGGTGCTGTTTCTGCCGAGCCTGGTTCCCGGTGACACTGGGACGGCCGGCAGCCTCGCCTGGACGCTGGCCCCGGCCAGCCTCTCAGCGGCTGCGGCCCTGGCGGTCCTGCGCTACCGCCTGTATGACATCGACCGGATCATCAACCGCACCGTGGTCTATGGCGTGTTGACCGTCGTGCTGGGGCTCGGCTACGCCAGCGCGGTGCTGCTGCTTGGCCAGCTGTTCGGCGGGGTGACCGGGGACCCGCCGCCGTGGGCCGTCGCCAGCGCGACCCTGGTGGTGGCCGCGCTGTTCCAGCCCGCCCGGCGCCGCATCCAGGCCGCGGTGGACCGGCGCTTCAACCGGCGCCGCTACGATGCCGCCCAGACGATTCAGGCGTTCAACGCTCGGCTACGCCAACAGGTCGACTTGGACACGTTGACCGCCGAGCTGCTCGGAGTGGTGGACCAGACGATGGAGCCGACCCGGGTGTCACTGTGGTTGCGGCCGCCGGCAGAGCGCCGGGGTTCGTAGGCCGTTGACTCGTATTGTCGGGAGCGATCAATGGATCCTCTTCAGGGCAGGCAGGCGTGAAGGCATCAACGGCTTCTCGGCTCGCGTGGTCGCTGTGCGCCGGCGTCCTCCACGACTCCCCAGATACGCGGACCGTCGGGGCACCTCCACATACAGGATCGGCAGCCCTCCCAATGCCCGATCCCCTCGCTGAGAATTCCCCGTGGGATTCCCAGGGCCTCGAAATGGACTGACTGACGGGCTGACCCCGTTGGCACGGATTGACCTCGTTACGCGCCTGCCATCTCGTCCGCTAGCTCGGCGATATCGGCCTTCAGGCCCGGGAGGTCTTGGGAGAGGTCGAGGCTGCGTACGTGGATCTGGATGTTGGTGCCGGTGATCTTGTAGGGCTTCTCGACGTGCCGGTTGTCGACGTAGATCAAGTGTCCCTGGCTGACTGCGCGAGTCGCACAGTAGGTGATGATCTGGTTCATGTCGGAGCTGAAGGCGGTCTTCTCGCGTCTCCGGTACTTGGCGTCGGCGATCGCGACGCAGGTACCGTCGCGCCAGAAGGCGACGTCGGGCTTACGTATCATCCGCCCGTTATGGTCGAGGTAGTAGCTGTCCTGTGCCTTGACCTGGCCATGGATCGCGAGTTGGTGTCGGAGGGCGCCGACTAGGTAGTTCTGGAAGACGCTCTCCATGTTCAGGAGAAAGCCAGTGACTTGCACGTTGGCGGCGCTCGGGTCGGTGAGTTCGACGCTGCGGTCGGCAAGGACCATCCGAGCGAGCCGGAGCGCCGGCTGATGGTGGGCATTCAGCCTAGTGGTTGGGGTGGGCGGCAACGGCCGGCCGACTGCCAGCTCGGAAACGTCCGCCAACCGTGCGATGCACCGTTGCAGGGGCAGATTCGCTCTGGGGATAGTGGCTGTGAACGGCAAGAGCCGGCGCGCCGCAGTCGGCAATAGCTGGTTCTCCGGGACGTCTGTGGTGAGCCGGTCGTACCGGACCTTCACGGGCAAAGCCAATCCAATGCGTCGTCGCATCTGGTCGCTCTCGAGCAGGCGTCCTCGCAGCATCGGCGCCGCAGCCGTCACCCGCCGGTACCCGGGGGGCGCGCCTTGGTCCAGCGCACGATTGGCCTGCTTGGCGAAGAGCATGGCCATCGCATGCACCAGGCCGGAGGCCTCGTTCAGGGTCACGTCCTCGTCCCACCACCGATCCTGATCACTGAACCCCAACAGGTACAGCAGGCGCCTGACGGGAACCTTCGGGTGGATCCACACCTCCATTCCGCAGCGCGGAACGCCCCGACGTACTGGTTCGCACTCAGCGCCACCGTTCCGTTGCGGTGCTCCTCAAGCCTGACGTAGCGGCTCAGCGTCGTGAGTTCAGTAATCGCGTCACCCGGAAGCTGGAATTCCTGCTTCGGAGCCCGCTCTCGCAGTTGGATGGGGATCATCAGGCACGATCGCTGTTGGCGGTGATCGCTGCGTCGAGCGTCCCCAGCCCGAACTCACTGGTGACGTCCACGCGGGTTCCAAAGAACCGTTCCTCGAGCAGCGGCAAGATGGCGTGCCGCCAGATCCGCTCCCGCACCCGCAGCTCGCCGATCTGTGGATGCATCAGGTAGGCCGGGCCGATCGCTTGGTCGTCGCCCAGAGTGCCGCCATTCCCGCCGGTCTGACCGATGCGTTCATTGACATCGCGGAGGCGGCGATTTAGCTCGTCGAGCAGATCGACCGGATGAAGGTCCAGCTGCTTGTCCTCCAGCCAGCGGCGCAGCAGGCCGTCCACTGGCGGGAGGTGAGGGAAGAACGCGAGGAAATAGAAGCGTCGACGAATCGCGGCGTCCACTCGGCCGATCCAACGGTCAGCGGAATTCATCGTCGCGATGATGAACAGGTTTCCTGGCAGAGTGAACGGCTTGTCTGGCGAGTACTGCAGGCTCACCTCGTCGTCGCGGTACTCCAACAGGAAGTACAGCTCGCCGAAGACAGTGGCGAGGTTGGCCCGATTGAGTTCGTCGATGACCAGGATGTAGGGGTGTTCCGGATCGTCTTTGGCCGTGGTCGCCAGCAGCCGCAGCGGTCCGGGAACCAGCTCGTACCCTAGGGTGGCGCTCCCGTTCTGGGCTTGACGAGGCCGGAACCCCTCAAAGAAGTCCTCGTAGGCGTAGGACGGGTGGAACTGCCAGCGTGTAGCTTCCGCCGTCCTGGGTGGCGTGCTTGGCTAGCGCCTGCGCCATATAGGTTTTGCCGGTCCCAGGGGGGCCGTACAGCACGATCTGGCGTTTCTCCGCCAACAGCTCCAGAGCTTCTTCGAGCCATTCGCGCGGGACCAAAAGGTCAGCGGCCACCTTGTCGGTGGCGGCGGGTAGCTTGACTTCGGGCTCCCAGCCCGCTTGCCCAGGGGCTGGCGCAGGTGCCTCCTCCAGGCCGGCGCGGCGTGTCAGCCCGCCCTGCTTTGCCATCCACGACTACCGGACACCGGTGGCCGCCAGCACGCGAAGAGGGGCTGCACATGATCCAGCTCGACCTGACACCCCGCTCGGCACCCTCGTCCACGACCTGCCTCGACCGGGACAACTGGCGATGGGTTGCAGGAGCGGCTGCTGGAGCAGCCCGTGCTGGCCTCGATGCTCACCGACATCGCCACCGCCGTGCCCTACTACATCCCCACCACCGCGGCCGCCGCCCTCCTGGCCAGCCACCCACCCACCCCGAGCGGCAAGCCGACCTGCGGCTGCCGTTCGAGAAAATCCTGGTGCTGTTCGGCGCCGACCTGGAACTCGACCCAGCCAACTACCCCTGGCCGGGCAGGTTCCCCTTCCACGAGCTGTCCAGCTTCGGCATCGTCAACGACCTGATCCGCCGCGGCGGCTACCTCACCGGCATGGTCCTGCTGGCCGACGAGGACGGCCGCCTCCGCGACGACGCCGTCTGGATCGTGGCCGCCAACCCCAACCCCGAGCTGCCCTGGCCGGCGTCGCTTGACCGCATCCGCGGGCCGGTCCGCGGCTGGCGCGCCGCCGCCGACCTTGGACCACTGGTCGACAACGTCGCCGCCGCCCTCGCCTGGGCCCCATGGCGCCAGCCACCCCCGCCACCATCGATCCCCACCGAGCCGACCAGCCGCAGCCTGCGCAAGGCCCTCAGGCGCAACGCCATCCGCGTCCGCGAGCGGCACGGCGCACTCGTGGGCGTCCGCGTCCTCGACCTCGGCCGCAGCCTCGCCCACACCGGCCAGACCGAGCCCGTCGCAGACCATGGCCGCCAGCGCGCATCCCCCATCCCGCACCTGCGCTCCGGGCACTTCCGCCACGTCCGAGTCGGCCCTCGTGCCAGCTTCCACTACGAGGTCCGCTGGATCCCACCCGTGTGGGTCCAGGGCGACACCGACCGCGCCGCCCAGCAGCTCGTTGTTCGCCGCATCCCACCACCAGCCACCTGGGCCAAATCCTCTGCGCAGCAACTGCGTGGTCCCGGCGAACAAGGCCGACCCGTCCCAGCCCATCTGGAGGAGCCCCCAAGGCCGCTGCCAGGCCATCCCGTAACCGACCACGACCCCTTCGGCATCGACCTCCCGTAGCCGGTCAACCCAAGTGACCAGCCACTGGTGAGGTCGTCGCTGAGACCGCCGTCAGCACCGACCGCAACGCTGCAGCCCCGCCATCGCTCCCGGGGGTCGGCGTTGCCAAGCCAGGCCAGGATCATCAAAGCCCACGTCCAAGTCGACGAGCAGCGGGAACGTGCTCGCGTCCGCCCCCAGCAGCGGCTGGCACTGCCATCCCCCCGGCCAGCCGCAGCCGCCATCGCCATCGCCGTCACCGTCGTCGAGGTCCAGGCCGGCGTGCGCTCCCCCTGGCACCTGGAACGGGTCTCCCACTACAGCCTGTGGCCCGTCTGGGACCGCTTTGCCCGCCCGGCCCCACCCGACCCAGCCGCCACCGCTGCACGTCCCTTGGTCGTCCTCATTCAAGAACTCACCCCCGGCCTGGTCGACGCCACCGTCATCGTGCAGTTCGCCGGTGGCGTCGAACCGCTCGCCCTCACCCTCGACGGCGCCCGTGGCTGGTGGGAACTCATGGAACTGGAATGCCCCACTGACATCACCCCTGACCTCTCACCCGACGGCCTGGAGCTGGCAACATCATCCCAAGCAGATGGCCAGTGCTCGCGTGTACCCGACCATCTCACAGCACATCCAAACGAGATGCCCCTTGGGGGACTCCCGACTGGCCACCCCCGAACCACGACCGCGTCCTCGAGTGGTTCGACAGCCCGGGCATCGACCTCGGATAGGCACCTAAAGGTTGACAGCCTGTTGCACAAAGCCTCTGTTGGCGCTTATGAAGTGCTTCGCAGAGCGTCAGCGAGGCCCTATCTTGCGGGAGGGGCGGTGCCGACTGCGGCACCGCCCCTTCGGATGGCTGGTCGGGTCAGGCGGCGAGCCTGCCCTCCTGCTGGTAGTTGCGTGGCTGCACGGTAGCGCGCGCGGCCGCTGGCGTCGCGGCGGCGGGGCGCGGGCTGTCGGCCAGGGTGATGGTTGCGTCGGCGGCCGCGTCCGACATCTGGTCCAGTCCGGTCAGGCTGACATTGTCGAAGGTGTCGCAGGCCTGGTGGTAGCAGTGGTCATAGGCGACCCCGGCGCTGCCGCCGTAGATGGCGGCCTCCTCGGCGGTCTTGATGCCCTCCGCGCCGGTGAACAGCCCACCGGCCGGGATGCCGCCTGGGTGCGCCGGCGAGGTCGCGGTGATGAACGGGCCATAGTCGGAGCGGCCGTTGAACGGGGTCGGCGCCGACGCCAGCCCCTGGTTGGCGAAGTACTTGGTGAACACCTCCTCGATCGCCCCGGAGCCGGGCGGGCCAGGCTGCGCCCCACCAGGGCCGGGCGGGAAGGCGGAGTTGTCACCGTCGTAGACAAACCGCACGAAGTTTGGCGAACCGACCATGTCGAAGTTGAGGTTGAGCGCGATCGCGTCCTTTTGGGCGTCGGAGAGGCTGGCCACATACCGGGTGGAGCCGACCAGGCCAAGCTCCTCCGCTCCCCACCAGGCGAAGCGGACCTTGTTGGTGGTCTTGAACTTGGTCAGCTGCTCGGCGATCGCCAGGATGGTCGCCGAGCCGCTGCCGTTGTCGTTGATGCCCGGCCCGGGCAGCACGCTGTCCAGGTGGGCGCCGACCACCACGACGTTGTTGGGGTCGCCCTTCTTGGTGTCGGCCAGGATGTTGGCGGTCTGGCGCACCTCGGACTCGGTGTTGGTCTTCACATGCACCACGACCGGGCCGCTCTGCAGCAGGGCATACAGCTCCTGGCCGGTGGCGAAGCTGGCCGACACGACCGGGATGGTGACCCCAGCCGAGCCGAGCGTGCCCCCGAACAGGTCGCTGCGACCCGGCTGGCCCTCGTTGAAGATCACCACCGCCGAGGCGCCAGCCGCCGCGGCGTTGTCGGCCTTCTGCCGGAAGGTGCAGGTGCCCCGCTGGATCAGCGCGACGTTGCCGGCCGGGAACCCGGCGAAATCGCTGGTCTCGCAGCCGCTGGTCGAGCTGGGCGTGGGGGTGGGCGGGATGATGACGTCGACCGCGGTGACGCCTGTGGTGACGTCACCCGAGCCCGAGTAGGTCATGGTCGTGGTCGGGTAGTCGACCTGGTTCGGCGAGACCTGCTGGAGCACGGCCGGGGCCAGCTCACGGAAGAAGTCGAAGCTGAACCGGAACAGCTGTGGGCTGTAGCCGGCGCCCCGCAGCTTCTTGACCACGTAGTCGACCGACTGGTCGTAGCCAGCCGTGCCGGCGGCGCGGGTGCCGCCGTTGGTGTCGGCGATGGTCTGCAAGGCCGCCTGATGCTTGCGGATGTTCTTGAGGGTCACGGCCTCGCGGAGCTTGTCGGAATCAGAGGCCGGATCGGCGAGCGCGGCCGGGGCCGCGCCCAGCATGGCAAGCGCGAGTAGCGCGGTCGCCAGCCAGCTGATGGTCCTGCGCATGAGCACCCTCCTGCATGCGGGTTGACCGGGACACAGGGGACAGCCCACCAGCCGGTACCCAGGTGTACCCCAGGTGGACGTCCCGTCGCTTGCAGCGGCCTCACCCCCCAGCATCGCGGCAAGCCGCTACGCAACCGTGCGCGGGCACGCACCCTCGCGGCCGCCGGCAGGCCAGCACCATATCCGCTCGGTCCTAGTTTGAGAAGGTTGACACTGACTGCCCGCGACGGGGCGTAGCCATTGACTCTTAAGAATCTATACATTTGGTGCCAACAACGCGAACAGGTATAATTTATTATGGCCCATAGCTTCCTTGGCTGTGACCGTGACCAGCCCTTCCTGCTGCCACCCGACCTGCGCGACTGGCTCCCCCAAGGCCACCTCGCCTGGTTGATTCTCGACGTCGTCGACCAGCTCGACCTCGCGTCCTTCTACCGAGCGCACCGTGATGACGGGCACGGCCATCCGCCTACGACCCCAAGCTGCTGCTCGGCGTGCTCCTCTATGGCTACTGCCGGGGCGTGCGGTCCTCCCGGCAGCTCGAGCGGCGCTGCACTGAGGACATCGCCTTCCGGGTGCTGGCCGCCAACCAGCTCCCCGACCACGTGACCATCGCCCGCTTCCGCGTCCGCCACAAAAGGCGCTGGCCGGATTCCTCGTCGAGTCCTTGAAGCTGTGCGCCGCCGCCCGGATGGTCCGCGTTGGCACCGTCGCGCTGGACGGCACGAAGGTGGCCGCCAACGCCTCTGACAAGGCCAACCGCACCCACGAGCGGCTCGAGGCCGAGGTCGCCGAGATCCTGCGCCAGGCCGCCGAGACTGACCAGCGCGAAGACCAGCTCTTCGGCGACGCCCGCGGGGACGAGCTGCCCGAAGCCCTGGCCAGCAAGGCCGGCCGACTCGCGCGGCTGCGCCAGGCCAGGGCCCAGCTGGAGGCCGACGCCGCCACCCGGCAGCAGGCCTACCAGCAGCGAGTGGCCGCGTACGCCGCGGCAGCCAAGGCCAAGGGCAGAAAGCCCCGCACGCTCAAGCCCCGGCCGCAGGAGACCCCCAACCCCAAGGCGGTCGCCAACACCACCGACCCGGACAGCCGCTTCCTGCACACCCGCAACGGCACCGTGCAGGGCTACAACGCCCAGGCGGTCACCACCATGCACAAGCTCGTTGTGGCGGCCGAGCTCACCTGCGAGGCCAACGACGTCCACCAGCTCGAGCCCATGCTGAAGGCGACGGCGGCCACGCTGGTTGCCGCCGGGATCGACGACCGGCCTGAGACGGCGCTGGCGGACTCCGGGTACTGGTCGATCGCCAACCTCACCGAGATCGATGGCGCGCCGGAGCTGTTCATCCCGCCGGCCAGGCACGGCCGCCAGGGCAAGCCCCGCAAGGACGGCAAGCCGTCGGCGTCCAAAAGCGACGGCCTCCGACCGCCATGAAGGCCAAGCTGGCCAGCCAGCGGGCAAGGCTCGCTACGCCAAACGTCGGGAGACCGTCGAGCCGGTGTTCGGCCAAATCAAAGAACAACAGGGCGCCCGGCGGTTCCTGCGCCGCGGCATGGCTGCCTGCCAGGCGGAGTGGAAGCTGCTGTGCGGCACCCATTATGCCGAGCACCGGATTATGCTGAGTAGCCGCCAGCACGCCGCGTCTGCCCTGCTCAGGCGGCCCTGACGGTGCGAGGGCAGTCGGCATAATCCGAATCCTTTGATGCACCTCTCGCTCCGGCCGACGCATAGGTTCTTGTTGGTAGTGAAGCGCCTTGCCTTGCGAGCAAAGGGCTCCTCGGTGGCACTCCAAGTCGATACATCTGGCCGGAGTGACTTTGGCCGTGCCCGAGAGCCGTGGATTATGCCGACCCCACCGCCGCGATCACCGCCCCAGCACCGGCTCCCGGCCCCACATCGGCATAACCCGGAGGTCGGCATAATGGGTGTTATGCCGACATCGGCATAACACCCACAACCTGCTGAAGCTGTGGCGGCACACGGTCGGCCAACTAGCAGTACTCCGTTAGGTCCGTCCAGCACTGTGAGAACTTCCCTCGACAACCTCAAGACCGGCCTGCGGGCGGGCCGCCTGCGGCGGCCGTCCCCGCCGGCAACGACACGACGGCCACCGGGCACGGCCCCACCCGCACGGCGGAGAGTCACGAGCGCGACGACTGAGACACTTGAGTCGTTCCACCGAATCGCAGCGGTCAGGCGCGGCCACCGACCGACGGTGCCCGAAATCGCACGGTCAGCCACCTGCGGCCATGATCGCCTCGCCCTTTGCCTCGGCATCGCCAAGGAGGTTGCCACCGTCACCCTGCGCGGCAAAGCCGCAGTCCATCGCCTGCTTCTGCGTCCGCTCCTCAGGGGTGCCGGCGATCACCGCGCCGCCTGCGTCACTGACACGAGCGGCCGTGGCAAAGCATTTCGCACCCTGGTCGTAGGTTCGACACGCCTTTTTGACGAGCACAGAGACCGACTGTAGACGGTGGCTGGGAGAACCGATTCGAGCCAACTCACCACTACAGGCACCCAGCGTGTTCCCAAGCTCGACCATCTTCGCGCGCGTCATGTTGATGCTCGACGTGAAGGGCCTATCGATCCTCTTGTGCACCTTGGTGACCGCCGTGAGCCAGGCCTCCTCGGTCAAGCGCGAGGGCGAGACGGTGCTGGTGGTCGGCGCCACCGTGCTGGTGGTCGTGCCCGGCGTGGACGCGGCGGTCGACGTGGCCGCCTTGCCGGCGCACCCGCCGACCAGCAGGACCAGCAGGACCGTGGCGGCGAGGCGAGCGGCGGAGCGGCGGCGGCTGGCTGGCATGGGGAACCCCTCTCCAGCGCTGCAACGCGGCGAGGGTCGCGTGCCAGGCGCGACTTGGTGTGGTCGGCGAGCTGACGCGAGCCAGTCAGGGGGACGGGCCGCGGCTGCGGCGACCTCCTCAGATGACACACCCTGCCCGACCAGGGGGGCAGCGGCTCCCTCGCGTCGCGGTCCGCAGTCCTCGCTTGGAAAGCTACACCTTGCCTTGCCGTCGGGAAAGAGACAAACGTGGAGGTTGTCACAGGCTTGTCACAGAACTCTGGGGAGCTGGGGCAACACCCTCGGTCCGCGCTGGGTCCGCGCGGCATCGGCAACCGGCGGTTGGGGCGGGCAGGAGCGGTCACAACCGGCATGCAAGAATCCCAGGTCACGGCGCCTTCACACCACGAACCTCGGGGTGGAGCGGAGTGGGGGCGAGTTCGAATCTCCCTACCCAGGCCGCACCTAACGGAGTACTGCTAGCGGCCAGGCCAGCCACCGCCTGAGCGACCACCACGCGAACTCGAAGCGGCTACGTCCACCGCCCGTCGACCAGCTACCCGGACCGTCGCCTGAGGCTCCTGAGCGCCCGGAACCCTCCGCGAAATGGCGGCGCGTCCTTTGTGCAACAGCTTGTTATCGTGCGACCGCGACCGCTGCGCGTCCGACGGCTCCTAGCGCGCCCGTCACCACGACGATCGAACCGTTGACGGGGCCGTCGGCAAAGACAGCTCGGTGGACCGTAATGCCCGGGATGCCCAACCCTGCGGCTTGCTCGAACGGCACCTCTGCCGGCAGGGGTACGGCCCGCTCCGCGGGAACGACCACGTACTGGGCCGCGGTTCCGAACGGGCGGTAGGACTGCGCGAGATACGTCCAGACACGCTCCCCGAGCCGACCGCGAGCAACGTCCGGGCCAACGGCCTCGATCACGCCAGCCCCGTCACCGTACGGGATCACCCGTGGAAACGCCATCGTGGATCCCCACCATCCACGCCGCTTGCCAAGATCGCCGCCGTGGATCCCGAGGCCGCAACCCTGATCCTGACCTCACCTCGGCCGGGTTCCGGCACCGGCATCTCGCCGACCTGCAGCACCTCCCGCGCTGCTCCCTGCTGCTCATACCAGGCTGCGCGCATCGGCGGATCAGTCGGTTGCGGCGTCAGAGTGGGGCTTGGGCCGCGCGAGCAGGCGGCCGCCGGCCATCACTGCCCCGCTCCTTGCTCGCGGAGGGCGGCTGCGTGCGCGCGCGACCATTGTTCGAAGGTCCGCGGTTGGCTTCCGGTGATCTCTTTGACGGTGGGGAGGACCCGCGATTCGTCGAGATCCCCGTCGACAAAGAACTTGAAGAAGGCCTCAACATACTCGGCGGGCATTCTCTCACTCATCTCCCTTCGGGCGTCGCGGTCCGACTGGGCTTCGAAGCGCAGGTCCCGTCCCAGCACCTTTGCCAGGATCCGGACCTGGTCCTCCGGAAGCAACGACTCCGGGCCGCTCAAGCGATAGGCGTGGCCCTCATGTTCGTTCGAGGTGAGCGCGACGGCGGCGACTGCGCCCAGGTCGTCAGGATCGATCGCTGCGACGCGGACGTCCGCGAACGGCAGGCGAACGACGTCACTCGACCTGACCTGCCCGATCCAACGGAAGGTGTTCGACATGAAGCTGTTGGGCTGGAGAAACGTCCACGCCAGGCCTGAGTCGCGCACCGCCTGCTCGGAGAGGATGTGATAGCGGGCGACGGCGTTGCTGGTGTCGCCGCCGGGAGCGGCCGAGCTCGACAGCAGGACGACTCGCTCGACGCCGGCGCGTCGCATCTCCGCCAGTGTCCGTGCCAGCTGCAGGTAGCCGCTCAGGAGGAAGACGGCGCGAACGCCTTGGAGCGGCCCTCGCAGGCTGTCGGCCCGATTGAGGTCGCCGCCGACTGGGTCGACGCCTGGCGGCCAGGTCCGCGAATCCGATCCGGGTCGAACGAGCGCGCGCACGCGCCGGCCGTCGCGCGCCAGCGCACGGACGACTGCCCCACCTGCGTTTCCAGTCGAGCCGGTGACAAGGATCATCGTCCGACCTCCTTAGCCGCTGGCATCTCACGGGGACCTGCGGGTTCGCCGGGTGGGATGTTCTGATTGCGGTGTAGGACATTGGTCGGGTCGTAGCGTCGCTTGAGCGCCTGCAGGCGCTCGAAGGCGTTGCTGCCGAAGGTGGCGCGTACGCGTTCGATCGGTTCGTCCGCCTGCATGTAGTTGACGTAGCCGCCGGCGCTGACCGACCAGGGCTCGATCGCGGCCGCCGTGTCGCGCGCCCACGCCACGTACCGCTCGTCGAGTGCGTCGTCCTGCCAGCTCGCCTGCACGGTGATGTTGAACGCGGCGTGGCGAAAGCCGATGGCACCCTCAGGAGCGTCGGCTTCCTTGGGGGCGCCGTGCAAGGACTCGATCAGGATTTCACCGGGCGGCCGGCCCAGCGCGACGATCCGCTCGACCAACTCGTCGACCAACTCGTCTGGTAGCTCGCGCGCGAAGTGTCCCTTCCAGTAGTGCCGGTTCCGCCCGTACGCCGCGTCGAACACGCGCTGCTGCTCGAGGAAGGAGCGCGCGCCCACGCGGTCGTCGCGGAGGCCTGGTCCGGAGCGGAGCGTCCGCAGCTCACTGGGATCGGCAGTTGAGCCCGTGTAGCAGGGCGCGAGGACGACCGACGGCGCGAGCGAGTCGTCCACGGAGATGGTCGCCTGGCAGCTGAGGTCTCGGGGAGAACTCGCGACGACGTCGCGGAAGCGGCCAAGCGCGTCGCGGACACCCGTCCCGCCGAACACCAGCGTTCCGCCGACGACGGAATCGAGTGGGTGTAAGCGGAACTCCAGTCGCGTTGCAACGCCGAAGTTGCCGCCCGCGCCACGAAGCCCCCAGAGCAGCTCCGCATTGTCGTCGGTGTTGGTGTGGATGATCCTCCCGTTGGGGATCACGAGCTCGGCAGCGATCAGGTTGTCGCAAGTCAGGCCGTGCTGGGCGGTTAGATGGCCGATCCCGCCGCCCAGGGTCAGCCCGCAGACGCCGGTGGAACCAACGACGCCTCCGGGTGTCACCAGGCCGTGCGCCTGCGTCGCCTGATCGAAGTCGACCCACGTCGATCCGCCCTGGGCGCGGGCGATTCGAGCGTCGCCGTCGACCTCGACACCTCGCAGCAGCGAGAGGTCGATCACCAGGCCGCCGTCGAGGACGCAGTGCCCGGCGGGATTGTGCCCGCCTCCGCGGACTGCGACCTGCAGGTCGTGCACGCGGGCGAACTCGGAGGCGGTCGCCACGTCCCCCGGCCCGGCGCACCGCGCGATCACCGCCGGCCTGCGGTCGACCATGGCGTTGAAGCAGATACGCGCAGCGTCGTACCCGGCATCGGTTGGACCCAGCACCGACCCAGCCATTGACCTGCGCAGCTCGCTCAAGCCCTCCTCGACGCTGAGGGGAGTCCCATCAGGGACCGTCATGGCACCCTCCTGTCAATCGACGTGGGTCTATCAACCGATGCATATCAGACTTCCTTTGCGCTATCCGTGAGAAACGGCAATCGGTCTCATCTCAGCCAGCCACCTGCGACCCGACGCGCGGGCAACGGTTGCCCGACCGGTCCGCGGAAGCCGACTCGACGCGGTACAGCTGCTCCACCGGTTCCCGCAGGAACTCCCCACCGCAGCCCTTGAGCTCGCGGCACCGTCTCGACCAGGCGCACCCGAAGGTGAGGACGCCCAGCGCGAACACAGTCGGCGGCACGACGAGCCCGCGACCCGCAAGGTCGTGTCGGCGGCTGACGCACGCTTCACGCCTCCGGTCCATCGGCGAGGGTACCCTCCTCGGCGCTAACGACCTCCTCGATAGCAGCGAAGAACGCGCGGATGCCGGGGAGGTTGGCACCCTTGGCTCGCGAGGCGGCGAAATCCTCCGGTGATCGCCACGACACGATGTCCAGCCATTGACCGTCGGGCAGGCGGACGAGTCGCGCGTCCATGAATCCACCGCGATCCGCGCGAAATTCATCAAGCATCCGCGGTCGCGCCGCCAGCAGTGCATGCGTGTTCTCTGGTCGCACGCGAAAGCGGGTCAGTTCTATCGTTGACAAGCCGACCGCCTCCTCATGGCTGCCTCCAATCACGTCGTGGCTTCTCATGGACAGACGATGGATTCTTCGGACCGCTGCGGCGCTGGCCGGTGTTGCTTGTCTCGTGTCGGAGACGACGCTCGGGTCCTCCACCTCGGCGACGGGAGCGCGCAGGAGTCAGGAGGCGGGTCGCCCAGGTCGCGGGAACAGCCAGCGCGCACGTCACAGCAAGGAGGACCGCGGCAGCGACACACCCTGAATCTCCACGGCCAACCGCGACCAATGCGTCAGCCGCGATGCCGGCGTGACCGCCGATGCGCTCAGCGTCGCCGCCAGGTCACCCCCGGGGCCGGCCAGGGTGACGACGCGTCGTGGCAGCGCCGGGACAAGCCCGAAGCCGACCACCCCCCAGGTACCCAGTGCCGCCACGACCGCACCCGATGTCTCCCCAACGAGGTAGAGGTAGAGGTAGAGGTAGAGGTAGAGGTAGAGGTAGAGGTAGAGGTAGAGGTAGAGGTAGAGGTAGAGCACACCAAGGACAGCAACAAGCAGCGCGTTCGCGACCACGGCGATGATCGAAAACAAGGTGGAGGCCTTCACCGCTGATCCTCCTTGTCTCCAGCCGGTGGGACCTACTGATCGGGGGATGGTGCGACGGGTTCCACGTGTAGGCAGCTCCCGCCCGGCGAAGACCGCGTCCTTGCTGAAGGCGACCGGCAGGTCGAACAGGAGCACGTAGTGCTCGGTGAGCGCGAAGTCGTGCATCATCGACCGGTCGGCAACAGCGATGTCGGTGGTGTGGCTCACCCTGCCCGTGGCGTCGACGACGACGTGCCGGACATGATCCCATCTCCAGAAGTACGCGATGGCGTGCAGTCCGCTGGTCCGCCGGTCCGCTGGTCCGCCGGTCCGCGTTGGTGTGGGCGGCGAAACCGCCCGGCAGCGTGCCGCCGAAGTCGCACGGGCTGAGGGTGGCCAGCTCGTCGGAGAGCTCATAGGGCAGCGGGCCGCCCTCCACGGTGGCCAGGGTGCGCCGGGCGTGGGCGATGACGCGGGTGTTGGCGGCGAAGTCGATCCCGGCGTGGACCGGGCCGTGCGGCCAGTGCTCGCCCAGCGACTCGGCGACGGTCTTGGAGCGGACAAAGCGGTTGCGGTACCACTCGGCTCGGCCCTCTCGCAGCCGGACACTATGCACCATGCCTCTGCCCAAGAACCAGTGGTAATTGGGGTCGTCCAGACCCATCGGGTTGGGCCCGTTGCGAAGGTAGCGTCTGCTCGGCTCGGCAGGCACGCGGCTGGTGACCGGCAGGTCGAACGCCGTGACCTCCTCGGCAACCGGAGCGAACGAGCCTTCGAGGAAGCGATTCCGGGCAGGCCTTGGGGATGTCCCTTCGTGCTCGGTGACGCTCACGGAGCCCTCTTCTTAAGTGGCAGCACCGGAACCGGGTCGACCGAGCCATGACTCTTCGCAGGTTCTCCTCCAGTGATCTGGCCAGATGCGGGATGGCGAGGGTCCTTGGTCGCAGCTGCGAGGGGCTGGGCACCGGGAGGGCAGTAGGGTAGCCATCGAGGGACCGGGGAACCAGGCAGAACACCGGCAGAACGCGTAGCTGACCCGTTTCGCCAAGCATGGGCCATGGGGCCCACAGCGCGGCCCCCAGCGTCCGACTAGTCCCGTTTTCCGCACCTTGGTTGGGTAGGGCCGAGCGAGGGTGGTGTGCTCGGCGGGTCGTTGTGGCCTGAGAGCCTTTGTGGCACAAGGCCGTAGGGTGCATAAATGCGTTCGTGCAGCTTGTCGGTACTCATGCACGAGACCACCGAGGAGATCGCGTCGGTGGACTCGGGGCGGCTGGTCCATGCCAGTGAGCGCCGGTCCGACGGCTGGTTCTGGCGGTTGCAGCCCAAGCGCCCGGTGCGCACGGTGGGCACAGATAGTGCTCGACGTAGACCCGGAGCACCTGTTCGAGGTGGCCGCGTCCGAGGATCAGCAGCCAGTCCAGGCACTCGGCCCGCACCGTCCGGATCCAGCGCTCCGCGTGCGCGGTGCGCGTTGGCGTTGGCGCCTGC
>WNGJ01019423.1_pt1 | contig 18781 bp, 13 predicted proteins | sample 5400611 | NCBI WGS metagenome assembly WNGJ01 (sample SAMN13153375, study PRJNA577476) | soil metagenome | isolation source: 40 cm soil or saprolite under Garry oak tree replicate 1 | place: USA:California | collected 2016-06-15 | reverse complement strand
TCTGGGGGCTGCCTTGAATTGGGAGTTGAAATGACACGCCGGAGTGCTATTCTGGGTTTCGGCCTTGCGTTTCAGACCTGATCTGCGATTGCATCCCCTTCGATTCCGTCTAGGCGGGTACCCCAATGAAGATCAACATCAGCTATCGGCATGTCGAATCTCCGCAAGCAGTTGAATCAGCGTTGGATCGTCACGTCTCGAAAATGGCCAAACTGCTGAAGTCCTATCAGCCGGACCTTGTGCAATTCCATGGGGGATTTGAGAAGCATCCCCATCGGGTTGAATTTATTTTTTCCGCGAACCTCTCATTGCCCACCGGCACCTTACATGCCACGGGGGCGGGTCCCGACGCCGCAAGCAGCGCGCGAAAAGCTTTTGTTGAGCTCGAGGCGCAGATCAAAAAGCATCAGTCTCGCCTGCGTAAGGATTACGAATGGAAGCGCAAGCGCGGGAAAGCCGAGCGAGCGCTCGCCTAAGAAGCTGTTCTGCACAGTCCGGATTGCATGCAAGGAGAGGCCGGATGAGGGGTTAAAAAACTCTCTGCCGGCGCGGCCCCCACCCCGAACCGTTGCCGTAACCTATTCCCTGGCCTTAACGCGCCACGCTATTTTTCAAGCGTGGAGAGGTCGAAAGCGTCGCTTTCCGCGGTGGAGACGTGCACGCCGGTACCCGACGATTGCACGTCCCCGCCGACCACGTAGAAACGATTGCCGATCACACCCCCGGCTAACCCGTGTCGCGAGACGGGCAGTGACGGTATTGTCGTCCAAGCGTTGCGTGCTGGGTCGTAGGCCTCGACGGCGCGGAAGGTGGCCATCATCTGCGGGTCTTGAAATTCGCCCCCGGCGATAAAAATTCGACCGTTGTATACGCCTGCGGCCAGGGCGCTGCGCGCGGTAGGCATGCGGGCACGCGGCGGTCCCCAAGAGTCCGCTGCCGGATCGTATTCCTCGACGACAGAAACATCGGTCGATAGCCCGATAAACGCCGCTCCCACGCGTCCGCCAATCACGTAGATTTTCCCGTTAACCACGCCAATTGCAGCGTGGTTGCGGGGAGTCGGCATCGAGGCACGTTGACGCCAGGCGTTCGTGGCGGGGTCGTATTCTTCGACAGTCCCCAGGCAGACTTGCGCATGCGTCTGATCAATGGAAGTTTGATTTGAACCGGGAGGTGTGCTGGCGCCGCCGATCACATAGATTTTGTCGTTCAATACCGCGGCGAGCGGAGAGCCACGCTTGGTTGGAAGCGGCGCCAACGCCTTCCAGGTGTCGGTCGCCGGATCATATTCCCAGGAATTATTGATGGGTACCCATGCGGCTGGCCCGCTTTGTGGAGCGACGAATCCGCCAAACGCGTAAATCTTCCCGTGATATTCGGTCAGAGCGACGTGATGAGCCGGCAAGGCCATTGGCTTCTTCTTGGTCCAATGGTCGCTGGCGGGATCGTATTCGTAGACCAGGCCAATGGGTGTCCAGATGGGCGCTGACACCAGCCCCGCAATCACGTAAAGTTTGCCGCCGGCGGCGACGCCAAGTATTTCCTCATTAGGTTCAGGAAATGGCGCGATCTGCATCCATTTGCCCTGCGCGAACGCGGTGGGAGCAGCCGCAATTAAAAGCAAAGCCAACCTGATTACGCGCAGTCGTCGGGAACCCCAATACATTGACAGGCGCATTGTCTCAGTCTCCTTATTTATTCCTAATCCCCGAGATCGCGAAGAGTCATCGCGATGGCGATCCGCGAACGGAACACCCTGCCATGGCTGGGTCAATATACACGGCCAATATACACGCTATGACCGCTTGCCGGAATATCTGCCGTTGCGGGCCGGATCGCCCGATTGAGCCGCGCCCATCGTGGGTCACCAGCAGCCGGATTTGGTGATTTTCCCTATGCTAAGATAGCGACAATGCCGAGAATCGTTCGGTCTGGCCCATGGGAGGCCCCATGAAAGAAGTCAGCGTCGGGATTATTGGGACGGGCTGGTGCGGCGGCATACGTGCGGAGACCTGTGCCGTGAGCCCTTTCGTGCGCGAACTGCACATCGCAGAGATCCGCGAAGAACGGCTGAAAGAAGTGGCGGCGAAGACCAAACCGGTGACTGCCACGACGGATTATCACCGTCTGCTGGAAAATCCATCCATTGACGCGATCATGATTTCCGCCACGCCGGAGACCACCCATTATCCGATGGCCAAGGAAAGCCTGCAGGCCGGCAAGCACGTGCTTCTCGAGAAACCGATGGCATTGGAGCTTTCCGAGGCGGACGACTTGATCGCCTTGGCGCGCTCCAAGCACTTGCTGTTTACGATTGGGTATTCGCAACGATTCAATCCGAAGTTTGCTTACGTCAAACGATCCATTGATGACGGCACGATCGGCCAGCCCGTAAGCGCGCTGGTGAGCAGACACATCACGCGGAACCTTGGAAAGAAAATTGGCGGCCGCATCAAGCTCTCGCCCGCGGCCATGGAAGCGACCCACGACATCGATTTCGTGCTGTGGTGCTTTGCGCCTCGCAAACCGATTCGCGTTTACGCGCAGGAGGTAAGCAAAATCATGCAGCCGACGCACCATGTTCCGGATTGCGCCTGGATCATGGTGACGCTGGAGGACGGATGCGTATTCACCATTGGGGCCGGATGGGTGCTTCCGCCGGCTTATCCCAATTTCGCGTCCACCTGGATCGAGATGGTCGGCACCGAAGGCGCGATCCTGGTGGACGACACGCATCGTGACGTCACTCTCAATACCATGAAGCGAAGCATTGAATTTCCGATCTCCACGATGCCCGGGGAAAAAGTGGGGCACGTGTATGCCGGCCCGATGGAAGCGGAGACAATTCATTTTCTGGAATGTGTAGCCACCGGGCGGCAGCCGCTGGTAACTCCGGAGCACGCGAGGATGGTGATGCAGGTGTATCAAGCGGCAGATCAGTCTGCGGAAGAGGGTCGGCCCGTGGACATCGCGGTCGAAGCAGTTCCGACAGCCCTCGCGCGCTGAGCCGCCCACCAATCTTCGTCCGTCCTAGTGCGGAGTCAATTTGGGTGCCGATAGCACGCCCGCTCTTGAGTATGCCGGTGTAGCCGCCGCGGCTGCCCAACCCACAAAAACACGCTGGGTGGTTCTGTTTCTGATCAGCCTGATGTACTTGATCTGTTACATGGACCGCAGCAATATCTCGGTCGCGCAGCCGGAAATCGCCAAACAGTTTGGTCTCAGCAAAAGCGCTATGGGCCTCGTCCTCGCCGCCTTCACGTGGGCCTATGCGCTAGGACAGGTTCCCGCCGGGTGGTTTGGTGACCGCTTTGGCCCCAAGCGCGTGCTTACGGTTATCATGACACTGTGGTCCGCTACTGCCGTGATGACCGGCGCGGCCCTCGGCTTCGGTTCTCTCTTCGGCGCGCGCTTCCTTCTAGGACTGAGCGAAGCCGGGGCATTTCCGGTTGCCAGCCGCGGCATGCAACTCTGGTTTCCGCGCGTCGAACGCGGCCGCATCCAGGGCACGACGCATTTCTTCAGCCGCTTCGCCGTTGCCATCACCCCATTTATTGCCGGCAGCATTCTGCTCGCCTTCGGTTGGCGCGCGATTTTTTACATCTTCGGCTCGCTGGGCATTGTGTGGGCCATGGCCTTCAGCCTGTTTTATCGCAACCTTCCCGAGGATCACAAAGGCGTCAATCGCGCGGAATTGGCCCGCATCCGCGGCCTCAAGCCGGACGGAAGCATAAAGCCGCCTGCCACCGCCCAGCTCGCGACTCCCTGGAAACGAATCCTCCTCTCGCCCAATATGTGGTTCATCTCCCTCGGCTATTTCTGCTTCTTCTTTGGAACGAACTTCTACCTCACCTGGTATCCCACCTATCTGCGCGAGCATCTCCACATGTCCATTCGCTCGCTGGGCATTTGGGGATCCGTTCCTCTGTTTGCCGGGATGGCCGGAGACTTAGTCGGCGGCTCGCTCTCCGATCTGATCTTCAAGACCACGGGCAAGGCCAAGTTGGCGCGCCGCGTCGTTGCCGCTCCCGGCTTTATTCTTGCAGGCGCGTTCGTAATTCCCGCCGCGCTGACCCCGAACCCCTTCAACTCGATTCTCTGTTTGGCCGCCTCCTTCTTTTTTCTCGAATGGGTAATCGGTCCGGCGTGGGCCGTTCCTATGGATGTGGGCGGTCAGTTTAGCGGCACGGTTACGGGCGTGATGAACATGGTCGGCGCTCTTGGCGGAGCCTCCACCGCCGTCGTGTATGGAAGTCTGTTCAACCGCGGTTTGTGGGTCGCGCCATTCCTGGTGAGCGCGGGAGTGATGCTCCTGGGTGCGCTGATGTGGATATTTCTGATTAACCCCGAAAAGTCGGTGGTTGACGGCGGAATCGTGAAGTCCGAGCTCGCCTCCCGCGTTTAGTCAGTTTGCACAACATTGCGACACTCCCGGAGTTGTCATCGCCAGCGGCACCGAAGGTGCTTGCGGATAAGCCTGTGGCCCTGATGCGCGGTCACGGCTGCGTCGTCGTGGGCAGTTCCATTCCCCCAAACCGTCTATCGCGTCATCTATACGGAAATAAACGCGCGCCTGCAGTCCGAGGCCGCTCGCCTCGGCACGGTCACTTTCCTCTCTCCGGAAGAAGCCGCCAAGTCTGCCGCGACGCTCGATGCGCAGGTGCCGCGCGCCTGGGAACTCTGGAAATCCCGCATCGGCAAAATCGAATAGCGCCGAGCTCCGCAATGAACGCGTAGTGCAAAGATCGCGTTCAATCTCAAGGCAAGCTACTAGGGAGCCTCGGCGGAAGTGGTGGAATGCAACAGAACGTCGCATTGATGCGCGTTTAAGAGAAGTGCTTTAGGAGCAATTCTTGCACAAGCTGGAGCACCGTCCTGACGCCTAGGCCTGAACCGGGTGCAAGCGACCATGCCCAGTAAGTTCTTTCGTATAATATGGTGTGAACCGCAGGGGCGTAGCTCAGTGGCAGAGCAGCGGCCTTTTAAGCCGTTGGTCGTGGGTTCGACCCCCACCGCCCCTACCAGCTTTCTCCTTCAGCTCACGGGACTTCCGAATTCCGCAGGACAGCAAAAGGCAGCAGCTGCTGGCGGAGGGCCAAGTTTTCGAGGATGAGATCCTCACGCGAACGGAAAACACTGATAAACCAGCCGATGAGGTGCCGGAGCCAGGAGATCATCGTGCAAAATCTTATCGGAAATCCGGCAACAAGCCGTTTGCAACTCATTCATTTTCCGAGTGCACTAGGTTTTGAGGGACACCGGGATCGGTTCCGCACCAACGATTCTGTAGTACCGTCTGGCCAGCCCGGCGGAACCGTTGCAGCATTCCTGATCGCGCCGTTGACTGTTCCGGTTGTGTTTAGCGCAGCCAACCCGCAGGCGACAAAAATAGCAGGTGAAGGATTACTGGCAGCCGTTGAAACCTTTGGTTAGGCAAATGGAGGAAGCGGGCGGAGGTGGGATGGCAAGACCCCGCTCGTTCATCAATTTGATGAGAAGCCTTTCGGCCTCAGGGTGTGGGATGGCAGATTGCACGCCGACTCGAACCAGGCCGCGCGCCCAATCCAGTGGAATCCATGTTTTTCCGAGCAACGCACCATTTATGCTGTCCCGGCTCCCTCCGTCGTGCGCGTCTAACTTAGCGCCATGATCCACTAGGAGTTGAATCACTTCGGTCCTTCCTTTGTGGGCCGCGCCGTGCAACGCGGTGCGTCCTTCGTCGTCGGCCACGTTCGGATCGATACCCAGAGTTAGACACATCTTCACAGCATCCAGGCTCTCGGCCTCCGACCATTCGAAGGTAACACCCTCCACCCATCCGATGCCCGAAGCTACGGCTAACGGCGTTACGTTATGCGCGGTAAAGATTTTTGGATTCGCACCGTGTTCCAGCAACAGCTTCATCAAGGTGACATCGCCGGATTGCGCCGCGCGCAGGAAGGGCGTCGCGCCGTCTTCGAACAGCCATTGCATGGTGAAATTATTTCGCGTCTCGGTGCTGTCGCCAATGCATTTCGCCGGCGTCGATTCCATTCGGCAGATTCGGGTGTTCACTTGCGCACCCTTGGCCAAGAGCAACTTGATGTAGTCCAAATGGTCCATATCCGGCGTGCGCACCGGATAGTCACCGCTTTCAATATTGCGGTTATCAGTCGCAAGATACAGGGGCGTCCAGCCGCCGCTATTCGCGATGTTCGGATTCGCGCCGTTATCCAACAAATACGCCGCCAGTTTGTAGTGCCGGTTTTGCGTCGCCACGAGCAGGGGAGTCCACCCATAATGGGTTCGCTGATTCACATCGGCGCGCGCCTGTACCAGAATCTTGGCGCACTCCAGGCAATCTTCGCGGGCTCCGTACACCAGAGGAGTTAAACCACCGCCATCCGTTTTCTTCGAGGGAGCAAGGAAAGCCTCAGCATCCTCTCCAAGCGGCTCCGGCGGATTTTGTGCATCCGCGACGGCCGGAACTGGAGAAGTTCCCGGTGCACTCTTGTTGTTTGCGCGCGCTCGGGCTTGGCCTAGAACGCCTAGTCTGGAATTCAGTCGTTTGGTCACCGTGTCGGCAAGATTATTCCTGGCGTTCCTGGTATCTGGGTTCGACGCAGCCAGAACGTCCGCTCCATGCTCGATCAGTAGCTGAACGGCGGCAGGATGCGCCTGCTCGACCGCCCACATCAGCGCTGTGGTTCCGCGGAGCTTATCCTTTGCGTTGACGTCCGCTTTCTGATCTAGCAATACCTGGATCCCGTCCACGTTCCCGTTTCGGGCAGCGAGCATAAGGGGAGTTTCTCCCTGCGGCCCGCGCTCGTTCGGATCGGCGCCAGCCTTCAAGAGTCTGCCGATCATGGTTGCGCTACCGTTGATGCAGGCCAAGTAAAGGGGAGTGGCGCCTTCGTGATTCGGCGTGTTCACATTTGCGCCCGCGGTGATCAACAGGTCCGCCATCTCCAGGTCGTCTTTGTACGCAGCCCACTGGATCGCGGTGGCTCCGTCGGCCTGGGGAGCGTTTACGTCCGACCGTTGAGCGAGCAGAGATCGCACCGCAGCCTTATCGCCCCCCATGGCGGCGTCAGCCACGGGGCTATTTGCAGCTCCAGATGCCAACGGATAAATCAACAGCGCTGCACAACAAGCCATGATTGGCAGGCGAACACGCATGTTTCTTTAATCTTCCTCCGTCAGCCGTTACACAAGATTCGGCAACGCTCCGGTGCTGTCGCCGATGCCGTCCTGGTGAACCCCGTACAGGTCCAGAATGCTCAACAGAAGATTCCCTGTCGTAACGGTCTTGCTCGGATAAGCCAAATGACGATTCCCTTTGAGTTGCCCAGACGCTCCGCCAATCAGCACGTGAGGCACATCGTAATGCAAGTGTTGATTGGAGTCGCCCATGTTGCTGCCATATAGAATCAGCGAATGGTCCAGCAAGCTGCCGTCTCCGTCTTGCGCCCTCTTCAGCTTGTCGACGAAATACGCCAGGCACTTCACGTGGTACCGATTAATCTTCGCGTACTGCGCGATAGTATCGGGATTCTCCGCGTGATGCGACATCCCATGAAAGCCGCCGTTGACGCCGCTCTCCGGATAAGACCGGGCAGTTAAGTCGCGAGCATACAGAACTGTGGAAACCCGTGTAATGTCGGCCTGGAAGGCCAGCGTTTGTAGATCAAAATGCAGCTTCACATGGTCGTCGAACGACTCCGGCACGCCGGCCGGGACCACTACTCCTTCGGTCGATACGGCGCCACCGGCCTTTTTGGCGATCTCCAGCCGCCGTTCCAGCTCCCGAATGTCCGTCTCGTACTCATCGAGCCGGGAGCGATCGCTCGGACCAAGGTCCTTCTTGAATCGAGCCAAGCTTTCGGTGACCGAATCCAGGATGCTGCGATCTTGCTCTCTGCGAGCCGCTCGCTCCGTCGCCGTGCCGCCGGCGCCAAATAAGCGCTCGAAGGCCACTTGCGGATCCAGCTCCATGGGCAGCGGCTGCGTGGGCGCGGCCCACGAGATGGTGTTCGAGTAAGTACAGCTATAACCCTCTCCGCAATTGCTCGAGTTGGCTCCGGGGTCCTCCAGCGCCAGCTGAAGAGAGGGCAACAGCGTCTCCTGGCCGATCTTCTGGGCGATGATCTGATCGATGGTTGTGCCATCGTAGATGTCGGCGCCGGTGGTTTTTTTCGGTTTATTGGCGCACAGAAAGGCCGCCGCGACCCAATGGTCGGCGCCAGTCTGTCCTGGAGGAGGCTCGGCCGACTTCGACCACAGCCCGCTCAGAATCAACGTGCGATCCCGGAACGGTTCCAGCGGCTCCAAGATCATCGGATACTTGAAATTCTTGCTGCCCGGCTGCGACTTCGGTTCGCCCGGACCTCCCGCCTCCGGCACCCACCATCCTGGCGCCGCACCATGCGGAACAAAGATACCGGTGAAGCGCGTCTTTGGATTGGCCGCCGTCCTGACTAGAGGCGTCTGCGCCGGCACCATCGAGTCCAGCAGTGGCAGCGCCAGCGCGGCTCCGGCTCCGCGGAGGACGGTGCGCCGGGATAGGTGTTTCTTGGTTATAAACATTTTCTCCTCCTTTCCATATTATGGACCGCCCGAAGATCTCAAGACAGCCTGGGTCTGGGAACTGGCCGGAAGCTTTTGATCCATTTGGAACGCGTCGCTTTTTACCACGCCGAGGATCAGGGATGAGAAGCGGTAGTTGCTCGGTTCCGCCTCGTGCACGATGGAGCGAATCAAAGGCATATCGTAATAATCCGTTCCGCGGCCCAAACCGTAAATCAGCAGCTTCTCGACGATGACGCGGACAAACTGGGGCGAGTAGCGCAGAAGCGCTTCCCGCAGTCCCTTTACCCCGCTCAGTTTGGAGCCGTCTACCAGTACGCCGGAGGCATCGATAGGGCTTCCATCATCCTCGATGCGCCACTTTCCGATGGCGTCAAAGTTCTCCATGGAAAAGCCGATTGGGTCCATGATCTTGTGACAACTGGCGCAAGGCTCCACCTTGCGGTGCATCTCCATCTGCTGGCGCATGGTCGGCTTGCCGCCGGCGTGGACCGCGCTGGCTTGCTCCTTTAACGCCGGCACGTTGGGAGGCGGATCGGGAGGGCTTACACCGAGGAAAACCTGCAGGATGGTCTTGCCGCGCCCCACCGGAGAGGTCCTCTGGGGTTGCGACGATATGGTCTGAAGGCTCGCTTGACCGAGGAGTCCTCGGCGCATATCAAATTGCGGCGAAAGCTCCACTCGCCGGAAGTTGCTCCCGTAGATATTTGGCATTCCATAGTGTTTCGCCAACCGCTCGTTCACGAACGTATAATTCGCGTCGAGCAGATCGATTACACTGCGGTCCTCATGCACGATACTGCCTATGAACAGTTCGGTCTCCCTTCGCATCGCCAGTCGCAGATTGTCGTCGAAATCCGGATATAACGCCGCCGTCGGAGCCCAGGACTGCAACGCGCGCAAGTTCAGCCACTGCCCGGCGAAGTTGACCACGAGTTGGTCCGAACGCGGATCAGCAAGCATCCGCCGCACCTGTTGATCGAGCACTAAAGAATCATGTAGTTTATTTTGGCTTGCCAGCGTGATCAGCTCGTCATCAGGGATGCTGCTCCAAAGAAAGAAAGACAGACGCGACGCCAGCTCCAGGTCACTGATCCTCCACGTACCGCCTACGGGAACGCCAGGAGGCTCGGCTTCCTTGCGGAACACAAATTCTGGGTCGGCGAGGATGCGCTGCAGCGCCCTTTCGATCCCGGTATCGAAATTCCCCTCCTTGCGACCCTGCTCGTAGAACCCCATAAGCAACTCTGTATCTTGGTCGGTCGCTGGCCGGCGGAAGGAGCGGCGGGCCAGCGTATTTACGATCTCCTCCGCGCACTCGGTCTCTTCCGTCGTACTGGCGGGATGGCACACGAAAATCTTCCGCCGGCTGGGCGAATCCGTGGCGCCGGCCGGATTGAAGGGGCCGAGGATCTCAAGCTTGCCTACATGAGGATAGAACTTAAATCCAGGCAGACCACCTGTTTCAATCGTGCTCCGGAGAAAGTGCTGATTCAGGTCGCTACCCGGCGCTAACTGAGTGGCAAGGAAAGTGACGCCTACCCCGTGCACGCCTGTGCTGACATGAAAATGAACGTCGGCTGTACCGGCGTGCACCGCGGAGCCGCGCGCCAGATCCTTATCCCAATCGTAGAGGTGTACCCTCTCGCCATCCACCAAGAGTTCCAGTTTTTCCCCCGTCATTTCTCCAAATGCGCGATTGTTGTCCATGAGGCCCTGGTTGATGGGGAATAGCTTGAAGACGTAGTCACCGTCAGCTGGGAACTCATGCTGCACAATCAATCCGCCGCGCGTTCCGAAAGGCAGGCCCTCGAGATGGTAGTCCTGAGAGGTGTCCGACGGCACGCGGTAGGTGAACAATGACGGTTCTGTAACATCGCCAATGGCCCAACGGCTGATTTTCGCCGCAGTCGACGTGAATCCTTCCAGCAGCGCCGGCGACAACGATAAGGCACCTGCGATATTGTCAAACCCGCGCGTCGAATCGTCCGACGGCAGAAACTTCGCTGGATCGATTTCCAGAGCTAGCAGATCGCGAATCGCATTCCCGTATTCGGTGCGATTGAGGCGGTGCAGACCCGGCGGAGGCAGGCGGGTTACGGTGTCGCGGTCGAGTTCGTTTTCGATCGATGTGATCAGCGCCTCGTAGATGGCCGGAGTGGGACGCGGCAAACCCGACGGAGGCATCATCCCGGCCCGAAGCTTGCGCACCACTTTTTCCCAAACCTCGGCGTCCTTGCGAACCTCGGTGGAATCCAGTTTGTCCAGCATCAAGCCCGCTGTTTTCAGCCTCTGGTTGTGGCAGGGAACGCAATATTGATCAATGATTGCGCGTGCCGTTGCGGCGGGCGGCCCGGAAGGGTTTGCGGGTTGCTCCGGGACGCGCGTCTGCCCATACGCGGCTGGAACCATAAGTATGAGAAAGAGAATCCTTCTAACCTCACCGCTCCACTTTCCAGACCAGCCGGTGTTCATGAGTAAGGACCTAAGACGCAACTGTTAGCAACGCCCTGCAGGTAATAGGCGCGACCAGCATACTTTTGGCGAACGACGCCCGTACGAACCCGAACTGAAGAATGTCCGGAAGAAAAAGTACCTCGGCCAGGGAACCCGCCGCCCATGTGCCCGCCGCCGTGTTGGGTATAACTCAGGGGAGCAAGAACAAGGGAAATGGGAATTAAGCCGATAACGCATGCGGTCCGCATTGCGTCCCCCTGATATCGGGGCGATTATATCGCCAAAACGCGCTAACGCCGCAGTTGTGTTACACGCCTTACGGCGCTTTGCAAACGAGGGTCGCCGCATCATCCGTGCTGCCGCCTCCCTTGTAGGCGGCCACCTGGGGGTAGGGACAAAGCGGTCGGGTCCGGTCCACCACGCCATTCGTGAAGTGCGATGCCATCATTCTATCGGGTACTTCGCCGCGCTCCACCCATTGAGCCAGCGCGCCGGTTGAATCGAACCTATTGGGCCCTTCTCCGCCCCCGCAGGGCGCCATGCCTGGAAACATAAAAAGGCGCACCGAATTTGCGCTTTTTGCTGCACCAACCGACTTCCGTACGCTCTCGTAGTAATTGACGGTGTTGAGCGGCGCAATAAGCTGATCGCTCCAACCGTGATACATCAGCAATTTTCCGCCGCGACCGAAGAACTCTTTTAAATTCGGATCGATATCGTTGAGTACGTGATGATCCTGTTTAAGGCGGCGAGACTCAGGGCCTCGCCGCGTTGCTTTCGAGGCCTTCCTTGGCGGGCAGCCGAAACGCGAGATATTCCCCGGAGGATGGACCGCCACTGACGGCGACGACGATGTACTGTTTGCCGTTCAACATATAAGTCATCGGCGATCCGCTCTGAGGCGCGGGCATATAGAGGGCACCGACCTCCTTGCCGCTCCGACAATACCGACTTGGCCGGTGCGCGGGATTTCGCGTCCTTTGAGGACGGGGCTGTTGCGGATCACGTCCGGCGTTTCACCGTGCGGGATCTGCCAGACGATCTCGCCCTTATCCAAATTGATCGCGGAGATGGTGCCGTATGGCGGTTTCAGCAGGGGAAGTCCCTGAACTGCCAGGACTGGACCCCCGCCCGCCGGCGCCGCAGGGAGAGGCGTCGCATCCGCGCCCGCATTCTCACCCGGTCCGCGGGTCATGCGAACTTCTTGCCCTGCGATGCCTTGGACGTAGTCCATGTCCGAGAAGTCCTTGCTTGGCGGAGGAACGAGCCCCAAAGGGAAGAGGCAGGCATTGCAAGCCTGCACATAGACAATGTGCGTTTCGGGATCGTACGAGCCGCCCGGCCAGTTCGTCCCGCCCGCTGCCGTTCCCACGGTGAGCGTCGCGAGCGGCGCCGGGAGCTTGCTCAGGGCCGGCGGAGTGAAAATCGGGCCGACCTTGAACTTGGAGACGACCTGCTCCGCTTGCGCGCGAAGATCGGGCGTGAAGTCAATCAAATCGCTGCTGGAAATGCCGTTGCGGCTGTAGGCCGGCGGCTTGGTGGGAAACGGCTGGGTGGGCGAATACCATTCGCCAGGCACGTCGCCTTTCGGCACTGGGCGCTCCTCGAACGGCCAGACGGGCTGGCCGGTCACTCGATCGAAAATATAGAGGAGGCCCTGCTTGGTGGGTTGCGCCACAGCCTTGACGGAACGGCCGTTGACCTTAATATCGGCCAGGATCGGTGCCGAGGAGATGTCGAAGTCCCACAGCGCGTGATGAACCAACTGATAATGCCACTTGCGCTGCCCCGTTTTCAGATCAACGGCGACCAGAGTTTCACCAAACAGGTTGTTTCCGGGGCGGTGACCGCCGTAGTAATCCCCCGTGGGCTCCTCCACCGGCAAATAAACCAAGCCCAGATCCTCATCCACGGAGATCTGCGTCCAGACCCCGGTGTTGCCGTTGATGGCCCAAGAATTGTTCAGCCAAGTGTCGTTGCCAAACTCGCCGGGTCTCGGGATGGTGTTGAAGGTCCAAAGAAGCTGGCCGGTGCGTACCCTGAAGGCGCGAACCAGTCCCTTGGTGTTATTGTGCGTCTTGGGCGTTCCGCCTTCTCTCATTGCCGATCCGACGATCACCACGTCTTTGACCACGATCGGCGTGGAATGGAGCCCGATTTCACCGTTCACCAAATCAATCTGCTGACCCGTTCCATACACCACGCCTTGTTTGAGATCCACCAATCCGTTTTTCCCAAAAGTGGGCACGGGCACGCCGGTCTTGGCGTCCAGGGCGACGAGACGATAACCCGGAGTCACGTAGAAAATGCGCTGCTCTTTGCCGTCTGACCAATAGGCCAAGCCGCGGCCCGACAACTGACGGGGCGCAGCGGCGCCGCGGGCACCCTCGTGCTCGCCGTGTACCCAGAGCAATTCGCCGGTGGCGGCGTCGACCGCCACAACCGACCGGCGCGTTCCTGCAGTCGTGTACAGCACGCCGTTGATCATCAGCGGTGTTCCCTCCAGCTTGTATTCGGGACGCGTTCCCAGGCTGTCGGTCTTGAAGCTCCAGGCCAGCTCCAATTTGTTGAAGTTCGATGCGTCGATCTGGTCGAGGGGCCGATACCTGGTGCTTGCGAGGTCCGCGCCGTAGGTGGGCCATTCGCCGTCTTTGGCGCTGGACTGGCCGGATACTCGCAGAGTCATGCACAACAGCCCGAACCAAACCACCGACAGGAACAGGTAATTCATTCCGTTACGATTCCTGTGATGCATGCCTTCTCCTCCCATCGCCGATCACAATCGATCGGGTCCCGCGAGGAACAAGTTTCGTTCGAGCGTCGGGGCTAAAAGCTCAGTCTCAGTTCGAATTGCGCCTGCCGCGGAACGTCCGCCGAAGCAAACGCAAGCGGATCCGCACCATTCGCTAACGGCGTACCACCTCCGATTTTCGTCCCTGACAGCTCCGCCTGATTGAAGGACTGGTAGCCGCGGAAGTTGTATGGACCTGACAGCAAGTTAACGGTGCTACCGTTCAGGAGTTTTACGTTCTGGGCCGCGCTTGCGTTGGTAACTGCCGGAAAAACGCCGTTCACGCCCAGGAAGTTCAAGCGATTCAGGAGGTTCGCAAAGTTAGCGAGGAATTCCAGCCTGAAACGCTCGCTGAGAGGAATGGCCTTCCGGAAGGACATATCCCACCGGTAGTTCCAGGGTCCGAAGCCGGTATTGCGGCCCGCAGCAAACGGCCGCGCCTGGTTTTGAGCCTCCTGAACAAGCCCGTTGCCGTTCGCAGTGCCGGCAGCGCACGCGGCCACCGTGGTGCATTCTGAGGCCAGCCCTTGCTGAGGGTTAATCAACACCTCGAACGGAATGCCGGAATGCATCGTTACGATTGGTGAGAGGGTCCAGTCTGCCAGGAGCTTGTTAGCCCAGTTCGCGCCGGACCCGCCCTTGAATGGAGTCATATACACAGCGTTGGCTACGAGGTTGTGGGTGACATTGTACGCCGATACGCCCCAATCGCGGCCCTGGCCGTTGATGCCAGCGGGATAAATCGTCGGGTAGTAGGAGCTATTGAAAGAGGAGAAATCGAGCACATTGTCGAGAGCTCTGGACCAAGTATAGTTCGCCTGGAACTGGAAGTGATTGGCGAACTGCCGTTTTAAGCTCGTGGTCACCCCATGATAAATGGCATCGCCGCACGAGCAGTAGAGCGTGCCTGTTTCCACGTTGACGTCTTTGGGGACAAGCATAGGACCGTTGAACGGATCGATCAACGGCGGGTCTCCGGGAGCGGACACGGCCTGCTGGTAGTTGTTCTCCAGCGGATCCTGGACGTGGAAGGTGCGCTGGAAGACGTATCCCACCTCCAGCGACATATTGGTCCACAGCTGCCGCTGGACGCTGATGCTGGCTTGAGTGGAGTAGGTGCTTCGGTAGGCGCCGCAGCCGAAGATATTGTCTCCGCCGCAGGGGCGATCGGCGGCCGTAATGAAGACGCCGTGTGGGCCGTCCGGCACGGGCTGCAAGTTCGCGGCGTTGAAGTCCGCCAGAGTCGGCGCAAGCACCGGCAGATGCCCATTCACAGTGGAATCGTGTATCAAACTGGAGTACCCGGGATCGCCCGCCGTCACTTCTTCCTGAATTAGGAATTGCCCGTTGGGATCGTAAATGTTGGAATAGAAGATCGCTTGCAATTCCGAAGCGCCCACATATGCACCGCCACTGGCGCGGAGCACGGTCTTCGCGTCGCCGGTTAGGTCAAAGGCCAAACCGAGCCGCGGAGAGACATAGTTTGTATGGCCGCTGGTGGGATTGATCTGGAATGAGCGTAGCGTTCCCCCTCCCTGCACGCACGTGAGGCCGTTCTTGAGGTTGGTCCGTAACCGCAGCCCTCGTGGGAGAGGTTGCTTCGCATACGTTATCGTCCATGCCCCCGGTTGGAAAGGGTTCCGCGTTCACGTCAAAGCGCACGCCAGGACTGACGGTAAGCCTGGGAGTGACCTTCCAGGTATCCTGCGCGTATATGCCGCCGTAATAGCCCCAACCGCTCCAGTCCCCGCTGCCGAAGGATGTACGGAACTGATCCGGCACCACGCCGCTAAACGCCTGAAGGGCATTTAACTTCGCCGTGTTAAAGAGCGTTCCGTTGCCCGTAGATTTGTTGAACGAGGAAATTGCACTGAGATCATTGGCGGTCAGGGGCGGAGTATAAGACCCAAGAGCGGCACCGACGCATGCTGTGTTGAGCGGCAAAATGCCAGACGGATTGTTCAGGCCTGCAGTGGCGCAGTCAGGACCGCCTAAGCCATAAAGATTGAAAAGGTTTGAGAAGTATACGATCTGCGACGTCGAGTAAAGAGGGTTATTCTGATGGTACTTGGCGGGCCGAAACGACAGCCCGAATTTGAAGCTGTGCTTGCCGCGCGTCCATGAAGTGCTGTCTTCGATCTGATAGCGTCTCTCCGATAGGAGGTTTCCTATCCCCGGACCGAGGTTAACTCCAAAGTTCCCGTAGCTGGGGAGTACGTTGAACGGAATCCTGGGTCCATTCTGGGCGGGATTCGGCTGCGTCTTCACCACGTATTCGGGAATCATTTGGAATCGCAGCGCGTTGAAGAGCGTGGGGGTGAAGATGTGATTCCACGTCGCGACCCATTCGTAGTCACGGTTCGTGAGAACATTTGACGCGTCTGGAGGAAGGGTGGCATTTTGGAAATATTCCAGATTGCCATAGTTCCCCGGATTGTCTCGGCGTTCAAGCAGCCCCCTGAGGACAAAGCTGTCGTTCGAGTTGGGCTGCCAATCGAAGCGAACCACGGCGTCGTGCCAAGTGTCCTTATTCGTAAAATTACCGGTCTGACTTGGTTGGCCGAGAAAATTCCCGGGTGCACCGACCAGCGCCCTTACAACCGCGCTGTTCGAGGGATTCAGCGCTGCCGTCAGATCTGCAGCGAGGGCCGCGCATGATGGCGCGGGACTGCAATCAGCTGGGTTAACATCCGCGGCGACCACGTTTATGTAATTCTGTTGACCTATTGGAAGTTGTGTGAAAGTCGGCGAATAGGTCGCGTTGATGAAATTTCGAGAGGTCTCGAAGGCGTTCTGATAGCCCTCGTAAGCCAGGAAGAAGAAGAGCTTATTCTTCACCAAAGGCCCGCCGACGCTGGCACCCGCGTGAAATTCCTGATCAAAAAACTTTTTGCCGGAGGAAGTAAGCGGTTGGAAATATTGATGCGCGTCCGTAGCCTGGTCGCGGAAAGTGCCGAAGGCCGCGCCATGGTAATTGTTGGTTCCGGTCTTCGTGACGATGGTGACCACTTCGTCGTAGCTGAAGCCGTATTCGGCGTTGTAGCCGTTGCGGTTCACTAGGAATTCCTGAATGGCGTCCACAGGGAGATGATAGGCGCGACTGATACCCTGCCCGGAGTCGTTCTCGCCACCATCGATGGTTACCTGGCCACCGCGACCGTTCCCGGCGGAAGTCGTGAATGCGTTGACAGTAGCTGCGCCAGCACGCTGAGAACCGGCATTGCGTATCGCCTGTATGTTGGTGATGCCGGGCAAGGTGAGGACATAGGTATCGAACGTGTGGTTCACGTTGGGGAGCGCTTCCACTTGGTTCTGGGTGATTTCGTTAGCCTGCTGCACCTGTTCGACAGAAAGAAGTGGGGACTCGCTCGTAACCACCACCGTGGCCGTGGTCTCACCTACCCTGAGGTGCATGTCCTCCACAATCGCCTGGCTGACCGACAGAACGACATTGCTCGCGACAGCCCTGCTGAAACCTGCCGCCGTGACCTCCACCTGATACGTGCCAACCGGCAGCAGCGGAAAGTTATAGGTACCGTCCGCGCCCGATTGCTGGCTCTTGGTGAGCCCCGTGGCAGCATTGCGGATCGTCACCCGGGCCCCAGGAACGGCGCGACCCTGCGCATCAAGCACACTGCCCTGGAGAGTAGCTGTGTCGTAACTGACCTGCCCAATGCTGGGCAAAGCCGTCAACAACAGAATCAAAAAAGGAACCAGCACTTTCAACGTGCGCCACATTCTCATGATCCCCCCTTTGCTTCATTCGTTTCGTCACTTCTGCGATCCGTTCAACTCTCGACAAATGTTCACCTGTTGGCTTGGAAGTCCTTGCCACTGACGGTGTCGGGCGCGGTGGCTTTTTCCAGTCGTATGGCTGTCACACATTTCGCCCAATCCGTCTAACACTTGAAGGCGACATTCGTGTTGTTCCGAATTTCCTGGTCGGGCCTAAAAATTAGAATAGCCTCTAACACATGATAGCTACCAACGTCAATACGGGATTCCCACGATACCCATAGGATGACCATGGAGAACTTGGTTTCAGGTTCAAAATCAAAGTCGTGCGGTTGGCCCTATCACAAGCGAATAACAGGGTCCCCTCCGGCTCCCGCGCGTGAGTGACTATCGTGGTACAGTAGGGTATCGCGTGAGTACAAGCCGAAAGCAGGGTGCACTCGACCTACCTAGGAGGACGATGAGTAATGGCTCGCAATAATTCATCCCCCAGAGCTGTTCGCAATGCTCTACGAGGGCACGAACCGTCGGCAAAAGCTGGTCAGCTTGTCCGGACCCCCCCGGGGGTGCGGAACGGGGAGGTCACAGGTCTTCGCGAGCGCAAGAAGGCGCGTCTGCGACAGCAGATCATCGATACTTCGATTCGTCTATTCCGCGAGCGGGGATACGAAAACACTCGAATCGACGATATCGTTGAGATTCTGGAGATCAGTCAACCGACTTTCTTCCGGTATTTTCCGACGAAGGACGCTGTCCTCCACGACGTTGGCCTGCGCGGGTTTGCCTGCGCCAAGGAGCGCCTTGAGGAGGAACTCTCAAGAAACGCTTCGACCGCCGAGCGGTTGCACGAGAGGTATCGGGTGCTGGCTAAAGAAGTGGAGTCGGATCAGCCACTTTGGCGGGCCGTGGTGCTGTCGGGGGTGATGGATCCGGTGCGTTCGCCCGAGGTGCGGCAGGCCGGAGAAATCGCAAACAAGTTGTTGCAAGAGCTTCTTCTTGAAGGGCAGAAACGCGGAGAGATTATTCGGGCCTTTCCCGCCGATCATCTCGCGGAATTTCTGCAAGCGCTTTGCAACGATGTCGTCCGCCGTTGGGCCGTCGATCTCCTACGTCCCCACAGTTTGAGCGAGCGCGTGCGCAGCGCTGTGGAGTTTTTCTTGCGCGCCGTCCAACCGTGACGATGGGAGCCACGGTATGGAAAGATATACTTACATTTGTTTGCGACTATTGAAT
>WNGJ01002449.1_pt1 | contig 18781 bp, 16 predicted proteins | sample 5400611 | NCBI WGS metagenome assembly WNGJ01 (sample SAMN13153375, study PRJNA577476) | soil metagenome | isolation source: 40 cm soil or saprolite under Garry oak tree replicate 1 | place: USA:California | collected 2016-06-15 | reverse complement strand
CGGCGTGCACGGTCCAATGATCGAAGGTGCCTTCCCCGCTGGGCTCTCCGGTGACGTGGCGCCACCAGCGCGGCTCGCCGTCGACGACCGCCACGTCCGAGCTGACATGGGGGCCATTGAGGAGCGTCATCCACATGTGCCCGGGCGTGAGGCTCGCTTCGTACTCCGCTTGCGAGGAGAGGACGCGGCTCGCAATCCCCATGCCCTTGAGGTTGGTGATCGGCTTGGAGAACACGGGAAAGCGCTGGGGCGGCACGCCGTGCGGTCCGGCATCGAGACCCTGGCTCAACGCGATCGCGATCTTGTCGTAGACCCAGCGATGATCCGGATACCAAAGCCAGGCGTCGCTGTCTTCGGTCGGAATATTCACGTCCGGCGGACAGTCAGCGCGTTCGAAATATTGCAGGCGCCAGGGGTCGGCTTCGCAGATCGGCATAGGCGTTCAATTCGATTGGAAGAGCGTGTTTATAGTCCAGAGGCGGTAGGGTGGGCAAAGGCGCGCGCTTGGCGCGCCCTGCCCACGCTCGTCAATGCCGGGAAAGACCTGTGGGCACGCTTCGCTTTGCCCACCCTACGAAAAGGGCCTCAGCGGTCCTCGAACGCCAGCGCATGGATGGAAAAATTTGCGCCGGTGTCGGTCCATGCGGCGACCGGAGTCCATCCCGATCCGCGCGCCAAGGCAGTAAAATACTCGAGCGTGTATTTATAGCTGTTCTCGGTGTGGATCGCCTCTCCGGCGCGGAATTCGATGACGCGTCCCGCCACGCTGACCTTCTGACGCTTCTTGCTGACGAGGTGCATCTCGATGCGGTGGCGCTCGCGATTGTAGAAAGCATGATGGTCGAAGCTCGCGAGATCGAAATCGCCGTTGAGCTCGCGATTGATGCGCGCGAGCAGGTTGAGGTTGAACTTCGCCGTCAGGCCCGCCGCGTCATTGTAGGCGGCGTTGAGAATGCTCGCCTCCTTCACCAGGTCGACCCCGATGATCAAGGCTGCGCCGCGTCCCAGCATGCGCCCGGCGTGGCGCAGGAACGAGGAGGCTTCATGCGGCTCGAAATTGCCGATGGTCGATCCGGGGAAGAATCCGGTATGGGGCATCCCCGCGGCCGCGGCCGGCAACGAGAACGGCTGGGTGAAGTCGGCCACGACCGGGAGCACCGCCAGGCGCGGATGATCGCGTCGAAGCTCTTCCGCCTCTTGAATGAGCATCTGCGAGGAAATGTCGACCGGCACATAGGCCGCGATCGTCGGCGCCGCCGCCAGCAGCATCCTCACCTTCTTGCTCGAGCCGCTGCCGAATTCGACCAACGCCGAGTCCGCGGGAAAAAAGCGCGCGATGTCAGGCGCCCGCTCGCGCAGGATCTCGAGCTCGCAACGCGTCAGGTAATATTCCGGCAATGCCGTGATATCCTCGAACAGTTGCGCGCCGATCTCGTCGTAGAAGTATTTCGGGGAGAGCCGCTTGGGCCGCGCCGTCAAGCCGGCAATGACGTCGCCCGCAAACGACGAACCCGCCTCGGCGCCTTCGTAGCGAAGAGCAGCCTGGATCTGCGCAGCCATCTTCAACTCCGGTCGGCGCGCGTTGGCACGCGCATTCATCCCACATAGTCCAAGAGTCTCAGCCCGCTGAACTGCCAGCGCGCCGACGGATAGAAGAAATTGCGATAGCTCGCGCGCGCATGGCCGGCGGGCGTCGCGTGCGAGCTTCCACGCAAGACCATTTGGTTGATCATGAATTTGCCGTTGTACTCGCCGAGCGCGCCGTCCGCCGCGCGGTAGCCCGGATACGGCAAGTAAGCACTGCGCGTCCACTGCCACGCGATGCCGAAGGCGTCATCGAGGAGATTTGCGCGCGCCGCCACTTCCCATTCCGCCTCGGTCGGCAAATGCTTGCCGACCCAGCGCGCGAAGGCGTCCGCCTCGTAATAGCTCACGTGCACAACCGCCGCGTCCGGATCGACCGGGCGCAGCCCGCCGAGCGTGAGGGCGTACCACGCGCCATCGCGCTTGCGCCAATAGCCGGGCGCGTCCCAGCCTTCCGCCTCGACCGTCGCCCATCCGTCGGAGAGCCACAACGACGGCGTCGCATAGCCGCCGTCGGCCATGAATTCGAGCCATTGCGCATTGGACACGAGACCGCGCCCGATGCACGCCGGCTGCAGCAAGACTCGGTGCGCCGGCCGCTCGTTATCGAAACAATAGCCTTCGCCCGCAAAGCCAATGCCGTGGATGCCGGAGGGCAACGCGACAAATCCGCCCGACGCGGATGACGCAGACGGCGGACGCCAATCGGCGTCGTAGCTGGGCGCCACCGGATTTTGCGCGAAGGCGTTGAGGATGTCGGTGAGGATGAGCTCCTGATGCTGCTGCTCGTGATGGAGGCCGATCTCGAGGATGCGCACCACCTCGGCCAGTTGCGAATCGTCGGCGCCGGCGAGCAGGCGCTCCACTCCCGCGTCGACATGGGCGCGAAACGCGGTGACGCGCTCGCAGTCCGGCCGCGTGATGAGCCCGCGCTTGGGCCGCGCGTGGCGCGGCCCAGCCGCCACATAGTACGAGTTGAAGAGATAGGCGAACCGCTCATCGAAGACGCGATAGCCGACAAGATGCGGCAGCAGGAGAAACTGCTCGAAGAACCAGGCCGTATGCGCCCGGTGCCACTTGGTCGGGCTTGCATCGGGCATCGACTGCACCACCTGATCCTCGGCGCTCAAGGGCGCGGCGCGGCGCTCCGTTTCCGCGCGCACCGCGCGGAACGCATCGCGCCAAGTGGTCCGAGGATCGGTCGGCGTGGCTCGTAGGATTGTTGCGGCATCACCTTCGTCACGGCGGCGACGAAGGACGGGTGACGAGGTCGCGGGCGGCATGCCCTTTCCCGGGTTGGAGAAATCGAGAGGCGTTAGGTGACGGGAAACCGCTTGGGGGTATCGATTGTTCCTTCATTATACGTGAATGGGGAAAGTTGGGTTGCGGCTCGCGGATATTTTATGTGACGTGAGCCTGCGGCACGGGCTCCGGCGAAAATCAAGAGTTTCTATAGACTTATGACGTGGAGCCGGGCCCGTATCGCCGTCGCGCGCGCCGTCGTTGTGGCGCTCGCCTATTTCGCCGCGCTTGCGCCCGCGGCCGCCGCGATGCCGTCTTGCTGGCCGGTGCCCCCGCTCGTCCCGATCGCGCCGATGATCTTGCCGCTGACGATAATCGGAACGCCGCCTTCGGATGCCACCGGCTTTTCCGGAAAGGTCGTGAACGCGGTATTGCCCGCAGCATACTGATCCGCGAACGCTTTGCTCGGGCGACGGAACAGCACGGCGGTGCGCGCCTTGCCCTGGGAAATCTCGACCGACGCCAGCTGGGTGCCGTCCATCTTCTCGAAATAGACGAGTTCGCCGGCCGGGCCCACGATCGCGAACGCCATGCGCCAATTGTTTTTCTTGGCCTCGGCGAGCGCGGCGGCGGCGACGGTCTTTGCCTGCTCATTGGTGATGGGCGGCCCATAGTCGGCGGGCGGCGCGGGGGAAGTAGGGGAAGGCGCCGGTTGCTGCGCCAGCGCCGTGCCGCCGAGCGTCAGCGTCGAGGCGATACTGAGCACAATCAAGACATCAAGTCGCATGGTCCTCTCTCCAGCTGGATTATCGCGGCGCTGCCACGCCGCCTTGCTAATCGGTGCCGCCGCTTGCCCCGATCGCGCCGATGATCTTGCCGTCCACGATAATCGGAACGCCGCCTTCGGATGCCACCGGCTTTTCCGGAAAGGTCGTGAATGCCCTATTGCCCGCGGCATACTGATCCGCGAACGCTTTGCTCGGACGACGGAACAGCACGGCGGTGCGCGCCTTGCTCTGAGCAATCTCGACCGACGCCAGCTGGGTGCCGTCCATCTTCTCGAAATAGACGAGCTCGCCGGCCGGTCCCACGATCGCGAACGCCATAGGCGAATTGCTTTTCTTGGCCTCGGCAAGCGCGGCGGCGGCGACGGCCTTTGCCTGTTCATTGGTGATCGGCGGGCCATAGTCGGGGGGCGGCGCAGGGGGAGGCGCGGCTTGCTGCGCCAGCGCCGACCCGCCAAGCGCCAGCGTCGAGCCGATGCTGAGCGCAATCAAGGCATCAAGTCGCATGGTCCTGTCTCCGCCTGGATTATCGCGACGTCATGATGTTGTCGAAAATTCGTCGTCTCTAAGCCATGCGCCGATAATTCATACTAAGCTCCGCCCTTTCAGGCGAGCCCTCGATCAGAATAGGCGAGTTGCCATTGCACGAGCAAGAAGTGCCCTGCGCACGAGCAAGAAGTGCCCTGCCGAAGCTCGGCGTCGGGAATCGGGCAGCGAGCGCGCAAAGCACGGCGGAGCCAACGCGGACAGTGACGATGCAAGCGATGCGACAAACTTGGGCTGTGCTGGCGGTGCTGCTGATGGCGGCCCCGACGGCGGCGTTCGGCCAAGCCAATTGCCGCAACACCGCTGCCTTCGAGCTTTGGCTCGCCAACTTCAAGAAGGAAGCGGCAGCCAAAGGCATTTCGCAGGCCACCATCGCGGCGGCTTCTCCCTACCTGGTGCTCGATCAGCGCATCATCAATATCGACCGCGGGCAACGCTTCTTCGCCCAGAACTTCCTCGAAATTTCCGACAAGATGCTGGCCGGCGGACGCCTCCCCAACGGGGCCGCCCAAATGAAGAAGCACCAGGCGACCTTTGCGCGCGAGGAAAAGGACTTCGGCGTGCCGGCCTCGGTCATCACCGCCTTCTGGGGGCTGGAGAGCGATTTCGGCGCCGGCCAGGGCAAGGACCAGGCGATCAAATCGCTTGCCACCCTCGCCTACGACTGCCGCCGTCCGGACATGTTCCGCGGGCATCTGTTCGATGCGCTGCGCTTGATCGAACGCGGCGACCTGCGCGCGGATGAAATGATCGGCTCCTGGGCGGGCGAGCTCGGGCAGACGCAGATGATGCCGTCCGAATACATGGCGCATGCCATCGACTACGACGGCGACGGCAGACGCAATCTGATCAAGAGCGCGGCCGACGTGATCGGCTCAAGCGGAAAATATCTCGTCCATCTCGGCTGGAAGCGCGGCGAGCCATGGTTGCAGGAGGTGCGCGTCCCCGCGAACCTGCCGTGGAAGGAGGCCGACCTCTCGATCCAACATCCGCGCTCGCAGTGGGCGGCCTGGGGCGTGACGCGTGCCGACGGCAAGCCATTGCCGAACGACAACATGCCGGCGTCCGTGGTGCTGCCTTTGGGGCGGTTCGGACCCACCTTCCTCGCCTACGACAATTTTCAGGCCTATCTGAAGTGGAACCAATCACTCAACTATTCTTTGACGGCAGCCTACTACGCCACGCGCCTCGACGGCGCACCGGCCATGAACCGGGGCAGCCCGAACATTCCGAAAATCACCTTCGAGGAAACCCGCGAACTGCAGCAGCTTCTGGAAAAGCGCGGCTACGACGTCGGCCGCATCGACGGCGTGCTCGGCCTCAAGAGCCGCGTCGCCATCCGCGACACGCAGATCAAGTTCGGCCTGCCCGCCGACGGATGGCCAACGGCGGAGCTGCTCGCACGGCTGCGTAGCGGAAGGTAGGTTGCGTGTGGTCGGCGGTTAGCCGACGATATTGAGCAGCGTGCCGAGAAAGCCCTTTCTATCACGCACAGCTGCCACGTTGCGGCGCAGCCAGGCATCAAGGCCGAGGCTTCGACCGGCGGCGTGCAGCGCAAAGAAAAACATCACCATCGCAAGGAATATGTAAGACCACGGCCACTCCGCGGGACTGCCAGGCCGGTAAATGCCGAGCCACAGGTGCAGCACGAATATGATGCCAAGCGCGCCGATCAGACGCACGCCAAGCCCGAGAATGAGCGACACGGCAAAGGTGAGCTCGGCAAGAAAGATGATGGGATTGAGGATATAGAGATAGGGAAGATAGACCGCGGTTACCAGCTCGCGATGAAACTCGAACGCAGCACGGTTGGCCATCTGTTCGGTCCAGTATTGCAAGCCGCCCGAGACCGGCAGGGGTAGCTTCCACAGCATCCCTTGAAACCACATTCCCCCCACGAGCACGCGCACGAACCAAGTGCCAAGGTGCGATCCCGTGCGCTGGGAGGGGTCCTCCTGCCAGTTCTTGATGGCGATCACGACGCTCGCGACGATGAGCGCCAAGAACAGCGCAACGAAAAGATACTTCCAAACGCCGAGGGCGTTGTGATCATCGGTGTTCCCGATCACGAAATCCCAGAAATCAGAGAGCGGATTCGGCATGGGATGTCTCCGGCGATGCGACCTCGCGGGTGCCGGCCCGCGCAGGCGCGGGAATTTGTGCCACCACGGCGCCGTCGAGCTTAAGCTTAACTCGTCTCGCGTTTTGCTCGTACCCGATTATGCCCGCCTTGGTATGCCCGCCTTGGCGCAGTGACGTGGACTTTGGGCCATACCAACGACAATTGCGGACAGCGCAAAGGCGCTCGTGAGCGGCTCGAACCTCTCTTTGTACACTGTAACGTGATCGTTGCGACGTTCGGGTTGCTGGTCTGGCTGGAGCCCCACCGCTAAGGTCATCGCAGCGAGAATGACCGAGAATATAGTTTCGTCAAGCGTCTAGCACGAGGGGCGTAACGGTCATGGTCATTTCTGCATCACAATCTCGCGACAGCTCGACCGGGACCGTGACGGAGCGCAGATTTGCACTCGGCCTCGGGCTTACCAACGAATGCAATCTGGCGTGCGCGTTCTGCTATCGCGATCCGACGAGGCTCGACCGCTTGTCGCTCGAACAAGTCCGGGCGGTGATGAAGAGCTTGCCGGTGCGTTCGGTGAATCTCGGCACCGGTGAGAATGGCATGCATCCGGACTTTGCCGAGTTTGTAGACTATTTGCGCTCGCAGCCGATCAAGCTGACGATCACTTCGAACGGCTATTCGATTGCTGCGCTGGACGACGCGGAGGTGAGGGCCTTTCACGATGTCGAGTTCTCGCTCGACTATCCGACCGAGGCCGAGCAGGACCGCCAACGTGGCCCTGAAAACTGGCGCCTCATCCACAAACAAGCCGCACGCTGCCGCGACTTGGGCGTGTCGGTCACCTTCATTGCCGTCATGATGCGATCGAATTTCGATCGTCTTGCCGAGATAGCCGACATCGTCAAGGCGTATGACGCGCCTTTGCGTATCAATGTTTATCAGTCCGTACGGTCCGACGCTTTCGCACTCACGTATGATGAATATTGGCGGGGATTTGAGGCGTTGTTTGCCCGCACCGACGCGATCGCGATCGGGGAGCCTTTGGTGCGCGCGATGGCGGGCCTGCCGGCACGGCGCGGCGGCTGCGGCGCCGCGACCGTACGAGTGACGCCGCGCGCGACGGTGCAGCCGTGCGTTTATTGGCCCGGAGGCGGCGCGCCGCTCGATCTGCTGCTCGAGCTTGGAGCCGATATCACCAACACCGATCCGTTTGCCGCTGCGCGCGGCGTGCCGTCGCGCTGCGGGAGCTGCAGCTACGTCGAATCCTGCGGCGGGGGATGCGCCGGGCGTCGGCGGCTGCTCAACGCACTCGATGAGCCCGATCCCTACTGTCCGGTCGTCCGCGGCGGCAGCCGCAAGCTGAAGGTGCAGATGGCGAGGAGCCGCGAACTTCCCAAGCTCGAAAGCGCCTGCACCACGATCGTGACGGCCCGTTGAAGGAATGACGGATGCCCTATGCCCAATAGCCCTAACTATACGAGGCGGCGGGTTCTGACCATCGCGATCGCGACGGCCGCGAGCCCGGCTACCGTTCTCAGTCTCAATGCCGGCGGTCCCGCAGACCGCAGGGTTGTCGCGGAGTCGCGGTTCGACGTCACGAGTGCTCCCCTGCAGGCCGAAGTGGTACAGCTCGTGGTGGACTTCCCTTCCGGCGCGTGGACCTCGTGGCACACGCACGGGGGGCAGGCGATCAATCTTGTGCTCGAAGGCGAGATCACCCTGCGGCACGCCGGCATGGAACATTCCCATCGAGCCGGACAAGCCTGGACCGACAGTTCCGGCCAAGTCCACGCCGCGGGCAATACCGGGCCGGGCAAGGCTCGCCTCCTCACCAATTTTCTGTTGCCTCCGGGCGCGCCGCAAACCACGGCGGTGCAGGATTCCCCATTCGAACCGATGATCGTGTACGAGGCGAGGTTTCCTCTGCCGGCCCTGCCTGCCGAAGCGGACATCGTGCAGGAGGTGAGCGACCTCGCTTCCGGCTGGCGCGCAGAGCGGGCTTCCGTCGGCTTTACGGCAAACATCATCATAGCCGGTGAGGTCACGTGCCAGATCGGCGCCGAGCGCAAGGTCCACAAGGCGGGCGAGGCTTGGTCAGCGCCCGCTGGCACCCTCCTTGGCGAGGAGAACACCTCGGCCAGCGCGGCTCGCGTCTTCACGACCTATTTGCTGCCGAGAGGAGCCGGCCGCTAGCGAGCCTTGCCTATACCGGCGGCGAGATACCACAGGGGTCGTTTGCGATGGATCGCATCATTGCGGCGAGTTGGAGTGCGGAGCTTAAGCTGGCAGTCGCTATCCTGATTGGGATCGCTCTTGCCACCGGCATCGCCGTGTTCCTGAAATATCTCATCGAGCTCTGAGCATTTTCGAAGGGCGTGCACGATCGTTTGCAGAAAAGCGATGCGGAGAATCGAGCCCTCGCCAGCTCGTTCACAGCGCGCAGGTACGAAATCCCGCGATGACGTCGTTGCGCTCGGGCGTGAAGAAGTTGCGGTAGCCCGGCCGCGCGAGCCGTGCACTGGTGGCGAAACTTCCTCCGCGCAACACCTTGCGCATGTTGAACCACGGCTGCGAATAATCCTCGTATGGATCCGCGGCGAAGCCGGGGAACGGCACGAAATCCGAGGCCGTCCATTCCCACACATTGCCGACCATCTGCCGGCATCCGAAGGCGCTGTCGCCGGCGGCGCAGGTAGCGACATCGAGCGGACTGTCGAAGGCGAAATCGACGTTGGCGCGTTCGCGGTTCGGTGCCGCCTCGCCCCAGGGCCAACGGCGCTTGCTATCGGCCAGGCGGGAGCCGTCCGCGCTCGCTTCGCCGACAGCCGCGGCTTCCCATTCGGCCTCGGTCGGAAGCCGGCGCTTGGCCCAGTTGCACCAGGCTTGCGCCTCGTACCAATTGACGAATGTCACCGGCGCGTTCGGCGGCAGCGGCTCGACTTTGTCGTAGCGGCGCCACGTCCAACCGCCGCCGTCATGCTTAAGCCAGTAGACCGGCTGCTCGGCGGCGAGGCGCTCGCGCCAGGCCCAGCCCGCCGCGCTCCAGAATTCCCGTCGGCGATAGCCGCCGCCGTCTATGAAAGCGGCGAACTCGGCGTTCGTGACGGGGGCCTTGGCAATCCGGAACGGCGCGATCTCGACCTCGTGGGCCCACTTCTCATTGTCGAAGATGAAGCCATCGGCGGCGGTCGAGCCGAGCCGCCAGCGCCCGCCGGGCACCTCGACGTCGCCTCCCCACGCGCCGGCGCGATGCGTTGCCGCACGCCCAAGACTTTCCGGCCGCGCATATCCGAGCGTCTGTCGCGTATAGACGAGCGCCTCGACGTGCATATCCTCGTGCCGGATCGAAAGGTCGTAGAAATAGCAGGCAGGGAGTTCGATCCCGCCGCCGAGGCGGTCGAGTTGATGCTCGAGCACATCCGTCAGATATCCGAACACGCCGTTGCGGTCGGGCAGGTCCAGATCCCAGCGGGTCGCATGGGCGACCGTGCTCGAATTCCACAGGCGGTCCGCGCGGTCGAGGATCGGCGCACCGCCGTGGGCATGACGAAGCGTCCAGTATTCGTGGAACCAGCCGACATGCCCGATCTCCCAGAGTATGGGATTGACGATCGGCAGCATCGGTCCCATCAACTGCTGCATTGACAGATCGTCCGTCACGCGACGGGTGCACGTGCGTACATTGCAGAGCTGAGCCGCGAGTTCGTCGGCTGTGGCGCCGCTCGTCGGCCGGTGTATAAGGTTATCGTTCATGAAGATCGTTCTTATCACACCGACTCGTTCGTCGTCACGGTCCGGAAACCAGACCACGAGCATGCGCTGGACGCGGATCTTGCGCGAGCTCGGCCATAACGTTCACATTGCCCATCGATACAATGGAGCCGCCGCAGACCTGATGATTGCCCTCCACGCGTGGCGCAGCTCGGACAGCATCCGGAACTTTCGCGAGCTTTACCCCGATCGACCGCTGATCGTGGGTTTGAGCGGCACTGACGTCTACGACTATATCGATCGCGATCCGGCGCCGACTTTGCGCTCGCTCGCATGCGCCGATCGACTCGTTGCGCTGCAAGAGCTCGTGCGACGGCGCGTGCCCGCACGGTTTCGAGGTAAAGTTCGCGTCGTGCATCAGTCGGCTGTGGCGCTGCCTCGTGTGCATCTCCGGCGGAGAGCCAGCTTCGACATCGCCGTGATCGGCCATCTGCGCGAGGTGAAGGATCCGTTCCGCGCCGCCAAGGCCGCGCGTCGTCTGCCGGCAAGCTCGCGGATTCGCATCGTGCATCTTGGCGCCGCCGAGACGCCGCAATGGGCGGCAGCGGCGAAGGCCGAGATGGCGGCCAATCCACGCTACGTCTGGCGCGGCGACAGGCCGCGCGCGGACGTCCGGCGTCTGCTCGGCCGTGCGCGGGCCATGGTTCTGTCGTCGCTCAGCGAAGGTGGAGCAAACGTGATATCCGAAGCTGTCGCCGCCGGCGTTCCGGTGCTGGCTACGCGCATCGACGGTTCGGTTGGCCTGCTTGGACGCGACTATCCGGGCTATTTTCCGGTCGGCGATACCGAAGCGCTGGCACAGCTGCTGCGCCGGATCGAGACCGATAGCGCGTTCCTCGAGCGCGTGCATCGCGCGATCGCGCGCCGCGCCCATCTGTTTCGACCGGCGCTCGAAAAGGCTGCGTGGAGAAAACTCATTGACGAGGTCATGCCAAAATCTCCGTCACCCCGGGGCCGGGACCGGGCGAACGCGCGGGTTCGGAACTCGCGGGCTGGCACGGACCTGACGAACATGTGAAGCGATTGCGGTGCGATTTTGAACCTCTGTCGCATCGGGCAGGTTTATCAATGATCTGGGTCAAGACCAAAGGGAGTTGTCGATGAAACGGGCGATGGCAGCGTTGGCGCTTGCGATGTCTTTGTACGGCGGGGCGGCCTTCTCGCAAGACAAACCGGTCTTTGTCTTCACGGCAATACCTGACCAGGATGAAACTCGCCTGGTCGAGCGCTTCACGCGGGTCGCCGACTATCTCCAGACCAAGCTTGGCGTGCCGGTGAAGTACTTGCCGGTGAAGAGCTACCCCGCAGCCGTGACCGCGTTCACCAACGGTCAGGTGCAATTGGCTTGGTTCGGCGGCTTCACCGGCGTGCAGGCCCGCCGCCAGGTGCCGGGCTCGGACGCGATCGCGCAGGGCGCCGAAGACGTGGCATTCAAGTCGTTCATCATCGCCAACACCAAGACCGGCCTCACCCCATCCAAGGAGTTTCCGAAGGAGATCGCGGGCAAATCATTCACCTTCGGCTCGCGCGCCTCGACCTCTGGTCGACTGATGCCGGAGTATTTCATCCGCAGCGCGTTCGGGCGCGGTCCCGACGAAGTCTTTGCACGCGTCGGCTTCTCCGGCGACCACAGTCGGACGATCCAGCTGGTGCAGTCCGGCGCGTTCGAGGTCGGCGTGCTCGACTTCACCGTTTGGGAGCTCGACAAGCGAGCCGGCAAGATCGATCCGACGCAGGTCATCGTGATCTGGGAGACGCCGACCTTTCCCGACTACCAATGGACGGTGCGCGGCGATGTCGACAAGACGTATGGCGCGGGGTTCAAGGAGAAGCTGCGCGCGGCGTTGCTCGCCATCGACGACAAGGCTATTCTCGACCAATTCGCCCGCTCGAAGTTCATCCCTGCCAAGAATTCCGACTATGATCCGATTGAGGAGGTCGGCAAGGTAACCAACCTCCTGAACTGAAGCGCTCGCCGTGCCGGCATTGGTCGAATTGCGCAAGGCATCGGCCGGCTACGCCGGCCGCGCCGTGCTGCACGATATAAACCTGACGATCAACGCGGGCGAGCGCGTCGCGGTCATGGGCAGATCCGGCGCCGGCAAGTCGACGCTGCTCAACCTGCTTCACGCCCGGCTCGCCGATAAAGTCGCGCTGATCCCGCAGGCGGCGGCGCTGGTGAAGACGTTATCGGTCTTCCATAACGTCTATATGGGCCGGCTCGATCGACACTCGACGTGGCACAATCTACGAAATTTAGTGTGGCCGGCGAGCCGCGACATTGCCGAGGTCGAGGACACGCTCGAACTCGTGGGGCTCGCCGACAAGCTGTTCGAGCAAGCAGGGACGTTGTCCGGCGGCCAGCAGCAACGCGCCTCCGTCGCCCGCGCGTTCTATAACGAGCGCGCGATCGTCATCGGCGACGAGCCGGTGTCTGCACTCGACCGCCGCCAGGGCGCGGACATTCTCGGCAAGCTGTGCGCGCGCCACGACACCGCGATCTTCGCCATGCACGATATTTCCCTTGCCCTCGCCCATGCCGATCGCGTGGTGGTGATCGAGGAAGGGCGCATCGTGCTCGATGCGCCGTCGCGCACGATCGCCGCCGTCGATCTCGTCCCGTATTACGGCGGATGAACCAGCAGGCCATGACGACACCGAGCCTCGCACTTCCGAAACTCGGCTATCGGTCCGTCAGCTGGCTGTTCCTGCTGATCGCCGCGGTCGCGCTCATGCTCTCCGACCTCGCGGTGAGCGCGCTCAACCCGTGGGCCGAGATGCGCCGCCTCGCAGCCGGGCTGATCCGGCCGGACCTTTTCTCCATCGAGATGATGAGTGTGGTGTGGACGGTCGCGTTTGCCGTGCTCGGCGTCGCGATCGGAGCGAGCACCGGGTTTCTGCTGGCGCTGGTATTCGCACGGCTGCGCGCCGTCCGGATCCTGTGCGCGTTCCTGCGCTCGGTGCACGAGCTGTTTTGGGCATTGCTGTTGATCCAAATCGCGGGGCTGTCGGCAACCACAGGCATTCTTGCCGTCGCCATTCCGTATTCCGGCATCTTCGCGAAGGTATTCGCGGAGATGATCGAGGAGGCCGACCTGGCGGTCGAACGCGTGTTGCCGGCGCGAACATCGATCATTGCCCGCTTCGCTTATGCGCGTATTCCTGAGCTCGCACCGCAATTCTGGACCTACACGCTCTATCGCCTTGAATGCGGCATGCGCTCGACTCTGGTGTTGGGGTTCGTCGGTTTACCGACCATCGGCTTTCATCTCGATTCTTTCTTCAAGCAGGGCTACTACCGGGAGGCGGCCGCGCTGCTATTGACCTTTTATGTTCTGATCGGCACGCGCCGCCTATGGGCGCGCCCGTCGACGGTGCCGATCCTGATCATCGCCAGCGTGTTGGTATTGCCCGAGACCATCGGCGGCGGCTCCGCGCTCGCCAACCTCACCCGCTTTCTGACCCACGACATCATCCCGACGCCGCTGCGGGACGCCGATCTGCTCGCGGCCGCGACCTGGCAGAACCTCGCCGCCTGGCTGTGGCCGATCATTACCAAGCAGGCGGTGCCGGGCGTGATCCAGACGCTGGTGCTTTCGCAGGTGGCGCTGGTGGCCATGGGCGTCATCGCACTGATCTTGTTCCCGTTCATCTGTAGACAATTTGCCGGCCGGCTCGGACGGCCGCTCGGGCGCGTCGCGCTCGTGGTCGTGCGTTCGACGCCCGAATACATGCTGGTCTACGTGCTGCTCCAGTTGCTGGGCCCCTCCATGCTGCCGGCCATCATCGCATTGTCGCTCCACAACGGCGCCATCGTCGGCTATCTGATGGGTCGTCACGCCGACGTGTTGGAATATCGGCGCGATGCCCCGAGCGGCGTCAATCTGTACTGCTACGAAACAGTGCCGCGTCTCTACGGCCAATTCCTCGCCTACGTGCTTTACCGATGGGAGATCATCCTGCGCGAGAGTGCGATCTTCGGTATTTTGGGAGTGGCAACGCTCGGCTATTACATCGATGCCGCCATCTCCGAATTCAGGCTCGACGTTGCGGTCGTGCTGATTCTGGTCACGGCGCTGCTGTCGATGGCGGTCGATGCCTTCTCCCGTGGCCTGCGTCAACGATTACGCATTGACACGATGCCGACGCGTCTGTCGGAAGCGCCGAGCGAACCGGCGATGGGTCGCCTGGTCGGCGCGGAGAGGCCGGCATGAAAGGGATGGCCCATCCCGTGCTCAAGGACGTGGTGCTGGTCGGCGCCGGCCACTCCCACGTCACGGTGCTGCGCATGTTCGGAATGAAACCGATCCCGGGCGTTCGCCTCACCCTGATCAGCCGCGAGGTGCACACACCCTATTCCGGGATGCTGCCTGGCCTCATCGCCGGCCACTACGGTTTCGACGACGCGCATATCGATACCGGTCCGCTCGCCCGGTTCGCCGGGGCGCGGCTTTATCAGGATGAAGTGGTCGACCTCGATCTCGCCGGCCGCCACGTGATCTGCCGCCGTCGTCCGCCGGTTCCTTATGATTTGCTCTCGCTCAATATCGGCTCCACGCCGAACACCGCGGATGTGCCCGGCGCGAGCGAGCACGCCATTCCCGTCAAGCCGATCGACGGATTTCTGCGGCGGTTCGAGGCGCTACAGGCGCGCGTTCTCGCGCGCAAAGGGCGCACAGCCGTGGCGCTGGTTGGCGCCGGTGCCGGTGGCGTCGAACTTCTGCTCGCGGTCGAGCACCGGTTGCGGCAAGCGGTCACGCGTGCCGGGTTCGATGCCGGCGGACTATCGTTCGTCCTCGTCTCCGACGTCGCCGACATCCTGCCGAGCTTTCCGGCGGCGTTCCGCTCACGCTTCCACGCCATTCTCGCCGCGCGCGGGATCGCCGTTGTCACCGGTGCGCCTGTCACCGCCGTCGAGGCCGGACGGCTCATCCTTGAGGGCTATGGGCCGATCGCGGCGGACGAGATTCTCTGGACCACGCAAGCGGCGCCGGCGCGCTGGCTGGCAAAGGCCGGATTGCCGCTCGATGCCCGCGGCTTTCTCAGGGTCGACGCAACGTTGCGCGTTGCCGGACGCGACGACGTGTTCGCTGCTGGCGACACCATCGCGTTCTCCGGTCGCGATTTGCCGAAGTCGGGCGTCTACGCCGTGCGCGCCGGGCCGGCGCTCGCCGACAACATCCGCCGCGCGCTGACCGGCCGATCTTTGCGGCGGTTTCGGCCGCAGCGCGAGGCGCTCTATCTGGTCTCGACCGGAGGGCGCCGTGCGGTCGGTGCCCGCAACGGTCTGGTGGTCGAAGGCGCCTGGGTATGGCGCTGGAAGGATTGGATCGATCGCCGCTTCATGCGCAAGTTCAACGATCTGCCGGAGATGACACCGCCGCTGGCGGCGCTGCCGCCGTTGGCCGACCGGAAGGCGCTCGAGGAAATTTCCGCCATCGCCATGCGCTGCGGCGGCTGCGGCGCCAAAGTCGGCGCCACCGTGCTCTCACGCGCGCTCGCAGGCATCGAGCCTGCTGCGCGCGCCGACGTCGTGGTGGGGCTCGACGCGCCGGATGACGCTGCCCTCGTCGACGTCGGCGGTGAGCAGCTCTCGCTGCAGACGGTCGACTATTTCCGCGCCATCGTCGACGACCCTTACACGCTGGGCAAGATCGCGGCCAACCACTCGCTCGGCGACGTCTATGCCATGGGCGGGGAGCCGCAGACGGCGCTGGCGATCGCCACCGTGCCGTACGGGCTCGAAAGCAAGGTCGAGGCGGACTTGTCCGCGATGATGGCCGGCGCCAACGAGGTGCTGCGTGAGGCCGGCTGCGCGCTAGTCGGCGGGCACACCAGCGAGGGCGCCGAACTGGCGCTCGGCTTTGCCGTTCACGGGCTCGTCCCGGCGACGGCGGCGCTGCGCAAAGGCGGTCTCGAGCCCGGAGACGGGCTGATCCTGACCAAGCCGCTGGGCACGGGCACGCTGCTTGCCGCCGACATGCGTCGCAAGGCAAAGGCCCGCTGGGTCATGGCGGCGATCGCGCACATGATTCAGTCGAACGCCAAGGCGGCCCAAATCTTGCGGCGGCACGGCGTCCATGCCGCCACCGATGTGACCGGATTCGGTCTCATCGGCCATCTCATCGAGATGGTGCGCGCCTCCGACGTCGACGCGACCCTCGCCATCGATCGCCTGCCGCTGCTCGAAGGCGCGCGAGAAACCGTGGCGCGCGGCATCTTCTCGTCATTGCAGCCGCAGAACGTGCGCCTGCGCCGCGCGATCCGGGAGTTCGCAACGGTGGCCGAGCATCCGCTCTACCCGCTGCTGTTCGACCCCCAAACATCGGGCGGACTCCTTGCGGCGGTCCCGCTCGCGCAGGCCGAGCGTTGCGTCGCCGCGCTGCAGGAGGCCGGATATGCCGCCGCTGAGATTATCGGGTTCGTGGCCGAGCGCAGCGATGCGCTCGAGCCCGTGACGGTGGATCTGACCGGAGAACAGCTCGCCGCGGCATTGGCTGGACTGCACCCTGCCCGCCCGCGAGCGCATGCGCTGCGGAAAGATACCGAAAAAACCGCTCTCTGAGTCCGGGAGCGGTAGGCACTGATCCCGCCAGCTCACCGCCCGTCCCACAGCCGCTGGCTCGCGATCTTCGCGCCCTCGGCGAGCGACTGGAACTTCGCCCATACGATGCTCGGGTGCACTTCCTTCGAGCCGGCGAAGGTCGCAAAGCCGCAATCGGCGCCGGCGATGACGTTTTCGCGCCCCACCACCTTGGCGTAGCGAACGATGCGCTCGGCCACCAGCTCCGGATGTTCGACCAAAACCGTCGAGTGGCTGATCACGCCGGGGATGAGCGACTTGCCCGCCGGCAGCTTGGCGCCCTCCCACACCTTCCATTCGTGCTCGTGACGCGGGTTCGCGGCCTCGAAGGAATAGGCGCCGGCACGAATCTTCAGAATGAGGTCCACGATGTGCTTGAGCTCCAGATCGTGCACGCGGGGTCCCATATTGATGCCGTAGCAGGTGTGATGCCGGACCTTCTCCGGCGGAATGTTGCGCAGCGCATGGTTGAGCGCCTCGACGCGGAGCTGCGCCCATTTCCGGAACTGCTCGAGGGTGAGCTCGGGCTCCTTGATCCAGTAGGTGACGAGATGCGGATCGTCGACCTGCAGTAAAAGACCCGCCTTCACGATCGCCTCGTATTCCTCGCGCAGCGCGTCGGCGATGGCGAATAGATAGTCCTCTTCGGTCTTGTAGTAGCCGTTGCGCTGCCAATCCGCCGCGCTCGTCGGCGAGATAGCCGGCATGAAAGCTTCCTGAGGCTTGGCGCCGTCGAGCGCCGCCTTGAGGTTGTCGATGTCGGTCTTGAGTTGCGCCATGCCGCGATAGGTGACGGGCGCGGTGCAAACCATGTGGTTCTGGCGCGCGGCCACGTGGCCGTCGCCGTAGAACTCCGGGAAGGATTTGGCTTCGCGCGAGCCCGCCCACGGGCTTTGCCGCGGCGCCTCGCTGTCGAACTCGAAGCCGCCAAGACGTTCGTTGACGTATGAGACGAAGCTCGGCTTGCCGAATTCGCCGTCGTCGATGATATCGATGCCGAGGTCGATCTGCTTGCGCACGACCTCGGCCACCGCGTCGCGCAGCCGCGCGGCGTGGGCCTTCGCGTCGACGGGCTTGCCCTCTTCCTTGGCCCGCACCACGGCGAGCAGATCGGCGGGCCGCGGCAGGCTTCCGACGTGGGTGGTGAGAATTCGGTCGATGCTGCGCTTCATGCTGCCTCCTGCTGCGTCTCGTTTCGGATCGCGCGCCTACATGACGTCCCCCATCACCACTTCGCCCTCGGCCGGAGGCCGCTGGTAGAATTCCGGATTCATCCGGCTCGCCACGCCTTCGTGCGCGAGCGCCGCCTCGAATTCCTTGCGAACGGCGGGATCCTCCTGGTGATACGGGATGGCGCTGCCGCCTTTGCCGAGATCGATGGCGCCGTAGTCCATGAGCTGCTCGCCGGGACGACCGGGCTTGCGCGAGCGCTGGTTGTTGGGCCCATGCCAAGCGGTGATACGCAGGCCTTCCTTGCCGATGCCGAAATGCTGGTGGAACCAGTCGCCGCTCATCGGCGCCGCCGAGACCAGACCGACCGGCTCGTAGTCCTGGCGCAGCACCTTGTCGGCCTTGCCGTCCCGCCACGGCGTGGTGCCGAGCGCTTCCGGCCAAGTATAGGTGTAGCCCTTGCCTTTGATGCAGACCAGCACGGCGGCGGAGGCGTGCTTGTGCGCCTTGGAATAGCGGCCGGTCTCGTGCTGGCCGATCCACAAATAGAAGCGGTTGCCGGCCATGAACGGCTCGACTCGGCGGTAGCCGGGCGAGCGGCGGTTGTCGAGCGGCAGGTTGGTGTTGACGATGTCGGGAATGAGGTTGGTTCGCCGCATCGCCAGCCCGCGGATCGGATCCGGCTCGATATCATCCCGGGGCTTGAAATAGTCCTCCGCCCCGGCGAAGCGCTCGCTGAACGTATAGGGACAGTTGAACACGAAATCGGTGTTGTCGATGACGTTCATGACGTTCGGCGCCGAGGTCCCGCACAAGAGCAGCGCGGGCGCGCTCGCCGCATTCACGAGCCGGTGGTAGGCGTTGAGCGGAATCGAGAACAGCGAGCCCTTCTGCCATTCGAACGCGTGCCGCTTGCCCTGCCCTTCCTGCCAGACCTCGGTGGTGCCGCGGCCTTCGACCACCAGCACGACCTTTTCATAGAGGTGCCGCTCCACGTTGAGCGCGCCGGCGGATGGGATT
>WNGJ01002447.1_pt1 | contig 18785 bp, 18 predicted proteins | sample 5400611 | NCBI WGS metagenome assembly WNGJ01 (sample SAMN13153375, study PRJNA577476) | soil metagenome | isolation source: 40 cm soil or saprolite under Garry oak tree replicate 1 | place: USA:California | collected 2016-06-15 | reverse complement strand
GACGTTTCGCCTTGACCTTCAAGACTCCAAAGCCTCGAGCAAATTACATCGACTCGCTCAACGGCTCCGCAAAATTAATCGAGAACTCGAGTACCTGGTCGCGCCGGAAAATGGGCGCACATTAGCCGGTTAATGAGCGCAATCGCCTGGTCTACATCAAGTATCCAATTTCCCCCGTCCGAAGTATTCTTTAACAACTCCGAATCTGCCGCGGCGTAATAGTGCAAAACCTTGCGCGGAGATCGAAGCCTGAAATCCCCTTGGCGACCTGTGAATATCCCATAACGCCCTTACTTGCATGACGATGAACTTGCCAGCACACAAGTCTCTGATGGTGTTTGAATTGCTGTGAGTGTTTAAGTAAGGCAGTCTCGTTATCTTCGTTTCTGCTGTTGTTGTTGGTCGGCACCAACCTCGAGTGGGGGGCGCCTCTGTAGTTTTCGGGGGAGGGCTATACGATCCGCTCCTCAACTCGAGAATCTTTCACACGCCATTCAAGCCGCTTCAATTCATCCAGCGCTGACCCATCGAATCAGAGTATGAATTAACCGGATTACGTCACCTATTCAGACCGCTGGATACGCGTGCATCGTTAAACAGTGGGTGAAGATACGAACGCGAGTACAGAACACATTGCAAGCCATAGCGCTCAATCACGCACTGCGGCGAGGCCGAGGTCTGTGGACTGCAACTGGGCAGAAGGCACTGCAAGCCTTGTCTCTGCCCGGCTACACCCGTCAAAGGCGGTACGAACTGCTGCGCTTATACGTGCAATTGCAGCGGCGGATCCAGGAGCTGGACGGGCAAGTAGAAAAAGAAGTCCAGCAACGGCCCCAGGCGCTGCGCTTGTTGACGCATCCCGGTGTGGGACCAGTGACGGCATTGGCGACGGAGGTGTTCCGGGGAAACCCGAGCCGCTTCGCCAATGGCAAGAACGTAGCCAGCTACATCGGAATGATCCCATGTGAACACACGAGCGGTAAGCGGCAGCGGCTGGGGAAACTGACCAAGGAGGGCAACACGCTGCTGCGCTATCTGTGGACCGAAGCGACCATCCATGCGGTAAGAAAAGATCCGGAATTGAAAAGCGTAGAAAATCTGGCGAAGAGGGAGGGATTCTACGCTGCGTTGATTTCAAAGGCTGAAATATTAGCCGAAGTAAATTTTAAAGTGTTATAGGGAAAAAAACTAGTGAAAAAGGTACCCGCCTGCCTAAGTTCTTCGCTCCCCTCTACCTTCACATTTTTCCGCATTGAAAAACGCCCAGGATGCTTGGGACCGCTAGCAGCAAGTTTTTGCCTTCACTCCATCGAACCCTTCTTTCGCAACGATTGGAACCATAGTCAACGCCGCAATCGGGTCTGCCCACCACCATCCCAAACCCGCGTTGAACACGAGACCGGCCAGCAAAATCGCAGAGAGATAGACACAGAAATCAGTCTGCCGCGCATCTGCATTCATGGCTGCGCTGCTCAGCGCATTGGCTACCTTCCTTTTCGCACGTGACAGAATTGGCATAACTACGAGGGAAACACAAGCCAACGCGATTCCCGGAATGCTGTGCTCAGGGACTGTTTTCCTTGCTAGGTCCGACACGGCTTCATAGGTGATGTAGATGACAAGGGCGAGGAAGCAGAAGCCCACAATCCTGAGACTCAGTTTTTCGTTTCGTTCTCGGCTCTCAACATCAGCGTCAACCGACATTCTCCAGAGCAGCACAGTGCCGGAGGTTACTTCTATCAAGCTATCGATTCCGAAGCCAACGAGTGAAATGCTACCGGCAAATGCTCCAGCCACCAAAGCCACGAGGCCTTCAAGGCTATTCCAGGCGATCGTGAAGTACTCCAGGCGTTTCCCGCGTTCGGCTACGCCATGGCGGTCTAGCGCGATCTCGACCATGGATAGAAATAGTCTACGCTCTGTGCCAAGTCAACGCTGGTCGTCAGCCTTTCAATGTCCCATGCGGCGAAAGTGGGGCAAGATTCCTACCCTCTTTCGACACACCCTGCATCAACTCAACGATCATCGCGAACAGACGATTCCGGGTCTCAACTCTCACTCCGGCACGAGTGATATAGCGAATCACGATGTCGACACCAGCTCCCGACGGTCTGAGATTGACCGACGGCATGGCGCTAAACTGTGGCGACCCTTCTTCGTGCGTCACCCTCTTCCATTCCGCTTCCGCCATTTTCGCATCCGCTTCCGTTGCCTTCACCGTCGCTTCGTAGATCCCCTTAATAAGAGCATGAATATCGGTGCCGGGAGGAACAGTGACCTTAATCTCATCCCACATCCACTGTCCCACGGTGGAGAAGTTGAAATACTTGCCGCGTATGGCGTAGCCGTTCAAAAACGAAACTCTTCGTCCGGTCGGATGACCGTTGGCGGTCCAGTTTCCCGTCTCCAGTAACCAAGTGCGAAACAAACCGAGCTGTACCACCTCGCCGCCTACACCATCGATCTCTACCCAGTCCCTAACCCTAACTCCGTTTGGGCCCATCAGAACAAACCAACCGCAGAATGCCAGGATGAAATCCTGAAATACCACGGTCAGTCCTGCCGTCGCCAGACCCAGGATCGTTGGCATCTGCTGTGGTACACCGAAAATCGTCAGCAGGATCAGTAAGAGGCCGACCAGTTGCGTTCCCAGATTTAGAACTGTTTTCAATGTCTGCTTTTGGCGAGGATCGCGAACCACCTTCTCCAATGCCAATTGGAGAGCCCAGCCTGCCAGGATCACCAACATGCAGATCGCTGCAATCAAAGCCAGAGACCGCAATATCAGGTGAACCACGATCTTTCGCTGTATCTCGACTTGCTCTCCCCATCGCCCGTAGAGTGCCACCAGCTGTTGATGCGCTCCCAGACGATCGTTGAGGATGCTCTGGATGTTTTGCTGAGCGCTTAGCTGTCGGAGCCGGTCGATTCGTTCGGAACTTGATTCTGCAACGGCTTTATCGCCAAAGCGAGCGGTTTCTGTCTTCAGCCCTGCCTGATCGCCTGTCAATGCGGCCACGTCGGCCCTGGCCAATTGCCCAGCCTGCGCAATCAGTTGTTTCCTGTCGCGGAGGGATCGCCACGTTGATAGCTGCTGTGCAAACGTCTTGTACTGTTCGGCTGAGGCGACAGCAGTTTGCCCATCTTCCTTGGAGGCATTATCCCTGTACTGCTTCACGGCGGCTTGCCGTGCCGCTAGCTCCTGCTGAAGCTTGACTCGCTGATCTCCGCTTTCGCGAGCGAGGTCTTCGATCGAATCGGTCAGCTCGTTTTGGTCGAGGCCAAGTTGCGCCTTCGCAATCTCCAAGTCGCTGCCATTGGACACTGCACCCGCTGGTCTCGTGCCCGCGCCGGCACTGAGTGATGCGATCCGAACCTGGTCGTTCTTGATGGTCTCCTGAAGCTCGGTGACCCTTTGCTGCAATGCCAACGCTTTACCGCTTAGATTTGGTTTTTTAAGGCTTGCCTGCCTCAGTGACTGCGAGAACGCCTGGTCGACTTCGTGATCCGCAAGGCGCTCGGCCTCGCGGGCGAGTTCTTTCTCCTCCGCCGACTGTGCCAAGGCCGCCAGAGTTGCCGCTGTCTGCCAGGGCCGTTGGTCCACAACTCCCGGCGGTACGTAAGCTCCCGTCCAGTCCCCCTTCCTAGCCTGCAAAAACGGAAGATATGCCATCACCCCGCGAGTCAGAAACGCACCTGCCAGGGTGCCGGCCAGCACAATCAGCATGACTAGCACAATCACCATGCGAGCTCGATTCATACGCATGCCTTTCGTTTACGCCTCTGGTTGACTGTATCGCCAACAAATTTAATGTTCAACTGCAGATCACAGGCCATCGAGCAGATCGACCAGGATATCCGTGACGCAAAGATTGATCGCAGCGCAGCGCGCCCTCAGCGACTTCTGAGGATGAGCACGGCACCAAGCAGGAACAGGGCTGCAGAAAATCCAAACGCCACCGATGGCGATGCGATGCTCCAGAGCAGCCCTACGGCTGCGCTAGAGATGAAATCGCCCACGGCATTAACGGCGGCAAGTGTTCCAAAAGCCATACCATGTTGTTCTTGCGGCGCGAGTTCGGCGGCCAGGGAATCTTCCAACGCTTCATCGACGCCCACCACGACTCCAGCGACGGCAAATACAACTGCGAGCAACGGCACTGTCTTCGGCCCTGAGAGCAGAAGAATCGCCATGACCACGGCAAGGCTGTACCCGATCGCTAGAACAACTCGGCGTTGAGGGACGAGATCTGAGAGCCAGCCGCCTAGATATGCGAATACAGCATAGAAGATGTTGTGAAGGAGATAGAGTCCCACATAGTCCCACAGCAATGCTCGCAGCTGCTGCTTTTCCGTGCGCTGGCGTCAACACCTGCGTGGCAAACAGGATCAGGTTTTACATAACGCTTACATCCCACGCCTCGCCGATTGGCACAAAGTCCCGGGCGAGCAGCGCATGCGAAACCTTGAAGCCTACTATCGCGATACGCAACATTGGTCGGCAGGACCGCATTTGTTCGTGGCGGATGACTTGATTTGGGTCTTCACACCGTTGGACGTGCCCGGTGTCCATTCCCCGTCCTGGAACGCAATTTCATGGGGAGTGGAATTGGTGGGAGATTACTCTGTGGAGAAGCTTGGAGCAGCAGTCCAGACCAATGCCAGCTCTGCTCTTGCTTCACTTCACGCCCTCGCTGGTATCGATCCCGAGACGTTGAAGTTGCACAAAGAAGATGCCAAAACAACGCACAAGAACTGTCCTGGATCGTATATCGTCAAGAGCGACATGATAACGCTGATGTCAGCAGCGCTTTTGGACGACTTCCCAGGCGACCATACTCCTGGAGTCCCCGGCTAATCGACTGACGTTTGAAGCTTCATTGAATTGGAGTACTCGTATGACTTCGTAGCGAAGTAACGAGTCCAAGACCAGAATCACTATTGATTGCCGGCAAAGGCTGGGTCGTAACCGACGATTACACGCCCAACACCGCGGCCGTGATTAGCAACGTTGCATTCGAGATCGAATGGAGAGCCGCATGACAGGCGAGATCAGTCCCGTGCTGGGTGCGCGGGATGCCTTCGCGATCCTTGAGCCTGGCTATGCCCGGAAGATCGGAGAGCCTCGCGAGAATGGGCAGCGGGTGGCCATCATCGTGAATCACGGCATGGGCCAGCAGGTGCCGTACGAGACCATCGAGGGCGTTGCCAAAGCGGTATGGCGCGGCATCACGCATGAGAAAAATGGACCAGATGCCGGTTGCGTGATTCGCAGGGTACGCCTCGGAACCGAGGCCAAGGGTGAAGTTGAGACTGAACTGGTGCGAGCCGAGATTGAAATGCAGCATGGCCAACAGAAGTACGACGTCCACATTTACGAGTCGTACTGGGCGCCGTTGACCGAGGATAAGGTCACGCTCAAGGATCTGATGTCGTTCCTTTTTAACGCGGGCTGGAATGGTTTCTTGAATACCAGCGCGAAGAACGGATTTCAGCGCTGGATGTTCGGCTCGGAGCAGCGATTCAAGCTCCCAAAGCTAAGATTGATGCTAATTTTGACCGCACTCATGCTGCTACTGCTCGCGCTGGTGATGATGAATGCTGTTCTTGTGGCGGCAGTGGCGTCACACGCGGTCGGAGGGGCTAAGGCTTTCCCAGGGTTGCTGACGGCTCCGCTCACCTCCGACTTCATAGTGGCGGACGTTGCGGCGCTGCTGATTTTTCTCGGGACTGTCGGGCTGCCGTGGGTTTACACGAAATTGAGGCAGGGAGCGAGTACACCACAATGGTTGTCCTGGCTTGGATGGTTGCTGATAATCCTGGGAGCAGGGTTGATCTTTTTAGCGGCCTTCGTCATGCCTTTACAGTTGGCGGGCTGGCACCCTGAACGCTTGCTGTGGCCAAATGTGTCCGCTTGGGCGACTTGGCTGGCGGAGGGACACAACTCGCGATTGTGGGGTTTTGCGATCCCGTCATTGTGGGGTGTCGAACTACTCGCCGCCTATGCGGTACGCTGGTTCCTGGTTGAATATGTTGGCGACGTCGCGGCCTACATTGCAGCACACACGGTCAGCAAGTTCTACGAACTGCGCCAGCAAATCTGGCAGACCGCAATGAAGGTTTCGCGAGCTGTGTATCGCGCTCAGGCCGATCACAAACCAGGTTCAGAACCTGGATTTCTGTACCAGAAGATCATTGTTGTTGGGCACTCGCTCGGCTCAGTGATCGGTTACGACGTGCTCAACGGACTTCTCCTGGAAGATCTATTTTCCAATCATCCCCTGGACGTTGTCCGACGCACCCGAATGTTTCTCACGTTCGGTTCGCCGCTGGACAAGACTGCTTTTCTCTTCCGCACCCAACAAGATATGTGTTCCCCGGTGCGAGAAGTGGCGGCAGCGGCTGTCCAGCCGATGATCCAGCATTACAACTATCGCCCTGAGGAGTGGGTCAACCTGTATTCAAAATCTGACATCATCAGTGGCTCTCTGGAGTTCTACGACCCGCCCGATGAGCACAACGCGAATGGAGGAGCGCAATTTCAGATTCCTGGCGTCCTTCCTGAGATGAAAAAACGCGTGAACAACCTGCCCGATCCTGACGCGCGTACTCCGCTTGCAGCCCACGTCGAATATTGGGAGGGAAAGCTTTTCGCAGACGAGCTTGTCCGCGGAATCACAACCTGAATTCTAAATGTCGGTCCACGAGGGCCGGTAGGTCAAAAGGTATACCGGGCTGACTGGCAAAAGCGCGAATTTCTTAGGCACGTACAGGGCTGCTCTCTTCATCGCTTGGTTGCTCCTTATGCGGAGGTGCTGTCTTTCGACCTCCGCCCATGCACAACTCTTGCTGAAGAAGTCTTTGACCAGGCCAATTGGAATTTTGTTCTCGACTCGCTTACCGTCGGATTTCCGAAGTGTACGAAAGAATAACACCCAAGTTTCACCTTGACTGCGTTTTTCTTTCTTTAACCAACCTCGTTGATGTCTGTGCGTCATTTGAGGATCTCCTTTGGGCGAGCCAGATGCTCGAATAAATAATGATCCTTATTGCCGACAACATCGTGCTCATCGTGACTGTCGGAGAAGTTGCGTGCCTGAGATTCTGAGCAAAAGGTGCTGCGCCTGTATTGATCTGAATTTCCTCTGCTACGATTCATTCACGGGGCAGGGACAGCTGGTCTGGGTTGGTATTTGCCTGAAGGACAATTTTGGATGGCGATTTAGCTTGGTGTCCATGGCGTCCATTAACCTCGGAATTTGGTTCTATGGGGTTGAAATGAGCGACGCAGGCGAAACGATTGAACGTGAGGAAAGCCAGTAGATACGCGGGTTTCCAATAACCGTAAGAAAACACAGAGGGGACGTGGTTCAGTTGGTTAGAACGCTGCCCTGTCACCGCCACCCATTCTCTCGTCTCGGGGCAAAACAGCTCGCCCTCGACCTCGCTATTCGCTAAAGTGCGACAAAAACGTGTCACACATCAAGACAGGCGCAGACTCTTGAGCGACGCGCGTGCGGCTCCGCCACTCATATTCGGCACGATGACCAATTCGAGTACGGTGACGTTTGAAAGCTCGACTTGATATTCCTCGACCTCGCGTATTGTCTGAGGAGGGCTGAAGTTCCACTGCTGGCGGACGATTTCCCGAAACGAATTCCCGCCATCGGCAGACCAGCGCAAGACGAACTCTTGCGTCCGCGTGATTTCTTTTTCTTCAAAGACAAGCGATATCAGTTTCAGCTTTTGCGGCTGGTCGAAAATCAGCCGAATCGTTTGGGGTCCCTGTTCTGCGGCGCGCCACCCCCGCATCTCTCGCGAAACGAAGGCAGACTCGACCGGATAGCCTTTCTCCTCCGAGGTGATCTCAACAACGGCCGCCCTTTCGACATCCAGCCAGCGTTCAGCGCGGGATGAAACAGTCTCCGGAGTTGGGATTATAAGGCGTGTCCGCATGCAGAACCCAGTTTACTCCGGTCCGACTGCCGGCGATGTCGATTTTAAAACACTCGGTTTTCTGAGCCACTCCTCGACCGAATATCATTTCATTAGAATCGGTTGGTCTGACTCACGTTGAAAACCGGTTTCGCGCGTGCGCGTTACCCTTCTCCACCGGTGTAACGACTCCTTCTCAGCAGACCATTTGTTAAGATGATTCTCCCGCGCTCGCGCTTGCAGTTGATGCCTGTCACGCAGTAGGTCCCGGTTCGAGTCCGGTCGCTCCGGCCATTACGATCCGAAACTCCGAGACGGGTCGTTGCACAGTACCTCTTCCGGCTCGATCGCCATTCAAAGCTTCGCGCCTGCCGGCTTTTAGTACCTCTCGGGTGGATGGGATTCAAGATAATTCGCAGGATAAACCAGAAAAACTGAAATCATCCTGAAGCACGCGCAAGGACCGCTGCGAGAAAACCAGCAAGGCGATTGGCGGTCGCCTAGAATACCAGCGGGAGGCTGTGCAGAGCCTTGGGTCAGCGTCTACTACGTTTGCTGGCGTCCTTTGCAGGAGTCGCGATCATCACGTTCGTGGCGTACCGCCTGATCCCGGTCAATACAACAACTGTCGGGTTTGCATATCTGCTGCTTGTGCTGGTCATTGCGAGTGCTTGGGGGTTTCTTGAAGCCGCGTTGGCCTCAGTCCTCGCGACTCTCTTCTTCAACTTCTTCTTCTTCCCACCGGTCGGCAAGTTCATGATCGCAGACCCGCAGAACTGGGTCGCCTTGTTCAGCTTTCTGGCGACCGCGCTCATTGCCAGTCGTCTGTCGACTATGGCCAAGCGCCGGGCTCTGGAAGCCATGGAGCGGCAACGAGACCTTGAGCATCTGTACGCGTTTAGCCGTGCCATGCTCCTAATTGACAGGACTACCCCCTTCCCACAACAACTTGTCGACAAGCTGGCCGAGATCTTCGAACTTCGTGCCGCAGTACTGTTCGAGCGTAATGCGAGCGTGTTCTATCGAACCGGGACCCCAGATATTGGTTTTGAGGACTTGGACGAGCAGCTTCGAGGGGCAGCGCTCCATGGGATGTCGCCCTCCGACCCAAAACGGCAAGCAATCATCGTGGCCGTGCGGCTCGGCCCAGAGCCGATAGCAAGTCTGGCACTGCAGGGCGGAACGATGCCAGACTCTGTTCTCCAGGGAATCGCGAATCTGGTCGCCATCGGTTTGGAACGGGCGAGAACACAAGATCTTGCCGAGCAGATCGAGGCTGCTCGTCAGAGCGAGCAGCTACGAACCACACTCATCGACGCCATGGCGCATGAATTCAAGACTCCGCTGACCTTGATCAAGGCCGCAACGACATCTCTCCTATCCAGCCCTGATGAGCCGAAGGAGAGCAGGCAGGAACAACTCACGATCGCCGACGAAGAGGCCGAGCACTTGAGGAAACTTATTGACGATGCCGTGGAAATGGCCCGCCTGGACACCACGCACATCGATGTTCATCCACAAATTTCCGATGTGCACGAGACTATTCGCGAGTGTGTCGCTTCGATGGAGAGCGAGATCGACGATCGACTCCTCGAAATCGGGTGCGACAAGCAACCACCCGATATTGCGTTTGACAGACGTCTGATGAAGCTTGCCATCAAGCAAATCATTGATAATGCTCTGAAATACTCCCCGGCTGACAAACCGGTGGCGGTCCGAGTGCTTGCCAGCAATGGCATATTGACGATTGAGATCACGGACCATGGGCCAGGCGTACCCCCGTGGAGGAGCAAACACGGATCTTTCACAGGTTCTACAGAAGCCCTTCCGTAAAAGATCAGATACCCGGATCTGGACTCGGTTTGACTATCGCGCGTAGCATCGCGCAGGCCCATAAGGGAGATCTGACGGTAACGAGCCGCCCTGGCGAGACAACGTTTCGAATCACTTTGCCAACTAGTTATGCAGGAGATAAGAAATGACGGCCAGCCGAATTCTCGTCGTTGATGACCAAGCCCAAATCCGGCGCTTCATGAGGACCACACTGGCCGGTGTCGGCTACGAGGTCGGCGATGCCAAGACAGGTGAAGAGGCACTCGAGAAACTGCGAGAGTTTCGTCCGGATCTGGTTCTACTCGACGTCAATATGCCCGGCATGGGCGGACTGGCGGTCTGCAGGGAGATCAGAAGCGATGCGAACGTTGCCATCATCATGCTCACGATTCGGAACTCGGAGGGCGACAAGGTTGCAGCGCTGGACGCCGGTGCGGACGACTTTGTTACCAAACCGTTCAGCACTCCGGAACTGTTGGCCCGTATCCGAGCGGCGCTCAGGAGAGTGCCGTCCCCTCCATCATCTCCGATCAGATTTCGGGTAGGGCAGCTGGCAGTCGACTTTGCGGCGCGGACTGTCTCGAACGGGACCACGACGGAGCATCTGACTCCGAAGGAACTCGATCTACTCCGCTATCTGACTCAGCGTGCGAATGAAGCAGTCTCACACCGAGAACTGCTGCAGGCAGTATGGGGGCCTGATTACGGCGATCAGGTCGACTACCTCCGTGTTTTCATCAAGAACCTCCGTAAGAAGATCGAGACCAACCCTGAACAGCCCGAATACATCAAGACAGAACCCTGGGTCGGCTATCGCTTCAATGGATCCATCGAGTCTTCATAAAATCCTTATGGTTGTTCTATTACTTCTTCAGGCCTTTTCGCCTACCGTCAAGTTGGAAATTCCAAGATGGTGGACCGAAAAGAAGCTTCATTCATCCTTGAAGGGTGCCCAACCCCGGCAACCGGACGGCCTGGACCGCCGGATGGCTGCGAAGGCGCCGGTAGGTTCGAGCTTGCGGTTGTCTTTACGTCGTTCGATGCAACTATTGCTGCGCTGAAGATGGCAGGCGCCCTTGCGAGTGGCCTGAGCGCACACATAACCCTGGTGGTTGCTCAAGCTGTTCCTTACCCTCTTCCATTGGAGGACCCGCCGGTGCTGCTCGACTTCATTCGGCCACGACTTGGTCAAATCGCAAGCGACAGTCCAGTGGAAACGACGATCCGTCACTATTTGTGTCGTGATCGACTGGTGACGTTGACCGCAGTATTGAAGCGGGGTTCAATCGTCGTCATCGGCGGTCGGAAGAAATGGTGGCCAACGAGAGAAAAGATTCTGGTTTCGCGACTGCGTCGGTTCGGTCATGATGTGATCCTCACGGAAACAACCTAAGCAGGCTGTAAGACTCACCTTGCCTTCAAATTCCTTCTTTGGATTGCCTCTCGCCGCTGCGCACGGGCGCAACGTATGTCTCCTGAAGAGACGGGTCGATGCCGCTGACAAGCTCCTTGCAACTCTTTACGAGGGCGGTATCCGTCGGTCTTCGATCTCCCGAAGATGCTCACGCAACCTACGGAGCACTTCTTCCCGCTGGCTGTTGCCCAGCTCCTGCCGAAGTTCGTTGAGCGCGAAGTGGACGACGTCGTGATGATGAATCTCCTGTGGGGCCAGGTCGCTGCTAAGTTCAAGCCAAATGCTGTGCAAGAGATCAATCTCCTTGGGAGTAAGACGTGGGGTATGAGGCCCAAGATAGAAGATATGCTCCTGGCCACTCGGGAAGAGAATTTCGAGCGTCAGCTGCGGTTTGGGATCGGGTAAACGCTCCCACGCCAAGCCTGCCGTGCGCGCTTCTTCAGTGACAGGCTTGGTCGGGGAAGGTCCCAGGACAACGGTGGATGACTCCAGGCTTTGGGCAGCGCGCAGAATAGCGTCCCATTTTTCGGTGGCTGCAGCGACGGCTAGGTGGACGGGCTTCCCCTTTTTTTCCGCGAGCTCTAGGGCGCGGGTGAAAAGCTTCTGCTCTTCGAGGCTGAAAAGCTGTTCCGGCGACAACTCGTACTCTCCTATTCCGTGCAGAAATCGAAGGTGAAGCACTACGACGTCCTGTTTATGCGAGTCGGCCCGGTCGAGAACTGCCCCGAGGTTATGAAGTGTGTTGTAGTTCCGGACCATAACCAAGATGTTGCCGGGCCGAACGCCCAGCACATCGGGAGTCAGGTCCTCGCCCGGTTCTAAATTGAACTGATCGAGTTCCGCGTGAGCCGTAGCCCGCTTCCTGGTCATTCGCTCGGAAACGCTGAAGACGCCGAAGAAGATGATGGTAAAAGCCACTCCTGAAAGCGTGGCGACTTGCTTCGTGAAGAGATTAATAAGGCACAAAGCAAACAGAGTTACAGTTATCAGCCCCAGACCCAGGGGGACCTCCAAGTTACCCACCTTCAGGTTCAAGGGGACGCGAAATTCCCGCTTGCCAGGTTGCTTGTAACGAAGCACAAGTACGGCAAGGCCCTTCATAGCGAAGCTCCACATCACACCGAACGCATAAGCCTCGCCCAGCACGAAAATGTTTCCTCGGCTGAGGAGAATGGTGAGGAGCTGGAGCCCCACAACCAGATTCAGGATGCGATGAGAAGTGCCGAAACGGTGGTGCGGTTGGCGAAACCAATGGGGCAGAATTCCATCCTCGGAGACTCGGTTCAGGACACCGTTGGAGCCCACGATGGCGGTATTGACGGCCCCGGCCAGCATTAAGACACCGACCACTACGACGAACGCCCGGAAAGCCAGTCGAACCGACAGAGGTCCGACGAGGTACATCGCCAGTCCGCCGATTGGGTTATCGAAGAAATTGTTGCGCACCGAATCGGGGATGATCATCACCGCGAAGAATGCAACCCCCGCGGTGAAGATGAGGCTGTAAGCAAAGATCACGAACCCTGCTTTTTCTAGATTTTTCAGCTTGGGATGCTCAATCTCCCGATAAACCTGAGCCATCGTCTCTTCGCCGCTCATGGCCAGGACGGAATGGCCCAACCCAACCAAAACGCCGATCAGTCCGACGGTATAGGGCAGCGAAGTGTGGCGCAGCCAGCCTAGCGCGTCGTTCGAATACACAAGGTTCGATAAATGCGGCCAGGGCGGAAGATGAGCTCCCCGTACCCAGAGCGTATAGACGCACCAGATGATCATCATGACCACCATCACCGTGGTCACGTACATGATGCGCAGAGCCTTCTCGCTGGACTCCGGGATACCTTTAATGTTCTGCCACCAGAAGTAGACGGTAACTACGCCGGCAAAGAGCGCAGCTGTCCAATTCACGTTCAGGATGAAATTGGAGTGGGCATGGCGCAGAAGCTCGTTCAAAAGACCCACCAGGTATAGGCCAGCCGATACGCCGCTAATCGGTCCTGTCAGGATGTAGTCGAACATCAGGGCTGAAACGGAGAACTTTGCTAGGGTTCCGCCCATGGCCTCCTTGACCACGCGATAGACGCCGCCACGCACAAACATGCTGCAGCTCTCGATGTAAACGGCTCGCACGGCATAGGAGAGCAGCATGATGGCCAGAATGAACCAAGGAGCTGTTTTCCCGACGAAGTGTTCAGAAATTGCGCCAGCGTAGAACGCGGACGAACCCATGTCGTTGAGTACCACCGCCGCCGCCCGCCAGAAAGAGATAAAGGCGAGCATGGCAGTTGTGGCCACTAGCACGCGTTGAGCGCCATTCATGACGACACGTGGTGAGGTTCGTCCAGAAGAATTGTTAAGCATTCACATTCCTTCAAATACACCGACCAGCCTTGCTTGTGGTGGAGGTTTTTCTCGAATCTGAATTATGGAGAGAGCTCTGGGTGAAAAGGAAGCCTTATAGCTGAGTGCCCATGAAAAAGTTATAAAGAAATCATAAAGATTCCGTCGCTGACGAAGAGGCCCACGAGAAGCGCAGTGTTGAGCACGCTTCTGTGGTTTTTGAGCAGTGCGAAGAAGGGAATTGCAGCCGGTGGCAGCGCCGAGCAGATAAAAAACGAAGACGTCGTAGACTCTTTCGAGTCAGGGACGTTTCGCTGAACAGCCCTCCCCTAGAACTTTACCTGCTGCTTTCAGATCTGTTCCGCGGCGCTCCTTTGGCGAGTTCCAAGGCTTGGTGACGATGGTAAACCTTACCACAACGTGGACAAACGACTTTGGCATTGTGTTCCGCCATGTCTCTCAGGAAAGCCGAGAACGCCTCACCGCATTGCGTGCACACCAAATTGATCTTGTGGCTATCCATTTTGTGAGGTCTTCGACTCCGGCGTATCGGGCTGGTCCCGCTAGCAGTCGGAAATCGGAAATTACCTGAGCGTCAGGCCACCTTCAGGATCAGCTTACCCCGCGTTCCTCCCGTCCTACTCAGTTCCTGTGCCTCTTTCGCCTGCTCCAGCGGCAGAGTTCCCCCGAGCCTCGGTTTCAATGCTCCTTCGGTGATCAGCTTTGCGAGTTCTCACGTGACGAGAGATTAACGTACCCAGTCCAAGGGTCATGGCAACGTCCTGAACGGCGCAGCCGGAGCGCTCTGCAGCGCGACAACTGCTCTTCGCGCCTCTGGTCATCGCACTGCGACTCAAGCAGGACATTACCTCAAGGCAATCGAATCTCTGGAACTAACCATAGAGGCCAACCCCAAGCTCATTCAGAGATTCAAGACATTCAACAACAAAAGAAACAAATCCGATCTTCGCCGTCGGCCTGGCCCGATATCACGCTGCCATCGCCGAGATCGCGAATCGGAAATCCATTTCTGAAATCGGGTTTGTTCGTCTCTGGTGTCTCTGCCATGATTTGCCTCCCGAGCCGTTCGATACGGCAGTAGATCGAAGATGCTGGCCCTCATCGAACCGATGGTTCGGTTCATACTACTGGTCCCCCGTCATGTGAGTCCCCGTAGAGTCAACGAGAACATCCTTCACTCCTGCTCCAAAAGAGCCTTTACGTGGAGAAACGAAGTGACGAGCGTAAGCGTCTTCAATATTGTGGTCGCCTGTCTTTGAAAACCGCAAGAGGGGGCGAGAGCCCTTGGTCCATCGTTTGTACACGGTGAGCGAGGGCTTGAGATCCAGATCGTGCGCGTGCATCCGCAAAATACGCAAGATTCGGCTGGCCTTGCCTAAATTGCAGCGTATGACCCTCTCGAGATACGCAATCCGGCCGCGCCTCCAGTTCTCCACCGATTCCGGGGAAAGCAGATCCATACGAATAAAGAGTTCCAACGGAGCAACGAATCCCTTTTCCCGAAGAAGACCCTCAACCGCTTTCACAATCCGAGCGTAGTATGGATCCTGCCGGTAATTGGCCACGGTTATTTTCTTCAAAAGAGCGTCCTCGCTATCCCGGAGCGTCTTTCCCATCCACCAGCACACCGCGCGTCTCCAACTCAAAAGACCGATCCGGTCGATGCTTGCGTGCTCCGCGAATCTGCTCTTCTCGACTCCAAGAAATCGGATTCATTCATAGCGCGCAAAAGATCTGCCTCGGTCACAGTGACGGGAAGACGTTCGAATGCGGTAAATTCCTGAAGCATAGTCTCCAGCAGGGATACATCGCCGGCTTGGGGCGAGACGTAGGTAAAGCACTGGTGAAGGACACTCCGAGGCGGCAACTGCTTCAAGCGAACATCATATGAGCACACGATACCACTTTCAAACTTATTCGCGGAGGGGGATGGCCGGGTATCATTTCAGAAATGGAGCAGCTTCCGTACGGCGAAACGGGAGCGGTGCGGATCAACGACTGGCGAGTTCTGCAGATAGAATGACGGGTCCAGTGCGGGCTCAAAGGTCGCGGCTGGCGAAAGAGACTCGCGACATTTTCGTCCGATGACATTCTGGCGGTGCACAGCCGCATCCGCTTAGCTGTCCTATAGCACGAGCACATCGTTGCCGCGCGACTTAAGAGCGCGGTCAAACGTGATCAACTTCAAGCCTGCCACGGCCGTGAAAGCCAACATGTACGCGTCTGCCCAGACCTTTGGAGAGCGACGAGGCATTCGAGAGCGCGCGCGGAACTCCTTCTCGATATCCTCCGGCTCGGGCACGAAAACAACTCGATCATCAGCCCAGATCCGGTCCCACAGGCTCCAGGCTTCCGCCATAGATTTTGTGTCCACTCCCATGATCTGTTCGGTTGTGAGAAGCCTAAGAACAGTGATTTGCGTGAACCGACCGAAAAGGAATTGCTCCTGTCCGGCCTGCTCAAACCAGGATCTGGCTCTCTCGGAATGTATATGCCGGCTCCACAGGAGCGCCAGCCAGACATTGGCATCAAGGAAATTCAACGTGTTCATAGATCTGCTCATTCGTCAGGTCTACCTGTGGTCCTTTGGAAACAATCAGAGGAAATTCGACCCGCTTTGGCCTCGGCCGCTGTGCCTGCAAGACCACACGTCTCACACCGAGAAGAACCAGTTCACGAATCGAAGAACCAGTTCCCGCCGCCTGTTCCTTTAATTTCCGGTAAAGGGGCGCCGGAATGTCCACCGTCGTCCGAATCGATTCTTGCTTCATAAACATGATTATTTCATACGTGCCATAAATATGGAAGATACCGTCTTTTCGCCCAAGGAGTGGCAAACTGCCCGAGATACCGTCTTCCCTTAATCCTAATAGCATTGATCAAGTCGAGGATCGCGAAATGGCCGGGGGGGGGGCAAAAGGCGAACAAAAGGGTAGTTTACCGGCAGTTGACCTTTCCTGCAGTGACTATCAGTGACTTACAGCGCCGGGAGGCACCTCTAAATACTTGCAATCACTTTTAATGTCGGCTGAAAAGGCGGGCGTCGGCGGTTCAACTCCGTCCTGGCCATCATCATTCCAAAGCAGTTAGCCAAATTATCTCCGTGATTCCAGTCCGCTCTCAGTCCGCATTGGCAAAACATGCTCAATGCGGTCGGTATACCTGTTTAATTAAGAAGAACTTAAACCCGATCACTTCTTCCTCAGTCCGCTTTCAGTCCGCTTTGGCCGCATGGCTCACAATCGCAATTAGCATTTCCCTGCTGCGGCCATACGATCCTGGCTGACAGCATGGCTGTAAAACTGGAGCGTCAACTTCACGTCGCTGTGACGAAGCAAGGTCTGTACAGTTTTTGGATCGGTTCTCATGCGGATCAGAAACGATGCCAGACTGTGGCGAAGGTTGTGGAAGCCGAACCGGCGGGGATCATCGTCCACGAGTCGGCCGTGTTCGTCTCGATGCGATGAAAGAATTCCAGCTTTCACTGCAGCCAGCCGCAGATAATCTTCGATGAGCATGTTGGCGACGCGCCCTATTTGCCCTTTAGACGATCCGATGGGAACACCCAGTCGCCCAGTCGCGAATAGGGCGTCTTCTGTTTCCAGCGCAGCATAAATTCCGCCAGCAACGGATGGAGCGGCACAGGTCCTTTAGAAGCTTTGCTCTTCGGCAGACCTACTTGACCACACGTCCAACTTTAGCCATATTTTCATGAACCTCGGGAATATCCGCACGGTTTCTTAATCGGACAAGGAGACCGCGCTCTTTTTTCCTGCCCCGACGCGAAGTGACCCAGCGGAACTTCGGTAATCCGATTTTGTGACTGTCAGGCCATTCCCCTCTTTCTCCATTTCCGTCATTCTGTCTTCGGCAGCATGTGCCGCGGTTTCTAAGTCGGACTTCGGGGGAGGGCCGGCAAGGGAACCGCGGACCCCCCCCTGTTTCCTGCGAAGATTCCAAACAAGATCAATCCAAATTTTTTAGATCAGCCTCACGTTCACGTGATGTAAAGGCCGTGCCGATTTCAGCAGTACATAACGCTCTGCATTTAATCGCGATTCTCCTCGCGAGCCTTTCCATTGGTGGTCTCTTGTTGGTACTGCTTCTTCTCTTTCGGGTTGAGCGCGACAGTGCAGGAGCGCAGACCCGTCGTCGTGAAGACTAGACGCCTGATGAAAACAATTAGACCAACAATCCGGGTCAATGCATTTATGAAAGAGCGCCCCGCTTTAGAAGGTTGAGGCCGGATGTGGCGCCGCCTCCGCTGCGCTGTGCAGGGCTTCGCTCCGCTACCGCGGCGCTAGGGAGTAACTGCAGTAGTGTGTCCGTTGCGAAAGGACTACAGGAGAGCATAGGCAAATCGGCTGGAGAATGGCACTTTACCTTGAGGGGAAGATTAGCGTTGGTACGAATGACCTTCCCCCAAGGAGGCAACTCAAATGAGTCACGACGTCAAATATATCGGAATGGACGTGCACAAGGGCGCCGTGAGGAGAATTTTTCTTTCTTGACATCCCCTTTCATAGGATGAGTGTAATTGATTTATCGATAATTACAATTGCACCCATGAGCATCGACCGGTCTGGCAATTGCCCCCGTAAGAAGAGTGGAAGACGATCAAAGCTCGATTGCGACGGTGCGCGTTACTCACGTCGGGCGGTGGCAACACGGGCGTCTTTACCGGAGAGATTGAAGTACTCCGCATCAGAGTACTTCAATCGCGACTTGTAGCCGGGTTGCAACGTCAACCATTGGAAGAATCGCTTAAGATTCATAAGGGTCGTGTGGAGGCGTCGCCTTGCTCAGTTTTTGCCCCGATTCGTGGTACCCGGGGTCTATTTCATTTTGCCAGCGGCCGGACCCACGCCGGTGGCCTGCTTGGTCTTGGGGTCAATGCCGATCAGCGCCACTCCGCCCACTCCGCCGCGACCGACGGTAACCACGTGGCCACGAGCCCTCAGGTCGGCCTGCACTTCTTCGGGCAGGGTGTTGGGCACAGACAGGCTGCCCAGGCTGGCACGGTCCTGACCGAAGGAGCTGATGAAATGCGTGGTAGAGAAGCGCGGCGCCTTAAACGCCTCCTCGGGACTCATGCCGAACTCCACGTAGTTGAGGATGACCTGGATGGCTGCCTGATCCTGCTGGTCGCCTCCCGCTACCGAGATCGCCATCACGGGTTGGTTGTCATGGAAAAGCAGCGTGGGGCTCAGCGTAATTCGCGGCCGCTTGCCGGGCTGGATAA
>WNGJ01002444.1_pt1 | contig 18791 bp, 18 predicted proteins | sample 5400611 | NCBI WGS metagenome assembly WNGJ01 (sample SAMN13153375, study PRJNA577476) | soil metagenome | isolation source: 40 cm soil or saprolite under Garry oak tree replicate 1 | place: USA:California | collected 2016-06-15 | reverse complement strand
CATTTTGCTGCGGGCCTGGTGGATGAAGTCAAAGCGCTTCTCGCCCGGGGTGTGCCCGCACATTCGAATGCGCTCGGAGCGCACGGCTATCGTCGCGTGGTCGAATTCCTCGAAGGCAAACGCGATCTCGCAAGCGCTATCGAACAGACCAAACTCGACGTGCGGCATTATGCGAAAAGGCAGCTGACCTGGTTTCGCCGTGAATCGGGTGCCGACTGGTTTTCAGGTTTCGGGGAGAATAAGCATGTTCAAGACGCTGTTTTGGAGATGTTGGGAGATTATGCGGCATAACCCTGAACACCCTTAGGCCAGCTTCCCAGGCCGGTGCTCCCTGACTTTTATTGCGAAAATTGGCTTCGAAATCACGGTATCGCGGCCAGACCCAAACCGCGATAAAAATAGGACATTCTCAAGGTGCAATTTTCTTGTCACTATCCAGGTGCTGTTGTAATCTGACCCCATTCCCCCGCCTGCCCAGTTCAAAACTATTCAGGGTGTGATCCATGTCTGACGGAAAGCCCGCGCCGCAAAACATTCAGGACGCGTTTCTAAACACTGTACGCCGAGAAAAAACGACGGTAACGATCTATCTGGTCAACGGCGCCAAGTTGACAGGACGCATCCGCAGTTTTGACAAGTTTTCGATCTTACTGGAAGCCGGACCGCACGAGCAGTTAGTTTTTAAGCATGCCATCTCGACCATCTCACAATCGAGGCGGGCCATTGGAGATTTGCGTCCGCAAATGTTGGGCGATGTTGTCAGCGAGGCTTCCCAACAATCCTTAAGTCAACTTGGCAACCAGCCCATCAATCAAGCTGGCGACTCGCCCGAATCCTGACATTCCTTTAAACTCTTGCCGGTTAACTTGAAACTGTTAGCGAGACTAGTGAGGCACGAGTGGCGGGAACCTTCATTACGTTCGAGGGAATTGATGGCAGCGGCAAGTCCACACAACTACGGCTGCTCGCCAACTTTCTCAAACAAAAAGGCTGCGACGTTTTGTCGACGCGGGAGCCGGGCGGCACCCCGGTTGGTAATCGTCTAAGGGCGGCGTTGCTTGATGCGCAGGAAGAAGTCGATCCGCTTACTGAGCTGCTCGTCTTCGCTGCCGATCGTGCACAACATGTTCGGCGTGTTTTGCGCCCCGCCCTGGAGTCTGGCCAGGTTGTTTTTTCTGATCGCTATGCTGATGCCACGGCTGCGTATCAAGGCGCCGGACGCGGTTTCTCACCCGAGTTAATTTCAGAAATTATCGAGCTGGCCACTGAAGGGCTGAAGCCGGATTTGACGTTGCTCTTCGATCTTTCGGTCGCTGATTCGATTTCGCGTACGCGCCGTCGCACAAACGGCAAACAACAAGGTGATCGGCTGGACGCAGAGACCGCCGAGTTTCACGCGCGCGTGCGCGACGCCTACCTGCGGCTGGCCCGGGCTGAACCTGAGCGGGTGAAGGTCGTGGAGACAAATCGTCCGGTGGAATTGACGCATGAGTGTGTGAAACAAATCGTCATTCCGTTCCTGAGAAACAGGGGTCACGCCTGCGACGAGGAAGTAGTAGCCGCAGCAACCGAAATTCTGAAATAGGACCTATGCTCGATCAACTAACCGGAAACGAACGGGTCAAGCAGCTACTGCGTCGAATCCTGGAAGCACGCCGAGTCCCCGGGGCAATGTTGTTTGCCGGCGAAGACGCCATCGGCAAAAAGCTGTTTGCGCTCGAAATTGCCAGGGCCCTTAATTGCCGTGCGCCGCTGGGCGTTGAAGGCTGCGGCACTTGTCCTTCCTGCGTGCGTATCGGCAAATTCAATTATCCGCAAAGCAGCGAATCTGACGATTGGAAAGGAATTATCTGGTCAGACCATCCGGATGTAGGAATGGTTATCGCTCCAAAGCGAGTTTTGCTGGTCGAGCAGATGCGACTGATAGAACGCGAAGCAAACTATCGCCCTTATGAAGGCAAGGCGCGTCTGTTTTTGATCGAAGACGCCGACAAACTAAACGATCCGTCGGCTAATGCGCTTTTGAAGGTGTTGGAAGAGCCGCCACACACTTCGCATATCGTCTTGTTGACATCGCGGCCGGCGATGCTGCTACCGACAATTAGCTCGCGCTGTCAGATGATCAGGTTTTCGCCTCTCTCAGCCGACGAAATTGAAGGTCATTTAGTAAAAAACAAGATTGCGAAACCGGGAGAGGCTGGCATTCGCGCGCGGGTTGCTCGAGGCAGTCTCGGTCGCGCTGTCGCGCAGGACTTTGATGAATTTAGCGATCAACGAGAAGCCATGCTTCGGGTGCTCCAGGCGTTAAGCGTGAATGAAGATCGAATTCAACTTCTGCGCTCGGCGGAGGAACTAAACGAAGCGAAATATAAGGATGAATATGAATCGCGCCTGGATATCCTCGAGACGTTAATTCGCGATGCCTGGATGATGTCGCTTAACTCGCCGGACGAGAGCATAGTCAACCAGGATTTACTCCCTGAACTTAAGAAAATCAGTGCGGGTCTCGGTAGGCGGGATCCTGGCAGTTGGATTTCGCAGATCGAAGAGATGCGCGAACAGCTCATCGTCAACATCAATCGCAAGTCTGCCACTGACGCCTTATTTCTTACCATGGCCGCGGCCGCACCGCCGCTGCAAAGAAAGCGCTTCGTTTCGTAGTGAACACGTGTAGGATAGACATTCCTGTCTGTCCATTTTAGATAAGGACCTGCGGGAGAGCTTTCCCTACTCAAGGACAGGCAGGAATGCCTGTCCTACATCACCTACAGCTGCACGTGTTATTTCTCGTATCTCTGTCGGTAATCGTAAAGTTAATCTTCTTCGGGCTCGCGTTACTGGGCACCGTGATCTGCTGATAAACGAACCCCGATGCATTCCCGGTGTGGTTGTAACTATCTATCTGCACATGCAGATAACCGGGTTTGTAATTGAAGTCCGCAACTGTAAGAGCGCCGTTTTTGTACATTAACGCGCCTGGGCCGATGCTCACCGCACTCGTTTCGCTTCCGCCGTTGCCGTTTATGTCGCCAGCCGAGACTCGAACACCGCCGGTAAAATCCGCCGGGCCGAAGTTTAGCGTGCTCAGCGAAATTGGATTAGCGCCCGCAAGATTTTTTCGGCCCTGACAGAAGATGAAGTCGCCTGTTGCCGAGCTGTAGACCACCAGATCGCCGCTGTTGTCGTCCTGCAAACAAGTATCAAAGACGACGACCGTAGCCGTAGCGTTCCAAACTCCCGCTTCCACACCGGTAATACCGCGCGTGGTGCTGAAGGTACCGTTGCTTTGCACTTCAGCCGGTTTGATTGTCATTGATTGCACGTCGCCACCTTGCATCGTGACCACGCCACCCTTCACCAGGTGCAGCGGAACCGGCTCCGTGATTCCCTGCAAGCCTGAAACTTCTATCTTGAGAGTCGTGCTCTCTCCCTTCAGCAGGCTCGTTTTTGGCGCGGTCAGATTCACGCCGACGTTGCGGAACTGGTGCCTGGTTTCAGTTGTTCCTTCGTTGAGCTGGATCTCGATTGGCCCGCTGATGTTGACTGGTGCGGTAATGACCAGCTTGCGCGGAGACTCTGCGAGTGGCTGGATCACGCCGCCGGTTTTGGGATCATTTTCGCAACTCGGAGTAAGGTTGACGCACCACTTCGTCATCGTATTCGAGCTGCTGCCATCGAACGGGCCGTAGATCTCAAGCGGCCGTCCCTGTTGACCAATTGCAGGAAGCTGGTAAATGTGATTCTCAACGCTATGCGGCCTCATCGAGTTCAGCGAGCTCAGCGTGATGTCGTCGATGGGAATACTGGCTGGTCCAAACACTACTTCACTGGTGTTCATCTTCATGCTGACCTCCAGATAGTAGCCTGGGAAATACCTTCCAATGGTGGATGATCCATTCATGTTCGTCACCGTGGTCCCACGGCCGCCGCGACTGCCGCCGCTGACATTCGTGAGAGGCAGTGTCCGTGTGGTTGGCGGCAGGGTGAATGTAAGACGGCTCAAAGCTGCCATGACTTGCGCGGTTACTTTGGGATTGGACGTGCCGTCGGGTTTCTTCGGAGGCTCGAACTCGATCACATAACCGTTCAACTCCAACATGTTCTTCGCCCGCTCCTCAGGAGTCTGTCCTTTCGGCTCGGCCACAACAGTTCCCGAGATCGTATCGCCGGCCATCATGTCGTCTGGTAGATTAACCACCACGCGTCCGTAAGACGTATCGAACGTAGTGACTTGCAGGCCTCCCGCAGTCTTAGTTTGCACAATCTGCTGTATCTGCGGGCTGAGGCTATTTGTGCGTTCCTGTTCGATCAAGTCATTACGCTGTCTCTTCAGCTCCTTTTTCAACTCACTGTCTTCCGGGAGTTCCGCGAGTGCCTTCTCCAACGCTACCCTCGCCGCGAGTAGAGCGGCTTCCGCCTTCGCCAGGGCTGCTGCGGCAGCGGCTACATCTTCGCGCGCCTTCGCGAGTGCTGGGTCGTCCGGCGGAGGTTGTTTTTTCTTCTTCTTCGTTCCACTCTCAACGTGCCCCGCCATGAGATCTAGTAATTTTTTCTGCTTCTCAGCGAGTTTTTCCTTCGCCTCATTGACGGCTTCCTGGGCGGCCTTCCAGTCGGCGAAGGCTTGGTTCGCCTTGTCTTCGGCGTCGCCGGCGCGCGCGGGAATCGAGGCAAGGCTGAAAGCCAGCAGCAGCATGCAGGCTAAGAAAGCTCGGATCAGTAGTTTTCCTTTCACGGCGGGAATGGATTTGATGAACATCGGCATAGGAACCTCCTACAAGATTGAGTTTCCCCTGGTTCTTCACAATGCAAAGCAAATGCGAAAGCTACGTCTCAATATACGCAGGCGAGTCTCGGTTTGGATTGACCCCAGGATGGACCACTACGAGGTAAGATAATTGCGGTTCGTCGGCGGTAATACTTATCACCTTGAGGTTCCGGAGTCAACGATGATTGCTGACGTTGGAAACCTGAAGGGCCGCACGCACCTGCGTGTGGGAGGTAAGGGCGAAACACTCAAGCTCCGCCCTTCCTTCTAAGAAGAATGGCCGCGGGATCTATTCGACCCGCGGCCTATGATGATCCAATTCGGAGTTGTCCCTACGTGATGCTGACCAGATCCGGTTCGGCAGGCAGCTTTTTCGTCTCGATCTCGGCGAGCAGTTTTTCAGTTTCCATTACAAAAGCTTCCACGATGTCTTCACCGGCAACTTTGCGCATGGGTACGCCGTCTTTGAAGATCATCCCGACGCCGCGACCAAACGTTACACCGAGTTGTGAATCGTGAGCTTCGCCGGGCCCGTTAACCGCGCAGCCCATAATCGAAAGGTGGAGCGGCTCCTCAACGTGGGCCAGGCGGCGTTCGATCTCTGTTACGATCTCAACGAAATTGTCGACGTCCAGGCGGCCACAGGTGGGACAAGCCACTACGGTCACACCGCGCGTGCGCAAACCCAGCGATTTAACAATCTCCCAGGCGACGCGTACTTCTTCCTGGGGGTCCGCCGCCAGCGAAACACGAATTGTGTCGCCGATGCCTTCGTGCAACAGGATGCCGAGACCGATTGACGACTTGATGGTGCCGCCAAAAGCGGTGCCGGCTTCAGTCACGCCGAGGTGAAAAGGATAGTCGACTTTTTCAGCCAACAAACGATAGGCCGCTACTGTGCGATGCACGTCAGAAGCTTTCAGCGAGATGATTGTGTCAGTGAAGCCAAGGTCTTCGAGAATCTGAATGTGGCGCAAGGCAGACTCAACCATCGCCTCTGGTGTCGCGGTGCCATACTTCTTAAGTAGATCCTTTTCCAGCGAACCGCCATTGACGCCAATGCGAATCGGTACCTGCTGCGCCTGTGCAGCATGAACGACTTCCACAATGCGCTCATGCTTACCAATATTCCCCGGATTGAGCCGCAGTTTGTCGATGCCTGCTTCCAGCGCCAGTAGCGCCAGCTTGTAATGGAAATGGATGTCGGCTACCAAAGGCACATCCGGCACACGTTTGCGAATCTCTTTCAACGCAATGGCGGCATCGTTATCGGGCACAGCCAGCCGCACAATTTCACAACCCGCACGCACCATCTCTTCAATCTGCGCTACGGTTGCGCCAACGTCGGCGGTATCGGTTTTGGTCATAGACTGGACTACGACCGGTGCACCGCCGCCAATCTGCACATGCTTAACGTTTACTGCTTTCGACTTTCGCATAAACAACTAGTCCAATGTCCAAGGTCCAAGGTCCAAAGTCTGTTTCTCAAAGCCTATGCGCCAAAGTTCGACCACCGCTTCGTTCACGCGCTCGGACTTTGGACATTGGACGTTAGACATTGGACCTCATTTCCCCGGCGTTGCTGCCGCAGGCGGATTACTACCGCTACGCCAATTTGATGCTTGTTTTAAAAGGTCGTTGGTAATCACAAACACCATCAAAAGGATCACCATCACAAAACCAATCTGCTGAATTCTGTCGCGCACGCGCATCGAGAGCTTCAATCCTACGGTTGACAACACGGCTTCAATCAAAAGCAGGAAGATTGCGCCGCCATCCAGTACGGGAATTGGTAACAGGTTAAAAATACCAAGGTTCAGACTAAGGAACGCGAGCGTTGTAAAAAAGCCGCCCCAACCGAATCTCTCGACCGCCGAGCCGGCGGCCTTATAAATTCCCACCGGGCCCGACAAAGTATTGCGCGCCGATCGTTGGCCGGTAAAAAACTGGCCCAGAGCTTTGCCGGTGAGACGAAGAATTTCAAGATTGTTCTCAAAGGCGTATCGCGCTGCTCCCGCCAAGCCAACTGGATGCAAGGGAATATCTTCGGAAGGACTAAACCCCAGTCGTTCCTTTCCATCCGGCAGCTTTCGCGCCGTCGCAGTGATATCCATCTGACGGCCGTTGCGCTTTACGGTCAGCGTTATGGGCTGTGCCTTATGTTCGCTGATAAATTGCGTAACCTGTTCGGCGCTCCGGACTGGTTGACCATCGATGGAGACAATTTGATCGCCGGGTTGGAGACCTGCCTCGGATGCCGGTGAGTTTGGTGTAACTTCACGAACAACTACTGGCACGTCGCCGTAGTCAGGAAGGAAATCCAGGAATCCGGCAGTTTCACCATCTTCCGTGCGCGGCACTGGAGTGATCGTCAAATTGATCCGCTCGCCGTTCCGTTCAACCACCATCGGCAAACGCTGACCCGGAGACAACAGCGCATCCCCGCGAATCGTATCCCACTTCGGATGGTCTATGCCGTTAAAGGAAACGATTCTATCGCCGCGCCGCAAGCCTGCTCCTTCGGCGGAGCCGCCGCTTGCGATGCTGCTCACGACAGGGGCCGGCGTCGCAGGCACTCCGTACATCACAGCCGCTGCCAACGGGATCATCAGAGCTGTTAAGATATTCATCACCGGCCCAGCCAGTGCAACCAGAACCCGCTGCCAGCGCGGACGCAGATCGAATCTTTGTTCCGCAGGAATGTCGGTGGCACCCTCACCCTCGAGCGGCGCATTCGATTCATCGCCGCCCAACTTGACGTAACCACCTAAAGGAATAGCCGAAACCCGATAGTCTGTTTCTCCCCACTTTTTTCCAAACAAGCGAGGTCCGAAGCCGACTGAAAAAGTTTCGACGCGAATTTTGAACAGCTTTGCAACTATGAAGTGGCCAAACTCGTGAATAACAACGGCGGATCCCAGTATAAAAATAAATGCCAGCGGATATATCAGATAGCTCATCTATAAAGGTCTCTTTCTTAACGCGCAGTAGATAGCCAATCCTACGAGTAGGTCTAGAGTCTGAAACACCAAAACCAGACTGCCGTAATTGAGTTTACGCGGCGCCTTCGGACACGTCAAACCGCACTTTCGGCGAGTAGCTCGAGGTTTAGAGTCCAACCTTTAGGTTGCTGTCCAACGAAACAACACAAGCTAAAGCTTGTACTCTAAACTGCTCTTTCGGCGAGTAAAGACGTTGATTTAGCTAGTCTTTGTATTTCAGCGACGGCGGAAAGGCGGGCCTGTTCGTCTGCTGCCAGGATCGCGGCAAGATCGGAAGCGGGCTGAAGGTCATGACCATCCATCACCGCTTCGATGATCAGCGGAATGTCAGTCAGACTAATGCGTTCGTCAATAAATGCCTGCACCGCTTCTTCGTTGGCAGCATTCATGGCAGCAGGCAATGTGCCGCCCTGACGCAGAGCGCGATAGGCAAGCGCGATACAAGGAAAACGATCAAGGTCCGGCGGTTCGAAATGGAGTGCAGAAAAGGCGGTTAAATCGAGCGGCGGTAGTTCACATCCATAGCGTTCGGGATACGTAAGCGCATACTGAATCGCGTGCCGCATATCGGTAACACCCATTTGCGCGATCACGGAGCCGTCAACGAGTTCAATCATTGAATGCACCACGGACTCCGGATGGACCACAATCCCGATCTGATCCGGCAGGAATCCAAAAAGCCAGTGAGCTTCAATTACTTCCAAACCCTTGTTCATCAAGGTGGCTGAGTCAATGGTAATCTTTGCGCCCATGTTCCAGGTTGGATGCCGAAGAGCTTCGGAAACGGTCGATTCCCGCATTTCCGACTTCGTTCTGGTGCGAAAAGGTCCTCCCGATGCGGTAAGAATTATGCGGCGAACTTCTGAGCGTTTTTCGCCCCGAAGACACTGATGCAACGCATTGTGTTCCGAGTCAACCGGCAACAGTTCCGCGCCTGATGCGCGCGCCGCCTCAGTCATCAACTCTCCTGCCATCACCAGCGTTTCTTTGTTTGCCAGCGCCACTCGCTTGCCGGCTTCAAGGGCGCGCAGGGTGGGTACAAAACCAACCGCGCCGACCGTTGCGGAAACTACACAGTCGGCTTGTGGATGGGTGGCTACTGCAATCAAACCTGGTTCACCAACGATGAGTCGTGGCAGATCGACATTTCTCTCAAAGAGTTTAGCGCGCAGATCGTGCGCGGCCTCTTCAGTTTCGACCGAGACAAGATCGGGCAGGTGTTTGGCTATTTGATCGGCGAGAGTCTCGACGTTATGTCCTGCACCCAACGCGATGACGCGAAAACGCTCGCTGCCAAACGATTCAATGACGCGCAAAGTGTTGCAGCCGATCGAGCCGGTAGAGCCGAGTATTGCGATGCCCTTCGGATTGATGTCTCGATTCATATTAAGCTGCTAACTTAGGAAAGAACCGGCGCGATTCATAGGGATTCAGCAGGTCAACAGTCTGTCCGGAATCATTCCTGTACGAGGCACCAATTACACGCCAGCGCTCATTATTTCGATACATCAGCTCAACGGAAGCATTTACCGTCTTGCGTTCGCCGATAACTTTCAAACTCAAAACGGCAGTGCCGTCGCCGTCGCTGACATTGATGCTGCCGGTTACTAAGCTGCCGAAGTCCTTTACCTCGCCGATGTCTTGTTTTAGCCGGTCATTGTTTTTAAGAAAGTCCTCGGCTGTGATGGCAGCTTCACTATTACCGATTTTGTAGAAGGCGAAGCCTACGATGCCGCCGACGAAAAGCAGAACCATCAAACCCAGCACAATCACGATGGAAACCACGATGATAATTATTTTTTTCGTAGTCATTCGTCTTAGTAACGTGAGCTGAAATAGAAGTAAGCAAAATAGTAGATGAGCGGCGCGTTGAAGAGCAAGCTATCCAACCGATCGAGGGCGCCACCGTGTCCTGGCAAAAGTTTCGCAGCATCCTTGGCGCCGGCGCCGCGTTTAAGCGCGCTTTCAGTCAAATCACCCAATATTCCCAGGATTGCCATCACCGCCGCCAGCGGCAGCGCCCATTTCAAGGGCAATTCCTTGAAGAACCAGAAATGCGAAACTGTTGCCAACGCCAGGGCCGCAACTATCCCACCGCCGACACCTTCCCATGTTTTTCCTGGACTAATAGCGGGAGCAAGCTTGTGTTTGCCGATTGCTCTTCCCACGTAATAAGCGCCCGTGTCCGATCCCATGAGCACGAGGAAAAAAAATGAGAGCAAGTGCGCGGAGAGTCGTTCGTCAAATCCTGTTCGCAACGCGACTAAGTGCCCACCTGGCAAGACCACGTAAAGTACACCGAGAATGGTAGCTGCGGAGGAGGCGATCATTTTGTCAAAAGGCGCGCCTCGCAGAGTCGCCGCCACCAAAGTGCTGATCGTTAGTACCAACAGGATCAGTACCATTGTCTGCACGTCCAAACGAATCCGGGTTGGGTCGGCAGTTGCGAAACAGAAAACTGTGAACAGCGCCGCACCTCCGAGGAATCCGGCGGCAACGTCTGGTTTCATGTCCCTTTTCTTTGCCAGAACGTAAAACTCGTAAAGGCCGAAAAGCATCGCCGTTGCAGCTAGAACGATAAAGAGCGGCGCCAACCAGGGAATCAAAATTGATGCGATTAGAAAGGGTAGAAAGATAACAGCGGTGATGATGCGGGACATTCGAAGGATTCGCGCTTTGTGCTTTCTGCGTCAGGTCTTAGCTCTTTGGTCTTTGGTCTTTGGTCTTTGGTCTTTGGTCTGCCGTCTGCGGTCTCCCGTCTGCGGCCTGCCTTCTGTCGTCTGCCGTCCGCCGTCTGGCTTACTTCGCGCTGGCCACCAGTTTCAATCCCCCAAAGCGACGGTCACGACGTTGATAGTCAACTATCGCTTCCAGCAAGTGCACTCGACGAAAATCAGGCCAAAGAGTATCAGTCACGTAGATCTCGCTGTAAGCCGCCTGCCAAAGCAGGAAGTTTGAGATGCGCAACTCACCGCTGGTGCGGACCAGCAAGTCCAGATCGGGCATCGTGCGCGTGTAGAGCTCGTTTGCAATGCGTTCCTCGGTTAATTCGTCCGGAGCATTGCCTTCATCGAGCAAACGACGAACAGCCGCGCGACAAGCGTCGATGATTTCGGCGCGACCACCATAGTTTAGCGCCACCGCCAGGACCATGCCGGTATTTTTTGCAGTGCGTTCAGTCGCCTTCTCAATTTCATTGCGCACATTTTTTGCCAGCGCGCCGGTGCGCCCGATTGTTTGGAAGCGAATGTTTTGCCGGTCGATTTCTTCCAACTCGAGACGCAGGTAGCGACGCAGCATGCGCATCAACGCGTCAATTTCGTAGCGCGGCCGTTTCCAGTTTTCAGTTGAAAACGCATACAGGGTCAAGGCTCCAAGGCCCAGGCGCGCGCCGGTGTCAACGGCTGCGCGGACCGCTTCAACGCCGGCTCGATGCCCGGCGATGCGAGGCTGGCCTCGTTGCGCCGCCCAGCGCCCGTTGCCGTCCATGATTATGGCCACGTGCCGCGGCAAGCGGTCCCAGACAATCGATCCGAGCAAGCGCTCTTCGCGCGATCCCGTCTTAACTAGTCCAGTGAAATCAGAAAGCATATCGTTAGCAAAGTGGTGGCTCTCATCTTACCAGCAAAAGACTATTCATAGCGCACTGAAACGAGCGTTAGTCCACAGGCGGGCGCGGTTGCGCCGGCGAGAGAACGGTCGCCTTTGTCAATTGCGCGCTTGATAATTGGTCCATCCAGTTCACCGCGGCCTACAGCCAGCAGGCTACCCACTATCGATCTCACCATGTAGCGAAGAAAACCATCGGCGGTAATCGTCATTTCGATAAGGTGACAGCCCGCACACTCGTCCCACCGCTTGATAACGCTAAGACATGTGATGGTTCGGGTTTTGACTTCGGAGTCAGACTGCGCTGAGGAAAAAGCAGTCCAATCATGCCTGCCAATGAACAGCGCGGCACTCTGTTGCATGCGGTCGAGATTAAGAGCACGGGCTTCATGGTCAGCGTAACGAAGCCAGAAAGGAGACATGACCGGCCCATTAACCGTGCGGTAAAGATAAGTCTTTTCCAGCGCTGAATATCTCGCATGGAACTCGTCAGCAACAACGGCAGCTTCGATAATGCGCAGGTCTTTGCCAACATTGCCATTGATCGCCGCGCGAAGTTTTTCCGGAGTGATCTTCCTCTCCAGATTAACGCTCGCAACCTGGCCCTGCGCGTGCACGCCGGCATCGGTCCGGCCCGATCCATGCACTATTACGTCGCGACCTTCGATCAGGGAAAGCGCCCTGGTCAATTCGCCCTGCACTGTGCGCAACTCGCCCTGCATCTGCCAGCCATGAAAGGCGGTCCCGTCGTATTGGATAGTGAGTCTTACATTCATGCGGAGCGCGCCAATGGAAAATGAAAAATGAAAAATCTTAAATGGAAAATCTGGTCAGTCAGAAAAGATTTTCCATTTTTCATTTATGATTTTTCATCTTACATTTTAGGAAGCAGTTCGCTATTAATGCCCTCTGACTATTCGCCCTTCCTGCTGCCGGGCTTGACGGCCGGCTCGCCTCGTTTGCAGGCCTCGCAATTCGCCGGATCAATCGAAGCGACATCGACGGTGGCGAGCGCGATCCGCGGCACGCCCACGTCGGCTTTCCCCGAAGAGCGATCGACGATCGATGCCGCCGCTACCACCTTTGCGCCATTAGCCTGCAGGGCCGATACAGTGTCACGCGTTGACCCTCCGGTAGTAACGACGTCTTCAACCACCAGCACTCTTTCTCCCGGTGAGACCGAGAAACCTCGACGCAATGTCATGCGGCCGCTTTCGCGCTCGGTCCAAATGAAACGAGCGCCAAGCGCACGTGCTACCTCATGACCGATGATTAGACCGCCAAGCGCCGGAGAGGCGACCGTTTCAATTTTCTCGGACTGAAATTGTTCTGCGATGCTGCGACCGAAATTCTCCGCCTCACGCGGATGCTGCAACACGAGCGCGCATTGTAGATAGATCGCGCTGTGCAGTCCGCTAGTAAGCACAAAGTGTCCTTCAAGCAGTGCTCCCGTTTCTCGGAACTTTTCTATTACGTCTTCTGATCGCAAATTCTTAATCCACATCCTGGCGGCGCTATCGTGTTACAATCGCCCCGCCATGCCGCCCTTTGCGAATCTAGTTTCTGACTCAATGCTTGTCCAGGAGACAATCGATCTGCTGCGCGTTTCCGGAGGCCGCGCCAATGCTTCTGAGATTGTCGACGCAGTTTTCAAAGTATCTCACATCGACGAAGAGTTGGCGGGCCTGCTGGTTGGCGATCTCGTAAAGGATGATCGACGGTTCAAGATCATCGACGGCAAGACAGTCGAGCTACAGGCATATGACTGCGAATCGCGACTGCTCGAGGAACTGGATTTTGTCGTGGTCGACATTGAAGCGACTGGCGCAAAGATGCCTCCGAATCGAATCATTGAACTCGGAGCCTATCGTATTCGCAGCGGTCAGATAGTAGATAACTTCACAACGTTGGTGAATCCGGAGATTTCGATTCCGCGTTTCGTTGTCACACTGACCGGCATCACCAACGAAATGGTAAAGCAGGCGCCGCTCTTCGCGGAAGTTGCTCCAAGGTGGCTGGAGTTTGTCGAGGATGCAGTGCTGATCGCTCACAACGCACCGTTCGATACGAATTTCCTCAACCACGAAATCGCGCGCGTCTATCCCGGGCATCGCATGATGAATCCGCATCTCTGCACGGTTACGCTGTCACGACGCGCGGTGCCGGGTCTGGCGAATTACCGCCTCGAGACCGTCGCCGATCATTTCTCAATTCCCATTTTCGACCGCCATCGCGCCGGCAGCGATGCACTTGCGACAGCGGAAGTGTTTCTGAGAATCCTGACCCGGTTGGCAGAACATGGTGTTCGTGATCTGGCTGCGGCGCGGACGTTCCTATCACCGCCAATTAAAGAAACTGAATCAACTGCCGAGCCGCTTTTCTTGCCGTTACTCGCCGGGTTCTAGGCTCTCTCCAGGACGCCCGGGCTTTGCCTTCACCAGATTTCGCGTCACAAAAAAGACGATAATCAGGACCACCAGACTGAGGCCGATCCAGGGATAGTATCTCGTGAACAGCTGCCGCGCCTGGGCCCCATAACGAATCGCCAGATAACCCTCCAACGAGAAGCGAAACATGCGACCAACGAGGATCGCGAGCGTAAAGCGCATCACACTGAAACGAAACACACCCGCGGTTATAACAAACAATTTCAAGGGAAATGGCGGCGGCATCAGCGAGGCCGCCAGGACGGACAATACGTCGTAGCGATCGATCCAATCCTTAACTTTCTTTTGTTTTGCCGGTGAAAACTTTCGCAACGCTCCCCTCCCCGCTCGCCGCGAAACGTAATACAAAACCACACAGCCAATTGCCGAGCCTGCCGTAGCCAGCAAGGCATAAACAATCATCAACTTCGGGTGGGCGACGGTGAGTAGGACCATCAGCACATCGGCGGTGCTTGGCAGAGGTACAAAGGCTGAATCGAGTAGTGAAACCGTAAACAGACCAAACGGCCCGAGCGCAACAAAATAATCAGAGAGGCGAGCCAGCCCATGCGTAATCTTGGCAGGTAGGAGTTTCAACTAATAATGCCTTTCATAAAATCACCCGGAAGTCTTTCCGTCATCTGAATCAGCCAGTGGTTGCCGTTCAATTGCCTGTTTCTTATTGACATCGATATGCGGATTGCGGCGATTGATAACCGCATAGACGAGTACGATCAGCACGGCGGCGGCGGCGACGATAATCACAACGACCAGTCCGTTATCCCTGAGGACCGACAACACGCGCCGGCCGTAAAAAACCGCCAAAATGCCTTCAACATAATAGCGAAAGCACCGCGCGATCATCACAGTCACCAAAAACTTCCAGCGTGGATATTCCAGCGTTCCCGCCGTGGCCACAAAAATCTTGAATGGCATCGGCGGCGGCAGGAGGGCGGGGATTGCAATCGCCAGGAAGCCATAGCGCGCGTAGGCCAGTTCGACTCGCTCAATGTTTTCTCTACTAAATCGTCGCCGCAGCAGCGCCTGGCCGCCTCGTCGCATGATTGTGTAAAGAACCAGGCAGCCTATTACAGATCCCGTCGCCGCAAACAATGGAAAATAAAACGCAGCACTGGGCTGCTTGAAACATCGACTGACCACCAGATAGTCGTTGATTTCCGGCAGCGAGAGCAGCGACGAATCAAGCGCGCCAATTGCAATCATCGCCGGAGCGGCATAATAGATCGGCAGACCTATTACATATCGCTCGAGCCAATGGCCTACTGACCTTAACCAATCAAACATAAGAATAGTGATGAGTACTGAGTGATGAGTACTGAGCAGAACAACATTTCCGGCTTCTGCTGGTCCCTACTCATCGGGCAATCAAAACACACATTGATGAGGAAATCATAATACCGAGCGAACTTCCAAGCTAAGAGCCTGAACTCAGTACTCAGTACTCATCGCTTCCGTTCTATTTGGCGGGCGCAAAGATGGAGGGTGTGTCGTAGGTAACACCAACTGTGAAACCACTATCGTGAGTGAAACGAGTTAGACCCTTGATGCCGGCGAAATCAAAGCGCAGCCCGGAAGCGCGAATCTGCATTCCGAGTCGAGCCTCCGACTGCGACTCAGTGCCCAGGGGGCCATCTCCTGGTCTGGTGTTGGCCCGACCATTAACTTCACCGGCGACGCTGAACTGTTTATTCAAGCGGAAGATTCCTGCAGCGCCATACGTCAGCACATCGTTCTGGGAAAACAATTGCGTCGGCGCAGTCAAAATCGCAATCCCCAGGTTGCCGAAAGTGTTCAGCCGTCCGTTACGACCAAACTTCTTGCCAACCAGTATCGATCCGTAAGCGTTAGTCTGATTCACGCCGATGCCGCGGGCCTGATTCGAATTAGGCAGTCCTACCCCGACGCGAAAACCCAGCGACGGTCCGCGTCTGGATTCACTCCGCAGCTTAAACTTGGTCCATAGGATGAAATCCCCTACGCCATTTGTCGAATTTGCGCCGGGGGCAATTGACAAAGGAATCGCTGAAGCGCCCCGTGAATTGATGCTTAAGAAATTCTGAGCTACGCCTTCGATCTGAAATTCGACGTTCGGCGCAAACCCAATGGTGATGCCGATGACCCCGACCCGCGTCAAATCACCAGTCAGCCCGGAGACTGGAAATTTTGCGCCCTGCAGGAAATCCAAACCAGTCTGAATCCGCAAGGATCCCGGCGGAATGATATCAACGTCTTCAGTGATCAAGGGTCGCTGCTGCGCATACGTCGACTGGGCCCCGGCCAACAGGAATAGGAGTGTGACAGCGGCGCAAAGGTAGCGGTGATTTCGAGAAGACATCGTTTTGCTGTTTACGAGCGTGGTGATTGTAATGTGGCGGGCAATCGCAACGCAAACTGTTTATTTGCGCAAGTCAATTATTTATTAGTGTGGCTCAAAAGATCGGATTCCGGAAACGCATCTCGATAAACTAACAGTTTGCGTTCTAGTTCTTTACCACTTGAAATGAATCGAAATACCTGGTGGCCTCGGCATTCAGCGAGTCACTCTCAACAGACTTTGGGAAGATCAACTGCAGAACGTAAACTCGCTTATCGACTTCATAGAACCGGGCGCGCACGATGTAGTCTATTGCCTCACCAGGTTTTTCTCCCGCGGCAGGAAGCGGAGGCGCAGGTCTTGTCAAGACTTTCAGCTCACATCCCGGATAACCACTCAGCCTGATTGCGTTTTCACTCATCAACGTCCCGTTTATTCGCTTCACCATCGCGTCCCGCACCGGGTCGGCCAGGAAAATGGTGCCGGGCGCCAAATCATAGTATGCAATCATGAACACCACGTCGCCGGGCTCGACAACAATCGCTACATACTGCTGAAGCTTGTCTCCGGTTGCTGCCGTGGCCTCCTGTGTTCTTAGCGTTGGTTGCCTCGGAAGCGAAACGCTATAGCGACCTTCAGCCGACTTATAGAGAATCCAGGAGTCGAGCTGCTGACTGCCGAACGCAAGAGATGCGCTCATGGTCAGAAAAAGTATCGCAGCAAAGTGTTTTCTCATCAGGCAAATCGCAACGGTGTGATAAAAATTTGTCGGCAGAACACTAGCAGACCTTTTTGGATGCGACCGTCGCCAATTCTAATTCCCGGTTCTACAAGGGGTCAACGAAAATGAATCCTCGATGCCGGATGCTTCAACTTAGAATCGGCTAGATCAGACGAAAAAGCTCTCAGGTAAGGAAGGGCGGCTCGCCCCCGCTCTTTTCATAGCGCTTTTAAGATCGTTTATGATAGGTTCTCCAGCCCATCTCCTTCATTGCTTTCGAGAGTTTCTCAGAGTCATCAGGCCACCACCAGTCTCTATCAACTGCCAGTGGTTCGGCGACATCGGAGTAAAACGAGCGAAAACTGGACCAAGGATAATCCTTAGCCGAACGTACCAGCTTTGCCTTAACAGGATTTGCATGAATGTAATTGATTTTTTGCCAAATCATCCAGGTGCTCCACAAGGGCGTTGCCTTGAAACTCTCCTGCCACACCTGATGGACCGAACCGTCTGCGTCAGGTTTCTCGCGCAAGAAGCGCCGATCGCAGGTAGCCTCAATTATCAACTTAGCCGACAAGCTTTTCAAAGAACCTGAAAAGCCTCTAATATCTCCGTCCTGCGGATTTGCGATCAGGTGAAAGTGATCCGGCATCAGTACGTAGGCGACAATCTTAGCCGGCCAGGCTCTTCGTAAGTCCCCGCAAGTGTCGAGGAACGCACGGCAAACGCTTGGTTGTTGAAAGACTGCAATTCGATTAATGACATTGCCCGTTACAAAGTGAAGGGCGCCTGGGATGTTTTGGTTGGACCATTTTCGAGCCATGCGGTTAACTCAAAGATGTTACAACCGGTCGATTAGGCGGGGGCAAGCCACCCTTCCCTACCTTAGAGTTTGTCAACTTGCCTGAGATTTTGCATAGGCTTCGGTCACAAACTAAGAAGATTGATCGGTGTGTTAATATCTCGCAACTCTTTCAAATCGAGGATTCTCAATGAAATGCCAGCATAGTGTTCACCTGATAACTCTGTTGTTGCTCTATTTCTGCGTTATCGCTTTGCCATTGCCGTCAGCCGATCCGCTCAACTCAACAAGGCCACTTTCGCTTGCCCAGTCAACGACGCTGGCAATCACAGGTCTGCGCGAGCGGGTGACGGTGCGGCGCGACGAACGTGGCATTCCTTATATCGAAGCGAAGAATGACGAGGATCTGTATTTTGCGCAGGGCTATGTGACGGCCAGTGACCGGCTTTGGCAGATGGACCTTTTGCGGCGCACCGAACGCGGCGAACTTGCCGAGGTGGTCGGTGCGGGGCCCAATAATCTTGCGCTCGAACAAGATAAGCAACATCGTGTATTGGGATTCGCGCAGGAAGTGAATGCCGAACTTGCTCTGGCTTCTCCGGAAACTCGCGCCCTGCTCGAGTCCTATGCCCGCGGAGTTAACGCCTACATTGCGTCACTCGATGCCCGGACTCTGCCGCCGGAGTTTCAGATACTTCAATACAAACCAAAACCCTGGGTGCCCGCCGATTCCCTGTTGATTGGAAAAGTGTTTGCCGAAGGGCTTTCGTCAACCTGGCGCCTGGATGTTATGCGTGCGGCGCTGGCCGGTTTGCCGGCCGAAAAGCGCGCGGGACTCATGCCTGAAATCTCGCCACTCGATGTTCTGGTTGTTGGCAAGGACTCAAACGACTCGAATAGGAAGATGAGCAAGGCCCGCTCATCGGAATCAGGCGATTCGTTTTCCCGGGAAGTACTAGTGTCGCTCAAGAGGGACGAAGAGCTTGCGAATCAGGCACTCGCGCGGGTTGGTCTTTACGTAGAAGGGCTGGCCGCAAGCAACAACTGGGTCGTCAGCGGTAAGCACACGGCAACCGGTAAGCCATTGCTTGCCAACGATCCACACCTGCCACCAAGCGCGCCTTCGATTTG
>WNGJ01002441.1_pt1 | contig 18800 bp, 15 predicted proteins | sample 5400611 | NCBI WGS metagenome assembly WNGJ01 (sample SAMN13153375, study PRJNA577476) | soil metagenome | isolation source: 40 cm soil or saprolite under Garry oak tree replicate 1 | place: USA:California | collected 2016-06-15 | reverse complement strand
CCGCCGCTGCCGCTCATCCAGATGCGGGAAGAGCGACCCGAACTTCGCCGCCAGCATCTCCCGCGTCACCGTCACATCGCCCATACCACAGCAGCCTGCCAGAAACCAGGAAGCTACGGATTATTTTCTGACAAACCCTTAGTGTTTGTCACTCCAGCCCAACGGCCGAGGGATGAGATGACAACTTTCCTTGTGAGCATCGGCATTGGGCTCTCCACAGCGGCGATCCTGTCGCTGTCGGCGGTGGCGTTCACGCTCGAGTACGCGGTCAGCCGGATCGCCAACTTCGCCCACGGTGAGTTCCTCACCATCGGCGCCTACGCGGCCTACTCGGCGCAGGCGATCTTCCATCAGAACGTCGCGGCGGCCGCCGTGATCGCTGCGGCGGCCGGGGCCGCCGCCGGGCTGGCGCTGAATTTCGGGCTCATCGAGCAGTTCCGCGGGCGCAGCGCCATCACGGTCTTCATCGCCACGCTCGGAGCCGCGCTCATCGTGCAGAACGTGCTCGACATCATCTACGGGGCGGCGAACGTCACCTACGGCTTCGGCCAGGGCAAGCTCCATCACGTCGGGCCGTTCCTGTGGACCACCTCCGACATCGAGGTGATCATCTCGGCGCTGGCCGTGGCCGGCCTCATCTACCTGCTGCTGCAGCGAACGCGGTTCGGCAAGGCGGTCCGGGCGATTTCGCAGGACCGGGCGCTCGCCCAGGTGAGCGGCATCCCCGCGCGGCGGATCATCATGGCGACCTGGGCCCTCGCGGGCGCCGTCGCCGGGTTCGCCGGTTTCGTGCTCGCCGACACGGTGGGCACATTCGGTCCCACCCTCGGCTTCAGCTTCCTGCTGCTCACCATCACCGCCACCGTGGCCGGGGGCATCGGCCGGCCGTACGCGACCTTCGGCGGCGCCCTCATCGTCGGGCTCGTGCTCCAGATCGCCGGCACCTACACCAGCTCGGCCTACGAACTCGTCTTCGCCTTCCTGCTCCTGGTGCTGCTCATGCTGTTCCGGCCGAACGGCGTGTTCGTCCGGCGCAGCGCGGTAGCAGTGCGTGCCTGATGTACTGGGTCAGCGTTGTCACCGAAGCCGGCATCTTCGCCATCCTCGCCCTCGGCCTGGACGTGATCTGGGGCTGGGGCGGTGACTTCGACCTGGCCTTCTACGGCTACCTGGCCCTGGGCAGCTATCTCACCTTCGTGCTCACGATCGGCAAGCCCACGCCGCCGGTCAAGTACATCCTCGGCTGGCACCTCCCGGTCCTGGTCGCCATCGTGGTGGCCATGGTCGTCGTGGTGGGCCTCGCGGCCGTCATCGGGGCCATCGCCCTGCGGAACCTGCGCGACATCTACTTCGCCGTGACGACGCTGGGCGCGGTGAGCGCGCTGTACCTCATCGTGGAGAACTACACGCCCCTGTTCGACGGCTACAACGGTGTCTACGGGCTGGTCAACCCGGGACAGACAGCGCTGAACCTGACCTACAACGGCTACCGCATCGTGTTCTGCGTGGTTGTTCTCGTCCTGCTCTTCCTGGCTTACCTGCTGGTACAGCGGCTGTCGCGGAGCCCGTTCGGCCGGATGCTGCGCTCGGTGCGGGAGGATGAGCGGGCCGCGGCCGCGTACGGGCGGCAGGTGTTCGGTGCGAAGTACCGCGCCTACCTGTTCGGCGCGGCGCTGGCCGGCCTGACCGGTGGCCTGTTCGCCATCTTCATCAGCGCGTTCAACCCGTCGGCCTGGACCCCGCAGGAACTCCTGGTGATCTACGCGGCGATCCTGGTCGGCGGCCGCGGCAATCCGCGCGGCGTCATCCTCGGCGTGTTCGTCGTCTACATCGGCTTCATCGAGCTCACCCGGTACCTGCCGTCGCCGGCGTCGCGTCCGGACTTCGGCCCGGCGATGCGCCAGATCCTCATCGGCCTCATGATCATCCTGATGCTCCGGTTCCGGCCGGAGGGTCTCTTCCGGGAGCGGCCCGGGCTGGACCGAGGCTCGGCGGGCTCCGGATGAGCGCCGCGCTGCTCGAGATCGAGAACCTGACCAAGTCCTTCGGCGGCGTCCATGCGGTGCGAAATTGCACCTTCTCGATTCCCGAAGGCCAGGTGACCGGGCTAATAGGGCCGAACGGCGCGGGCAAGAGCACCGTCGTCGACCTCGTGTCCGGGTTCGGCAGGCCCGACTCCGGCAGCGTCAGGTTCGCGGGCGAGCCGCTCATCGGCAAACGCCCCGACGTCATCTCCCGGCTCGGGCTGATCCGGACGTTCCAGACGCCGCGCGAGTGGCGGAACCTGACCGTCATGGACAACGTGCTGCTGGCGCGGCGCCGGTTCGCTGACGAGTCCCTCTGGCGCTCCCTGACCCACGCCCGCCGGATCCGCCGCGGGGAAGCGGCGGACCGGGCCGCCGTCCGGGCCATCCTGGAGCGCTTCCAACTCGCGGAGCTCAAGAACGAACTCGCGGTGCGACTGAGCGGCGGCCAGAAACGGCTGCTCGAATTCGCCCGCATCGCGGCCGCCGAGGCCCGGCTGATCATTCTGGACGAGCCGATGGGTGGCGTTAACCCCGTGCTCGGCGCGCGGATCGGCGAGGCCGTCCGGCAGTTCGCGGCGGAGGGCCGCACCGTGGTCGTGGTCGAGCACAACCTCCCGTTCATCGAGAGAGCCTGCGATCAGGTGGTGGTCATGGACCTCGGCGAGGTCATCGCCCAGGGACCGTTTGTCGGCCTGCGCGGCAACCCCAGGGTGGTCGACGCCTATCTCGGGATGGACCTGAGCCATGACTGAGCCGGCCGACGTGGTGCCCGAGGTGGTGCCCGAGGTGGTGCTGAGCACCGACGGGCTGACCGCCGGATACGGCGGCCCGCCGATCATCGAGGACATCTCGCTGACGGTCCGCGCGGGAAAGATCGCCGCCATCGTCGGGCCGAACGGCGCCGGGAAATCCACGCTGCTCAAAGCGCTGAGCGGGCTATTGAGGGTTTCTCGCGGCGATGTCTTCATCCAGGGCGAGAAGACCACGAACATCCCGCCGGAAAAACTCGTCAAGCGCGGGCTCGGCTATGTTCCTCAGGTCTCCAACATCTTTCCCGACCTCACCGTGCGGGAGAACATGGAAATGGGGGCGTACACCCGCCGCCGCGGCGTGGACGCCCGGATCGACGAAATCTGCGAGCTGTTCCCCGACCTTGGCGGGTCGCTGCGACGCCGGGCAGGCATGCTCAGCGGCGGCCAGCGCAGCATGCTCGCCATGGCCAGGGCGCTCATGCTCAAGCCCGTCGTGATGCTGCTCGATGAGCCGAGCGCCGGGCTGTCCCCCCTGCTCCAGGGCGCGCTCTGGGAGCAGATCGAGAAGATCGCTGCTACCGGCGTCGGGATCTGCGTGGTCGAGCAGAACACCCGGCGCACCCTTCGCCATGCGCACTGGGGTTACATCCTCGTGCTCGGGCGCAACCGGCTCGACGGTCCCGCACAGGAATTGCTCCACGACGACAGCGTCGTGGACCTCTACGTCGGCCGGATGAGTTGACTTATGGACTACAGGAGAAACAGCGTGAGACATTCTACGATTAGCAGACCGGTCGCGGCCTGTGCCGCCGCTATCGTGCTGGCCGGCTGCGCGTCCGGCAGTTCCGGCTCGAGCTCAGGCGGAGGCGGCGGCTCGTCCGGCCCGGTTAACTACGGTGTGCTTTCCTGCTTCACGGGCCGGCTGGCGAGCCTCGGCCAGGCGATGCTCCAGGGCGCCCAGGTGGCCAAGGCCGAGATCAACTCGGCGGGCGGCGTTCTCGGCCGCCAGGTTCAGCTGGTGACCGGCGACACCAGCTGTGACGTCGCCGACGGGGTCACGGCCACCAACCAGATGCTCACCAAGGGCGTCAGCGGCGTGATCGGCCCGGAGACCCAGGAGATCAACGGCGTCGAGCCGATCCTGGATTCCAATCACATCGTCGACGAGTTCCAGGGCGGCGACACGGCCCGCGACCACCAGACCGACCCCTACTTCTTCCGGGACAGCCCGTCGGACTCCCAACTAGGCGTGGCCATGGCCCTGAACGCGCACCTGAAGCACTACACCAGGGCCGTCATGCTGTTCTACTCCGACCCGGCGGCGCAGACGTTCCTCAAGCCCGTCTCCCAGACGTTCACCAAGCTCGGCGGCACGATCGCCAAGACCGTGATCGTGACCCCGGACCAGACCTCCTACCTGAGCCAGGTCCGCGAGGTGCTCGCCGCCCATCCGCAGGTGATCTTCACCCAGGAGGACCCGCCGACCGCGGCCGTGCTCTTCCGTGAGTTCAAGCAGCTGGGCGGGCAGAACATCCCGTGGATCGGCACCGACGTCACCAGCGGCAGTGACTTCCTCAAGGCGATCAGCTACCCGACCGCTCACGCCGTGCTGACCTCGGTGTACGGGACCTCGGTCACCGGCGCGGCGAACGCGGCGTTCATCAGCCAGTTCAACCAGCAGTTCCCGAACCAGAAGACAGCCGGGCCGCTGGCCAACGCCAACTACGCCTACGACGCGATGATCTCGCTCGCCCTGGCCGACGACTACGCGAAGACCACCAGCGGCACCACGGTCGCGCACGACATGGCCAAGGTCACGAACCCGCCCGGCACCGCGTGCTACACCTACGCGGCCTGCCTGGCGCTCATCAAGGCGGGCACGAAGATCAACTACCAGGGCGCCAGCGGCGACCTCGACTACAACAATTACAACAACACCTTCGGCTCGTACGGCGCCTTCCAGTCCAGCACGGCAGGCGTTGAGCAGCAGGTGACCGTGATGTCAGCGGCCGCGCTGGCGGCAGCCACGCCGTAACCCGAGGTAGTCCAGGGCGGCGCTGATACCGCCGCGAGCGATGGGCACTCCGGCCCTGGCCAGCCCCATCTCCACCCCGCACAGGGCGCCGGCCAGGGAGAGGTCGCCGAGATCCCCGAGGTGGCCGATGCGGAACACCCGGCCGGCCAGCCGACCGAGCCCGGCGCCGAGCGACATGTTGTAGTGATCCAGGATCAGCCGGCGCACCTGGTCCGCGTCGTGCCCGTCGGGCACCATGACGGCGGTGAGGGTGCTCGAGTAGTCGTCCGGGTTCCGGCACAGGATCTCGAGCCCCCAGCCGCGGACCGCCCGGCGGGTCGCTTCCGCATGGCGGGCGTGCCGGGCGAAGACGGCAGGCAGGCCTTCATCGTCGAACATGGCCAGGGCCTCGCGCAGCCCGAACAGCAGGTTGGTGGCCGGCGTATAGGGGAACAGCCCGGTCTCTGCGGCCGCGAGCACCGGCGGCCAGTCCCAGTAGCCGCGCGGCAGGCGCGCTAGCGGCGCGGCGGCGAGAGCCTTCTCGCTGATCGCGTTCAGGCCCAGGCCCGGGGGCAGCATCATGCCCTTCTGGGAGCACCAGATCGTGACGTCGACGCCCCACTCGTCGTGGCGGTACTCGACAGACCCGAGCGAGGAGATCGTGTCGACTATCAGCAAGGCAGGATGCCGGGCGCTGTCCATCGCCGCCCGTATCAGCGGGATCTGGCTGGCACACCCGGTGGAGGTCTCGTTCGCCACGATGGTGACCGCCTTGATCTGGTGTCCCCGGTCCGCGGCCAGCCTCTCGTGGACCTGGCCCGCCTGCACACCCTGGCGCCAGTCGCCGGGGACCACGTCCACGTCCAGGCCGAGCTTGGCGGCCAGCCGCGACCACAAGGTGGCGAAATGCCCGGTGTCGAAGGCCAGCACGCGGTCGCCCGGCGACAGCGTGTTGACCAGCGCCGCTTCCCAGGCGCCGGTGCCCGACGAGGGATAGACCGCGACGGGCCTCGCGCTGCCGCACAACCGCCCCAGGCCAGCCAGCACGTGGCGGGCCAGCGCGGCGAACTCGGGACCGCGGTGATCGATCGTGGGTGCCGCCATCGCCCGCAGCACCCGGTCTGGGACATTCGTAGGCCCGGGGATCTGGAGGAAGTGCCGGCCACTCTGGTACGCCATGACTATGTCCTTTCCTCGAGACACGGAACTCGCGGAAGCGCTGCGCCGCGTGGTCGGGGGTGAGGTCCGGTTCGACTCTTACACCAGGCACCTGTTCTCGCGCGACGCCAGCATGTACACGATCGAGCCGGTCGGGGTGGTCTTCCCCAGGGACACGGCCGACGTGGCCGCCGTGGTGGGCACGGCCGCCGACTTCGGCGTCCCGGTGCTGCCGCGGGGCGCCGGGACCAGCCTGGCCGGCCAGACGGTGGGACATGCGATCGTGGTGGACCTGTCCCGGCACATGAACACGATCATCGAGATCGACGCCGGGCGGCGCGTGGCGCGGGTGCAGCCGGGGGTGGTGCAGGAGCAGCTGAACATGGCGGGGGCGCGGCACGGCCTGGTGTTCGGCCCGGATACCTCGACCAGGAACCGGGCCACGCTCGGCGGGATGATCGGCAACAACTCAGCGGGCAGCCAGTCGGTGCGGTACGGCATGACGATCGACCACGTGCTCACGCTCGACGTCGTGCTGTCCGACGCCAGCCAGGCCACGTTCGGCCCGCTGACGCCCGCGGAGCGGGTCAGCCGGGCGGCCGCGCCGACCCTGGACGGGACCATCTGCCGGGAGCTGCCCCGCCTGGTGGAACGGCACCGGGAGGCCATCGCCGCCGGCTTCCCGCGGTTCTGGCGGCAATCCGGCGGCTACCGGCTGGACCGGCTGGCCAGGTCGGCTGAGTCCGGTTCCGGCGGGCTCGATCTGGCCAAGTTCGTGGTGGGCTCCGAAGGCACCCTGGTCACCGTGGTGGAGGCGACGGTGCAGCTGGTGCCCGCGGCCCGGCACCGGGTCATCGCGGTGGGCCATTTCACGTCCGTGCAGGCCGCCATCGAGGCCACCGAGGACGCGCTGGCCTGCCGGCCCGCGGCCGTCGAGCTGCTCGACCGCACCATCATCGAGCTGTCCCGCCAGAAGATCGAATACGCCGCGCTCGGAACGATCCTGCACGGCGATCCGCAGGCCCTGCTGTTCGTCACGTTCTTCGGCAACACGCAGGCCGAGGCGGTGGCCGGGCTCGACCGTCTGGAGGAAGGCTGGCGGGCCCACGGCCATGGCTACTACACGCTCCGGGCGGTGGACGCATCGGAGCAGGCCGCGCTGCTGAAGGTCCGCGAGGCGGGCCTGGGCCTGCTCATGTCGGCGAGCACCGGTACCCGCAGGCCGCTGGCCTTTGTCGAGGACACGGCCGTGGAGCCGGCCAAGCTGGCGTCCTACACAACTCGTTTCCGGCAGATCCTGGACTCCCACGGCCTGACGGCCGGCTTCTACGGCCACTGCTCGGTCGGGTGCCTGCACATCCGCCCGTTCGTCGACCTCAGCGCGCCCGGACAGCCCGAACTGATGCGCGCGATCGCCGAGGAGGTGCGCGAGCTGGTCCTGGAGTACGGCGGGGTCAACTCGAGCGAGCACGGCGACGGGCTCGCCCGCAGCGAATTCAACCGCCGCGTCTTCGGCGACGCGCTGTACGCGGCCATGCAGGAGACCAAGCGGCTCTTCGACCCGGAGAACCGGATGAACCCGGGGAAGATCGTGGACGCCCCCGCGATGACCGACCACCTGCGAGATGCGGCGCAGTCCGGGCCGGCCCTGGCGACCCGGCCGGCCCTGGCGACCCGGCTCCGGTTCGACGTCCCCGGCGGGATGCGGGGCGCCGCCGACCGGTGCATGAACATCGGGCTGTGCCGCAAGGCCTCGACCGGCGTCATGTGCCCGTCGTACATGGCCACACGCGAGGAAGAGCACTCGACCCGGGGCCGGGCGAACGCCCTGCTGCACGCGCTGTCCATGCCTGACCCGCGCGCGGCCCTGGGCAGCGGCCGGCTGCACGGCATCCTCGATCTCTGCCTGGAGTGCAAGGCCTGCAAGAGCGAGTGCCCGCTCGGCGTGGACATGGCGGCGCTGAAGACCGAGGCGCTGGCCGCCTACCACGATCAGCACGGAGTCCCCTGGCGCGCGCGCATGTTCGGATCTATCCGCACGCTGAACCGCCTGGGCTCCGCCGCGTTTCCGCTGTCCAACCTGGCCGCCGGATGGCGGCCCGCCCGCCTGGCGGCGGAGCGCTGGCTGGGGATCAGCGCCGCGCGGCCATTGCCCCGGTTCCAGCGGCACGACCTACGTAGCTGGTTCCGGCGACGGCCCGCCCCGGCGAGGCCGGCGTCCCAGGGCGAGCTGATCTTCCTCGCCGACTCATTCACCACGTTCACCGAGCCCTCGGTCGGACGTTCGGCCATCGAACTCCTGGAACTCGCCGGGTGGCAGGTCCGTCTCGAAACCGCGGGCTGCTGCGGCCGGGCCAGCCTGTCCAAGGGGCTGGTGGAACAGGCCCGGCGGATGGCGGCGGGCATGGCCGGCCGCCTGGGTAAGGCGGCCGCCCGCGGCGTGCCGGTCGTCGGGGTGGAGCCGTCCTGCCTGCTGACCCTGCGCGATGAGTACCTGGCCCTGCTCCCCGGCGACCCGAGGGCGCAGGCCCTGGCGGCCGCCACGCGTATGCCCGAGGAACTGCTCGTGGAGGCCATCGCCTCGGACAGGCTCGTCCTGCCGCAGGACAATGGCGTCCGCCGTATCGTGTTTCACGGGCACTGCCACCAGAAGGCGCTCGCGGGCACGGCCGCCACGATGGCGCTGCTCCGCAGCATCCCCGGCGCCGAGGTCATCGAGGTTGACGCCGGATGCTGCGGCATGGCCGGCTCGTTTGGCTTCGAGGCGGAGCACTACGAACTGTCGATGAGCATCGGCGAACTCCGGCTCTTCCCCGCCGTCCGGGCCGAGGCGGCGGAGACGCTCATCGCGGCGACCGGCGTTTCCTGCCGGCAGCAGATAGCGCACGGGACCGGGCGACCGGCCCGGCATCCGCTGGAGATCGTCCGGGAAGTCCTGCTGGCTCCCTCGTCGTAACCCTGGTTGCTCAGGCGTCCAGGGCTAGCCAGAACGGCGCAGGAGGCTGCCCAATGAACAGCAGCCGCGTGCTTAACGATAAGCACCCCTGGAACGCACTTAGGTCTTTACCGCCGTTGCTCGCCAGGCGTTTCCGCGGAAACGCCTGGCGCAATTGCGTGGGACGTTTCCGCGGAAACGTCTCCGCGGAAACGTCTCCGCGGAAACGCTCAAAGCATTGGTCACATCGAAGAGGCGTCAACCCGGCCCGCACCCGATATGGTGTGGTCTGGGAGCTGCAGTGCCATGAAGATGTCATCGACGTAGCGGCCTTGCAGCAGGAATTGGTCTTTGAGTCTGCCTTCGATGTGGTAGCCGTGTGCGAGGTAGAGGGCTTGGGCTCGGGTGTTGGTGCCCAGGACCCTGAGGGTAATGCGGCGGGCTTGCCGTCTGATTGCTTCGTGTCGGGCCGCGGTGAGGAGCAGGTGGCCGATGCCGCGTCCCTGGTGATCCGGGGCGACGGCAAGGCCGTTGATCTCCTGGACGTGCCCGCTTGATGCGGCCAGGGGCGCTGGCCGGAGCGTCACGTAGCCCACGATGTGCTCGTCTTCGTGTGCGACGAGGACGTTCTCTGATGCTGTCCGGTCGTCGAAGAAGGGGGTGCCGGGGGGCCTGGGCGGCGCTGGGGACACCTCGAATGACCAGGTGGCAAGGTCGATCAATGCCAGTGCCTGTCCGTCGTCTTCAACGCCAGTGCGGATGGTCGCGCTTGGTCGCGCGCGTGCGTGACGCTGGTCTTGCTGCATCCTGTTGTCCTTCACCGACCATCCCGACACCCTCAAGCCGAGGAACAACCCCAGGTATCCCGACGCCCTGATGTTACAGAACAACCTCGCCACCGCATACCAGGAGGCGGGAAGGGCCGACGAGGCGATCGCCCGGCACGAGCAGACCCTGGCCACCTGCGAGCAGGTATAGGCCCCAGACCGCGCAGCGGGTCAATCCCCGGCTCATCGTGCTGGCCGGCCGCGGCAGCGCCCCCATGCTTCTGCCTCTCCCGTTCGCTAATGCCCATCATGAGCCTGGCACGGCCGCTGGCATGGTGGCCTCCTGGCAGAGGATTCCGCGGCGGCCTGATGTCTGCGACCAGGTCCCACACCAGCTCCGGCCGGGCGGCGACCACCAGGCAGACGCCACGCCGCCGCGGAGGCGAGCCGTCGCCGCGCCGCCGGGCCTGGCCGAGCCGCTGACCGACCGCGAGCTGGAGGTGCTGCGGCTGCTCGCCGCGGGCAGGTCAAATCAGCGCATCGCCCACGACCTGTTCGTGGCGCTCGACACGGTCAAAAAGCACGTGACCCACGTCCTGGGCAAGCTCGGCGCCGCCAACCGGACCGAGGCCGCCGCGCGGGCCCGGCAGCTCGGCCTGATTCCCTGACACCGCAACCCCAGCCGGCCCGGTAGCACCTTCGGGTGAGGGATCGCCGCGCCGCGACATTCCACCCGGCAGGCACCTTCGGGTGACGCCCCACGGCGGCCAGGATTCGTACCGTTCCCCGAAGAGCCGAGCTACCCATCTGCTAACGGAGGATGTCATGTACGATCCGCCTGCCTATCTATGGGCGATCATTATCGCCGGGCCCACCGCGATCGCGGTTCTGACCTGCATCGTGCTGTACGGCGGCGCAGAACGCGCAGGCCTGGGCCGAAGGCGCGCAGCGCTGCTCGCGGGGGCCGCGGCCGTCCTGCTCGGCGGCTGGTTCACCGCCACCGCGCTCATCGCGGGTCACGGCTGGTACCACACGCTGCCATGGTTTCCGGTCGCGGTGGCCGGGTTCCTGGGCACGCTGCTGGCGCTCAGCCGGATCCCGGTGGTGGCGCGCGCTCTGACGGCTCCGGGCATGGTGAGCCGCCTGGAGCTTCCGCACACGCCCCGCGTGGCCGGGGTGGTCTTCCTGTTCTACCTGGCCCTCGGTCACCTGCCGGCGCTGTTCGCCCTGCCCGCAGGCCTGGGCGACATCGCCGCCGGTATCGCCGCGCCGCTGGTCGCGCGCAGGCTCGCGCAGGGCACCGGCCGCCGCGCCGCGTTGTGGTTCAACGCGTTCGGCCTCACCGATCTGGTCGTGGCCATGACCCTCGGCGCCCTCACCGGATTCGGGCTGCTCAACGTCACGCCCTCCAGTGCGCCGATCACCGAGCTGCCGCTCGCGCTGATCCCGACGGCCACCGTACCGCTGCTGTTCGCCCTGCACATCACGTCCATGGTCACGCTCGTCAGAGCCCCACGACCAGCGCCGTCAGCCGCCGTCCCAAGCCCGCGCCTGGCGAGACCGGCCTGAGGAGCGAGATGGGCAGCATCAGCGAGGAATACGGCGTAGATCAGGCAACCGCCGGCTCGGCCCAGTCCGAGCGCCGCCCGTTCCTCTGCCCAGAATGCGGAGCAGCCGTCCAGGCAGACTGAGCCAACGAAACGGAATCACCATGACCAGGATGACCCCCTTGCTCGGGCGCAACGAGCAGTTCGCCCGCACCTACACCCCCGCGGCACTCGGCCTGCCCACAGCACAAGGTCAGCGTCTCCGGCCACGTGTACGACATTGCCACCGGCGCGTCACCACCACCGTGGACGCCCGGTACCCGTGACCTTGAGCTTGAGCTTGAGCACGGTAGGGACGGCCGATCCGGCCAGACGGCGGCACACTGGTTTAGCCCCACTTTGATCTGCATCGTCTCCCCAGGCCACCGACCCGGCGGCTACTCGCAAGGCATCAGCGCCCGCGAGGATGACGGTGATGAGCAGGACGATTCAGGAGGCGATGTGCCTTATCCACCGATCGAACCGCACGAGACCGGCATGCTCGACACCGGCGATGGGAACTGCATCTACTGGGAGACCTGTGGCAACCCTCACGGCATGCCCGCCCTGTTGGTCCACGGCGGGCCGGGTTCGGGATGCTCGACCGGCAGACGCAGGGCATTCAACCCGGATCGCCACCGGATCATCTTGTTCGATCAGCGCAACTGCGGCCGGAGCACACCACACGCCAGTGATCCCGCGGCCGACATGAGCCTCAACACGACCGAGCACCTGATCCGCGACATGGAGCAGTTGCGCCAGCACCTCAGCGTTGAGGCGTGGCTTTTGTCCGGAGGTTCGTGGGGCGTGACGCTATCGCTGGCGTACGCCGAACGGTTCCCCGATCGCGTCTCCGGCCTGCTCCTGTTCAGCGTCACTACAACCCGCCGTGTCGAGCTGGACTGGCTGTACCGGGGTGCCGGGAGGATATTCCCTGAGGCATGGGAACGGTTCCGCGGCTTTGCCGGGGCTGGGAGCTACCGGCTCCCGACCGATACCGAGCCCCCGATTGAGGGTCTGCTGCTGGCGTACTCACGGCTGATGGAGAACCCCGATCTTAACGTCCGCGTGCGCGCCGCGGCCGAATGGTCGGCCTGGGAAGATGCGGTGATCTCGATGGAAAGCAACGGCAGCCCGGGCCTGTATAGCAAGCGGCCCGACGATGCGAAGCTCGCCTTCGTGCGGATCTGTTCGCATTACTTCGCTCATGACGGCTTTCTAGAGGACGGCGTGCTCATCCGTGACGCAGGCAAGCTGGCAGGCATTCCCGGCATATTGATCCACGGGCGCACTGACCTCGGCACCCCGGTGATCACCGCATGGGAACTCGCCCAAGCCTGGCCCGGCGCCGAACTCGTCGTGGTCGAGGATTCCGGGCACACCGGCAATGCAACCATGGAACAAGCGCTAGAGGCCGCCGCCGATCAACTATTCACAACGATGACCAGGCGAGGACCGACCAGGTAGCCAGCCAACGGGCCGGCCAGGGCTCGTCGCCAAAGATGCGGGTGCCAGGCGGTTCCCGCGGCCGGCTGGGGTGGCCTAGGTTGTGTGTCTAAATCGATCTGATGTGAGCGTTCATGGCGTCCACGGAACTGGCCGGCCGGTGAATGCCGCCAGCCGGTCGATGGCGGGTGCGTTGTCGCGGATCGGCTGCGGATCGGCGAATCGTCCGGCGCGCGGTTGGCTGGGCAGCTGGGCTCGGGCGAACGTGAGCGCCTGCCGGCCCCCCGTGCGGGCATCGGGCTCTCCTCTAGCAGCGCCACGAACACGAGGTTCATCCCGACGAGATGATTGACCAGATCTCGCACGCTCCACTCCGTACACGGGGTCGGCGCCGTCCGCTGGTCGGCAGCTATACGGTCGATCAGGTCGCCCGTAAACGCGGATGCACGTGCGAGACCGTCGAAGATCGCAGAGTTGGCCACTCGGCGAGGCTACGACACGACCGACCCGGCGGCACACTGGTTTTCGGCCGGTGATCAAGCGGCGGCGGCCTCCGGACGCTTGACTTCGGCCTCCAGCGCGGCGGCGAGCAGCCGCCGGGCGCCCTCGCGCACGATCTCGTCGATCAGGGAGCCAGACTCGGTGGAACCGTCGGTGGTGACTAGGCTGAGCATGGGCGTGCCTTCCCGGCCCGCGTTGATTGTGGCGCAGGCCCGGCCGCGTGCTGATGTCGGGAGGATGCGATGTCGATCGGCTCGTTTGGGCGGTATCCGCTGCTGTTCGGCCCGTCGCCGGTGCATCCGCTGGAACGGCTGTCCGCCCATCTGGGCGGCGCGCCGGTGTGGGCCAAGCGCGAGGACTGCAACTCGGGGATCGCCTATGGCGGTAACAAGACCCGCAAGCTGGAGTATCTGGTCGCCGATGCCCTGGCCAAGGGCTGCGACACGCTGGTGTCGATCGGCGGCGTGCAGTCCAACCACACCCGCCAGGTCGCGGCGGTCGCGGCCCGGGTCGGCCTGAACTGCGTGCTCATCCAGGAAAGCTGGGTGAACTGGCCCGATCCGGTGTACGACAAGGTCGGCAACATCCTGGTCAGCCGGCTAGCCGGGGCGGACGTGCGGCTGGTGCCCGCCGAGTTCGGCATTGGCTTCAAGAACAGCTGGGAGCAGGCGCTGCGGGAGATCGAGGAATCGGGCGGCCGGCCGTATGCCATCCCGGCCGGCGCCTCCGATCATCCTCTCGGCGGCCTGGGGTTCGCTGGCTGGGCGTTCGAGGTCGCCGGGCAGGAACGCGAACTCGGCGTGTTCTTCGACACCATCGTGGTGTGCTCGGTGACCGGCAGCACCCAGGCCGGCATGGTCGCCGGCTTCGCCGCGCTGGCCGCCTCCGGCGGCCGGCCGCGCCGTGTCATCGGCATCGATGCCTCAGCCAAGCCGACTGAAACCCGAGGCCAGGTCACCCGGATCGCACGGCACACCGCCAGGCTCATCGGCGTCGAGCGCGAGCTGGACGACAAGGAGATCGAGCTGAACGAGAACTACCATGCGGGCACCTACGGCATCCCCGACGACGCCACCCTCGACGCGATGCGGCTCGCCGCCCGCACCGAAGGCATGATCACCGACCCGGTCTACGAGGGCAAGTCCATGGCCGGGCTGATCGACCTGATCAGCCGCCGCGAAATCGACCCCGCCTCCACGGTGCTCTACGCCCACCTCGGCGGCCAGCCCGCGCTCAACGCCTACAGCGCATTGTTCTCCTGAAGCCAGCATCCGCAACGCGCTTATATCGCCCGAGCCGGGATCGGCAGCCATCTCAGCTTCGGCCTTCTCGCACATGTCACTCCGTTACGCGCTCGCCCTCCAGTCCCGCACGCCTCGGAACACCCACCCAGATCGGGACTGTGCGCGTTCCCCCGACCTTCCCCGTCACTCAGTGTGATGTCTAGGTCGGCATGCCCTTGGCCAACCTCAGGATGGTTCGGTGTGACTGGTCCACTTGAGGCCTCCGCTGGCCGCCGCCCGACGTGCTCGTCGATCCGGCACCCAGCCGCGGAAACGACCACATCATGCCGGACCTGGCGCACGATACGCGGCCAGGAGGTGAGCGCGTTTCCGCGGAAGCGGTTTGTGAAATTCTGCACAAGGCGCTTCCGCGGAAACGTCGCGGACGTGCCTGCCAGCGCCATAACGATCCGGGAAGCACCTGTCCACGGCAGAAGCGGGCATTCTCAGCGCAGCGGGCAGCGCATAAATATGCAGGCTCGCCGGTGACACGAGGGCCTGATGATAGGAGCGCGCGCGTACCGACCCGGCGTTCTGTGTCGTCGACGCCCGCTGATAATCAAGTGCCGGCACGACACATATCAGGTCGTTCAGCGCTCGGCGCGCGCGCAGATTGTGCGCGCTTGGGGTATCGGACTGAGGTCAGCCGGGCGCGTAGGTGAGGATCACCGAACCGTTCTCCAGCCTCCTCTCGTCGGTGAGCTTGAGGTGGAGCCCGGAGGTGTCCACGTCCTCGAACAGCCGTTGCCCCGAGCCGGCCACGACGGGCATGATCCAGAAGCGGAACTCGTCGATCAGGTGGCCTCGCACGAGCGTGTCGTCGAAGCGGCTGGTGCCGTACTTGATGAGGTCCTTGCCGGGCTGGTCCTTCAGCCGGGCGATCGCGCTGGATGGGTCGGGCCCGAGGAGGGTGGCATTCCATGCCGTCTCGGTCAGCGATCGAGATGCGACGTACTTGGGCATGGCGTTGATGAGGTCGATGTAGGGATTGCCAGCGATGTGGCCCCAGTTCGCGTAGAACTTCTCGTAGGTCACCCGGCCCATGACGAACGCGTCGTAGTTGCCCAGCTGCTCGATGGACAACGCCGTGGCCTCGGCGTCGAAGTTGGCCCACCGTTCAGGCGCTTCGATGACGCCGTCGAGCGAGACAAGGGTCGATTCGATCAGTTTGCGCATAGTCGTTCTCTTTCTCCGAGTGGTTGATCGGTGAAGCCGCCGTCCACTGCGATGGCTGCGCCGGTGATCTGTTGGCTTGCTCACTGGCCAGGAATGCAACGCCAGGAAGGCGACCGGGAACGCACGCGGCTGCGAACGCGCCGATCACCTCCGGGCTCCCCCAGCCGGGCGATGGTGGCGGCACCAGCGCCCAGGCCAGGGCGTGAGCCCGACGTTCGGCTTCAGTCCCTCCCGTTGCTTATCGCATGCGCGAGCGCCGCCAGCTGGCGCTCGAGCGCCTTGGCCGCGCTGTTGCGCCAGCTCTCAGCCACGGACTGGGACACGGGATCGGGGAAGATGTCCTCCTCTTCTTTCTCGACGGCGTCGAAGATGGCTCGCGCGACGGACTCCGGGGAGGCCTTGGGTATATCGACGCTGCGGGTCATGTCGGTGTCCACGGGCCCGGTGAGGACGGCGTGGACCTGCACGCCCCGTCCGGCCAGCAGGGCGCGCAGCGATTGCGTCAGGTTGAACGCGGCTGCCTTCGAGATCGAGTAGGCCGGGATCAGCGGAAAGGCGGCGAGGGCGTTGGTCGACAGATTGTTGACGATGGCTCCGCGGGAACGAGTCAGGTGCGGCAGGAAGGCCTGGGTCACGCTGTAGGTGCCGAAGAGGTTGACGGCGAGGTGGCGTTCGAGCGCGGCACGATCGCTCAGGTCGTCGTAGAGCGCGATGCCGGCGTTGTTGATGAGGATGTCGAGAGAGCTGACTGTCCCGGCAGCTTCCTGGATCTGCGCCGCGCTGGTTACGTCCAGGGTCAGCGGCGTGACGCGCCCGTCGGGGTGGGTCAGGGACACACGCGTGCCGGCATACACCCGCTTCGCGCCTCTGTTGAGCGCTTCTTCGGCCAGCGCCTGGCCGATGCCGCGGTTGGCCCCGGTCACCAGGATTGTCTTACCTGCGATGATCATGTCTGTTCCTCCGGTTGTGGTGTGTGATCGGGCGGGGTCAGGTCAGCGGCAGAAGCCAGGCAGCGGCGAGCCGAGCAGCGGCGCTCCGCTGGACAGGGTGATCACGACGCTTCCCGGCTCCGTCCCGGACTCATGCGCTGCTCGCGCTACCGCTCCTGCAGCACCTCGAGGATGTTTCCGGCCGGGTCCTTGAACCAGGCGGCGATGAACGGGCCGCCGCCCCGGGTGATGCCCCGCTCGTCCTAGTCCATCCCGTCGTACCGCTCGAACTGGACGCCGCGCTTGGTCAGTTCGCCGACCGCGGCCTCGATGTCGTCCACCTGGAAGATGAGGATGGTGTAGGTGGCCGGGGTGTGGTCCGGCTTCGGGTACACCCGGGTGTCGCGGCCGCCCGCCAGGTGCAGGGTGAGCAGTCCGTGCTGCTCGGAAACCCGGACCCCGAGTGTCTCGCCGTAGAACTTCCTGGCCTGGGCCAGGTCGTCGACGGCGAACGCGCTGAATGCTTTCGTGTCCGCGAACATGGCGTGCTCCTTTCTTTGAACCTGTTTCTGTGAACCTGCGCTGCTCATCACCGGCAGCCGGTCCGTGCCGTGCTCACTGGTCACGGTGCCTCCGACGCCGGGGCTGGATCGGCGAGCCCGGTGATGGCCCGGCCGTCGGCGGCCGGTGCCGGGGCGTGCCCGGGACGCCCGCGGCCGGGTGAGAGCTGTCGTCGAGGAGGGTCTCGTCGCTCCAGGCCTGGATGTCCAGCGGGGGCAAACCGGCCAGGCCGACGTACAAGGGGCTGACGAAGGGATCCCGCGGGTTTCCGGATTCGCCCAGGAACATGTCGGGGTGGGTGTGCCCGGGTGCTCGGCGGTAGTCGGTCCTTCACGAGGCCCGTTGACGTATCTGGCACCGGTCTCTCCTGGTCTCATCGGGTGATCTCAGGAGGACGACGACTGGCGGGCGCCGAAACCGGACACGCGCTAGGAGATTTCCAGGCTCTCGATCCGCCGCTCGAAGGACACACGCTCGGCTGGGCTCCGGGCCAGCGCAATGGCGTGCTCGTAGTTCTCCCGGGCCGTGGTGTGGCAGCCGGCCCGCCGTTCCAGGTCAGCCCGGGCCGCCCAGTAGAAGGGGTACCGGGACAGCTTCTGCTCCCCGGCCAAGCCGATCAGCTCGCGGCGGCCCGCGTCGATGCCGTCTCGTTCGGCCACGGCCAGCGCGCGGTTCAGCGCCACGATCGGGCTCCAGGACTGCCGGGCGAGAACCCGGTAGAAGCCGATGATCCGGTCCCAGTCGGTCTTCTGGATCGATGGTGCTATCGCGTGCTCGCAGGCGATGCCGGCCTCCAGATGCCAGCGGGACATGTGGTCCCCGGTGGCAGCGCGGGCGAGGTGAATCAGACCGCGCTCGATGTGCGCCCGGTCCCAGCGGCTCCGGTCCTGGTCCTCGAGGGGGACGAACACGCCGTGCTCGTCGAGGCGGGTCGGCAGGCGAGCAGTGTCGAAGCAGAACAAGGCGGCCAGGGCGTGCACGTCCGGATGCGCCGTCGCCTTGGCGTCCAGCAGCAGCTCGGTGAGACGCAGCGCGTCCTCGCACAGGAACGGGCGCACCGGGTCCTGCGGGTTGCTGCCGTGGTAGCCCTCGTTGAACAGCAGATAGAGCGATCGCAGGACGGAGTCCCGTCGGGTATCCATGTCAGGCAGGTCGTCCACGTCGGGCAGCCGGCCCAGCTGACGCAGCCGACCGCGCCCCCGGTGCAGGCGCCTGTCGATGGTCTGAGTGTCGACCAGGAACGCCTGGCCGATCTCTTTGGGCGACAGCCCGCATAGCCACCGCAGGATCAGGGTCATGTGCGTCTCGCGGTTCAGGCCGGGGTCGCAAACCGCGAACATCATCGCCAGCTGGCTGGCGCTCTCGGCGGCCGGGGCCAGTGCCGCCTCGATCGTGCCGGTCAGCGCCGTCGTCGTCGCCAGCTCGGGCAGGAACGACCTGTAGCGCTGTTCCCGGCGGATGATGTCGATCGCCCGGTTGTGGGCGGCCCGGATGATCCACGCCTTCGGGTCCTGCGGCAACCCGAAGCGCCAGGCGTGCATGGCGCTCACCAGCGCGTCGTGGACCACGTCCTCGGCGAGCGGCATGTTGGACGGGCCAAGGACCCGGGTCAGCGCGCTGACCAGGTGCGCGTACTCCTTCCGGAACAGGTCTTCGACCAGCTCC
>WNGJ01002439.1_pt1 | contig 18809 bp, 11 predicted proteins | sample 5400611 | NCBI WGS metagenome assembly WNGJ01 (sample SAMN13153375, study PRJNA577476) | soil metagenome | isolation source: 40 cm soil or saprolite under Garry oak tree replicate 1 | place: USA:California | collected 2016-06-15 | reverse complement strand
TCATGGATAACGACTCCAATCCCTGGCGAACGCGTGTGTTCCTTTCCAGGTCAACCGCGCTCAGGCCTGGATACGCCTTGTACCAAACCTGCGTGGGCAATGTATGGCGGCGGAGGTATTCCTTGTAATCTCGCTCGTCGTTGCAACCATCCAGCACGAGCCAATTAGTCCTAGGATAACCGATGCCGTTGCTGAAAGAAGCGTTCAATCCGAAACCGGTCTTGTTGATGAAGTCATCCATGTAGCTCTCGACACTGCCGTCGTAGTTACTGAAAAAGACCATCCGCTCCGTGCCGGCCACGAACACCCAGCGTGCGAAGTGGATCGAGCGTATGCGACCGAGACGACCGCGTCGCGTAATATGCCGCGCGCCAAAGTTCACAGTTTTAAGCACGCTTGTGGTAGTTAAGAGCCGTACAAAGCCGGGCTTGAGACTCCCCATCGCGCTGAATTGGTTTGTGACGTCGTGATCTTCGAAGCGCGACAGGTTCTCACAATGTTTCTGATCCGCGATCGGACAGACTTCAGGGTCGGTCTTCTCCAAGCGGCGAAGCGCAATGGTATAGAACGGTGCAATAAGGATGAGCAGCGGTGATGCAATCAACACCAGAAGGGGCAGCCCAATTAGATGAAGCAAGTTTTTAATTTGCCATCCTTGCGGCGTTGGGCTGTCCTCAGACAAGCTTAGCCGCCCCGCCGATTTCTCCGCGGTGACGAAGTCCCGTAGCTTTGCGTGACACTCCCGCGGCGTCAGATCCTGAAGGACAGTTGCGTTCTTCTCGACATAGTTTTCGAGCGCGTCATACAGCGCCCCCTCTTCGCGAATCTGGCGGACCGTTCGTCCCCTCCAATTCACGTAAGCTGCAATAGGAGGAGCATTGTGTTGCCTCATCCACGCTAGGAGATCCGTGTCGGAGGTGAATCCTTCGCAGCACGAAAAAATTCTGCCCAGGCCCTTCCCCGCGCGCTTGATCAACTTGCCCAAAAACGCACTTACGTCGCCGTCGATATCTCCCAGGAACGCCAGATACAGCGGATAACTGCGAGGAGCCAATCCATAGACACGAACATCTTCAGTCGTCCTATCGTCGAGGATGACCAATCGTGCGAAATGCAGTGTATCGAATTCCGCGAAGGGAATCAGATCGTTGTTCGGCTCCACGCGGCCTGGGGCGCGATTCATCGAATCAAGCAACTGTCGAAGCTCCGTCTCGCGCTTAGGATCGATTGGCGCGAGGACCATGAAATTCGACTGCGGAGTCATGATTTCCTAATCGACGACCTCGTCTCCCGTCGGTTCGTAATGAGGCACGTTGTTCATGTTATGCCGCAGCGTCGATAGCTCCAGATACATCCGCCTTCGGGCGCGGCTTTGATTACCGAGCGGGCGATGCTCGGCGATCGTATGCCAGGGGTTATAAGAGAGCTTCTTGGCGAATTCCATTTGCGCCGGGGAATCGAACTTCTGTTTCGGCAAACGCAGCGTGGCCACTGAAACCCGCGGCGAAAGTCTCTCCGGCCAGAGCACGCCGTTATTCTCGATCGGCATCAGGAACGGATCGGTTTGCATTTGCAAGCGAAAGTCAAGTTCTACGTCTCCTTCATTCAGCGCCTTGACCATCGCGTCGCGCAGATAATCGTCCGGTGGCCGCAAAGGGAGCCGCGGAATCGGAGTTTTTTTGTTCGTTTTCGGCCAAACGGAGTATTGCATCGCCTGACCTTCTCCCAGCAGATATGGCACACAGCTAAAGTACGGAGCTTCAAATGGACTGCTCTGCGTTTTAACCCACAGCCCCTGCATAATCATGTCCAGAATGTGCGGCTGCTGAAAATTGACGAAGTGAAAAATTTGCGCGTTTTTCACGCTCCATTTCTGCAGGTGCGCATTCGACTTTGTATCCTGTGTCACAAAGGTCGGAGTGGAAACGCCGAACATGTCCAGCGTAAATTTCTCCTCGTCCATCAACTTCGGCCCGGGCACACCCATGAGTTTGATGCTGATGCTCATGAACCCCACGTCGTCGATGTCGGGTGTAATGTAAGGACCCGGGCCGGAAAAACGGACCCAACAACGGAAGGTTTGCGGCTTGGCATAGATGCCTTGCCGGAACTGTGGCGGAAGATTGTCGTGAACGATAAATTCGCCCCGAACAATGCCCTGTGTCTTGGTGTTCCCGCCGCGCTCGAACCCGCCTGGTTTCCAAAGTCCGCGCATCTGCGTGACAAAGCTTGAGATGATCGAGTTGAGATATTCCTCCTCGTTAGGAAGCGGTTTTTCCTCGCCGATCTTCAAGCCTTCGTTCTTGCGCTGCATGTTGATCAACGCGGTAACCAGGCGCGCGATTGGATCGCGAAGAGTGACGTCGAACGGCGGGCGAAGCCAGTGATCGACCCGGCGTTCCATCTGCAAAAGGAACATCACACTGTCGCTCACCCAGTTTAGTAACCGCGAGCCAGTATTGGCGCGCGGCATTGGGCGGCTAATGTTCGAATTCACGGCACGTGCAAGGGCCGTACGATCTGATTACGCCGGCGCCGGAAACTCTAGCGCGAAATCGATCAGCCGCTTTTTGCTCCAATAGACTTTGCCAAGGTAAATGTGCGGCGCGACTTCGCGGATTTCATCGCGGATCCAGTGCGCAACCAACGAAGTGTCCGAATAATCAAGAACAATGCACTCTTTGTTATCGAGCCAGCTGGGACCCTTGTAAACTTTCGCGATGATTGCATTTAGGCCGAAAGGCAAAATCTTATTCCGCAAAACTCCTTTGGCCGGATCGAAAACTTTCCCCTGCCACGCAAAGTGGTTCACGAAATCGGCGATATTCTGGGTGTAAGTGGTCCCCGGTGCGACGATCGCCGTTCCCTTGGCTTCGCTGCTCGGGATTTCGCCGGGCGGACTCTGCGTGAAAAGCTCATCGAGCTGTGCCTGCGACATTTTCAACATTTCTGCAACCGTGACTGCCATGTTTTCTCCTTTCGTTAGGTTGAATTACATTTTTTTTCAAATATTCGATCAACGCGCCTTTGTCGGCATCGGCCTACGATGCTGACAGTCTCGCGTGGACAATTCAAGGGTTTTTGGATTGAAACTGCCATCTCTCAACTAAGGAGCTTGGGCAATGTGACCGGCTTTCAGCTTCGCGTCTTGACGTCTTTTCAACTCCTGCGCCAGTTCAGGCGTGATTTGCGCGGTGCTGAAAACCGATTGATAAAAATTCGGCTCTAAAGCGCCTCGGCCTTCCTGGCTTTTTTGGTATGCGATCTTTCGCGCCACGCCAAATTCACTCGCCGGTTGCTGAATGCTGTTTCGCTTGTCAGCAACCCAATTGCCAGGATTGGCGCCCATTTCGGTAGCGAGAATTGCCCAGAGCCTGGCGTCCTCCGAGTCAAGGTCAGTTTTGGGAAACACAATGATGCCGACTAATTGCTTATGATCTTCCTGCCATGTCTGTGTCAGTGCTTTTGTCGGGGTCTTTTCTTCGCTCAAAAAGGGAATCCAAAATAATTGAAACTCGATGTCGCCTCGCAGTTGTCTGTTTTTCCACTCCTCAGTGAGGTGGCGTGGGCCGGCGTGAAAATTCGGAGCGCGGTTTTCCTCGCGGGTGGGAACGAACGTGAATTTGCCGACAGTGCCGCCGACTTCCACGATACCCGTCCAGTATCTTTGATACGCGGTGCTAGAGAGAGCGGTGGGCAGTGTTTGTTTGGTCAGGTGGAGCAAAGTCTCGCCGGCTTTGATGACGCCCATGCGATGCGCTAGCGCAAGGCCGAATTCGGTTTCCTGCGCGCCGAGATTCACGAGTTCATGCGCGCCCAGTTTTCCGACAAAGGGGACGGCGGCACCCGCCGACTCTCCGGTCGCGTACAGGACTGACATAAACTCGCGGTGATCATCAGTGGGCGCCGTTGGATTGTTGATGCCGAGAAAATCCACACGCTGGCCGCCTGGAGTTTGAAAAGCGACCATGATGCCGAGGAAATCTGGATTAGTTTCCACATGCGGCGTGCCCAATCCGGTAGAGATTCGGCCAATGCCGCTGTGCTGCGCGCTAGGCTGAACAAGCCCGACACCGCACAAAGGTCCAGTCAAATCGTTCGCAACCTGGAAAACAACCCTGCTGCCAGCGATTTGATATTGATGCGCGACACGGTCACGAAATTTGAGATCCGCATCGTTGGCCAGAAGTTTTCGCTGGATGTCGGGGATCTCCGCCACGTCCTTGCCAATCGCTTCCAAGTCCGCCGCGCTGGGCCGAAACGGACACCACTGACTTTTGTTTTCTGAACTCACAATTTGTTCCGCGTAGTTTCTGCGGTCAGAACGTCTTCAAAAACTCAATCAGCGCACGCTTGTCGTTGTCTGTCAGATCTGTCCCGAAGTAATGACCTTTGTCCTCGATAAAATCGGGACATTTATTCGCTTTGATGAGATCTGGAACAAGATTGGCGAATACTTTTTTCGCTGCTTCATCGTCCAACTTTTCATCATGGATCCGGTCCAAGCTGGCTTTAATTCTTGGAACTAGCGTCAGCATATCCCAAAAGCTTGGCTCGAGGTTTGCGATAAGGTTGATTGGCGTCCCTGCGGGAATCGGACCTACGTTGAGGTATCCGTCCTTGTCGCAGCGGAAGTGCAAAGCCCAGGGAACGTATTCCTTGCGAATATGGAGCCAGCAGCGCTGGCTCGTGCGCCATATCGAGCCTCGTCCTTTGCGCTTCTCGGGCCAAAGCAGCTTTTCGATCGCGTCGTTGAATGCGTCCATGCGCCCGGCTACAGACGGGTCGCCGGTGAATTTTCCCAGCGTATTATTGTGCAGGAACGGTGCAGAACTCCAGATGCTGACGAGTGAAGGAGTCCGATAATAACCGGGCGCAACATTTTTGTCTTTCGGTTTGAATTTAATCGGACGGGTCTCATCAAAGGGGTTGAAAAATTCCAGCTCGTCCACCGGCGAAAGTTCTTTGTAAGTCAGCGAGGAAAAGTTGTCCCAGATGTGACCGGCTTTTGCGTTGGTCGCGAACGCGCGCGCGGAATTGGTTTCAACTTTGGTCAACGGATAACGCTTGTCGTTTGACAGAAAATTGTTCTCCAAAAAATCGGGCTGCATCACCGCTGCGCGGAACCAGGTTTTTCCTTCGCCGGAGCGCGGATCAATATTTGGCGCCGGTTGTTTGCTCGAGTGACACGCCGCGCAGCTTTCGGCGAAAACTTCTTTCCCACGCGTCATCACCGCTCCATCCGTGGTGATATTAGCTTGTCCGCCGGGCGCTTCGGCGAGATGAAACGGTTGCAATTTGCGGAAAAACGCCGCGATGTTCCCAACGCGTTGCTCAGTCGCGCGCCAAAAAATGGAATGCTTCTGCGCATACGGGATCTCGAATGGCTTCTGCTGCACCAGACCGAGTAGCCGGTCGTGGCGCGTCAACCAATACTCGGAAAACATGCCGATGTTGACGTAAACGCGAATGGCTGCGCCAGGCACTCCAACGGAATCCGCGCCATCCTTTAAGATGTGCGGGACGTTCATCTCCTCTTTTTCGCAGGGTAGGGCGAGCGTACCGCCCGCCATTTTTTCCGGGACTGCGATCCGCTCGCGGTCGGCAAGTAAAAAGATGGCGTTGATCGCGTTTGGATTGTTTATGTGATCGGTCGCGATTCGCGACGTGTCCGACGTGCCGCGCGGTTGCGCGGCCAGCATCTCGTAAAAGAAACCGCCCTTCTCGACGTTACAGGCAAAGACTTTTCCTTCGTTGATGTACTGGTTGCCAATCGCTGACGCGAGATTTTCCCAGCGCGGATCTTCCGGATCAGCCGGCGGATTACTCGGATTCGGAGCAATGTGGCAGGAACCGCACGCCACGCCGACTCGATACGGCCTAACCAGCTTGTTGTCGTTGTAATAAGTCGGGTCTTCGTAGAAACGCTTGCCGTCCCATTTCTTGCGCGCCTCATCGTTGAACTCCGGATTTGGAAACAGTCGGAAGCCGAGCACGCCCGAGGGTTTTCCGTAAACCTTTTCATCGATGCCAGCCGGCTCGGACTGGACTTGCTCGTCGAGCCACAATCCATATTCATCCGGTTTGCTGGGCGCGCGAAACCCGGGCTCGTTCGATAACCCTAAAATTTTGAAACGTTCGCGGTGCGGATATTTGCGATTGTCCAGCATCTTCAGAAGATCGATTAGACCATAGCTGTCCTGGGCCGCGCGGTTCCAGAAACGCTGATTGCCCGCGCTCCAAAGATTCCAGGTGTTCCGGCCCATGATTTCCTTGGGCGAAAGATCGATGCCGCCATCCATCGGTTTGAAAATGTCGGCAGTGATCTGCGGAAAATCGGCAGCCGTTAGGCCGGCAGCTTTCGCTTCGTCCACCGGCTCGCTCTTCTTGCAGGCCGCCAGCGCCAGGCAAAATATCAACGCCCAGCTTCCGCGAATCGCAACCTGCAGAATTTTCATCGATTTCCCTGTCCGTGGCAGAGCCTTTCTGAACGAATGCTTTTAACGCGCACGCAAGTTTTGTAGCAACAATCTTCTTTAAATGAATCGATGCTAGAAGATTCTAGAAGCCCTCTCGTAAATGTGCCGCGCTGTAGCGACGGCGCTGTGTCGCCGTGCTGCAGAGAGCAACACCGCCGGAGCGCCTCGACAAAGCGAGGCGACTACAACATTTATAAGATGGGCTCTAACCATCTCTAACTCTCAGGTTGCGGTTGTCCTCCGTGATCACATCGCTCGCTTTCTCGGAGATCATATAAACGTTCGTGACTATGAAGATCCCCGGGATGCGAGGAAAAACGCTGGCATCCACCACGCGAAGATTTCGCACCCCACGCACGCGAAAGCGGCTATCGAGGACGGCCATCGGATCCCCGTCCGCGCCGATTGGACATGAACAGGAAGCATGATGGCCCCAGGCTTCTCGAGCTATGAAGTCACGAATCGCGGCTTCATCCTGAACGGTGTCCTCCGACCTCGGCCAGATTTCGCCCTTTACCACGCCCTTCTCCATTCCAATCTTGTTAATTTTCCGGATGAACTTGAAGCCTTGCGTGATCGCGTCGAGGTCTTCGCCGTAATCGCGGTCAGTCCCTTCGTAGAAATAGTGGAAGTTGATTTCTGGCACGTCGAGCGGGTCGGTTGAGCGAAGCGTCAACGTTCCAGCGCGGTTTTTTGTGTGCGCCTTCATTACAAGCCATGTCAGGAGGTTGTGCTTGCTGGCAAGGTCCGGGTTAGCTCTATCTTGAGAGTAACCCTTGTAGTAACCCTTGAAGAACCCCGGCACGGCAAACATGAACAGATCCGGCGCAGGCAGCTCGGGCCGGGATTTCTTTAGAATGCCGATGATGACTGCGTTGCTGGTGTAAAGACCGGTTTTCTTTTCGCGCCACTCTTTCAGCGCAGCGTCGGGCTGCTGTCCTGGCGCTGGTTCACCCATCGCGAGGTTTTTGAGAAGCACGAAGTCTTTCTTTACTTCCGAGATAACAGCGATCTCGTAGCGATCTTGCAGGTTCGTACCTACACCGGGTAAATCTACGCGCACCTTAATTTGCAGTTTGTCTGACTCTAACTCCGTTTTAGGACCGATGCCGGAGAGTTTTAGGAGTTGCGGCGTGTTGTAAGCGCCTCCGCAAAGGATTACTTCGCCCCTACAATACACCTCACCGGCGGTGCCGGCCCTGGAGCTGGGTTCGGGATGCGCTTTGTAAAGATGTTTGCCTTGAAGGAATCGCACGCCGATTGCCGCCGGCTCTCCCGCCTGACCGGGCTCCCGATCGAAGATGATTTCAGTAACCAGTGTTTCCGGCCAAATAATCAGGCGCTCCGGGTGTTCCTTTTGCACCTGGCTCAAATAATCACGCGGACTGCTGCGCTCGCCGTGGCGAACCGCGATGGGAACCAGCATCACTCCCTCCGGACGGCGTTTCATTGTCTCCCAATTATTTGGATCAAAGCGTGCCTTAATCTTGTTCCCGAAAAGATCCATAAGGAACGACTCGATCGTAGCAATGGCGCCCACGCCCCGGTCGATAAGAGTAGCAGCGAGGGCGGAAAGAATTTCTTCGACCAATTGGTCGTCCTGCATGCCAAGAGTAGGATCAGCCACAGTCGTATGCAGCCAGCCATGGAAGCCGTGCCGACCGGATTTAGCTCGGATCGCAATTCTGAAAATGCTTCTGATCTTGTTCCAGAGCTTCTCTAAGAAAGAATCGCGTAGATAATCACAATGCTCGAGGCGTTCGAAATAGGCGCGCATGTGCTCGCCGCTCCACGAGCTATCATTAGTGATCCTCGCGATCTCATCCCAATCACCGCTTGGCCCGCAAATGGTGATCATCGCGTTGTGAACTGTGCAGCCGCCTACCGTAGCCGCCCGCGGATAAAAGATCCCGTTTCTTTCGTTATCCCACTTGGAGTCCGGCTGCTCTGGGTTGGCGTAATGTTTAACAAAGAACTCCCAGCTGAGATCTGGGTGTTCGCTGGCGTGCGGATGAAACGCGGGAACTTGTGCCACTTCCGGCGCGTCCCATCCGCCCGCCTCTAAGACAAGAACTCGAAACCCATTCTTGGCGAGGTTACAGGCGAGCGGTCCACCGCCCGCGCCGGAGCCGACAACGATGAAGTCGTACTCTGCCGTTTGCTGTTTTGAGTTAAGGGCGGTGTTTCTCATTTGAACGAGGAGACGCCGCAGCCCAGCAGAGCTATGCGCTAGAACGTCTTGAGTAAATCGACCAAGTCATCGAGCTCCTGTTTGCTCAGGTCTTTGGCAAAGTAGTGGCCGCGATCCAGCACTAAATCAGGCGAGGTACTCATCCCAAGAAGCTTGGCTGCCTGCTTGCGTTCGGCATCAGTGCCTGGATTTCTTAAGTTCCTCATTCCGTAAGTTAGCGCGATGAGATTCTCAGGTTTCGTGATTGTGATCTCTGCGGGATCGAGGTTGGCGAGCATATCTACCGGTGTGCCTGCCGGTGTGTGCATAACGTTGAGACCACCGAACCAGCCGCGAATGAACGCGGCAAAGAATCCCAGGAGCAGGGCCAGCACAATGACGATGTATCCGAGCGCGCGCTTGCGGCTTGCCATCAAAATGAGAATTCCGATCAGCAGTAATGCTGCGAAGGAGATCCAGGGGTAATTCACCAGCCACCGGATCCATTCGGGACTCACGCCAGCAACGAATTCCTGAATGCTGCGAGCTGGGATGTGCAAGTGCGTTTCAACCGGTGTGCGCCAGATCAGACCATGGTCCTGCTTGAATCGTTCGGAGCTTGCGTGATTGAGGGGCGTTCCCAAATCTGTGGAGGGTCCGGTTGGCCAGCGATAACGGTTTGCTTCGGCTTCCTCGTCTGTTTTACCCGGCGTAAGCAGACGATAGATTCCATCATCGAACGCTTCTAAGCGTCCCTTAACCGACGGGTCGTTGTTGAACAAGCCGCATGTGTTGTTGTGCAGAAAAGGCGCCGTTGCCCATATGCCTACCAGAGGCGGCGGCCGGTAATAGCCGCGACCGTTCCCCGGCGGTTGCCAGTCAACGTTTTGCTGTGCAAAGGAATTCCAGTAGGTTATTTTGCCGACCGCAGGTAGGTTCTTATAGGTATTGGAGGAATAATCCTCCCATATGTGTCCCGAGATCGCATTGCTCCCTAACGAACGCGCTGTATTCGTCTTAATCAGAGTTACCGGAATGCGAAGGTCCGTCGAAAGAAAATTGTTTTCCCAAAAGTCGCGCTTTTCTACCTCGGCCAGCGCCCAACTTCGATAGGTGGCGTCCTTCAAATAATCGACCAATTCATTCGGGTTAACTTTCTCCGGCCCTCTTGGCGCAGCGTTCATTCCATTCGGCTGTTTGCTTGAATGGCAGATGATACAGCGTTCGGCAAAGACTTTGCGGCCGGCTGCCAGCTGCGGGTCCCATGGCACTCCTTCGCCTTTCAATTTGCCAAGCTGCCTGCCTCCCGGCGCGTCCTTTAGCCGCATCGGTTCGGTCGACTTGAGAAAAAACTTCGCGAGATAGTCGACGTTACGCTTGTTTACCTGCCAATAGACCGAGTTCTTTTCCACGTCGTCGACCTTGAACGGCTGCTGTTTTCGGAAACCGATAAAAATGTTCGAAAGAGTGATCCAGCGCTCCGAGAACATGCCGATGTTCAGGTACACGCGCGCGAGCGCGCCCCATGCGCCAATGGAGTCCGCTCCTTCCAGTAAGATGCGGGGTACCGGGCGCGGATTGGCATAAACGTCTGGAAGATCGTAAAGCAAAACCGGCAGCTGCGCGGAGGCGCTTGAGACCTGCTCGAAATCATTGTGGCCGTAGCGCGCCGCGTAATCCCTTGCATACTCGGGACTGCGATGGGCCAGGATGCCCGAACGATCAAGCCGCGCGCCAAACTCCCACAGCGCGTTCATCGTGCTTGTATTGTTGATCTGATCGGTCGCGATCAACGATGTGTCGATAGTTCCAGGCGGCTGGCTATCGAGGAGATGGTAAATAAAATTCTCTTCCTTTAGAAGATTTCCGAACACGGCACGCATGCGAAAATATTGCGCACCGATTGTCGTCGAAAGATTTTCCCACTTCGGCGCTTCCGGGTCAGCTGGCGGATTCAAGGGATGCGGCGCAACATGACAGAAAACGCACGACATTCCCACCCGGTACGGACGAACCAAATCGGGATCGTTGTAGTAATTTTCATCCTTTCGATATTTGACGGCGTCCCAGTGCTTTCGGGCCTTTTCATCGAATTTTGGGTTTGGAAACAGACGCAAGCCAACGATGCCTGAGGAACGCCCATATACGTTTGGGTCCGGTTGACGGACCGTTGCATCTTCTGGTTGTCGAGTGTACAAGCCGAACTCGTCTGGTTTGTCTGGCACCTTGGTGCCCGGTTCGATCGTGAGCCCGGCAGGGCCCCACCGTTTTCCGCCGAGTTTATCTTCCGGCGCGAAGTCGCACAGCTTCAACGGATCCATGAACCCGTAACTGTGCCCGGCAAGGTAATCCCAAAACACCTCATCTCCGGCGCACCACAACACCCACGTATTGCGGCCCTTGATTTCGTCCGCCGTTAACTCCAGCGGTTTCAGTCTGCTGTTGCCGTTCGCGTCCACTGTTCCGTCCGGGCGCATATCCATGTCTCGGAAGTAATCGTATTCGTCTGCCGGAAAATCGGCAGTCGTTTTACCAGCCGCTTTCGCTTCATCCACAAGCTCGTTTTTCTTGCAGCTGGCAACAGCCAAAAACCCGCATGCAACCAAGCCGCTTCCGACTCCGGCGAGACGGAGAATACCGCGCCTGGTTGGCAACGCTTCCTTCACCGAGTCACAATTGCTATCTTATTTCCGAAGCTTGCGGCAAGAGAATTTTAAACGTGTGAGCCATTCTCGTTTTGTGCCCAGCAACTCCGCCAGCCAATCGGGCACTTTCATCTTCAGGTGTCGCTTGAGAATGTCGCGAATAAAACAGCGGAAATCGCCGCGACAATCCGTACAAAGTCTCTCCATGGTGTACGCACCGAGCATCCGGTAGCTTTCAAATTGCGATTCAGAGAAAAACTGATCGGCCGTGCTCTCGTGCGGGAAGGTTTTGCTCGTCTTAAAGTATTCATAGATGTCACGGGGCTCATCGCCATAGCAAGCGGGCTTGATGTAAATAATAATGCCGTCCGGTGCTGCATCGCCGTCCACCACTGAATAGCGGATCCGACCGATGGCACAGTTGTGGCCCGGACCTTTTAGCGCGTCGATTTGGCTGCGCGGATAAATGCTCATCGGACCGAACTCGATCGGGATTCCAAAATCGATTCGAATTTTGCGCACCGCTTCGCCGAGATCGGCAAAGGCACATTCCGGGTCCTCACCGCCATCGCTGACCACGATGTAATGACAGCGACGCAGCAACATCTCATAAAGTCCAAGATTTTCGAAATGGCCGCCATCGGAGAGATTCACGTATTTAGCGTGATCGGTGGTATTCCCAGCCGCCTCAGAAAACAACGGTCCGACGGAATATCTAGGGCCTGCGCGGCGCCACGTTTCGGCGCCCGGAGATCCGGGATTCCCCAACCACCAGCCTAACCGCACGTTGAAGAGCGCCATGAGGAAACCGACCACCGGCGAAGAATGGTACCCCATGTTGGGATTCGCGGCAGCGCCAGAAATGGCCATCGCGGTACCGAGTGTGATCCCGTCACCATATTCGGCCGAGGGCCGGTAGTTAACTTGTTCGTTCCAAGAGCCGCAGTGCAGACGGCTCATTGTAAATGATTCAGCCTTCCGCTCCTGCCATGCCAACTGCTCACCCTTGACGAGATTGAGCGTGCTGTTGATCACATGAAGAGGCTTTTCAGACGGCAACTTGTACAATTCAAAATTATCGTCGGGATCAAACCCGGTAAATAAACTCGGCTTACGCGTCCCCGCGGTGCGCGAAGCGGCGAGGTAAGCACGGATCAACCGATTGCGATAGGTTGCGTGAAGAGAAAACTGGTTCGCATTGATAAAAAAACCCATTACGATCCCGACAACCGCCATGGCGCCGGTGAGAATGAAGACAACAAACAGCTGACCGCGCCAGTCATTTGGGTTTTGGAGCCAACGCTGCGAGCCAATCAGCAGCAGAATCCACGAAATTATGACCGCTAAGAGAACAAAGAAAACAACCGCCGCAAGGATCAGAGGCCACTGGGAGCCGACTTTCGTACCAAGCTTTTTGTTCAATTTCGATCGAAGAGCCAGCAACGCACCGACAATGCCGGTGACGCCCCCGAACGCTCCGAGGATAGCGTTCGCGGTTCGACTTGCCTTCACTTCTCCCAGAAAAACGGCTAGCTGATTCCCCGGGGTCGTGGAAATCGCCTGGGCACCCCAAAGAACGATTACATTGACCACGATCCACCCGAAAATCGTGATGAGAATCCAAGCCGCCGATCGTGCCCACCACTCGCGGTCTTCATCTTCCGTCACCCAGCTGGTGAGGCCGGTAAAGAGGAAATTTACTAGCAGCATCAGCACCGCCATGATAAGTGCGGGCGCGAAGCAGACGTAGTTGACAGCGTCTTTCGCGGGCGCGGGAACGGGGTTCATGTCAAAGGCATCAAAATCTCTCTTGGCAATACGCGCCAGGCCTTGATCGGTTTCAACGATGTCACCCCCCTCGATGGTTTCCATAATCCAGCCCGTGGCCCCGTGCGGGATCACCGCTTTCTGTCCACTGGGAACCTCGGTCGCCTCGCAATCGCGATTTACTGTGAATTTTACCAAGCTAGTTATGGGGTCGGGCACCGGGTTCATGTCGGAGGCACCAAGGTCTTTCTTCCCGATGCGCGCCAGGCCTTGATCGGTTTTAACGGTGTAACTCCCCCCGTCGGTTTGCTTAATCACGCCCTTAGTGCCCTGGGGAATTATCGTTTTCTGCCCGCTAGGAATCTGGGTCGCCTCGCAATCGCGTACTAATGTGAATTTCGCTTGTCTCAGTTTCAAGGCGTCAAGGTCTTTCTTCGCAAGACGTGCCAGGCCTTGATCGGTTTCAACGGTGTAACTGCCTTCGACGGTTTCCATAATCGAGCCCTCGGTCCCAGCCGGGATTCTCGCTTTCTGCCCACTGAGAATCTGGGTCGCCTCGCAATCGCGTTTTAATTTGAATTCCGGTTGTCTTAGTTCCAAGGCATCAAGGTCTTTCTCCGCAATACGTTCCAGGCCTTGATCGGTTTCAACGGTGGTACTCCCCTCGACAATTTGCATCCAGCCCTTGGTCTCCTTCGGGATTCTCGTTTTCTGTCCGCTGGAAATCTCGGTCGCCCCGCAATCGCGTTTTAATGCAAATTGTGTCCAGTTAGTTTTGGGGTCGGGCACCGGGTTCAGTTCGAAGGCATCAAGGTCTTTCTTCGCAATACGTGCTGCCACGCCTTGATCGTTTCCAACAGTGTAACTCCCCTCGACACTTTCCATAATCCGGCCCTTGGTCCCCTGCCAGATCGTCGTTTCCCGCCCACTGGAAATCTCAGTCGCCTCGCAATCGCGTTTGAATGTGAATCCCGGTTGTCTTAGTTCCAAGGCATCAAGATCCTTCTCCGCAATACGTGCCAAGACTTGACCAGTGCCAATGGTGTCACCCCCCTCAACGATTTGCTTTTGCTTAACCACGCCCTTTTTTCCCTGCGGGATTGTCGTTTTCTGCCCACTGGGAATCTGAATCGCCTCGTAGTCGCGTGTGAATTCAACTTCTTTGGGGTCCAAGAAAATTCGGGTTGCCATTGCCCACAGGCAAAACCCGGCGAACGCGCTTATGACTATGATCGCAACGAACCGCCAGAACCCACCGGGCCGCGCCTTTTGCTCGCGCTTACGAAATGAAAGAGCGACCTTCCCAAGCAAACCGCCGCATACGTAGGTCAAAACGGAGAAAGCGACAAATTTGGGCCACCAATCGGCGGCTCGAAACGGTTCATCGCCATGAACGTTGCAAAACACAGCCCACCATGCCGCGAGAATGAGGGACGCGAGGAACAATGGAAGCTGGCGGTATATTAGAAAACGGCGTTGCGATAATCGCGCGTTGCCAGTGGATGGGACATCGATGATCGCGTAGGCCATCGCGATGGCGATCAATGCGAATCCGACCGCGAGCAAGATCGTCAGGCCTATGTCCCACGGCCGCTTAACAGAATCCTCCCAAGCATTCCAGTCCGGCGATAAGTTGTTGGCCAATAGCTGCCACGAATAGGACGTTGCCAGACCTGACCAGTCCGGCTGCGAGTTAATCGCTGCCAGATATAGCCTGGGAATCATCATCGCGGCTGCAAGCAGCGAGATCAGCACCAGCCAGTTCAAGAATATGTTGCGGATGAAAGTGGCTATCAGCGTCCAAAAATCTGCGGAGGTAAGACCAACTCTCGGCGACAGATAATTGCTGAATTCCCTAAGATGGCGGATTGGTCGCGGTTCGGGATCCAGAGTGAGATCGGGCCGACGTTTCAATTCCGCGACCACGCCTTCCACCCCTTGTGGGTGGTTCTTGATCCACGCGCTCAGCCAACTGCCGATGTAGCCGCCGCCGGAGACGGTGGACAGGTAATGGAATTTGTTGAGCAGACCACAGCGCGCCAATCCTTGCAAAATGCCGAGTCCAAACGTTGCGCTTCGAATGCCGCCACCCGAGATGCAGAGCGCAGAGCGCTTTTCTTTGAGCCCATGAACGGCAGCGCAAAATGCTTTCAGCCGTTTTTCAGATTCAGTTGAATTCGGATAATCTGCGGGTAGTTCTCCATGCAAAGCGACGAACTCGCTCTCTAGTACTTCATGCAATGGCAACGATGGGTCGGCCGATGAAGTTTTCTTCGCCATAGTGCGGACGGTGGCGGTTCGCGCTCCAGCGTTTATCAACAACTCGCCGATCCGTCAATATCTACTCTGCAATCTGATTTTTAGAATCGCGGATGACTCACGAAACAAAAAGCCACCACGCGTGAAAGCGTGACGGCTGATTGCAGGTGTAGCCGGGGTTGGCTTGTCACGCTATAGCCGCAGGCGAGGGCGGATGACCCCGGCCACACGCGATGCAGGGATGGGCTTACGGCGTACTCACAACCACTTGTGCCGCGCGTTTACTCACTTCGATCTGCATGCTCACCTTTTGGATTTGCGCTGCCTGCTCTTCAAGACGCGCAGTGAGGGCTTGTATTTCGTTTTGCTGCTGTGCGGTAGTCACCTCAACGTCGTTTCGTTGTTGCGCGATGGTTGACTGAAAGTCCCTCTGCTGCTGCGCTACCGTGGATTTCAATTCCGTGATCGTCGATCCCTGCTTTGCTGTCGTCGTTTCGAGTCGCCCAATCGTAGCTTGCTGTTCTTCGACCCTCCGGTGTTCTTTAAGAAATTCGTTGAGCAACATCGCGTTCACCGCGTCGTAGCGCACGGTGTAGATCTCGCCAGTCTCGTCGCGCACCACCAGGTCCGGGTTTACCTCGGCCACTTCTTCGGCGATTAAACCAAACTGCGGCGTGCCTGTAGCGTCGCTCTTATAGTGAAACGTTACCGGTTTAAGCGCCAGGATGGCTTCGCTGGCCCTGTCCATTGATTTAATTTCTTTCTTGAATCGGCGCGAAGAGCTGGCCGTCCCGAGCTGGCCGACAGGGTCTATCAGGACCGGTATGGCGTTGGGGTTTCCCGTTGTAACCCCGCGAATGCCAGCGATAAAGGTGGCCAGCTGAAATCCTGTTGTGCCGATGCGGATCCGGCCGGACTCGCTAGCAACACCTCCGTTGCCGATATCAATATTGTTAATGCCCGTGGTGAGATTTTCACCGGCCAAATGGCCCAATGCGATGTTGTTGCTGCCCGAGGTGTTGCTATCGAGCGCCTGAATACCAATGGCCGCGTTGTGGTTGCCGGTTGTGTTGTGCAAGAGCGCTTGAATACCAATGGCGATGTTGAAGTTGCCGGTGGCATTGCTGTAGAGCGCCTGCAAACCGTTGGCCGTGTTGTAGGTGCCGGTGGTGTTGTGATAGAGCGCGGCAAAACCAGTGGCCGTGTTGTTATCGCCTTGGGTATTGTAAAAGAGCGCCTTATAACCGTTGGCAGTGTTCTGGTTGCCTACGGTGTTGTTCGCGAGCGAATAAGCGCCAACGGCATTATTGAAAAACCCGGTTGTATTGCCATAGAGCGCATACACGCCAGTGGCAGTGTTGGAGCCGCCGCTGGTATCGCTAAACAGGGCCCGAACCCCCGTTGCCGTATTTTGGTTGCCGTTCGTATCGTGATTGAGCGCTTCAAAGCCAAAGGCGCTGTTCCAGATGCCGCTGGTCAGATTGACCAGCGCCCCGCTGCCATAGGCTGTATTGGTTTGCGCTTGCGCTTGTTGTGGAAACGCAGAGCAGACCAGCGTCATGGCCAGGATAACGAACGTTGTGAAGCTTTTGGATTGAATTAACTGATTCATATATTGAAACTCCTTTTTCTCCCGTTGGGTTGCCCCTTACGATCGCCAAGTCTGGAAAAAAGGGGAAGGAAAGCTGCCGGGAAGCAACCTCCTACCCTAAACGGTAAGCTTACCATATACCAACAGGTACGGGCGTGACTTGACTATCCAACAGAAGTTGCTCCTAACCAGTACGTTTACGATGATAAAGTTTTTCAATTCAACGTGAGAACGGTGCTCCGTGCGCTAATCATAAGTGTAAGACATTCCGACAGAGATCTGCGCAAGCCACGAAGGAGCGACAGTCGCAAGACGTTGATCATCAGTCTCATAACAGTAATCACACCCTTTGTGAGGGATTCCGACGCTCAGGCGATGCCTTATGGCCGCAGTTTATGTCTCGGTCCCGTCCACCAAGCAACATTTAACAGGGGCGGGAATATCCCGAATCAGGTGCGCACCGCTGCCGGCACTGTTGTTCAAGAGCGCTCCAGCACCGTTGGCCGTGTTGAAGGCGCTGGTGGTGGTGTTGCGATTGAGCGCTAGAAAACCGTCAGCCGTTTTCTCGCTGCCAGTGGTGTTGTCAGCGAGTGCAGAACCACCATTGGCCGTTGACGAGAAGCAGCTTCCTGCCCTGACCCGCGGTTCCAGACGCCGAGGCTAGAAAAAATGCCGGCTGCGTTGCCAAGAAAGTTTGCTGCCTCCCGATCACCCGTCTTCGCGTCAATGATTCGCTGGATTTTCTAGCGGAGGCGTTGGAGTATTGCGCCAATTGCGCCCGTAGCTCAGCCGGATAGAGCAACGGATTTCTAATCCGTAGGTCGGGTGTTCGAGTCACCCCGGGCGCGTCTTTTCACAGGTGAATCGTGATCAGTGATAAGTGAATGGTAAGTACTCCGCCCAAGGTGGTGGCGGAAACCAACGCAGGTTGACAAAAGTAACGAAGCTCAAGTCAAGGAACAAGTTCTTGCCCAGTCGAGAACCATACAGAATAAATCCGGCAACGACCTGAAATGCGTTTCTTCTGTGGAGAAACTTATGAACACAATTCTGCTAATTATTCTCGTTCTTCTACTGCTTGGAGCGCTGCCCACCTGGCCGTACAGCCGAGGCTGGGGCTATTATCCCAGTGGGGGACTCGGTTTGATTCTTGTGATTCTGATAATCCTGGCGCTATTGGGCACAATCTAAGCAGATCGCGGACATGCCGGAGAGATATCATCAAATCCGACACGCAAAGGGGGAGTTCGTGAAGATGAAAAACAGCGGGGAACCGTTCAAAGGCGTGGCCAAACAGGAAGACGAACGCCGCAAGGGTAGTTAAGCGAGACGCAATTCCATTCGGACGCGCGTGGAAGATGCTGGCTCCGGATGACGCCCCAGCTACTAATCACCGATCACTGCTCACAAGTTATTTTCTGCTCCACCTTCGCTCGTGATCGAGCAGCCATTTCTTGCGCCATAATCCACCGCCGTAGCCGCACAGCGTGCCGTCAGCGCGGATGACGCGATGACACGGGATCACGATGCAAATCATGTTCGTGCCATTGGCGCGACCAACGGCGCGACGCGCGTTCTCATCGCCGAGCTGTTTCGCCATCCACGAATAGGAGCGCGTTTCGCCGAGTGGGATCGACCGCAAAATTTTCCAGGCTCGCAGCTGAAAATCCGAGCCGACCGGCGACAGCGGAATATCAAATTCCAGTTGTTTTCCAGAAAAATAATTATCGAGCTGTTGCCGCGTCGCCGTGAGGTGCCGATGCTCGCCTGGGACTACATTCGTTCGCAATCGCTTCCGTAAGGTCGATAATTCGCGTTCGGTCGCGCGCCGATCGATAAACTCGAGCAACCGCAAACCTTCATCGTCCGCAACGGCGATCATCGCGCCGAGGGGAGTC
>WNGJ01002438.1_pt1 | contig 18809 bp, 14 predicted proteins | sample 5400611 | NCBI WGS metagenome assembly WNGJ01 (sample SAMN13153375, study PRJNA577476) | soil metagenome | isolation source: 40 cm soil or saprolite under Garry oak tree replicate 1 | place: USA:California | collected 2016-06-15 | reverse complement strand
CGCGCCATGCGGGTCACGGTGACATCCGGCGCCGGGATCTGCGGGCTCAGGTCGATGCGGGTAGCAGGCTCGCCGGGCGCGGTAATGAGGTCAAGCCAGCGGATCTGGTGCGGCGGGTCCGGACGCAGCAACAGCTCTCCTGCCGCATGCCCGCCGCGGAAGCCGACCTGGTAGCTGGCGCCCTGGTCATCTGCCGCGGTAAACCGGCCGAAGGGCCAGCCAGCCATCGTGAACCGCGCACCGCCCGCAGACTGTACAAACGCCACGAGAAGCAACTCACGGCAGGCGTCCCCATTCCGGATCCGGAGCACCTTTCCTACCGGCACCACACGCCACAAGGCTCCTTGGGACAACGCCGGAGGGCGCCCCATACCGAGACCGGGAACAGGGAAGGCCCTGGTGGCGCCCCGGGAAGGACGGCGCCCCATCAGGGGCTCGCCGTATCATCCAGCGCGAAAACAACGATTAGGATCACGGCCAGGTAACGGGCAGGCCGGGGCATGGCTGGATTGCCGGGTTTGGCTGCGCGTGGACGTACGGGCCGGTTAGGTGACGCCGTGTTGGCCACATCTGGCCGACTCATCATGAGAACGTCCACTTCTACGGCACTCACTCGGTCGACGTCGATGGCGAGCTCGCCAAGCTCGACTCCGACGGCTACCGGCCGCTGCGCTCAGCCGACTCCGTGCCGGCCTGGAACTCCTATCGCTACGGCCAAGGGCAAAGTAGCGCTGGGGCATCTATCGGATTCGGCACGTAGTGGTCTCAAGTGAGGCATACCGGCGGTGTAGGTAGCCCCTGTTCCTGATCGTGGTGGCGATCGTCTTTCCATGATCGCTAACGAGGGGGGCAACGGGGTGCAAGCTGAGTGGGAGCCGGACGAGCTGATCGGCGCGTGGACGCTGACCGGGGGCGACTGGGACCTGATCGCGAACAAGGCGGGCGTGACCCGGCTCGGTTTCGCGGTGATGCTGAAGTTCTACGAGATCGAGGGCCGGTTCCCGGCCTATCCCGAGGAAGTCCCGCCCGCTGCGGTCAGGTATCTCGGGTCGCTGGTGAAGGTCGACCCGGCGCTGTTCGCCAAGTACTCCTGGGCGGGCCGGTCGGTCAAGTACCACCGGTCCCAGATACGCAAGGTGTACGGGACGCGGCCGCCGACCGAGGACGACGGGGACCGCTGGGCGCAGTGGCTGGCCGAGGAGATATGCCCGACGGAGACGAACCGGGACCGCCTGGCAGCCGCGCTGCGGCGGCGCTGCCGCAGCGAGAAGGTGGAGCCGCCGAGCACCGGCCAGGTAGAGCGCGTGGTCGCCTCGGGCTGCCGGCGGTTCGACGATGACTTCGCCGCGACGACCGCCGGGCGGCTCGGGCCCGTGGCGTGCGGCCGGCTAGAGGACCTGCTGTCGCGGCCGAACGTGCTGGCCGAGCTGAAGTCCGACCCGGGGCCGCTGGGGCTGGACACGCTGCTGGCCGAGATCGGCAAACTGTCGACGGTGCGGGCGCTCGGGCTGGACGGGACGGTGTTCGGCGGCGCCTCGGACCGGATCGTCGCTGCCTGGCGGGCGCGTGCGGCCCGCATGTACCCTTCGGACTTCGCCGACTGCCCAGAGCCGGTACGGTACGCGCTGCTGGCGGCGCTGTGCTGGACGCGTCAGGCCGAGCTTGTCGACGGCCTGGTGGAGCTGCTGGTCGGGCTGATCCACCGGATCAACGCCCGGGCCGAGCGGCGGGTGGAGAAGGAGCTGATCGGCGAGCTGGCGAGCGTGCCGGGCAAGCGCGGCATCTTCACCAGGATGGTCGAAGCCGCCCTCGAGCGCCCTGATGACACGGTGCGGGACGCGGTGTACCCGGTGGTGCCGGGCGGGGTGAAGACGCTGACCGCGCTGGCCCGGGAGCTGAAGGCGACCGAGCGGGCGGTGGCCGAGCGGGTCCGCTACCAGCTGCGCGGCTCCTACTCGCACTACTACCGGCGGATGCTCGCCCCGCTGCTGGCCGCGCTGGAGTTCCGCTGCAACAACAGCGCCTACCGGCCTGTTATGGACGCCATCGACCTGCTCGCCCGCTACGCGGGCGCCGGCAGCGACCAGAAGCTGTACGCGGCCGGGGAGAAGGTGCCGGTCGACGGGGTCGTGCCGAAGGCCTGGCTGGACGGCGTCGTCGACGACGACGGCCGGGTCGAGCGCCTCCCGTACGAGCTCTGCGTGCTGATCGCGCTGCGCCGCCGCGAGGTCTACGTCCAGGGCGCGGGCCGCTGGAAGAACCCGGACGAGGACCTGCCAGGCGACTTCGAGGACAACCGCGACGTCCAGTACGCCGAGCTCGGCAAGCCCCTGGACGCCGCCGAGTTCACCGCCGGCCTGAAGAAGCGCCTCGGCGAGGCGCTCACCCGGCTCGACACCGCCCTGGCCAGGGGCACCAGCGGCGGGGTCCGGATCGTCACCCGGCAGGGCAGCCCCTGGGTGAGCGTCCCCAAGTTCGACAAGCTTCCCGAGCCGAAGAACCTCGGCGCGCTCAAGGCCGAGGTCGAGCGCCGGTGGGGCACCATCGACCTGCTCGACATCCTGAAGGACACCGCGTTCATCACCGACTTCACCGACTCGTTCACCTCTGTCGCCAGCCGCGAGGTGCTCGACCACGCCACCTTGAACCGCCGGCTGCTGCTGGTGCTGTTCGCGCTGGGTACGAACATGGGCATCCGGCGGATGGCCGTCACCGGCGAGCACGGCGTGGGCGAGGCCGAGCTCCGGCACGTCCGCGCCACCTTCATCACCCGCGAGAACCTGCGGGCGGCGGTCACCGCCGTCGTCAACGCCACCCTCGAGGCGCGCGACCCGGAATGGTGGGGCGAGGCGACCAGCACCGCGTCGGACTCCAAGCGGTTCGCCTCGTGGGACTCCAACTTGATGACCGAGTTCCACGCCCGGTACGGCGGCTACGGCGTGATGATCTACTGGCACGTCGAGCGGGGCCGGCTGTGCGTCTACTCCCAGCTCAAGTCCTGCTCGTCCTCCGAGGTCGCCGCGATGATCGAGGGCCTGCTGCGGCATGGCACCGACGCCGAGATCGAGGCCAACTACACCGACACCCACGGGGCCAGCCTCGTGGGGTTCGCGTTCACCGAGCTGCTCGGCTTCAAGCTCCTGCCCCGGCTGAAGAACATCGGCGCGATCCAGCTCTACGCCCCCGGCGCGAACCAGGCCGCGTGGCCGGGGCTGGCGAAGATCCTCAAGAAGAGGCCCATCGACTGGGATCTCATCGCCCGCAACTACGACCAGATGGTCAAGTACGCCACCGCGCTGCGGCTGCGGACCGCCGAGACCGACCAGGTGCTGCGCCGCTTCACCAAGGGCGGCGGCCCCAAGCACCCGGTCTACCTCGCCCTGGAGGAACTCGGCCGGGCCGTGCGGACCATCTTCGTATTAGTTACGTGGAATCACGCCGGAGAGAGGATGATGCTCCCGGTGGCCCCGCGAACTAAGGAACGACTTGGGCACAGTGGTGCTGGAGGAGAAGTGGCCCGTCCTGGCCCGGCACGGCCACGCGGCCGGCTGGCTGCGGATCTGGACCGACCTTGGCCGGGCGCCCCGGACGATCGACGCATACGCCCGCGGGCTGGCCGAGTACCTTGATCGGTGCGAGCGGGAGGGCATTGACCAGCTGGAGGCGACCCGGGCGCACGTCGCCGGTCACGTCCGTGAACTCAGCACGCGCCCGAGCCGCCGGGGCGCGAACGTCGTGTCGATCGACTCGGGATCGGGCCTGGCCAACGCCACGATCCAGCAGCGGCTAGTGCCGGTCCGGCTGTTCTATGACTTCCTCATCGAGGAGGGCCTGCGCGAGTCCAACCCCGTCGGGCGCGGCCGCTACACCCCGGGCCGGAAGTTCGGCGGCTACCAGCACGGCCTGGTCCCGCGGCTGACCAAGCTGCCGTGGGTTCCCACCGATGAGCAGTGGCTCGCGTTCCTGGAGGCCGCCAGGTCTGAGCCGCCGCGCAACCGGGTGATGCTCGCGCTCGCCTACGACGCCGCGCTGCGCAGGGAGGAACTGTGCTCGCTGCGCACTGATGACCTCGATCCCGGCCATCGCACTGTCCGGGTCCGGGCCGAGACCACGAAGAACCGGTTCGAGCGCGTGGTGCCGTACTCGGCCTCCACCGGGGCGCTGCTGTCGGGCTACCTGCGGCACCGGGCTACCATTAGCAGGGCCAGGGGCCCGCTGTTCCTGTCGGAATCGCGACGCAACCACGGCCAGCCGCTGACGCTGTGGAGCTGGTCGAAGATCGTGCGGCGGCTCGCGGAGGCCGCTGACCTGCCCCGGTTCTCCACGCACACGACCCGGCACCTGTGCCTCACGGACCTGGCCCGGATGGGCTGGGAGATCCACACGATCGCCTCGTTCGCCGGCCACCGGTCGACGGAGTCCACGTTGAAATACATCCACCTGTCCGGCCGGGACCTGGCCGAGAAGCTGCAGAAGGGCATGGGCCAGATCCACGCCTGGCGAGCCGAGCAGCTCGCCCGGCTCGCCGACGCAACCGCGACACAGCCGTGACCGCCGCATCGCCTGCGGCCGCCCTCGCGCCGGCCGCGGATCGCGCATGGGCCTGGCCGCTGGATCCCGCCGGTTACGACCGCCGGGCCGAACTGGACGCCGCAGAGAGCCGGGCTCTGGGCGAGCTGGGCTGGCTAGTCCGGCGCCGCCGGGGCCACGATCCGGACCTGCCGCAGTGGCGCGTGATCGGGCGGCTGCTCAGGCCGCTGGACGACGCCCGCGCGGCCCTGGGATGGTGCCCGGACACCTGGGATCACCAGCGGGCGGTGACTGACGCCATCGGGCTGATCTTACACCGCTGCCTGGAGAAGCGAAGCTCGTACTGGGCCTGGTCTGCTGACGACTGGCTCCGCCTGATCGCGCCCACGTCCAAGGAGTTCACGGCCGCCTGGCCCGGCTGGATCGACGGCATGGTCCGCCCCTACGTGGCCGCGTTCGCCTACCTGATCGGCGGCTTCGCCGGCTTCGACCGGCTGGGCTCCTTCAACCGCCAGGCCCTGGCCTGGCGGGTCTTCGGCAAGGATCTCGTGGAGGGTCCTGCGGCCCAGGTGACGGCCACGCTGCAGGGGTGGGGCTATCACCCCTCCGACCGGGCGGCCCTGGGGTTCCGGACCGTCTTGATCCAGTCGATGCTGGTCAACCGGAGCCCGCTGCTGGAGGACATGACCAGCGAGGCCCTGGCGAGGATCCGGGCGGACCCGTCCACCGCGCCGCATCATGCGCGTGGCTACTTCCACGGCATGCACAGGGCGATCTCCGCGCTCGGGCACGCCGGCCCGCCTCCCGCGCCGCTGCACGGGGTGATGCCAGAGATCGAGGGGGTTCCCCAGGCATGGGCTGACCTGATTGAGCGCTGGTTCGCCACGTCCACGCTCACCCCGAAGGTCCGCGGCATCTTCCGCTCCGTCATGGCCAAGGCGGGCCGGTGGCTGGCCGCCGAGCACCCGGAGATCGGCGAGCCCGCCCAGTGGACTCGCCAGACCTGCGCGGCCTGGGTCGCGGCAGTCGACCGGATGCAGGTCGGCGACTACGTCCAGCGCCTGGCGGGCCTCAGCAAGCGCGGCGGGGAGCCGCTGTCGCCCCGCACCAAGGCCGGCTACCTGACGGCCACCCGGACGTTCTTCCGCGACGTGCAGGAATGGGGCTGGATCCCGCAGAAGTTCAACCCGGCCCGCGCGCTGGCGACCCCGAGGAGCGTCCAGGCGCTGCTCGGCCCCAACCCGCGGGTCATCGCCGACGACGTGTGGGCCAAGCTGCTGTGGGCCGGGCTCAACCTGGAGCCGGAGGACTGCCCGACCAACACCTACGGCCTGTGCTACCCGATGGAGATGATCAGGGCAGTCACGCTGGCATGGCTGTTCAGCGGGCTGCGCAGCGACGAGATCGCCCGCCTGCGGGCCGGCTGCATCCGCTGGCAGCACGACGGCATGCCGATCCCGGGCGACTCCGGCGAGATCCTGGCCCGCGACGCGGTCTGCCTGCTGGACATCCCGACCCACAAGACGGGCACCGCCTTCACCAAGCCCGTCGACCCGCTGCTCGGCAAGGCCATCGAGGCGTGGCAGTCCATCCGCCCCGAACAGCCGAAGATGCTCGACCGGAAGACCGGCGAGCACCTCGACTTCCTGTTCGCCCACCGCGCGAAACGCCTGGCCAAGACGTACATCAACACCGCGGTCATCCCCTCGCTCTGCCGCAAGGCCGCCGTCCCGGCCGCCGACGTCCGCGGGAACATCACCAGCCACCGCGCCCGCTCCACCATCGCCTCCCAGCTCTACAACGCCAAGGAGCCGATGACGCTGTTCGAGCTGCAAGCCTGGCTCGGCCACCGCGACATCAGCTCAACCCAGCACTACGCGAAGATCACCCCGAACACCCTCGCCAGGGCCTACCGCGACGCCGGCTACTTCAAGCGCAACGTCCGCACCATCGAGGTCCTCATCGATCGGGAGGCCGCCGAGAACGGGACCGCGGCCGCCGGGGAGCCATGGCAGTACTACGACCTCGGGCACGGGTACTGCAGCTACACCTTCTTCGAGCAGTGCCCGCACCGGATGGCCTGCGCCAAGTGCGACTTCTACACGCCCAAAGACTCCTCCAAGGCGCTGCTGCTGGAGGCCAAGGACAACCTGCAGCACATGCTCGCCGCCGTTCCCCTCACCGACGACGAGCGCGCCGCCGTTGACGACGGCCAGGCCGCACTCGACAAGCTGCTCGGCCGGCTCGCCGACACGCCGACGCCTGCAGGGCCTACGCCCCGCCAGCTCGGCCGCCACGCCGCAGGGCCGCCGCTCCTGCAGATCCTCCCAGGCCCGCCCGCCTGTTAGCGGTCATCGAAATCGGCACACCGGCTCGGCCATCGAGGACGCGCGAATTCAATCGAGGAGCAGCCGGGTGATGGTATCGGTGAGCCATTTCTCGTAGCGGGCCGGGCTCCAGCCGCGGTAGCGGGTCAGGCGCTGGTAGACCGCCGGGTCGATAAGCAGCCATACCTGGTCGATCGCGTGCTGCCGGGTGATTTCCTTGCGGAGGTTGGCGCGGTCACGAAGACCGTCGATGATCCAGGCGACGGTGGCAGCACGCTGGGCGCTGAGCTGCTCGGCGAGTTCGCGCAGTGCGGGATCGGTCCCGGCGGCGTCGTAGGCCGCCAGCACGAGGCCGGCCGAGCGGGTCATCGCGGGCCGCAGGGTGCGGCCGACTGCACTGAGGAAGTCATGCACGGAGGTCGTCGTCCTGGCCGCGGCGGCCCAGTCCCGGTCCAAGACCGCGACTGGATCGTGGTCGCCGGCAATGGCCACATCGATCGCCGCCTTGAGCAGCCGGGCTTTGCTGCCGAAGGCGAGTTCGATACTGGCCACCGACACCCCGGCCGCGGCGGCGATGGAGCGCATCGTGGTGGCCTGGTAGCCGGCGCTGGCGAACTGCCCGGTGGCCGCGGAGACGATGCGCCTGCGGGTGTCTTGCGCCTGGGCTGCGCGCCTCGGGGAGCGGTACCCGCGGCTGGGCTTGCTACCGGGGCTGGTTCGTGGCACGATCCCAATATTAGCTATGGTGTATCCATAGCCAAAGTGACGGTGGAGGTGGCGCGTGGCTGTCGATTCGCTGGTCGGCCGGATCGCTGGTATCTCCTATCTGCACATCCCGGCCCGGGATGCCGCCGCATCGGCCGCGTTCTACCGGGACGTGTTCGCCTGGACGCTGCATGGCCAGCCGGACAAGCCGAGCTTCAGCGACGGCACCGGGCACGTCATCGGACGCTGGGTCACCGATCAGGCCGTCACCGGCACCGACGGGCTACGCGCCTACATCTACGTCGCCGACGTTGACGCCACACTCGCCGCCGTCACCACCCACGGAGGGCAGGTCGTCACGCCGCCCTACCCCGAAGGCACGCTCCGGGTCGCGCTCGTCGCCGACCCCGCAGGCAACGTCCTCGGAATCTGGCAGGAAACCTCAGGCAGCCAAGGGCAGCACTGATCGGCATCCACCCTCAACCCTGGGCCGACCGAGCCGCCCCGGGACAACCCAAACTCAAATACCGTACCGGGAATCGAGACTAAGCCGCATCAACTTCCGGGACGGCTTGTCGCGACCTCAGACCCGATTCCGCGAATAGCGCGGTGAGCTGATCCCTGCCTCGGTAAATGACTTGGTGCGCCAGGATTCCTGGTAACGGGCATACTGACAGCCCGGGAGCCGGCGCCGGGTTCGCGATCTGCGGCCTTTCTGCGGGTCGGGGCTGGCGGGCCGTGGACAAGGACGGGGAGCCGGGGCTCAGGGTGCGCAGGTCAGGCGGGGACGGGCAGTTCCCGGAGCCGGGCCAGGACCTCGGGAAGCAGGCTGTGGCCGGGTGGGAGCCGCAGCACCAGGTGGCGGGCGTGGCGGATCAGCCGGCCCGGGACGGCGATCAGCCGCCACCGCAAGGTGGCGATCATGGCTTTGCCGCCGCGCACGCCGTGCCCGTAAATGATGTCCTCCCCTGCGGTGACGGCGGTGAGCTGGTGCAGCCAGGCGGCCATGGTCGCGGCGAGCAGCGCCCCCCACATCCAGGCCAGGTTCACCTGGGGGTATCCCGAGGGGAGGTGCCGGAGAGCGGCGCCGAGCTTGCTGTCGCGGAAGATGTTCTCCACCGTCGTGCGGTGCCGGTACCAGTGCTCCGCGGCGGCGGCCTTGTCCGGGGCAGTCACGTCCAGGTTGGTCAGGATGAAGCTGTAGGCGTAGATGGCGGGTTGCTGCGCTAGTTCCGGGAACAGCATGTCCCGCTGGGCGGGGTGCAGGGTGCGGCGCCGTCGTGACCGCGGGTCGGCGGAGACCTGGTCTGGGTCCAGGCGGACCCGGCGGATCAGCAGCCGGGTGTCCGCCGGCCACCAGTCCGGGCAGTACTCAGCGACCGCGACCTGCGCGCCGTCCATGTCGATCGCGTCGTGCCAGGCGTCCTCGGCGATGCCGCCCAGCAGCCGCCACAGCGGGGCGATCCGCTTGGCGCCGATCGCGAAGCTGATGTGCGCATCGCGGGCGGCGCGGGCGAGCTGCCCGGCGAAGTACCCGGCGTCGGCGCGCATTGCCACCCGCCCGGCCCGCGCCCGCGGCGGCAGGGCGGCCAGCGCGCGGCGCAGCAGATCCGGTGCGGTCGCGCGCGGGTCATCGGCGCCGTCGCCCAGGTCGGCGGCCAGCACGGTCTCGGTCTCGGCCCAGGTGGCCACGTGCGGGCGGCCGACCCGCTGGCCCTGGTGGTTATAGGCCACGCCGCGCTTCTTGCGGCCGTACACCTCCACGTCGGTGGTGTCCAGGTCGATCGTGACCGGCCCGCCGGTCAGCGCCGCCGCCCGCGGCGCGGGCAGCACGTCCAGCATCCGCCTGGTCACCGCCGCCAGGCCGCCCTCCACCGCCTGCCACTGCCCGGGGGTGATCCGGCGGGCCAGGCCCGCGGCGGTCGTGGAGCTCAGCCCCGGCACCGGCGTGATCTGCTGCCCGGCTGAATCGGCCCGCTGGCGGTCCAGCCCGGTCAGGAAGTCCTCCCCGGCCAGCTGCGCCGCCGCGATCCCGGTCAGCAGCTCCCCGGCTCCGTAGCCGCGATTCCGCTGCTTGATCGGGCCGACCGCAGCGTCCAGCGCCGCGATCACGCCGAGCCGGCTGCACAGCTCGCTGACCGCGGCCAGGCCCGCGTTCGGCGTCAGCGACCGATCCGGCGCGCCGATCCGTACCTGCTGACGTTTCCCTGCTCTGCTGCGTATCCTGTTCACCAGGTAGGTGCCCCTCCGCCTGAGATGGTCATTACTTCGCAGCGATCATCATCCCAGGTCAGAGTGGCACCTATCGGTATTTGCGCAGCCGTGTCACCGGCTTACTCGCGGAAACGGGTCAGATTCCACATAATGGCCCGCTACCTACGCGACCGCGACCTGCAACGCGAGATCAACGAAGGCCTCAACGTGGTCGAGTCCTGGAACCGCGCCAACAGCGTGATCTTCTTCGGCAAGGGCGGTGACATCGCCACCAACCGCCGCGACGAGCAGGAACTATCCGTGCTGTGCCTGCGGATCCTCCAGGCCGCCCTGGTCTACGTCAACACCCTCATGGTCCAGGACGTCCTCGCCGATGACCGGTGGGCGGACCGGCTGACTGCCGAGGACAGGCGCGGCCTGACCCCGCTGTTCTGGGCGCACGTCGCGCCTTACGGCGAGGTCAGGCTCGACATGGGCCGCCGCCTCACCCTCCAGGCCACCCCGCCGGGCACTCCGGAGGGCCGGTGACGGCCGCCGCGCCGGGACCGCAGCGGACCCCGGCCCGGCGCAAGGCCCGCCAGGCACCTGCGTGGCGAACGGCCCGACTACGCCTACCTCAAGGAAGTGTTCCGGCACCTGCGCGAGGAGCTCGGCGTCGAAGTCACCCGCACGCCGAAGAAGCTGCCTTACGTGCCCACCGAGGCCGAGATCAGCGCGTTTTACCACGCCGTCTGGAAAGCCCGCCGCGCTGGCGACGTCGTGCTCATCAAGACCCTGCTCTACACCGGGGTCCGGGTCGCCGACCTCGACACCTGCCGCATCCGGATCACCCAGGGCAAGGGAAGAAAAGACCGCGTCGTCCCCTTTCCCGCCGCGTTCAAGGAAACCCTCGCCCTGCACATCGACGGCCAGCGCCGCATCGGCGCGGCGTACCTGTTCGAGTCGAGCTGGAAAAAGCCCTACAGCGACCGCGGCGTCCGCAAGATCCTGGCCCGCTACACCCAGGCCGCGGGCATCACCGCCTCGATCAGCCCGCACAAGCTCCGCCACTTCCTGTTCACCTGGCTCAAAGTGAGCAGAATTGCATCTGGTGCATCATTCGGCAGGTCGCGTGAACACGCGCTGCCTGCGGCGCAGCGTGCGGCCCTGCGGCGGGCACGAAGCGGTGATGGGCCGTCTGGCATGCGTGACCTGCGATGTCATCGGCTGGCGGCGTGAGACGCCACGATGATGCACCTGGTGTCGTTGCGTCGGGCGCCGCGATGATGCATCGGGGGTAAGGATCGGGCGGCGGGAGCGGCGGGGTTGCATCGGGTGCATCCTCCGGGGCGCGGGGGCTGGCTGCGTGGTCGCGGCGCCTGCTGGTGCCTTGCCGGGCGTGGCCTGGGCGGGTGATCGCGACACGCTGCTGACCTGCGGGTCGATCGTTGCGGTTGCGGAGGGTGCCAGGATGTGGCATCCGATCCGATTGCATCCGGTAGCTGCCTGACCGCACCTGGTGCATGATTGTGGGGGTGCTGATGTCCGGGATGCGGAAGGCGGCAGGGTCGGCTGCTTTAGTGCTGGTGGATGGCGCGGTGCCGCTGCGGCCCGAGCCCGCGCTGTTCGACGCGATGCTGGAGGGCTGGCGCCGCCAGCAGGCTGCGCGGCGGCTGAGCGGGCCGCTGGTCGAGGGCCGGGTCCGGCTGGTCCGCCGGTTCGCCGCGTTCACCGGGGCGTGGCCGTGGCAGTGGACCCCGGAGCAGGTGGAGCAGTGGGTCGCGTCGGGCGGGTGGGCGCATTCGACGATCCGCTCATATGAAGGCGCGCTGGCAGTCTTCCTGGATTATGTCTGCGATCCGCGGTACGGCTGGATCGCGGAGTGCGAGCAGCAGGCTGGCGTCCGGCCGGTTCAGGTGTGCCATGCGGGCAACACGGCGGTGCACGCGGCGGAGTACGAGGGCCGGCCGGAGCGGCGCCCGCTGACCAGGGCCGAGCTGCAGGCGTTCCTGGACGCCGCGGATGATCACGTCGAGCGGGCGGCGGGTTCGCGGCGCAAGGGCTGGCTGGCGGCGTTCCGCGACGCGACGCTGTTCAAGGTGGTCTACGGGTGGGGGCTGCGCCGCCGGGAGACGGCGATGCTCGACGTGGCTGATTTCGCGGTGAACCCGGCGGCCCCGGAACTCGGCGGGCTGGGCATCTGCCACGTCCGGTACGGCAAGGCGATGCGGGGCAGCCCGCCGCGCAGGCGGGCGGTCGCCACTGTGATGCCGTGGACGGCCGAGGCGTTAGCCCAGTACATCAGCGAGGTCCGGCCGTGCCATGAGGCGGCCCGCCACCCGGCGCTATGGCTGACCGAGCGGGGCGGGCGGATCTCGCCCCGCCAGATCGATGACCGGTTCGCCGCCTGGCGGGTCGCGGCCGGGCTCCCGGCCGGGCTGTCGGTCCACTGCCTGCGCCACTCATACATCTCGCACCTGATCGAGGACGGCGCCGATCCGCTGTTCGTGCAGCAGCAGGCAGGACATTCCTGGGCGTCGACCACGGCCACGTATACGACGGTCGGGCAGGACGCGAGGAACCGGATGCTGCGGGCCGCGCTGGCCCGCGCCTTCGAGGGAGAGGACGGCAGGCATGGCAGCGAAAACGGCCGGTTACCGGTGGCATCTGCGGCGGCTGATGGCCGGGAAGGACATGTACGCCACGACACAGCTGGGGCCGCTGCTGGCTGAGCGCGGTATCACGCTGTCCCGCGAGCAGGTATACCGGCTGGTCACGGGCGTCCCGGAGCGGCTGAGCCTGGCCACCCTGGCCGCACTGTGCGACATCTTGGGCTGCCAGCCCGGCGACCTCATCGAGGTGGTCACGACGCCCGCCGTCACCAAGCCGGCCCCGTCATCGCCGGCGCACCGGCCACGGCCGGTGCGGGCCCGGGTGGTCCCGGGCCCGGGAGGACGGTAGTGGCCCGCTGCCCGGCCGGGCATCAGCCCGGCTCAGCGCGCCGCGGCTGCCCGCGCTGCCGCAGGGACGTGGTGGTGAACCTGGCCGCAGCGGCGGACCGGTCCATGCCGCTGGCGGTGATCGAGGCGGCGGCGGACACCGTAGCGCCGGCCAGTACGGCGATGTCGCGGCTGGCCGCGGTGCTGACCGCGGATCCGGGCGCGCTTATCTCGGGCGCGCCGCCGCTGGCCGGGCGGCTGGCCGCCGAGCTGATCGCCCGCGGGTCCACGGCCCTGATCCTGCCGGCGTGCGCGCTTTGCGGCCGGACCGGGAAGCCGCTGTTCCGCAGCACCGATGGCGGCGTGTGCCAGCGGTGCCGGAACTGGCAGCTGGCCGCCGCCTGCGCCATCTGCGGCAAGGTCAAGCCCGTCTCCGGCCGGGACGCAGACGGCAAGCCCGTCTGCGAGGTGTGCCGCCGCCGCGGCCCGGCACGTCACCGGCCCTGCGGGAACTGCGGGAAGACCGCGCCGGTCGCCGACCGCGGACGCGGCGGCAAACCGGACATCTGCGTGAACTGCTACCGGCTCCCGGCAGCAGCCTGCAGCGCATGCGGGCGGATACGACCCTGCACATTCGCCGGCACCAGCCAGCCGGTCTGCAAGCAATGCGGCCCGCGGGCCGAAGCGGCGTGCGCTCGCTGCGGCCAGCAGCGCCCGCCGCAAGCCCGCTGGCCCGAAGGGCCGGTCTGTGATCCCTGCTACACCGCCGCGCTGCGCCGCCGGATCCGGTGCGCTTCGTGCGGCCAGCTACGGCGGCCGGTCAGCCCGCCCGGCCCGGACGCTGACACCTGCGCCAGCTGCGCCGGGCTGCCCCTCACCAGCGTGTGTGCCGACTGCGGCACCGAGGACAAGATGTTCGAAAAGCACCGGTGCGCCCGGTGCGCCCTGCGGCGCCGCGGCACCGCGCTGCTATCAGCCGGGACCGGGCATGTCCCGGACACCCTGGCCGCGGTGCTCGAGGCGATCTGCGCAGCGCGCACCCCGGCCGCCGCGCTGAACTGGCTGCGCACCGGGGCCGGGGCCGCCATTCTCGCCGACCTGGCCGCCGGGCGGCTGGCCGCCAGCCATGAGGCGCTCGATCAGCACCCGCGCCCGCAGGCCGCCAGCCACCTGCGGCACATGCTCACCGCCGGCGGCGTCCTGCCGCCCCGCGACGAGGAACTCGCCCGCGCCGAGCGATGGCTCACCACGCTGCTGGCCTCCATCGAGGTCCCAGAGCACCGCAGGCTCGTCCGTGCCTTCGCCACCTGGCAGGTGATGCGGCGGCTGCGCCGCGCCTCTGAAGCCCGGCGCCGCCCCAGGACCTACACCGCCCACGCCCGGAACGTAATCAGCGCGGCAGCACGGTTCCTCAGCTGGCTGGCCGCGCGCGGCACGGCCCTGTCCGCCTGCCGGCAGGCCGACGCCGAGGACTGGCTGGCCACCGGGCCGGGCGCCTGCTACGTCCGCGAGTTCCTGGCCTGGGCCGCACGCCACGATCACTGCCCGCAGCTTGATGTCCCCGGCCCGCCGCGGCACACCGGAACCGCGATCGGCGCCAGCCAGCGCTGGGACCTGGCCGCCCGGCTGCTGCGCGACGACAGCATCGAGGTCACCGACCGGGTCGCTGGCTGCCTGGTCCTGCTGTTCGGCCAGACCATGACCCGGATCGCCGCCCTGACCACCAGCCAGGTCACCCGCCACGACGATGGCGTCACCATACGGCCCGGCCAGCACGACATGCCGGTCCCCGAGCCCCTCGGCGCCCTGCTGCTCACCCTCATCGCCGACGGCAAGCCCTACACCGGCATCGGCTCACCCGCCCGCAGCAAATGGCTGTTCCCCGGCCTGCTGCCCGGGCAGCCGATCACCGCCAAACGGCTCGCAGAACGACTCCGCATCCTCGGCGTCGCCGTCCAGGCCGGACGCCGCGCCGCCCTGATCGACCTAGCCGCCCAGATGCCCGCGGCAGTCCTCGCCGATCTGCTCGGGCTGCACCCCACGACCGCCGTCAGATGGATGCACGAAGCCGGGACTGACTGGACCCGTTACGCGGCTGATCTAGCCCGCGACCGCAATCACCAGCCAGGGGAATAGCTTCCCAGTGGCCTGCTCTGGCTGAGGTATTCGACAGGGTTGGAACATTGCTCTCTACCAGTTAAACCCAGGGCATCGATGACGCGCTCATCCAGCCCTACAGCGGCCATGCCACCCGCCAGTCCCTGGAGATCTACTCCCGCCTCGCCCTCGCCGACGCTCAGCAGCGCTACGACGACGTCATCGGTAACTTCCCCGTCTGACCAGCATCCTCAGCGCCAGTTTGCACCTGGTGACACGTTTCTTACCTCACTAGTTGTCGAGGTAGCCGCGGTTGCCGCCGACGCTCCACCGTTCGTTGAAGGACTTCTCCAACTCCTCTGCCAGTTCCTCTTACGGATGCTGTGGCCGGCCGTTGCCGGCCGTCGCGCATCGGGGGTGGGTGGTTGTCGTTTCTAAGTTGCCCAGGTCTCAGTCGTCCAGGACGACGACGTGCTTGCCCGGCGTGGTGCCGGACTCGACGTCGGCCTGGGCGTCACGGACCTGTTCCAGGCCGTGGTAGACCTTCGCGACCGGGACTTTGAGACGCCCTGCGGCGATGGCCTGGAGCTGGCGGGCGAAGACGTCGGCCGGGAGGTCGGCGGTCTGACCGCCGTAGGACGTCAGCCGCACCCCGTTGGGGATCATGAACGGGGTGAAATCGGGGATCGTCCACTGGCCCGCCAGGGCTCCGGTGAAGCAGACCGTGCCGTGCCGGCGGACGGTGCGGAGGGTGTCGGCGAGGACCGAGCAGCCCACCAGCTCCAGTACGGCGTCGACACCCTCCGGCATCAGCTCGCTCACCTGGTCGGCGATCGTGCCGCTGTCGACGAAGGGATGGTCGACGCCCGCGGCCCGCAGTCCCCCGGCCCTCTCCGGGCTGCGGGTGGTGGACAGCACGGTGGCTCCGAGGTCCTTCGCGATCGTGGCCGCGCTCAGCCCGACCGTGGAGGTGCCGCCGCGGATCAGCAGCGTCTGCCCGGCCTTGAGGTCCAGGCCGGTGGTCAGCGATCCGTAGGCGGTCTGGAACATCTCCGGAAGCGCACCGACGACCTCCCACGGCAGGCCGGTCTCAAACGGGATGACCTGCGCCGCGGGGACGGTCACGTACTGGGCGTACGCGCCATCGTACGAGCGGCCCATGCCGCCCATCATCGTGGCCACCTGCTGTCCCGGCCTCAGCTCGCTGTCCTCGTCGACCACGCCGACGCCCTCGATGCCGGGCACACGCGGGTAGGTGACCACCGCGTCCGACTCGCCCTTGCGGGTGGTGACCTCGGACTCGTTGACGCCGAACGCCTTCACCCTGATCCGCACCCAGCCGGGCTTGCGTACGGGCACCGGCACATCCTTGATCTCCAGTGCGTCGAGGCCGCCGGGCCGGGTGACGACGACGGCCCGCATCGTCGCCGGTGCGGCGTCGCTGGCTGCTGTCTGCTGGCTCATGTCGAGTTCCTTACTCTGTTCGCCCCTGGTGCGCTGTTCCGGATCGCCCGGTGACCGTCAGGGGCGGGCGATGTTCCCGAACAGGTCGAGGACCGCCTGGTAGCGGGCGCTGGGCTCGTAGGGAGGGTTGCCGGCACTTCCCGAGGTGGGCCGGTCCGTGACGGCGGGCCACAGGCGGGTCTGCTCGCCGGTGATGAAGTCGAGCACGATGTCGCGGATACGCGTGTCACGGCCGGCCTGTTCGGGGCTGCGGCCCGGCTGTTCCTGGCCGGCCAGGGCGTACATCTCGGTGCCGTGCACGGCGGGCGCGCCCTCGGCGGGCCCGATCGCGAGGAGATGGGCGTTGCCGCCTGCGGCGGCGTGGGCCAGAGCGCCGCGGGCTGCGGGGAGCGTGAAAATGTAGTCCGTCAGGAGCCCGGCGCGGACCTCGGCAGGGGTGCGGCCGCCCTGGTCGTAGATGTCGACGATCTTCTTGGCGCGGGAGCGGGGGATGCGCCACCCCGCGAATTCGTCGGTGACGCGGTCGACGGTGTGCGGGTCGAACCGGTCGAGGTCGTTCGCCACCCACCAGCCTATCTCGTCGCCGGCCGTGCTCAGGAGTACGTCGATGTCCCGGTGCGAGCCCGAGGCCAGGACTTCCAGGGGGTGGGCGTGCAGCACCCCGCCGGGCTGTTCGGCGTCTAGGACGACGCCGAGGCTCTGGTTGTCCATCCCGCCACGGACTCCGAGATCCGTCGGACAGACCTTGCGCAGGGCGGCCACCAGGGAGGCCGCGTCGAGATCGATCAGCTTGTCGGGGTTGCCCGCGACACCGAGTTCGGTGACGAACCGCTCCGCGAGCTCCTCGGCCCACCAGGCCGGGACGAGACGCGAGGGCGTGCCGGAGAACCCGGCCAGTCGCCGGTACAGGCCGTCCGCGGAGGAGGCCCCGAGCAGCCCGAGGGCGGAGTAGGCGCCGGCGCTGTGGCCGAAGACGGTGACGTCGCCGGGGTCGCCACCGAAGGAGGCGATGTTCTGCTTGACCCAGGCAAGCGCGGCGATGACGTCCTGCAGGCCGAGGTTGCTGGCCTCGGCGAGCCGCCCGCCGTACTGCGACAGCGAGAGCGCGCCCAGTGCGCCGAGCCGGTAGTTGACCGACACGCTCACCACGCGCCCCGACGCGGCGAGACCGGCGGCGTTCGAGGTAATCTGCGTATTCGCGCCGTACTCGAATCCGCCGCCATGGATGTACACGGCCACCGGAAGCGCCTTCCCGGCCGGCTGCTCGGGAGCCCACACGTTCAGGTTCAGGCAGTCCTCGCCCATCCCGCTGTCCGCTTCGAGCCAGTCGCCGCTGTCGGGCTGGACAGAGACGACGCCCTTGCGGTCATAGGGGCGGTCCGGATCGAAATCCGCGACCACGGGGCGGCGGTATCGCTCGGCCGTGGCGAACGGGATTCCCCACCAGGACCGCACCCCTGGTGCAGTCGGAGCCTTGGGCGCGGTCGCGGTCATGGCGTGAGATTCCTTCCGGTGCGGTTCGGGTGTTTTCGCGCGGCGTGCCGGCGGCTGATCGCTCGCGGTGACGCTCTCCAAGCATTCCCTGGACTCCGATAAATCGCCGAGCGGACAGCAGCCACCTGGTGGTCATCAGGTGACAATTCTCTGTACCTCCCTTCTCGTAGCCAGGCCGCCGCGGCGGCCTGGACGGCCTGAGGTCCTGCCGTCAGCGCGCCCAGTGGACCTTGGCCAGGGGAAGCAAGCCGTGCCAGGGGAAGCCAGCCGTGCAGGCACAGCACGGCGCCAACGGTGAAGGGGATCGCTGCGGCCCTGGGCCGCAGCCTCTACCGTGACCGGCGGGGCGGTGACGGAGAGACGGCGCACCTACGTCACAGCGGACGGCGAGGTCGTGCAAGACGGGGGCTACGTCGATACGAGCTGCGGCTAATCGACACCGCGGCCAGGTACTTCAGAGCCGGGTCAGCCGAGAACGCCGAAGTCGTCGAACGAGTCTTCAGCGACTAACACGCCGCTGAACAGCCCACTGCCGCTTTCCGCCGTACTGCCCCCCATGAAGACGACTGGGACGAGCCCCGCCTCGCGCCGCCCGCGCAGACCGGCGTGCACGCGATCGACGACCACGCGCGGAAACTGCACGCCGCCGCGGCGGGTACCCCGGTGAAACGGCGCGGGCCCGCACCGAAGCGGCGGTACGCGCCGCGGCATGAGGCCAAGCCGGAGGCCCCCGGCGAGAAGCTGGTGGCGCTGGCTGAGTCCATGCGCCTCAACACCGACGGCGGGGCGCTGCTGCGCCGCCTGCACCCAGACCACGCCACGGGATAAAGGGATAAGAAGCGGTCCGCCCCCACGCTGTGCGCTCACAGCGTCTGCGCGGCGGTGGTGGTGCGCAGCGGCCGGTAGCCGTCGGAGCCGAGCTTGGCGAGCTCGCCGGCGACGTCGACGGAGTGGGTGCCGTAGAAGTGGATGTTCTCGTGGTGGGTCGGCCAGATGTGGGCCAGGACGGCGTCGTCGATGTCGCGGCCGGAGCGGCGCAGCGCGGTGACGGCCAGGCCGT
>WNGJ01007970.1_pt1 | contig 18811 bp, 17 predicted proteins | sample 5400611 | NCBI WGS metagenome assembly WNGJ01 (sample SAMN13153375, study PRJNA577476) | soil metagenome | isolation source: 40 cm soil or saprolite under Garry oak tree replicate 1 | place: USA:California | collected 2016-06-15 | reverse complement strand
TCTACTCCTTCAGCAACTCCTCGATCTTCTTCTCAATCGTCTGCGCCGTCGGAAAGAACACCGTCTCCTCGTGCGCGTTATAAGGTGCGGCTGGGGCTGGCAGCGCCGATATGAAGATGGGGGTGCCATCCAGGTCGTAGAAGCAGTTTTGCACGATCCAGGAGTGGAGATGGCGGCCAAAGCTGGTCAGATCGGATTCCTCCGTCACTACGATGACGCGGTTCGCCTCGCGCACGGCGGCTGCCACGGTCTCTTCATCAAAAGGAGCCAGTGTACGAAGATCAACGATCTCAATGGAGCCTCCGCTGCGATTGACGATATTGGCGGCGGCAGTGCACGATTCCAGTACCATAGTTCCCCAGGCCATGATAGCGACGCTGACTGGGCCATCGCCAATGCGCAGGCAGCGAGCCTTGCCAATAGGCAGCGTATAATAGCCGTCGGGAACGTTCCAGTATTCCGCCATCGCCGCGATGATGTTGCCCTGACCATCTTTGGGCGGCTCGGAACGGTAGAGGCGTCCGCGTTCAAGGAAAGCGACGGGCGATTGCGCTCGCGCCGCTTCCAGCAGCAGACCTTTCGCATCGAAGGGCGTGGCGGGACAGATGGTAATCATGCCTGGCACACTGGTAAACCATTGTTCGCCAGCGTTGGAGTGACCGAATGCACCGCCGCCTGCACCGCCGCTTGAGATAGGGCCGCCGCCGCCGCTGCCCGACTTGGTGCGGATGAGCAGTGGAACCGTCCAGTCGCCATTGGACTGATAGGAGGTGCGCGCCGCCATGCGGATGGTTTGCGCGGCAGATTGGTGGTAATCTACAAATTGAATCTCGGCGCAGCGCGCTCTGCCGTCCACCATACCAGCGCCCGCGGCGATGCCGACGATAACCTGTTCGTTTAAGGGGCTGCTGATGGCGCGGCCCGGAAATTGCGTCACCAGATTGGCGGTTGCGCCGAAGACACCGCCCTTCGGGCTGCCGACATCCTGGCCATAGACAAAGAACCCATCGTCGCGCTTCGCCAGTTCCACCAGGGCCTCATTGATAGCGCCCAGCATGGGCAACTGCCGCTTTGCTCCTCGCGGCGTGTTCTCCTGCCACGTGGGTACATTCAGCACGTGCTGCATCACCCGTTCCGCCGTTGGTTCCGGCTCCTGTAGCACCTGGGCTTCGGCGCGCTCGAGCTCGGCGCGCACCTCCTTGCGGATACGCTCGATATCGCCTTCCTGGAGATAGTTATGTTCGATGAGCCAGCGTCCAAAATTTTTCACCGGGTCTTTCGTTGCAGTTGTGGCTTCGATCTCTTCCTTAGTGCGGTAAGCCTTGATATCGGTGCTGCTGGAATGTGGATCGAGCAGGCCCAGGCGCAGGTGCATCAAAACGGGTCCCTTGCCTGAACGAATATGCTCAACCAGGCGCGTGCTGGCCTGATAGGTCGCCATGGTGTCCGTGCCGTCGACCTCTTCGGCGTAGACGCCACCGCCCCTGGCCCATTCAACGAGCGACCCTGCCCACTGAATAGGCGAAGCGGCCGTAATCGCCCACCCGTTATCCTCGACCACCATCAAAATAGGCAGTTGATGAACAGCCGCCTGCCGGAAGAGCGCGTTGAAGTCATTGGTTGCCGCGCCGCCATCACCTGTGGTAAACATGATGATTTCACTGCGCTTCTCCCTTTTCAAAGCGAAACCAACGCCGCCCGCGAATGGTGCCAGCGCGCCTACTTCGCTGAAGGTGGGCAAGATGCGCTTGCGCCTGTTGCTGTAGTGAGAGGGCATGTTGCGGCCCGCGCCCATCGGCCCGGTGGTACGCGAATAGGCTTCACGTATCGGTCCATAAATATCGCCCGTGCGCTGCAGCCATGCCCCCAGGTCGCGGTAGTAGAGGGACATCCAATCATCGGGATTGAGCGTGGCTGCGACGGCTGCCATACTTTCATGCCCGGCGCATCCAATATAAAAGGGAAATTTCCCCTGCGTTTTACGCGTTTTCAAGAGATCGTTGGTCACCCGTGCCGTGACCATCGTGCGGTACAATGCGAGGATATCCAGCGGCTCTGCTGTAGTAGTAGCTTCCGTAGCTCTGGTATTTACTGTCATTCTGCCTCCCTGGGTCTACATTGACTTTTCTGGCTTGCATAGTGGATGATACTATCTGCCTTACTTCGAAATAATTATAGTATTCTCTCTTGTGAAAAGCAATGTAAGGATGCCACCAGATGAAATCTGGTAGAAGCGTGTTATAATGCAGCAAAACAGGTGTATAGCCAAAACTAAGAGGAGACCGAGCAATGGGAAACCTTATCTTGAACTCGCTAGAAATTCGTAATTTTCGTGGATTTCAAGACCTCAAGATCGAGCGTTTAGGTAGGGTTAATTTGATTGTGGGGAAGAATAATATTGGGAAGTCCAGTTTGTTGGAAGCTTTGCAACTTTATGCGCGTAGGGGATCTCCTGAGATTATCTGGGAGATTTTAAAGACACGCGATGAAAACAGACAACCTGTTAGCCGTATTACTAGACGTATAGTAAAAATTGAAGATTTACTTGCTTCGCTGAGATACTTATTCTATGGTCGTAAAGAGATTAAAGGATTTCTTGATCCCATTACGATTGGCCCTATTAATTCTCCAGAGGAAGAGCTTTCTATTACTGTAGGATGGTATCCATCGCGATCCGATGATGCGGGAAATCGGACCGCGATGCAACTGCAACTGTTACAACCTGAAGAGTACTCGGTAATTGAAAATCCTACTCCTCGTTTCGTTATTCAGATAGATAATCAGCCAAAGATTAACTATCCTCTACGTGTTGATCCATCTAACTTACTTAGTTCAGAACTTGAAGAGATCGGTTGTGTTTTCGTATCAGCCGACGGTTTGAATAGAGATGGAGAACGGGGTATTGATTTAGTTGATTTATGGGACGGCGTAGCACTGACACCTTTAGAGAACGAGGTTCTCAATTCTCTTCGTATTATCGCTCCAGGGGTAGAGGGGCTGAATTTTTTAGGAGACACACAATCTGTACGACTGGAGACGAGAAGAGATGTGGTTTCTTATCTAAGGCGTATCCCAACAGTGAGAGTAGTAGGGATTGATGAACCTATACCACTTCGTAGCTTAGGAGATGGAATGCAACGTATGCTAGGCATCATTTTAGCCTTAGTAAATGCTAAGGATGGAATGCTACTGATCGACGAAATTGAAAATGGCATTCATTATTCTGTCCAACCAGATTTATGGCGACTGATCTTTCAATTAGCGCACCGCCTCAATGTTCAGGTTTTCGCTACTACTCACAGTCGGGATTGTATAGAGGGATTCCAAGAAGCCGCTCAGGAAAATACTCAGGAAGAAGGAATGCTGATTCGCCTATCAGTTAAAGGAGATGAAGTGATTGCTACGTTGTTTGATGAGCGGAAGCTTGGTATTGCTAATCGTGAGCAGATCGAGGTACGTTAAAGATGGGCAAAAGAGAAGTGAGGGAGGACGAAGCACAAAACAATCTACTGCTCGTTGAAGGGAAAAATGATCAACACGTCATTTGGAGTTTGTTAGAGTATTACCATGTGCCTGAGTTATTTGAAGTTAAACCCTTAGACGGGATTAGTAAGCTTCAAGAAACCTCTGAGAATGAGGTCATAAGGCTTTTAGAGTCTTTTGAAGTGCAGCTTACCAAACTTGTAGAAGGGAAATTAGGCATAATAGTAGATGCAGATACTGATCTCTCTGCCCGCTGGCAATCCCTAAACGGTATTTTGATCAGCTTGGGCTATAATTCAATACCAGAGAAACCCGTTCCAGATGGTACTGTCATTAGACAAGCCGGAAAACCCGTTGTTGGTATCTGGCTTATGCCAGATAACAAAATTCCTGGTATGCTGGAGGATTTTGTTGGTTTTTTAAGACCAGAGGGTGATTTGCTCTGGCCTATGGTTGACGAGGCTGTGCTGAATGTCAAATCTTTAGAAGAAGAACATCGTTTTCGTAATGTACATGAAAGTAAGGCACGTATTCATACCTGGCTTGCCTGGCAGAAGGAGCCGGGCAAACCAATGGGTCAGGCTATTACTGCTCGCTATCTGGATGCCGATGCCCCTCACGCTCAGCAACTAATCACCTGGATTCGCCGACTATTTGATATAGAGTCGGCATAGAAGAAGATGACTGCGATAGAACCTTTTCCCTCCACCATCCTCTACGGAGCCGACTACAACCCCGAACAATGGCCCGAATCCGTCTGGCTTGACGACATGCGCCTCATGAAACTGGCGCACGTCAACATGGTCTCCATCAACATCTTCTCCTGGGCATTGCTTGAACCCAGGGCAGATGAGTATCATTTTGAGCAGCTTGATCGCATCATGGATATGCTGGCGGAACATGGGATTGCGGCTGACCTTGCGACTGCGACCGCGACACCACCGACATGGATGAGCCGCACATATCCCGCAATGTGGCCGATGACACGCGATGGGAAACGTCTCGCTTATGGCTCTCGCCAGCACTATTGTCCCAATAGCTCTGATTATCGTCGTAAAGCGACTGCTTTAGTGCGCAAGCTGGCCGAACGATATCGCGCACATCCCGCGCTGAAAATGTGGCATGTGAATAACGAGTATGGGGATCATATTAAGGCTTGTTATTGTGACCAGTGCGCCGTTGCTTTCCGTGACTGGTTGCAGGCTCGCTATGGTATGCTGGATGCCTTAAACTTTGCCTGGGCCACCAGCTTCTGGAGCCAGCGCTACGTCGATTGGGACGATATCATCCCGCCGCGCCTCTCGCCTGCCAGCAATAATCCGGGGCAGGTACTTGATTACCAGCGTTTTATGTCCGATTCATTGCTGGATTGTTATCTGAATGAAGCGGGCATCTTACGGGAAATTACACCGGATATCCCTGTCACCACTAACTTTATGGTCGCATTCAAGCCAACCGACTATTTTCACTGGGCGTCTCATATGGATATCATCGCCTTTGATATCTATCCATCTCATACCACGCCGCCCTGGGAGAATGCGTTCAAGCACGATTTGATGCGTTCGCTCAAAGGTGGACAGCCGCACCTGGTGATGGAGCAGACACCCAGCCAGTTGAACTGGATGCCGCAAAATCCGCACAAACGGCCAGGACGTATTCGATTGCAAAGTTTACAGGCGATAGCGCATGGAGCGGACGGGGTGATGTATTTCCAGTGGCGACAGTCTCAGGGAGGAGCGGAAAAGTTCCACAGCGCTTTTGTGCCGCACGAGGGCAGCGAACGTGGGCGCATTTTTCGGCAGGCGGCCCAGATCGGGGCCGAGTTTCAGCGCATCTCGCCCGAAGTAGTGGGTTCTCGTATACAGGCAGAGGTTGCCATCGTGATGGATTGGCACAACTGGTGGGCCGTTGAATATCTACCAGGGCCGAGTGATCGCTTGCGTTACCTGGAACAAATTCAGACCTGGTATCACGCGCTGCACCGGCTGAACATGCCCATTGATATCGTCCAACCGGACAGTGATCTCAGCCGCTACCGCCTCGTCATCGCTCCACTGCTGTATATGCTGCGTCCTGAGATTGCGCGCAGCCTTGAACGCTTTGTCGCACAGGGCGGTATTTTGCTGACCACCTTCTTTAGCGGCATCGTCGATCAGAACGATCATGTGGTGCTGGGTGGCTATCCAGGCGAGTTGCGCGCACTGCTTGGCATCCATGTTGAAGAATTTGACCCCTGGCTGGAAGAGATGACCAACCAGGTAGTCATTCAGGATGGGCCATTACAGGGCAGCTATCCCTGCACGCTCTGGGGAGAAGTGGTGCATCTAGAGGGCGCGCGCGCTATTGGCGTCTTCGCGAGCGATTATTATGCTGATGGTCCGGCGTTAACCGTTCATCGATTGGGCAAGGGACAGGCGTATTACCTGGCAACTCAGGGCGGCGATGAGCTACTGGCGAAGCTGGCACAGACTCTTTGCCAGGAAGCCGGGGTTACGCCCCTGATGAAGACAACCGAGGGTGTCGAAGTGACGCGGCGTGTGCGCAACGATGGGCGTCATGTCTACTTTATCCTGAACCACAATGACTCGCCCGAGATGGTAGTCTTACCGGGGGGAACATTCACATCACTGTTGAGCGGGTCGGAGGTAACGGGACAGAATGAGATAGCGGCCAGAGACGTACTGGTATTGCTTGAGAAATGAGGGCGCAAACCGTATGAAAGAATTTGTATGGAAAGATTTTTACAAATATACTAGAGATAGACCTCCCTGGCCTCTACTGGTACAAGCCGTATCCCTGCTCGCTCATAAAGAGTCTGCACTCGATCTTGGCAGTGGTGCTGGGCGAGATACACGCTACCTGTTGGAACAGGGATTTCAGGTAACTGCGGTGGATAGTGATGCGCACGCGATAACAATCCTGGCAACGTTTCCCCAGGAGCGCCTGCGGATCGTGCAGTCCTCGTTTGTGGATTTTGCATTCGAGACCTACGATCTCATCAATGCCCATTACGCCCTTCCTTTCGTCGCAAAAAGCCGCTTTGATGAGGTAGTTGCCAGGGTGAAGCAGGCGCTCCAACCGGGAGGTATCTTTGTAGGCCAATTCTTTGGCATTCATGACGAATGGAATACTCCAGGGCGCGAAATGACCTTTTTGACCAGGGAAGAGGCCGAAGAAGCATTACAGGGGCTAGAAATCGTCGAGTTTAGAGAAGAAGATTTGGATAGTCATGTGGCAGATGGTTCGCCCAAACACTGGCATGCTTTCCATATCATTGCGCGCAAACCATTCGTGTGACCATTGATAAGAGCGTGAGAGCAGCGCGAACTCAATTTTCCGGCAGCGATTGATCTTCCTCGGTGCTGGTGCGCTGCGTACGTATCACTGCAGTGGGTAAGTTGAGCAGAGCGTCTTCGATGCGTTCTCGATGTTTGGGGAGAGTGTTGCGCGGTAGAGCACCGGGCGCGAAATAGCGGCATGCGCGGCTCTCTTGAGTGGCCTGCAGCTTTCCACCAATCACACGGCAGCGAAGTACAAGTACCACCTCCTGTTTCAATGGCTTGGAATAGACGCCGACCAGTTGATCTACCTCCACCTCAAGACCCGTCTCTTCGCGCACTTCGCGGCAAATCGCCTCATCGACTGTTTCACCCGCTTCCATGCCGCCGCCGGGCAGATTCCACCAATCGATGTCGCGGCGATGTGCCAGCAGCACGCCCTCTTCATTGAAAATTACGGCATAGACACCAACGCGAAAACGGGCAGAGCTACTGGATGGGTCAAAGCTTGTAGTCATACTGTGTTCTCTCTAAGTGCTGCAAACAGATAGAAAACGGACTCACAATTCGTAGACAGTATACGCCGTGTCGCGTAAAATAAACTGCGCCAGGTTATAGCCCTGCTGTTCATCGATCTCGTCGGCCTCGATCATCTCACCAAGCACCTGTCCAATCACGCTGCGCCCGCGTATGGCCGCGGCCCAGTGAAATTCGGGTAAACTGGTGCCATCGGAACTGTACATGAGTTTGCTGGCTGGCGCGACGCTCAGAGCTTGACGAGTAAAAGCCACCATATCCAGCCGATCGACAAAGGGAATGGCATAGGACAGGTCAAAGTACACATGCGGGTAGATGGCCGCCAGGTAGGCTCCAAGCTGGGTGTAAGGGTAACTCTCGTGCAGTAGCACTACCTTCATCGCGTGGAAGTCGCCGCGTTCCAGCACATCGCGCAAATGCAGCGGATTGCCCAGTCGCATATCGGTATCGCGGTCGCCATACCCGGTATGGAATTGTATGGGAAGCTCTTGCTCCGTGGCGTGGCGAAAAGCAATGTAGAGCAGATAATCGATCAAGGGCTTGTGCGCGATACGCAGTTTCCCATTTCTTATAGCCGATTGTGCTTCGGTGAATGAGGCGACTGCTTCGTCTTTCGTGCGTTCGGTGACATCTAATCCGCCGCGGTAGGCGACGATGCTTTTCAGTCCGCAGTAGCCATGAGCGCGCACATCGCTCAATGCCAGTTCGTAGCGTTCAACCACCTCGTCGAAATCGCGGTATTCCGCAACCAGTTGCTGCATGAGAGTTTCCAGGCGCAAGAGCTTCACGGTACGGCAGTGGCCGAGTTGACCTAGCTCGTCAGGGGGGTAGCAGCGGTCGGGCAATGGGAAGGCCGGGTCGAGCACCAGCGTGTCAATATTCGCGGCGCGAAAGAGGCGTTCGATCAGGCTATCGCTGTCCAGCTTGTTGCGCGCTGCCAGGATAGCCGCTTCAATATTATCGCAGCCATAGAACAGCGCCATCTGGCGCAGCATCCAGAGGTAGTAAACAGTGTTCTCGATGTGCTGCTGCGCTAAAATCGGATCGCTTCCTTCGGTAAAATAACCGCGGAAGCGCAGTGCATCCATCGATTGCGCTGATAGCACCGGGTGGCAATGATTGTCTACGACGGGGATAGCTGACAGGTCAAGCATACTCGCACCTCACAGGTAATAATAGAGTCGCACTAGGAACGACGCACCTGAAAATATCTCTTATTCTATTTCAGATGCTGTTTTATTCTAACATATGAACATGTGAGTCTATTCTGATGCAATGTCAAGGAATATGTTCGGGAATAGACAGATGGATAGATATCTACAGGATGCAAGATAGGGTAAGACTGGTGAAGAGAGACAATTATGTCTTATAATCTAGACTATAGAGTAGAACATGTTTACGATTTACCGGCGGAAGCGCTATGATACAGAAGAGTATATCGCTTATCAAGCAATTGACCCCTCCAACCTTCGCAAAAACCAGCGCCGAGAAATTCCTGGCAGATCAGGCAGCTATTCGCAGGCTTACCTGGTTTGACGTCGCCATCATTATTGGGATGCTATTGGACTTCCTCTCTACCGTGATCGATGTGTATACCCACTGGTGGAGTGTTGGAACTGCCGAAGTTTTCCTGTCGCTGTATCTAGTAGCCTGGTTGTTATTATCGCGAAGTATGCGTCCCCTGCTGGGCAGGTTGATGCTGGCGGGATTGATTGCCGGGATATGCGAGCTGTTTACCGATGCGTCGGGTCAATACGTGGCCCATTCCCTGATCTATCCGGCAGGTGAGTTAACCCTCTGGACTTCTCCCGCTTATATGCCGCTTTCCTGGATGGTTATTCTGACCCACCTGGGCTATCTTGCCTGGAGATTGCGGGCTATAGCGGGATGGCGCAAGGCATCATTGATTTGTGGCATCTGGGGAGCGATGCAAATTCCCTTTTACGAGGAAATGGCCTACTATGGTGGCTGGTGGCGTTATGTCCCCACACGCCTGATGCTTGGTCATACACCGCTCTATGTGCTGTTGTTTGAAGGCTTGATCATTGCATCGCTGCCCCTGTTCTATGATCGCATCGAGCGTCGTGCCTGGTTGCAGGTGGCGATAATTGGCGTACTGCTGGGATTATGGATGCCCGTTGTCGGTCTTGCCTCCTGGCTCTTACTTGGGCGCTGAAGGGAAGAATCTATGCTCGTTGCATATGGTCCTGATGGGCACCCGGTTATTGCTGAGGAGACGCCGCTTGATCAGTTGCAGCGCTGGTCAGCAGAACACTTGCTGCGCTGTCCCAATTGCCGGGGAGTCGTCCACGTGCGCGGTGGACCTGAGAAACGCACGCAGCTGCATTTCGCGCATCAAAAGGGTGAATGCGCATGGAGTACCGAAGCCGAATCGGTACGGCATATGCGAGGCAAACTGACGCTTGCGCAGTGGATGCGCGAGCAATATCCCCAGGCGCGTGTTACCCTGGAAGAACGGCTTCCCGGACCCAACCGTATCGCGGATATCTTCGTTGCTCATCCCGATGGAAAGCTCCAGGCGATAGAATTCCAGTGCGCCCCGCTTGAACTGGACGAATGGCGGCATCGCCACGAAGCCTATCGCGCCGCCAATATTGTGGATACCTGGATTATTGGGGATAACCGCCGTGAGAAGCAGGAAGCATTTATCGAAGCAATTCTCGCTACAGCACACGAGCTTTTATTTCTTGATCCCTTGTTAACCCCACCGCGCACCTGGCTGCGTTGGCCCGTGACACGCGAGACCATGCGAGCCTGGCAGGCTGAACCCACGTTGAAACCATCGTTTGAAGGGTGGGTCGGGCACCTGGGCTATGGCGCAACTCTTGTTGGTTGCCTGCAAGAGACCCAACTGGATGGAGAGGGCGCGTTGTTGCATCCTGCTCGTTCTGCGTTGGAAGCCCGTACACAGCTTTTCAATCGCATGCAGAATGCCCAATCTATTGACGAGATTACGTTGAGAGCCTATCTCCACCCTGCCATCGGCGAAGCCGCTTTACACGATGTACTTATTCCTCTTATGCGCGCTTATGCCCGAGACCCTGATTTATTGCGCCGCTATAACTATGGACGTGGGTCCTGGAATCAGCCATTGACCGATGAAGATAGACAACGTGTGCAGCACGCACGTCTCTGGCTTGAAAAACTGGCGCGGCAGGGCTATCCATCGGCGCGACTGCAAGAGTTGGCAAAAGAGATTCCACTGGTTGGCCCATATGCAGCTTTTGCGGGATATATAGAGATGTTGGTGTTGCTTCGCTGAAACTTATAGTCGGGGCTGTTCGTGTCTATTAAAAGTGTGCATTGGTTTTCGGTAGAGGCGACGTGGACATGCCTCAGGCGCACGTTCGCTCCAATAGAAAGGAAATTCGAGGATGAAAGGTTTTATGAGAGGCGTGCTTGTCGGCGTTGGTGTTGGCCTGTTAGTTGCGCCAATGAGAGGCGACCAGATGCGCGCTCTGTTGAGCGAGCGTTTTGCGGAATTGCGCGGCTATCTGCCTGAGAACTCGCAGCTCAATGACTACGTGCAGCAGGTTTCTACCCGCGTTTCACAGACAGGGAGCAATTTGAAAGATTACGCGCAGCAGGCCGTATCAAAGGTCAAAGATACCGGGAGCAGCCTGGGTGATCTCGCGCAAAGAGCCTCCACTGATGTGAAACAAACCGGCAAGGATGTTGCTGATACAACCAAACAAACAGTAAAATCCACGAAGCAAGGTTAGTAGACGGGTACATCCGGCAGGGTCTAGCAATTTGGATAGGACAAAAAGACGTGGCGACCAACTATCGCCATGTCTTTTTGTCCTATCCCGTATCTCTAGTACTTAGAAGTGCTGGCGTGTTTCTTCCTCTGGCGTCTTGTCTTTGAAAAAAGCCAATTCGTTGCGCTTGACCGCGATATATGAACTTGCCAGCAAGGGACCAAGCGCCTCTTTCAAAACATCGTCGCGTTCGAGTTCGTCCAATGCTTCGTCGAGTGATGTGGGCAGACGGCGTATGCCGCGCTGTTCGCGTTCCTCGTCGCTGTAATTGCCTGGATCAATCTCCTGGGGATCGCCCGGATCGATACGCTGCTGAATGCCATCCAGACCTGCCGCGAGCAGTGCGCCCAGCGCTAGATAGGGATTGCCGCTGTGATCTGCGGGCTTGAGTTCAAGATTGATTGAAGCTGCTTCACGGCCCCAGAATGCCGATGGAACGCGAATCGCGCCTTCTCGATTATCGAAGCCATAGGCGCCATAGGCGGAACTCCAGAAGTGCGGGAGCAGGCGGCGATAGGAGTTAGGACTTCCGCAGGTGATCGCTACAAGCGCGCGGATGTGGTGTAGCACACCCCCAATAAAGTATTTTCCCGTCAAGCTCAAGTTGCCGCGTTGACTGGCGTCGAAGAACAGATTCTTCCCGCTTTGCTCCCGGCTATTGCTTCCCCACAGGCTCAGGTGGATATGCGCTCCACTTCCGGCCTGGTCGAGGAAAGGCTTGGGGGCGAATGTGGCAAGTAGATCGAAGGTGCGTGCCACTCCGCGCACCGTTTCGCGAACAAGGCACACATTATCGGCGGCTCTCAAAACCTCCGCGTGGTGAATCGAAAGTTCCTGCTGTGAGGGACCAAGTTCTGTATGGAAGAGTTCGATAGAAATGCCCTGTTCATCTAACGCTTCCAGGATGGAGTCGATGACCTCCGACTGGTCGTCCAGGCCGATACTGCTATAACAGAGGCTGTGATCGGCGGGAACGAAGCTACCGTTCACTTCACGCGCGAGATAAAATTCGTGTTCGATAGCAGCTTCGGCGCGCATACCCTGTTCGGCAAGCCGCGCGATCATACGTTTGAGGAAGGTGCGCGGGCAGGCTTCCCAGGGCTGACCATTGGTCAAAATCATGTCGCACATCATGCTGGCGCTGCTGGGAACATAGGGCAAAATAGTAAATGTGCCGGGGTCGGGAATGAGGCGAAATTCTCCTACAGGCCCCATGCCTTCGACTGGAGCGAGTGACTCGACTCCTGTAAACGCCTGCATAGCCAGAGTCTGGCCTATACCCTCTTTCATGCGTGTTTCGAGCTTGCTGGCGTGGGTGGCCTTTCCACGAATGATGCCTCCATTGTCGCAATACAGAAAGCGTACCAATCGAAGATTAGCCTCACGCGCCTTGCGCACAACATCTTGAGCATTCATTGACTATTATCTCCTATCTATTTCTTGCTGGAGTTGGATGAGAAAGGGGATAGCGTATGTATGAGGTAGTATATCAAAGTGTTTCTGCAAATACAAGAAAAAGCGGCTTTTGCAGATTACAGACAGCTCATACCGGGAATATGATACAATCCTCTGCCTGGATGCGCGATGAAATGAATGAACCGATCATGGGAGTAAAGGCGAAAAACCTGGAATAGATCGGATAGTTATGGTATCATCGAGAGGAATAAGGGGCATACTGGGATTGTCAGCATGCCCCTGGACTGCTTATTTCCCCATACACTCCCTGGCAAACATCCTGACAGACTCTAAATCCTTCGCGTCAGGCATATACAGAATGATCTCCTGCCCTCCGGCTTGCTCGATCTCGGTCAGACGTTTTCGTACGACATCAGGAGTGCCAACCAGCGCCCGTTCGCGAATGCGGCCCGAGGGGATATTGCGCTGGAAGGACGAGCTTTTTGCCCAGGCTTCCTCATCGCTTTCGGCAATGGCGCAGTTGAAAAGCACCGTCCGCCAGATGGTGGTGTAGTCGCGCCCGACTCTCTCGCAGTGTTGCTTGATAATCGAAAACTTGCGTTCAATCCCCTCATTGTCGAGATGCCCCACGTTACAGGCATCGGCATATTGCGCCACCAGTTTGAGCGTGACCTTTTCTCCTGCACCACCAATGAGCAAAGGAATGTGTGGTTTCTGAACGCCTTTTGGTTGGTTAATGGCCCCATGTACAGAGTGATACTGACCCTCAAATTCTGCTTTCTCATCCGTCCACATTTTCAGGATGATCTGCACTGCTTCGCGTAACTGCCGCAGGCGTGTAGGCCCATCGGGGAAATCATAACCATAGGCCAGAAATTCCTGTTCATACCAGCCCGCGCCGATGCCAAAATCCAATCGTCCATGGCTCATGGTATCGACCGTGCTTGCCATCTTTGCCAGCAGCGCGGGATTGCGATAGCCGTTGCATGTGACCATTTGCCCTATACGTACACGCTTTGTATCACGAGCAAGCGCGGCAGTGCTTGTCCAGCATTCAAAGGTCACTTCCTGCGTGGGCGTCGGTACGGTATGAAAATGGTCATAAAGCCAGATCGAATCAAAGCCCAGCGCCTCAGCCTCCTGCGCTACACGGGTCATCGTCTCATATGCCTCGACGGGATCGGGGATGCCAACCAGGTCCATGCGCCAGCCCTGTGGCACAATCAAGCCAAATTTCATTGCCATGCGTGCACTTCCTTACTAACAAGCAAATAGGGGAGAATCTAACGTGGTTCTATTATATTACGTTGTGTGGCAGAATGTGGCGTCAAGAGAAAAAGATATCAATCTTGCAAAACTCTAATAACGCGCGTATGCGGTATAATATGCAAAGAAATACATGACGTTAGATAGGTAGATAACAATCAGTGCTGAAACGATTTTTGTACCGGGTATTGAGATGGCTCGTTCCGGTCTCCTTTAACATCCTCAATGGAATACTCGCTGGCAATTTACCTCCGCTGGGTTCTAGCTGTGTAATCGTGGAAGACCAGGGGCGTTTCTTGCTCGTGAAAATGCCAGGACATCGGCTGGTCTTTCCCGGTGGTTTCATGCGCTGGCGTGAACAGCCCGCTGAAACTGCGCAGCGTGAATGTCGAGAGGAGACTGGCTTAGAGGTGCAAATGCTTGATACGATAGGTACCTATGCGACAACCAGTACCCGCATCGACCGCATGAGTTCCCTGATGATTGTATTCGCTGGTGAAGTCATTGGTGGAGCGTTGCGCGGCAGCATAGAAGGCCACCCATGCTGGCTAAACGAGGCAGATATGCGTAAGGGGCTGGAGAAGTACTTCACAAGAATTCTTGAGGATTATTTTGCATATCGGAAGCAGCTTCAGGCGCGGGCTTCATTAGATATAGCGGCGCCAGACTTGACCAAAGAATGATGATAGATAGCGAATCGGCATACCGTCAGCGCCTAACTCGAAAACCGGCTGAAGAAACTCCAGATGACCACATTGGCATCGATGGTATGGGTCGTGTAGCCCAGTTCTGGAATAGGGCTTGAGCCAGGCCAGGTATGCCCGCCGTCTCTGATGCGGTAATGCTCCACGACCGTCCCAGCCGCGCAGTCGGGCCATTGGATGCCGGTGACATCGGCCTTTTGATAGATGACCTTATTTGTGCTCTGGCAATGGTCGTGTGCAAGCCAGACATTCAGGTAGACTTGCACGGCTGCCATACCCATAGAGGGATTGCCGCCATAGGGGGCGAGTTGATCGGCTTGCCCGTGAATTTCCAGCACAGGAAGGGGCCGTGATGGATTACAACCGCCTGGGAAGTGGTAGAAGGCGCCTTCAACAGTGGCAAGGGCGGCGATTCGATCGCTGAGGGTACAGGCTATGCGATAGGCCATCCCACCGCCCAATGAGTAACCGGCGACATAGATGCGGTGTGTGTCAACGCAATAGTTATGCTCAAGATAGCTAATGAGATCGCGCGTAAATTGCACGTCGTCGGCATCACCCGTCGGTCCCAAATGCCCTATGCCAGCATTCCACGAGGGTGGGCTATCGACGCCCTGGGGGAAAACCAGGATGAACCCCGCTTTGTCTGCCTCAGCCCCCATATTGGTATGTTGAGCCGTACGCTGTGCCGTGTTATCATAGCCATGATAGTTAATCACCACCGGCTGCGGCTGTGTGCCATACGTGGGAGCAAGATGTACGATGAATGTGCGAGCTAGCCCGGCAGAATGGATGGAGAGATTGCTATCTCCAGGCTGATGCGAAGGCGTGTTACAGGCGCTGGCCTTTGTGGTTATGAAACCTGATGAAGTTGGCCTGGAGGCGCCTGGAATGCCTGGAATACTTGAAATAATGCCTGCGCGTGTACTAAATGCGCCAACGCCCAGGATGATGAGCAGTGAGAGAAGGATACCTAGAATGCCGACAATGCGGCGTATGTTAAGTGACTTATTTGAGCGTTTATGGTGAAAATCAGAATTGTGCATCTACTCCACTCTTCTATGGCTAGTGATTGGAATGTACCGAGTATAGCATGCAAACGCGCCAGGCAGCAAACGTGAGCTGCATGCTCCACTCTTTCAAACGTTTATGCATGCATTACTGACACGTGGCAAGCGTCGGAAAGTAGTACTTTTTTATGCAGCCTTCACGACAACATATACATACAGAAATTATAAAGGTTCATCCAACGCAACCCGAGCCCTCGCTTATTGAACACGCCGCCAGGCTGTTACGCGCGGGTGAACTCGTCGTATTCCCGACCGAAACGGTGTATGGCCTGGGCGCGGATGCATTGCAAATAGCGGCGTTAGAACGTATCTTTGTCGCGAAAGGTCGTCCATTCAGCGACCCATTGATTGTGCATATCGCTGACGAGGCATCTCTAGAGCGGTTAACGACCTTCATACCGGAGCAGGCGAGGAGACTGGCGAGCGCGTTCTGGCCCGGCCCACTTACCTTGATTCTCCCACGCGGCCCACGTGTCCCCCATCTAGCGACGGCGGGACTGGAGACGGTGGCTATTCGCATGCCTCGTCACCCTGTCGCGCTCGCCCTTATTCGCGCCCTCGGTTCGCCAATAGCCGCGCCCAGCGCCAACCGCTTCATGCATGTCAGCCCGACCACCGCGCAGCATGCCTATACTGATCTTGCCGGTAGAATCCCGCTCATTCTCGATAGCGGTCCCTGTGAGGTAGGAGTCGAATCAACCGTGCTGAATCTCCGTACCGAGCCGCCAATCATTCTACGGCCCGGTGGTGTCAGCCTTGAGGCGTTGCGCACCGTTTTACCGGACGTACAGCCGCCGCGCCAACAAATTGCCAACCATGCCGATCAAATGGCCCACAGCGAAACCAGTGCGCAACCTTCGCCCGGTCAACTGCTCACACATTATGCGCCTGCCATTCCTTTGCTGCTCTACAATGGCTCTGTGGAAGCCATGCGCGCGGCTATGCTGCTGGAAATGAAGCGGCGGCAGGAACAGGGAGAGTTTGTTGGTGTGCTGGTGGCGGATGAAGATGTGGCAACCTTTCAAGGGAGCGGCGCGCTCATTAACACGCTTGGCAAGGCCGACGATCCTGTTCAGATCGCCACGGCATTGTTCGCGGGATTGCGCGCGTTGGAGGATGCGCATGTCCACGTCATTCTCTGTCGCAATTTCGGCGATCACGGCCTGGGACTTGCCATTCGTGACCGCCTGCTCAAAGCGGCAGGCGGCAAGATTATCGATGTCTAGAGTGAAGATCGGCTACTGGCCTGCCTCCGCGCCGGGTGTTTCGCGAACGGGGCGTCTGCGTTTCGTTGCTGCCCTGCGCGCCTGCGCTGCGGCACGCAAGCGAGGCACCACCAGGAAAACGTAGAGTGTGGAGATGATAAATACCCCGATGGAGATAATCAAGGGCAAACCGGGCATAATGTTTGAGCCGATGCCGAGCGAGGCCAGGATTGCCAGCACGCCAAATATGATAATCGTCAGCATGGGAATTGTCCAGCCGCCCTTGATGCGGAATGAGCGCTCGGCATCCGGTTGTTTGCGGCGCAGGCGCAGTACACACAAACCCGCTACCGTGTAGATCAAAGCTTCCAGCACGGCCCCGAAAAGAATCAGCGCATTGAATTGCCCCGTCAGAAAGATGATCACAGCGACAGCCGCGGATGAAACGCTCAAAAAGATGACGGCGAAGTAGGGCACGGCAAAGGTGTAGCTGATGCGCGCGAAAATCTGCGGTAGGGTATCCTCGCGCGCCGCCGCGTACAGGAAGCGTGAAGCCGTCGCAAAGCCACCGTTGAAGGTCATGACCGCCGTCAAGAGCGTAGCGATCAACATGAGCCAGATACCCACCTGGCCTAACGCAGCCTGGCTCAAGAGCATCTGAGGAACGGGTGAATTGTAGATGGACGGGCTATGCACATTCAGCAGGGAGCTCGAGGCCAGGGTGAAGAGTGCATAGGAGACACCGAGCAGCGCCAGGGCGATGAACATGCCGCGTGGGATCAGCCCGATGTCGGTGATCTCTTCTGAAAGCGGCGTGACCCACTCGAAGGCGGAGAAGACAAAGACGCCGACAGCGACCGCGTTCACCAGGGCATCGGGATGATAGAGCGCATCGAAGGGATTATGCAGCTGAAAGCCGTTTTTAGCGAGTGCGATCAGAGAAATAATGACGGCGAATGCCAGCAGGCTATAGGTGGTGATGTCCTGAAGGATACCTGCTATCCTGATGCCGCGCAGATTCGCTCCCGTAGCCAGTCCGAGCAGAGCCAGTATCCATATGAGCGAGGCCCAGTTCGGCAAATTAAATGCATAGGTGATGGCGCTGCCCACGATGTAGCTATCGGCGGCAATGACTGTGATGATGGTAAGCATGTAGCCAAAGGTGATGATGAGCGAGAAGTTCTCGTTGAACGACTCTTTCATATACTGCCTAACCCCCGCGGCAGTTGGATAGAGGGCATTCAATTCCGAAAAACACAGCGCCGCCAGTACCGCGAGTAGACCGGCAATGACGATGGCAATCCAGCCGGAATCCCCACCCACGAGCGAGGCCAGTTGCACACAGCCAAGAAAACTGATAGCGGCAAAGGCCAATCCGGTACTGGTAGAGACGACGGTGCGGAATTTCAGGACACGGCGCAGGGTAACGGGAGCATTCATAACTTCCTCCTGAGGATTATTCCATCTGAAGAGTTATTGGAAGAGTACCGGAAAATTGGGTGCTTGTCAATGTGTATCAAGGACCAAGGACCAGGGCAGGGGCAAGCCCAGCCCGTACCCTAGACGATTGAGCACACTGCTACCAGGGCGGGGGCAAGCCCGGCCCGTACCCTAGACGAAGCAGGGCTAAGGACCAGGGCGGGGGCAAGCCCAGCCCGTACCCTATACGAAGCACGACCTCGACCCTATAGGATACCGGCTGGGCTTGCCCCCGCCCTTGAAGTCATGCCGAGCAAAAATCCTGCGCCACTGCCGCCAGTATTTCCGCGCAGCGTTCCACCTGCACGATATCGGACCACTCGACGACAGCATGCGCTCCTTCGCCTCCAGGGCCAAAGACGACGGTCGGAGTACCGGCAGCTGCAAGCAGCGCGGAATCCATCCAGCCCGTTCCTCCAACTTCGCGAATCTCGCGTCCGAGAATGTTGGCCGCATGGCGCAATACTGTTTGTACGATTGGCTCATCTATCGAGACTTCAAAGGGCTCGCGTACCAGACCGGTTTTTACTGTTGCCTGGAAGTTCGGGTCGGATGCTGCTATGCGCGCGAATATGGCCGGAAGTTCTGCTT
>WNGJ01007301.1_pt1 | contig 18813 bp, 18 predicted proteins | sample 5400611 | NCBI WGS metagenome assembly WNGJ01 (sample SAMN13153375, study PRJNA577476) | soil metagenome | isolation source: 40 cm soil or saprolite under Garry oak tree replicate 1 | place: USA:California | collected 2016-06-15 | reverse complement strand
GCGCGCGTTGCCGCGCGATCCTGCTCGCGCGTCGATCCGATCGCGACGTCCGCCAGATTCTCTTCGAGCGCGACGACGTAGCGAAACGCGGGGTCGTACGGGAACCAGTCCGGCACGAGGTCGGCCTTCGGCGCCTCCGCGTCGAGCACCACGATGGCCGGCGCGTTCTGATGCGAGAGACGCAGTCGATAGCGGCCGGCCTCGACCGTCCGCGGGCCGCTCGGCTCGCCGTCGACGCGAAAGCCGCCGCGCAGCGCCTCGATGACATGTCCCTCGAGCCGCAGCGTGCCTCCGATCGGCAGCTCGTGACGCGCGACCGCGGCGAGATACGACGACGGTCCGCGCAGCCAGGCGCGATGCTCCTCCCGCGACCGCTCGGCATCGTCGCGCGCGCGCTCGAGCTCCGCGTTCATTCCGCCACCGTACGCGAACGACCGATGCTCAGCGTCGCTCGGGCGCGGGGCGACGACAGCGCGACGGCGAAGTACAGGGCCATGCTTCCGAGGGCGACGATCTGGAACATCGCGCCGAGCCCGACGGCGTTCGCGACGACGCCGCCGACGGCCGGCCCGAGGATCCCGCCGATGTCGAGGCCGGCGTTGTACACGCCGCTCGCGATGCCGACATCGTGGCCTTCGGAACGCACCTCGGCGACGGTCGCCGAGCTCGTGACGCGCAGGAGCCCACGGCACACGCCGTTGATCGCGAACAGCACGACCAGGACGGCAAAGGTCGGAAGCACGGGGATGAGCAGCGTTGACACGCCCATGAGGATCACGCCCCAGAAGTTCACAGTGCGATGGTCGACGTAGCGGAACACGCCGGCGGAGATGAAGCGGATGAACGTCGCGGCGCTCGACTTCAGGCCCTTGAGGGCGCCGGACGCGGCCAGCGGCAGACCCACGGCGAGCCCGAACAGCGCGAAGAACGAATCGATCGCGTCCGAGATCACGTTGATGTACAGAACGACCACGGTCGCGAGCCAGACCCGCGAATCGACCTTGAGATGCGCCGCGAGCAGGCCGCGCAGGCCGGCGCCGCGTGCGACCTCGTGCTCGGGTGCGGCGATCGGTGGAAGGCGGAGCACCGCGAGCGCGGCGAGAGCGGGCGGGAATCCGAGCACCGCCAGCGCGGCGCCGATGCCGAAACGGTCCGCGAGCGCGCCGCCGAGGAAGGCACCGACGGCGTAGCCGGTGGAGAGCGACGCGGTGTACCAGCCCATCGACGCCCGCGCGCTTTCCGCCGGTGAGATCGATCGTCGCCGCGAGGTTGATCGTCCCGAGCGCGCCGAACGCGTAGCCGTGCACCACCGTCAGCACGAGCACGAGCGGGAGCAGGCCGCCGGCGAAGGCGAACCCACTCGTCGCCAGCGTGAACACGATCAGCCAGAGCGCGAGCTGTCGCCGCGCGCGGACCGGACGGTACGCGGCGCCGCTCGGGATCCGCGACGCCAGACGGAAGATCGCGAACAACGCCGACAGCGATCCGATCGACGGAAGCGCATAGCCGTACGCGTCGAGATACGGCGCGTAGAGCAGGTTGATCGTCCCCTCGGCCGTCGTGACGATGGCCGCGAGGACGTACTGGAGAAAGAGCGCGACGGTCAGTCGGCTGGCGCCGCGCTCATGCGCGACTTCATCACGATTTCTCGGGCAGCCCGGTCCAGCGGCGGAACAACGCGTGCTCGATGCCGAGCTGATCGAGTGCCTTCCCGACGCTGTGGTCGACGAGATCCATGAGCGTCGCCGGCTTCTGGTAGAAGCCGGGCACCGGCGGCAGGATCACCGCGCCCGCGAGCGCGAGCTCGTGCATGAGGCGCAGGTGGTTCGCGTTGAGCGGCGTCTCGCGCACCATCAGTACCAGCTTGCGTCGCTCCTTCAGGTGCACGTCCGCGGCGCGCACGATGAGGTTGTCATCGAGCGCGTTCGCGATCGCCGACATGGTGCGCATGCTGCAGGGCGCCACCAGCATGCCCGCGGTCAGGAAGGTGCCGCTCGCGAGAGACGCGGCCAGATTCTTCTCGTCGTGCACGACGTCGGCCATTCCGACGACGTCGTCGTAGCTGCGGTCCGTCTCGTACGCGATCGTCGCCTTCGCGCCGGACGACACGATCGCGTGCAGCTCGACCGAGCGGTCCTGGCGGATCACCTCGAGGGCGCGGATCCCGTAGATCGCGCCCGACGCGCCCGACAGCGCGACGACGATGCGGCGCGGTGCGCTCACGCGCGGCGGCGCTGCGTGCGGACGAGCCGCGGCTTCGGCAACGTGGCCGCCTGCTGAGGCTCGGCACGTTCAGCGAGACGCCGGCGGAGGCGCTTCTCGAAGTCCGAAAGGTGCACGATCATGATCTCGCGCGCTCCCTCGCTGTCGCGCCGGCGCACGGCCTCGACGATCTCTTCGTGCGCTCGCTGGGTCGCGCGCCCGGACTTCTCATCGCGCACGTCTCGGATGCTCGGGACAAGGAGCTCGCGGTAGGCCTCGACGGTCGCGTAGAGCACCTCGTTGCCGGCGGCGCGGGCGAGCTCGACGTGGAAATCCATGCTCGCGTCCGCGTGCGTGATCGGCTCCCGCAACAGGGGGCGCGCGCGCTCGACATTCTGCTGAAGTCGGCTGACGGCGGCCGCGTCGGCGCGCTGGGCCGCGAGCTCGGCGGTGGCGGCCTCGACCACTTTGCGCGCCTCAGCGAGCTCCGACAGCGTCATGCGCCGGAGCTTGATGAGTGTCGAGATCGATTCCGCGACACGATCGGTGTTCGCCTCTTCGACGAACGCGCCGCCCATCGCGCCCACCTTGACGCGGATGAGGCCGCGCGCCTCGAGGACGCGTAGCGCATCACGGACCGTGATGCGCGAGACGCCGAACTGCTCGGCGAGCTCGCGCTCGGATTGGAGGCGGTCGCCGGGTGAGAGCTCGGTGGCGAAGATCGCGCGCTCGATCTGGGAAACGATCTCCCCCGACGCGCGCGATTGGCGTATCGGCGTGAACACCAGCGGAATGGTATGACCAATCCGCGGCGCGTCCAGCCGTCTAATCGAGGTCGTCGAGCCGTCCCGCGACGCGCGCGCGTTCGACCGCGTCGTTCCAGGCCTTCAACGTGACCGAACGCTGGACGAGCCCGGCCCGCACGCGCCGGGTCTCGTCCGCGCTGTACTCGCGCGGCTCGCCGAGCGCGGCCGCGAGGCGCAAACGGTCCGCGCTCTCCTCGAGGAACATGGCCGCGGTGACGCAGTCGGGTATGTCCTCGCCCATCACGACGGCACCATGACCGCGCAGCAGCACCGCGCGCCCGGCGCCGAGACTGCGCGCCACCGCCTCGCCGAGCGCAGCGGTGCGCACGAGCTCGGGATCGTCGTAGAGCGGGATGGTGCCGCCGAACCACGCTCCCGCGTTCGACGCCACGATGAGCGGACGGCCCGCGACGGCGAACGCGGTCGCGGCGCGCGGATGGAAGTGGGCGACGCTCCCCGCATCGCGCCGCGCGCGGTAGATCGCGAGGTGCAGCGCCGTCTCCGACGGCGGCTCGCGATCGCCGATCGGCGTGCCGTCGGCAAGCCGAACGGTGGCGACCTGGTCGGGTCGCGCCGTGATGCGGCTCGACCCACGGTCGTTGATGTAGACCGTGTCGCCATCGCGGACGGAGATGTGGCCGTGCATGTCGAAGAGGCCGGCGACCGCGAGCACTCGCGCCGCGGTCGCGACGAGCATCCGTGGATCGGCGCGCTGCGCGCTCACGTCGGGTAGCCCTCGGGCGACTCCTCGCTCGTCCAGTGGCCGCTCCGCATGTAGCGCCGGCGATAGCGCAGCAGCGGATCCACGCGGCGCTCGTCGATCTGGTGCGCCGTGACTTCGCCGACGAAGAGCAGGTGGTCGCCCGTCTCGACCGATCGGGCGACGCGGCACCACAGGATGGCGAGGCTGCCGGCGACCGCGGGCGCGCTCAGCCCTTCCGGCGGCTCCACCACCGGGATGCGCAGCGTCGCGAACTTGTCCGGACCGGCCGCGGACTTCCCGGCCGAGGCGGCGAGCTCCTGCTGCGAATCGTGGAGCAGGGAGACGCTGAACTGTCCGCTTTCGCGAATCAGCCGCGTCGTGCGCGAGCCCTGGTGCTCCGCGATCGCGACCATCGCGGGCGAAAGCGACACGTACATCGTCGTGCCGGTCGCGCAGGAGCGCTCGCCCGCGTGAGCCGCGCCGATGATCGCGACCGGATGCGCGATCCGCGACAGCACCAGTCGCGCGACCGCGTAGGCATCGTCCGTCGTCCGGATGGTCATCGCGCTTTCCTCAGCGCTGCGGGCGCCACGCGTCGAAGTGACGCTCGATCCGCTGCAGACCGTAGGTCAAGAGAAGTCCCGCGGAGGCGATCAGGAACAGACCGACGAACACCTTCGAGCTCTGAAAGGTGCTCCCGGCGATCATCATCATCCGCCCGAGGCCGTGCTGCGCGGCGACATATTCCGCGACGACGACGCCGATGAGCGCGTGCCCTGTCCCGAGTCGGAGTCCGGTGAGGATGAACGGCACCGAGCCCGGCAGCGCGATCGTTCGGAAGATATGGAGATCACCGGCCCCGAACGAGCGCGCAACGCGCAGCAGGCTCGCGTCGAGGCTGCGTACGCCGGCCATCGTGTTGATCAGGATCGCGAACACCGCGCCGAGGTAGATCACGGCGATCTTCGACTCGACGCCGATCCCGAGCCAGATGATGAACAACGGGATCAGCACGATCCGCGGTGTCGCGTAGAAGAACGTGATGAACGGGTCGAAGACGTAGCGCAGGCGCGGGTACCAGCCGAAGAGCAGGCCGCACGGTATCCCGACGAGCGCCGCGAGCGCATAGCCGATCACGAACTCCTGTCCCGACACCGCGATATCGGTCGCTAGCTCGCCGTCGTTGACGAGCTCGAGGAACGCCTGCCACACGTCGACCGGGCCGGGAAGGAACAGTGGCGACCAGATGCGCGCCGAGGCGACGGCCTGCCAGGCGATGAAGAACACCGCGACGCCGGACGAACCTATGAGCAAGGCTTCGCGGCGCTGGAACCATGTCTGCGGTGGGAGCGGCGTCGTCCGTATCGGCGAATCGCGGGGAACACGGGTCGCGCCCATGTCGGTGCCGGCAAAGCCCTCGGCCGGGAAGTTCGGGAGGCTGTCGTACTTGATCGGCTCCTCGACGCGCTCCGCCATCTATGCCGTCGCGGCCAGCCCGTCGCGGGCCGACTCCTCCCGGATGCTCTCCCAGATGCGTCGTTCGATCTCGACGAAGCCAGGCGCGCGGTGAACACGATCACGCGGTCCGCGAGGTACACGGCCTCGACGATGTCGTGGGTGATGAAGACCGCGGTCTTGCGCGTCTCGTTCCAGATGCGCAGCAGCTCCTGCTGCATCGTCTCGCGCGTCTGCGCATCGAGCGCGGCGAACGGCTCGTCGAGCAGCAGGACCTCCGGATCGACGGCCAGAGCGCGGGCGAGGTTCACGCGCTGCTGCATCCCGCCGCTCAGCTCGAGTGGATAGGACTCCGCAAAGCCTTCCAGGCCGACGAGGTCGACGAACCGCGTCGCCCGGCTGCGCGCTTCTTCCTTCGGGATCCGGATGAGCTCGACGCCGTACATCACGTTGCCCGTGACGGTGCGCCACGGCAGAAGGCTCGGCTGCTGGAACACCATCGCCCGGTCGTGGCCGGGGCGGTCGATCTGCCTTCCGTCGAGCGTGAGGCTGCCAGAGGTGAGAGGCAGGAGCCCGTCCACCGCGTTCAGGAACGTCGTCTTGCCGCAGCCCGAGGGTCCGACGATGGCGACGAACTCGCCGTCGGCGATGTCGAAGGTCACGCCGTCGACCGCCAGGAGCATGTCGCCGTAACGTTGCCGTCGGTGATGGATGACGACGTCCCGCGCCTGGAGCTTCATCCCGTCTGAAGTGTGGCCTCCGCGTGGGCTTTGGTCCAATGGTATTAACATTCGCGGCCTCTGGAGGTGCGGGGTGGAGCGAAAATTTGTCGTAGCCCTGGCGGTGTTCGGGCTGTTGTTCGCCGCGTGCGGCGGAACGACACCCGCGGCGCAAGCCAGCCCGACGGTCACGGCGACCGCGTCGGCGAAACCGACGGCGACGGAATCGCCCGACGCCGTCATGGCGCGGCTGTACGAGGCCGCCAAGTCCGAAGGTTCCGTCGCGATCTACTCGTCGATGAACACCGACGACGCGGGCAAGGTGTTCCCGTTGTTCCAGGCGAAGTTCCCGGGCGTCAAGGTCGTGCACACCCGCGCGTCGGGTGAGGTCCTGACGACCAAGGTCGTGACGGAGAAGAAGGCCGGCCAGGACCTGTTCGATGTCGTGGAGTCGAACCTGTTCGAGGTCGGCTACATCATCGACCAGGGCTACACCCAGAAGTACATCGTCGCTTCCGCCGATGATTACCCGGCCGAGGTGAAGGACGCGAGCGGCGCCTTCATCGCCGCCCGACTGAACAACGACATCCCGGGCATCAACACCACCAAGCTGCCCGCCGGCGTGACGATCAAGACCTGGAAGGACCTCTGCAATCCGGCCCTGTCCGGGAAGATCGCCGTCGAGCAGGGCGACGTCGTCGTGTACTCGGCGCTCCGAAAGATCCTCGGCGACGCCGAGGCGCAGAACGTGCTGAAGTGCATCGCGGCGAACAAGCCGTCGCTGCGCAGCGGGCACACCGACATGGCGAACCTCCTCGCCGCCGGCGAGTTCGCGGCGACGCTGTCGTCGAACGGACATCGGCTCGCGCAGCTGAAGTACGAGGAGAACAAACCGATCGTGTGGGGCCAGACCAATCCGATCATCACCGACGTGCAGGGCATGGCTCTCGCGAACAAGCCGCCGCACGCCAACGCGGGCAAGCTCCTGATGGAGTGGTTGACCTCGACCGAGGGTCAGAAGGCGATCCAGTCGACCGGCCGCGTGCCGGCGAACCCGAAGGTCCCGCCGAAGTACCCCGACCTCAATAACTTCGCGCCGATCTTCTATGTGAGCCTCGCGCTGCGGGCCGACTTCGACAAGGACCAGGCGTTCTGGAACAGCACGCTCGGCGTCAAATAGCAACGACCACGGACTGATGGCGACCACGACCGTCGCGCGTCGCGCCGGGATACGACTCCCGGCGTGGCGCGCCGACGTCGCGATCGTCGCCGTCGCGGCACTTCTTCTCGCGTACCTCACCGTCGTGCCGCTCGTCATGCTCCTCCTGGGCGCGGTCTCGGCCTCGGGCAGCGCCCTCGACTTCCAGTTCACGACGCGGTACCTGGAGCGGGTCCTCACCGATCAGGCTTCCCTCGAGCTGCTGGCGAACTCGGTCATGTACGCGGGCGGCTCGGCCGCGCTGGCCTTCGCCATCGGCACCGGCGTGGCGTGGGCGATCGAGCGCACCAACGTACCCGCTCGAAGCCTGTGGTACGGCATCGCGCTCGTCCCGCTCATCGTGCCAGGCATCGTCCACACCATCGCGTGGCTGTTCCTGCTGAGCCCGGAGATCGGCTGGATCAACGCGCCGCTGAAGGCGTTGTTCGGTTTCTCGCTGTCGGTCTACAGCCTGCCGGGAATGATGTGGATCGAGGGCCTCCACAGCGCCCCGCTCGCGTTCGTCCTCATGAGCGCGGCGTTCCGCGCGATGGACCCCAGTCTCGAAGAGGCCGCGGCGGCGAGCCGCGCGAACGCGTGGAAGACGTTCCGGCGCGTGACGCTCCCGCTGCTGCTGCCGAGCGTCGCGTCGGTGCTGCTCATCCTGTTCGTGCGCGCGCTCGAGGGCTTCGAGGTGCCCGCGATCATCGGCGTTCCCGGGCGCATCTTCGTGTACACGTCGCGCATCTACCTCTCGCTGAAGCTCTACCCGCCAAGCTTCGGCCTCGCGGCCGCCTACGGTCTGGTGCTTCTCGCGATCTCCGTGGTCGGCCTGGTGCTGCACCGCCGCGCGACGCGGCGCATCGAGCGCTACACCACGGTCACCGGGAAGGCGTATCGCCCGCGGCGTCTCGAGCTCGGCCGCTTCCGCTACGTCGCGCTCGGCGGGCTCGGGCTGTACGCGTTCCTCGCGATCGTGCTCCCCTTCCTCGTGCTGCTGTACGCGAGCTTCGTGCGCGTCTACTCGGTGCCGTCACTCGAGTCGCTGCGCGAGCTCACGCTGTCCAACTACGCGTTCATCCTGAGCGACGACCTCACGCGCACCGCGGTGTTCAACAGCATCGTGCTCGGCGTCGGCGCGGCGACCGCCGTCGTCGCGCTCACGGCGGTCATCGCCTGGGTCACCGTGCGCACCCGCGTTCCCGGGCGCGGCCTGCTCGACTTCCTCGCTTTCGTGCCGATCACCATCCCCGGGATCGTGCTCGGCATCAGCCTGATCTGGGTGTACTTCACGATCCCGATCCGGATCTACGGCACGCTATGGATCCTGCTCGTGGCGTACGTGACGCGCTACCTGCCGTACGGCATCCGCGGAACGAGCGCCGCGCTCATCCAGGTCCATCGCGAGCTCGAGGAGGCCGCCGCGGCCGCGGGCGCACGCTGGTGGCCGACCTTCCGGCACATCCTGCTGCCGCTGCTCCGGCCCGCGCTGGTCGGCACCTGGATCTACATCTTCATCGTGTCGCTGCGCGAGCTCGGGAGTGGCGTGCTGCTCTATTCGACGCAGAGCGTCGTGCTCGCGGTGCGGATCTTCGATCTGCGCGACTCCGGTAACTACACGAGCATCGCCGCGCTCTCGATCTTCCTCATCATCGTGCTGGTGATCCTCGTCACGGTGCTGCAGCGGCTCGGTGGCCGCGCGATCCGCGAGGCCTAGCCGTGCCAACTGGACGGCAGGTGAGCGAGCATTGAGCCGATGCTGCAGGTAACGATGCTGCGCAAGACCTTCACCACCGAGCGAGGCGGGGTGCGCGCCGTCGAGGACGTGTCCTTCACCGTCGAGGAAGGTCGCTTCTTCACGCTCCTCGGCCCCTCCGGGTGTGGCAAGACGACGACGCTGCGCTGCGTCGCCGGGCTCGAGCGTCCGGAGGCCGGCACGATCCGTCTCGACGACGCCGTGCTCTCGGGGCCGGGCCGATTCATGCCGACCTACGCGCGCGACATCGGGATGGTGTTCCAGTCGTACGCGATCTGGCCGCACATGACGGTCTTCGACAACGTGGCGTTCCCGCTCCGCGTCACCGAGCATCCTCCGTCGAACGCCGACACGCGGCGCATGGTCGAGGACGCGCTCGCGCTGGTCGGCCTCGAGGGCCTCGAGGAACGCCCCGCGCCGCAGCTCTCCGGGGGGCAGCAGCAGCGCCTCGCGCTCGCACGGGCGCTGGTGCGCCGTCCGAAGATCCTGCTCCTCGACGAGCCGCTCTCGAACCTCGATGCGAAGCTGCGCGAGCGGATGCGCATCGAGCTGCGGCAGCTGCAGCGGCGGCTCGGCATCACCACGATCTACGTCACGCACGATCAGGGCGAGGCGCTCTTCCTGTCCCATCGCATCGCCGTGATGCAGGCCGGCAGGATCGTGCAGGAGGGTGCGCCGCGCGACCTCTATCGCGCACCCGCGTCCGGGTTCGTCGCGGATTTCGTCGGCGAGGCGACCTTCCTTCCCGGAGACGTCACCACCGGTGGCATTCGCGCGCTCGGCGGCACCGTGACCTGCGCGCTCGCGGATGGGCTGGCGCCGGGCGACAAGGGCTTGCTCGTCCTGCGACCCGAGAACATCGTCGTGCGGGGACGGCCCGCGGGCGTGCCGAACGAATTCGCGGGCACGCTGCGCGTCGCCGCGTTCCTCGGTGACCGGCTCGACTGCGTCGTCGAGATCGGCGATCTGCTGGTGCGAGCGCGCGCGCACCCGACGACGCAGCTGCGCCGTGACCAGCAGGTCTGGGTCGAGTTCCCGATCGAGCACTGCACCGCGATCCCCGACGATGGTTGGAGACCGCGCGCGCTGGCGCGTACATTCGACGAAGACGAGAGCTAGCGGGAGGCACGCCATGGCCACCACCATCCGCACGACCCAGATCAAGACACCGACCGATCTACGCGAGTGGCTGAAGAAGGTGGACGAGATCGGCGAGCTCCAGGTCGTCACCGGCGCGAACGCCGAAGAGGACATCGGCATGGCGACCGAGCTCCTCGGCCGCACGCGTCCGTCGAAGGCCACGATCTTCGACGAGATCCCCGGTTACAAGAAGGGCTTCAGAGTGCTGTCGAACGGCCTCGGCTCGTTCCCGCGGATCGCGCTCACACTCGGCCTTCCGGTCGACGCGTCGCCGCACGAGCTGGTGAAGCGCTGGCAGGAGCGCGTGCGCAAGGGCATCCCGACGATCGCCGCCGAGGTCGTCAAGGACGGCCCCGTCTTCGAGAACGTGCTGCGCGGCGATCAGATCGACTGCACGATCTTTCCCGCCCCGAAATTCCACGAGTTCGACGGCGGCCGCTACCTCGGGACCGGCAGCTTCGATGTCACGATCGATCCGGATGAGGGCTGGGTGAACCTCGGGACGTATCGCGTGATGGTCCACGACAAGGCGCGTCTCGGCTTCTACATCTCACCGGGAAAACACGGCCGGCAGCACCGTGACAAGTGGTTCGCGCGCGGCGAGAAGATGCCCGTTGCGTTCGTCGCCGGCGGCGACCCGCTGCTGTTCCTCGCGGCGTGCACCGAGATCCCGTACGGCATCACGGAGTACGACTGGGCCGGTGGCGTCCGCGGCGCGCCGTACCGCGTGGTGAAGGGTCCGGTCACGGGTCTGCCGATCCCGGCCGACGCCGAGATCGTGATCGAGGGCTTCGCCGATCCCAAGGACAAGGCGATCGAAGGTCCGTTCGGCGAGTGGACCGGGTATTACGCCTCGGGCGAGCGCGAGGAGCCCGTCCTTCGCGTCGAGGCGATCTACCACCGCAACGATCCGATCATCCTCGCGTCGCCGCCGAACGTCCCGCCGGACGAGCAGTCGTTCTACCGCGCGTTCATGCGCTCGGCGCGGCTGCGCGGCGACCTCGAGGCCGCGAGCATTCCCGGCATCGTCGGCGTCTGGTGCCACGAGGTCGGCGGCTCGCGTCTCTTCAACGCGATCTCGATCGACCAGCGCTACGCGGGTCACGCGCGCCAGGTCGGGCACGCCGCCGCGAGCGTGCACACCGGCGCGTATCTCGGGCGCTACGTCGTCGTCGTGGACGACGACATCGACGTGATGGACCTCGAGCAGGTGCTGTGGGCGATGTGCACGCGCTCGGAGCCGGCCGAGTCGATCGACATCATCCCGCGCGCGTGGAGCGGACCGCTCGATCCGCGCATCCACCCCGACAAGAAGGGCTTCTCGTCGCGCGCGATCGTCGACGCGACGCGTCCATGGGAGTGGCGCGACCGCTTCCCGATGTCGCAGCTGCCCACGCCCGCCGCGCGACAGAAGGCGCTCGAACGTTGGGGCTGGCTGGTCGGAAAGGGCGACCCACCGAAGAGCCGGGGCTAGTTCGCCCGCATGGACTCTCTTATCCATGAGTTCGCGAAGCAGATCCGCGACGCCGACGGTCATCTCTACAAGGCACGTGTGCTCGGACGGCAGCGCGGCGACGGGACGTGGATCGGCTGGATCGAGTTCAGTCCGCGCGGAACCGGCGGCGTCGTTCGTCGCACGAAGCGCGAGACGACGCAGCCCAGCCGCAATGCGCTTCGCTACTGGGCATCGGGTGTCCAACGGACGTACCTCGAAGGCGCCCTGAACCGCGCGCTTCACGCCTGAGCGCGCGCGGCCACGGCCGCGCCAACGCGACGGCACTGGCTATGCATGAAGCGGGTCCGTGAACGATCTCGTGCACACGTGCTCCCAGGTCGTGCGTGACGCGGAAGGGCGGGGTTACGCCGCGTCGGTGCACGCGCTGGAGCGCAGCGACGGCATCTGGGAGACCTGGCTCGAGTTCAACGGCCTCGGACGCGACGTGACGCTGCGCTCCGAGCATGAGTCTGAGCAGCCGAACCGCCGCGCGGTCCTGTACTGGGCGTCGGGCCTCCAGCCGTCCTACCTCGATGGCGCGCTGCTGCGCGCGACGCGCGCGCGACTCACAGAGCTGCGCACGATGTTCGAAGGTCGCGCCGCTTAAGCGCGCGCGGCCTGCGTCCGCTCCGCCGCGCGCCAGAGAATCGCGAACGGGATGATCGTCACCGCGTAGACCGCCGCCGAGAACCCGATCGTCGCTGGCGCGCCGAACACGTCCGCCAGGCCGAGCAGCATTGGGATCACGACCGCGAGCCCCAGCTCGAAGATGAGCGCGCTCAGGGAGATGATCGTCGCCCGCTGCGCGCTGGGGATCATGTCGTTGAGACGCGCTGAGAGAAGAGGCTGCGCGACCGATGGGACGAGCGCGACGACGAGCATGAACGCGAGTGCTGGGATCGAGGGCAGGAGCCCGAGAAGCGTGGTCGACGCAAGAGTGATCGCGATGCCGCCGGCGACGAGGGTCGACAGACCGACGCGTCCCTGGGTCCGGTGTGCCAGCGACGACGCGGCGACACCCGCGAGCTGGACGCCGAGCACGACGACCCCCAAGGAAGCGAGCGGCAACGCCACTGCGAGCGCGTAGGGCTGAAGCAGGACGTAGTAGACGATGAACGGAACGACCTCGAAGCCGGTCGTGAGGAGCAGAAGCCAGCGGACAACCGGACGGCGCGCGGCGATCCCGACCGCGGCGCGCAGGTTGTGCCAGAACGAAAGCTGTGACTCGCCCTCCTCGAGGCGTGGCGGCTCTTTGAACGTGAGCACGAGCGCGGTGGCCATCAGACCGGTGACCGCGCCGACGGTGAAGCAGAGCGTGATGTCGAGCGTCGCGACCCATGCGCCGAGCACGGATGCGATCCCCTGTGACGCCTGCGTGATCGCGAGGTAGCGGCCGGACTGTTTCGCAGCTTCCGAAGCACGACCGTCCGCTTTGAGACTGTCGTACAGGAATGCCGTGTCGGCGCCGCTGATGAACGCGAACGAGGTGTTCCACAGCGCGTAGCCGAGGAGGAACATCGGTGACAGCGCGTCCGCGAGGATGAGCAACATCGCCATCGAGTAGAGGAACGTGCCGATCGCCATCGAGGCCTTGCGTCCCCAGCGGTCCGCGATCGCACCGCTCGGTACCTCGAGCCCCGCGCTCAGGACCCATGCGACGCTCTCAAGGACCCCGATCTGCGTGAGGCTGACGCCCTTGTCCTGGAGGAACACGACCCAGATCGGTATCCACAGGAGGAAGTGGATCAGGCCCTGGACGACGAAGAAGCGCCAGATGTTGCCGCGGTATGCGCGCATGGCTCCGCAGTGTTACGCGCGCGCCGCCGATGCGGGGCTCGCGGCATCCGCGCTCGCGTCCTCGAGATACACGACCGAGTTGTACCCCAGCAGCTTGAAGAGCCGGTTCTGCGCGACGAGAACGCGCAGCGGCTCGGCGCCGCTTGCGACGAGCTGATGCACGGTGTTCTGCGGGACGTAGACGAGATCGCCCGGCGTGAAGTCCCAGGTCCCCGGCTTGTCGGCGACCCGCGCGCGGTACTTGTCGGTGATCTCGGCCTCGACGTCCCACTGCAGGCTCCTGCCGGCGCCGGAGATCACGTAGCAGACCTCGTCGGCCATGTGCCAGTGCTTCGCCGAGCGGCCGCCGGGCCGGATCTCCTGCTCGTAGAGGTCCACGCTGAACGCGCGGACATCGGTCCGGGCCGGCGAGCTGATGATGCGAAGGCGCCCATCGCGCGTGTCCTCCCAGCGCGTGTCCGAGGACTTCACGACCTTCTTGCGCTCGGTCGCGCCCGGTGTCCAGAGGCGCGACCACTCCTGCGGCGCGCCGTAGCCCGCGCCATCGAAGGGCTTGCTGCGGCCCTGCTGCACCATCCCGAGGTACATCCAGGCCGATTTCGCTTTGATCACCAGCGCGAGCGCGCGCTCGGTCTCGCTCGCGTTGTAGTGGCGATGCACCGAATCGTTGTGTACGACGACGAAGTCGTCTTTCGACCAGTCGTAACGCACGCCGTCGTGGATCTCGTGGCCGCTGCCCTCGAGGATGTAGAACGTCGCTTCGTTCTGATGGCCGTGGCCGTGATTCGAACCGCCCGGCTTGAGCTCGACGAAGTGCACCTGAAGCGTCTGAGTGAGGAAGGGGTCGTCTCCCGGGCCGAGCATCCACCAGGTCTTCGAGAGCCCCTCATCGGAGTCGCCCGAGTGGCCCACGGTCGCGTCGTCGACGACCGTGCCCGCGCGACGGACGCGTGGCGCGGAGCGCTGCAGGCGCCGGTGCTCCGCGAGGCCGTACTGCTCGGAGGTGATCCCCCTCAGGAAGACGCGTCCGCCCTCATCGCCCACGCGTTCACCTCCCGAAGATCAGCCGATGGCGCGGGCGAATGGTATAACAATTGACCGCTCGGGCCGCCCGCGCGGTCCACGAATTCTCGGAGGTGTGGGATGCGCGTCAGCCGTGTCCTGGCTCTTGGGATCGCCGCGCTTCTCGTCGCCGGAGCATGCGGTGGCACCACGCCGGCCGCGAGCTCGGCACCGACGGTCGCGGCATCGGTCGCGCCGACGGCAACACCGACGCCGATCAAGATCAAGTCGTCCTATGGGAACGTCACTCCGGCGAATCTCGCGCCGTTCATGGCGAAGGAGCTCGGCCTCTTCGAGAAGCGCGGCCTGGACGTCGATCTGAGCCTCATCGACGGTGGCGCACCCTCGGCCGCGGCGCTCGTCTCGGGCCAGACCCAGGTCGGCAACTTCGGCGGCACGGAGGCGATGAGCGGCTTCGTCGCCGGGTCGGACATGCAGGTCATCGCGCTCTTCGTACCGGTGACGCCGTGGCAGTTCCTCGCGAAGTCCGACTACAAGACGCCCGCCGACCTCAAGGGCAAGGTGGTCGGTGTCGCGAGCGTCGGCGGCTCCGCGTACGTCGCGGCCACCGAATCGCTCAAGCGGCTCGGCCTCGATCCGGCGAAGGACGTGACGATCCAGGCGTTCGGGTCGACCGCGAACCTCGCGACCGCGATGCTCGGCGGTGCCGCGTACGCGGGGCCCGGACACCCGCCGGACACGGTCAAGCTCCTCGCCGGCGGCTTCAAGGTGATCTACGACCTCGGCGCGCAGCAGATCCCCGCGACGGACAACTGCACGATCGTCCTGAAGTCGTGGGCGGACAAGAACCCGCAGGCGGTCCAGTCGTACGTCGACGCCGAGATCGAGGCGATCGCGATCGCGAAGAAGGACAAGGCGACGACGGTACCGATCCTGGCGAAGCTGCTGAAGCTGGACCCATCGAAGGCCGAGGACGCGACGGCGCTGTCACAGACCTACGACTTCTACGTGACCACGATCTTCCCCTCGTACCCGCACCCGCTCGTCGCGTCGTTCAACTCCACCCGCGACACGCTCGTCGCCACCAACGCGAAGGTGAAGGACCTCGACGTCACGAAGGTGATCGAGGACAAATACGTCGCGGACGCCGAGAAGCGCGGCGTCGGCAAATAACCGCGAACAGGGCGGGGTGGGCGCGGTGACGCGCTCGCCCCGCTTCGGCTCCGACGTGATCGTCGATCTGCTCCAGGCCTTCGGCATCGAGTACGTCGCGCTCAACCCGGGCGCCACCTATCGCGGGCTGCACGACTCGCTCGTCAACTACGGGGAGGGCAAGCCCGAGATCATCCTGTGCACGCACGAGAAGGTCGCGGTGAACGTCGCGCACGGGTACGCGAAGGTCACCGGCCGGCCGATGGGCGCGATCGTCCACGACGTCGTGGGCCTGCTGCACGCGACGATGGGCGTGTACTACGCACACCTCGACCGCGTGCCGCTGATGCTGCTCGGCGCGACCGGTCCGCTCGACCGGCGGCGGCGGCGGCCGGCCATCGACTGGATCCACACGGCGCAGGTCCAGGGCGAGGCCGTGCGCAACTTCACCAAGTGGGACGACCAGCCCGCGACGGTCGACGACTTTCCCGCTTCGTTCGCGCGCGCGTATCGCATCGCCACGACGGAGCCTGCTGGGCCGGTGTACCTCTGCTACGACGCCGGGCTGCAAGAGGACCCACTGGATCACGCGGTCGCGATCGACGACGTGGTCGGCGGAGCGCGCCCGACGGCGGTGCAGGCCGATCCGGCGGCGCTCGCGAAGGTCGCGGAGCTCATCGCGCGCGCCAAGCGGCCGGTCATCATCACCGAGTTCACCGGACGCCATCCGGAGGCGGTCCCCGAACTGGTCGGCCTCGCGGAGGAGATCGCCGCCGCGGTCGTCGACCTCCACGGCCGCGTGAACATCCCGAACCGCCATCCGCTGAACCTCTCGGGCGGCGAGGCGCTCAAGGACGCCGATCTCGTGATCGCGCTCGATGTCGGCGACCTGCACCGGGCGTTGAGCGAGCTGGACCGCGACAGCGCCGACCGCGCGAAGCGTTCGCGCGTTCCGGCGGGGACGCCGATCGTCGACATCGGGCTCTCGGAGCTGCGACAGAGCAAGTGGGCCGAGGATCTCGGCGACTTCCAGCCCGTGACGCTGTCCATCGTCGCGGACACGCGGCTCGCGCTGCCGGCCCTCCGCGCCCTCGTGCGCGAGGGCGGCGGCGGTGACGATCGCGCCGCGCGGCGCAAGGAGATCGGCGCCGCGCATCGCGCGCTCCGGGAGAAATGGGAGCGCGACGCGAAGACCGACTGGGAGGCGTCGCCGCTGACCGCGGCGCGGCTCGCGTCGGAGATCTGGGGCGCGATCAAGGGCGAGGACTGGGTGCTCACGGCAAACACGCTCGAGGACTGGACGCTGCGCCTCTGGGATATCGATTCGCCGAAGCGCCACCCGGGACGCTCGTTCGGGACCGCGGCGCAGATCGGCGTGTCTCTCGGCGTCGGGCTCGCGTACCGCGCCACCGACACGGTCGTGGTCGACGTGCAGCCCGACGGCGATCAGCCGCATCCCGCTGCTGGTCGTCATGTACAACAACCGCGCGTACTACAACGACTTCGAGCATCAGATCCGCGTCGCGCGCCACCGCGGCACGCCGGTGGAGAACGCGCGCGTCGGTCAGGAGCTGGACGACCCGGCGCCCGACTTCGCGATGCTCGCGAAGAGCATGGGCTGGTACGCGGAGGGTCCGATCGTGGATCCCGACGCCGCCGGGCCCGCGATCGAGCGCGCGCTCGCGCACGTGAAGGAGAAAAGGATGCCGGCGCTGGTCGACACGATCGTCCGGCGCCGGCAGTCCTCGCGCTTCCGCTAGCCGTGCGCATGAGCATCGACGGCGTGAGCATTCGTTTCCGCAAAGGTCTCGAGGTCGTGCGTGACGTCACACTCGACATCCCGAGCGGAGACTTCGTGACCATCCTTGGCCCCTCGGGGTGCGGGAAGTCCACGCTCCTGAACGCGATCGCGGGTCTTCTGGATCCAGAGGAGTGCGTGGTCGACGGGCGGATCGAGATCGGTGGCGGCCCGCCCGGTTCCCGGAGCATCCGCCTCGGCTACGTCTTCCAACGCGACACCTTGCTGCCGTGGCGGACGATCCTCGAGAACATCGAGCTGGGCCTCGAGATCCGGGGTGTGCCACCCGCCGAACGAGTGCGCGCGCGGGAGCTGATCTCGCTCGTCGGGCTCGGTGGCTTCGAACGCTACTACCCGCATCAGGTTTCCGGTGGTATGCGCCAACGTGCGCAGCTGATCCGAACGCTCGCGTACGAGCCCGACGTCATCCTGATGGACGAGCCCTTCGGTGCGCTCGACGCGCAGAACCGTATGCTCCTCCAGGCCGAGCTCCTGCGCATGTGGGAGCGTCGGAAGGTCACCGTGGTGTTTGTCACGCACGATCTCGCTGAGGCGATCGTGCTCGGGCAGCGCGTCGTGGTGATGTCGCGACGTCCGGGGCGCGTGAAGACGATCCGTGAGGTGAAGCTCGGCGGCGCCCGTGATCCCTTCGAGCTCCGGGCGAGCCCCGAGTTCACGCGGCTCGAGGCCGCTGTCTGGGCAGAGCTGCGCGATGAGTTCCGCGCCGGTGCGGCGTGAGCCGTAGGCGATTGGCAGTGCGGCGAGTGGCCTTCGTGGCGGCGCTGCTACTCCTGTGGGAGGCCGCGACCGGCGGCTTCGGCCTGCCGCCGGTCCTCGAGCCCATCATCGTGGCACGGCCTTCACGCGCCTTCGCGGAGATCGGCGCGTACGCCGCGTCCGGGCTGCTGGCCAAAGACCTGGCGGCCACCCTTCAGGCCACCTCGATCGGCCTCGCACTTGGGATCGTCGGCGGCGTCGCGTTTGGGCTGCTCTTGGGCTACGCGCGCGGCGCGGCAGACACGGTCGAGCCCGTCCTCATCGCGTTCAACTCGCTCCCGCGCATCGCCCTCGCTCCGGTGCTCGTCATCGCGTTCGGCCTCGGGATCACCTCGAAGATCTTCCTGGCGTTCCTGACGGTCTTCTTCGTGATCTTCTTCAACACGTACCTTGGCATCCGCTCGGTGGATCCGGAGCTCGTGAAGGCAGTGCGTGTCATGGGGGGAACACGATCCGACCTGGCGCGCTACGTGATCCTGCCATCCGTCTTCAGCTGGATCTTCGCGGCGCTCCGAACGAGCGTGAGCTTCGCTCTGTCCGGCGCGGTCGTCGGCGAATTCGTCGGCTCGACCGCTGGCCTTGGCTATCGCATGGCCATTTCCACGGGCCTGCTGGACACGGACCGCACCTACGCGATCCTGCTGCTGCTCATGGCGATCGCCGTCACGCTCGTCGAGCTCGCGAAACGCGTCGAGGACCGTCTGCTCCGCTGGCGTCCGACTTCGGCACTGGTGGCATAGGTAGGAGGAGGTCGATCATGTTCGCGAACATCCGCAACGCTCTCGCGTTCCC
>WNGJ01004394.1_pt1 | contig 18814 bp, 18 predicted proteins | sample 5400611 | NCBI WGS metagenome assembly WNGJ01 (sample SAMN13153375, study PRJNA577476) | soil metagenome | isolation source: 40 cm soil or saprolite under Garry oak tree replicate 1 | place: USA:California | collected 2016-06-15 | reverse complement strand
CGCGAACACCCACCACGCGCTCTGCAGCTGGTGGATGCGGCGCAGCCGCTGCAGCCACGCGGCGTCGATGAGGTCCTGCTCCGAGGCCTGGCCGGGCACGCCGCCTGGCCCGCCCTTGGTGATGCGAAGGTAGCGGTAGATTGGGTCGCTGAAGAGGTTGACCCGCGAGTACTCGGCCGCCGGCGATGTCATCTGAGACCGATTATGGGTAATGGCTGACGACCCCTCGATCGGAGTCGACCTTTTTAACAGGGGCCTGTACTGGGAGGCTCACGAGGCGTGGGAGCACGAGTGGGTGCCCGACCGCAAGGGGCCCGACGCAGGTTTCTACAAGGGACTGATCCAGATCGCGGCAGGCTGCCTCCATTACGGACGCCACAACCGGCGCGGCGCGGTCAACAAGTGGCGCAGCGGCGCCGGATACCTACGTCCTTATCTACCTGTGCACCGCAGGCTGCGGCTGGACGCGCTGGTGGGGTCGGTCGACGCCTACCTCGCCGCCATGGAGGGCGGCGCCTGGCCAGACCTGGAGATGCCGGAGATCGCCTACGAGTAGGGCGGGAATCGGCGGCCGGCCCCGGACTCGATGAGCCCACCATGCCCGAGCCGTAGCAGGTCCTTGGCGTCGGCGCGCCCGTAGGCGAAGACGAACGGGAGCAGCAGGTCGAGCGAGCTCGAGCGTCCGAACCCGGCGCACGACGCCACGCCGACCACTGCCGCGTCCGGCAGCCTGCCGAGCCACAGCATGCTGCCCGGGTGCATCGGCGCACCCAGCTGCAGCAGCTCGCCGCCGACGTTGACGAGCTCCGCATACGCCGGGTCGAGCGGGTCGATCGCCGACGCGCCGGCGAACAGGACGAGCTGGGCGCCCATCGACTCCGCCTCGCGGTAGGCGGCTGCCACCGCTTCCGGCGTGCGCGCCACCTCGCGCACGGCGAGCACCTCCGCGCCGTACCAGCCGAGCTTGCGTGTGACCGCCGAGCTGAACAGCTCGCGAGCTTTCGGCTTCAAGCGCTCGGTGGCGACGACGAACGTGCGCAGCGGCATGAAGTTGAGCAGCTCGATGACCGGACCGCGGTCGCGGATGATGGCTTCCGCCTCATCGAGCACGCGCCCGGGGACCGCGACCGGCGTGATCTTGCAGCCCGCGACCTCTTCGCCTTCGGCGACCGCCTGGCCGTCCATGACCGTGAACACCGACACGCCTCCGAGCTCGTTGATGGCGTCGATGAGGTCACCACGCACGCGCACGAGCCCGCGCCGGTTGGCGATCAGCCGCGCCTGGCTCTGCACCGGCGGGCGGGCCTCGAGCCCGGGGCCCGCGAGCGCGGCAGCCAGTCGCTTCGCGGCCACGTCCTCATGCACATCTCCGGGCTCCAGCTCGACGACATGTATCTCGCTCGCGCGCCGCACCGCGTCGAGGTCCTCCGGCCGCAGCACCGAGCCTTTGCGCAGCTCGTGGCTCACGTCGTGGACGAGCACGCGTCCTTTTATGTCATCAGCCGTGGCCGACGCTGCCGTAAGGCGAACCGCACGCACAACTGGGAGCATAGAGAGCGATCCATGCACACAGTAAGGTCAACCTTGCCGCGCCTGGCGCGCGGCACGGGTTCCGGCATCCGCCTCTACAACACGATGACCCGGCGCAAGGAGGAGCTGCGTCCGCTGGAAGCCGGCCGCGTGAGCATCTACTCCTGCGGCCCGACCGTGTATCGCTTTGCGCACATCGGCAACCTGCGCACGTACATGTTCGCCGACGTGCTCACGCGATCCCTCGAGTACCTCGGCCACGACGCGCACCAGGTGATGAACATCACTGACGTCGGCCACCTCACCGACGACAGCTTCGACCGCGGGGAGGACAAGATGCTCGTCTCGGCGCGCCTCGAGAAGAAGTCGCCTGAGGAGATCGCCGACTACTACACCGAGGCGTTCATGCACGACGCGCGCATGGTCAACATCCGGCCCGCGCGCGAGTATCCGCGGGCCACCGCATACATCCCGCAGATGATCGAGATCATCGCGAAGCTCATCGAGCGCGGCCACGCGTATGAGGTGGGCGGCACCCCAGCCGGGCGACTTCACGCTCTGGAAGGCAGCCGGCGAGAACCGACTGCAGGTCTGGGACAGCCCCTGGGGTCCGGGATTCCCGGGCTGGCACATCGAGTGCTCGGCGATGTCGATGTCGCTGCTGGGCGATCGGTTCGACATTCACACCGGTGGGTCCGACAACGTATTTCCTCACCACGAGGCTGAGATCGCGCAGTCCGAGGGAGTGACGGGCCACCAGGTGGTGGGCTGTTGGGTTCACGGCGAGCACCTGATGCTGTCCGGCACGCGCATGGCGAAGTCGGCCGGCAACTTCTTCCGCATCACCGAGCTGGTCGAGCAGGGCTTCGACCCGCTCGCGTTCCGCTACCTGACTCTGCAGGCGAAGTACCGGACCAAGCTCAACTTCTCACCGGAGGCGATGAGCGGTGCGGATCACGCCCTCCGCCAGCTGCGCGACCGCGTGGCTGAATGGTCCGCCGCGCCCGACGGTCCGCGCGGCGATATCGACGAGCGCTTTCGCGCAGCGCTCGCCGATGACCTCGACCTGCCCGGGGCGATGGCTCTCGTGTCGGAGCTGATTCGCTCCGACCTTGCGCCAGGCGCGAAGGCTCGCCTGCTCATCGAATGGGATCGGGTGCTCGGGCTGGACCTGGCGCGCGCGCCTGAGCATGGAGCCCTGCCCGACGGGGCTGCGGTCCTGCTGACTACGCGCGAGAGGGCACGCGCCGCGAAGGACTTCGCGACCGCGGATCGACTCAGAAGCGAGCTCGCGGCCATGGGCGTGGCCGTCACCGACACGCCTGACGGCCAGAGGTGGGAGGTCCGCCGCCTCTAAGGCAGGGCCGGGATGCTCGGACTCGGGATCGGCAGCGGGCCGACGGACGGAACCGCAGGCGGCGTGACTGTCGGCAGCGCCGGCGCGCTCACGACTGGCGTCGGGATCGGGCTGATCGCAGCCTGGGGCGACTTGGGCGCCAATGACGCCGGGTTGGTGCTCCCCGGTTGCGGCTTCTGCGCCGGCTGCACCTGCTGCGTCACCTGACGGGCCCAGTCGACGGGATTCACGCTGTGGGTGATCACCGCCTCGGTCGTCGCGCCCGCGGCCATCACCGCGACCACGGCTCCGACCGCAATCTTCGCCGTCAGCGCGACGCCGGCGCCGCGGACGATAGGGAGGCCGCGACGGCCGGGCTCGGGCATCCGCCAGGCCGGGATCGTCCCGGTTGAGTGGCGGTCGAGCAGGAGATGGAGGTCATCCTCCAGGTGCTGGTCGAAGCGCGGCTCTCGAGGCATCGAAGCTAAACCCCGCCCAGGGCAAAAGTACCCAATCTCATTCCACCCAGTCCGCGAGCTCGACCCGCAGGCGCGCCTTCGCTGCCGCCAGCCGCGACGCAACTGTTCGCTCGGGGACGCCGAGCGCCTCGCCGATCTCGCGATTCGTATAGCCGTGGTAGTGGCGAAGCACGAGCGCCGCCGCCTGCTTCGCAGGGATCTTGCGCAGCGCGCGGCCGAGCTCCGTGTTCTCGGCGATCGTTGCCGGCGAGGCGGGCGCTGCAGGCCTGCCGAGACGCTTGACGAGCTCGCCTGCCTCGCGCAGGCGCTGCCTGCGCCAGTGCGACACGCCGACGTTGATGGCGATCCGGTGCAGCCAGGCCTCGGCCGGCGCCCCAGGCTTCCACCTGTCCCAGGCCCGGAACGCTCGAACGAAAGCCTCCTGTGTGCAGTCCTCGGCCGCCGCGGGGTCGCCGAGCATGCCGATGAGCGTGACCAGGATCCGCCGGTATGAGCAGCGATACAGGCGTTCAAAGTCCTCGGCCGAGCCCGGTATGTAATCCGGTTCGCCCGCAGCCTCTTCTTCACGCAAAGCGTTGATGGCTGTTTCCCCCGCGCGCCTTCTCAAGTTAACGCGTCAGGGCCAAAAAAATGAGGCCGAGCCTTGCGGCCCGGCCTCGTCGAGAGGAAGGGGCTGGTTAAGGCTTGCCCGGCGTTCCGCTGGGCTTGCCGTGGTTGCCGTTGTTGCCCTTGTTCTTGTTGTCGTTGCCGTTGCCGTTGTTGCCGTGGTCGTTGGTGCGCGCGTTGCTGTTGCGGTGCTCGCCAGGCTGCCGGTGACCGCCACCTCGCCCGCCACCCCAGCGCCTGCGGCCGCCAGCGCGGCGACCGCGAAGCCTGTGAGCAGCTTCGCTCCGATGGCGGCTCCCGCTCCCCCAAACAGTCTCTTCATTACTCCTCCCGAGGCAGGTGCTCTCCAGGCGGGGATCGAAGCGCGATCCACCGGGCCAAGGACCCGGCTCAGCTCGCTCTCGATCTCCCGGTCGAAGTCGCTCATGTGTCCAACCTCAATCGGAAGGGACGCTGTCCTCGGACAAAGTACTCAAGTCGACCTGGGGAGCCGGCCTGGGCCCGGAATCGAGCAGTGCCTTGAGCCTGGCTTTGGCCGCGATCAGGCGCGACGCCACTGTGCGTTCGGGAATTTCGAGCGCCGCGGCGATCTCGCGGTTGGTGTAACCGTGGTGGTGGCGAAGTACGATGGCCGCCGCCTGCTTGGGCGGCAGCTTGCGCAGTGCGTTGAACAGGTCGGAGCGCTCGGCGACTGAGCTGGGATCGGAGGGCAGCGTGGGCCGGCCAAGGCGCTTGATCACCTGGCCCACCTCCCGCATGCGTGAGTACCGCTGGTACGAGATCGCGGTGTTGATCGCGATCCTGTGCACCCAGGCCTCGGCGGGGGCGTCCTTTCGCCACGACGGCCAGCTTCGGTAAGCGCGCTCGAATGCGTCATGCGTGCAGTCCTCGGCCGCCGCGCGGTCGCCGAGCACCCCGATCAGGGTGCCGAGGACGCGGCTGTACGAGGTCCGGTAGAGGCGCTCGAAATCCGCCTCGTTGCCAGGCCGGTACTGCTGGCCTTCGATCTCACTTGACTCCGAACGAATGTTCGACTAACCTCCTGGGGCGCCCAATGCCCCCCACGCTCCCGCCATTCGACGCGGCCGACTTCCAAGGGGAAATAACGCTGGATCGCGTGATTCCGTCATCCCCACCCCAATACTCACCCCTGCCCGCCGACCTCAGACCGGAGCTCGCCGCCGCTCTCGAGTCGCGCGGGATCACCCGACTCTACTCTCACCAGGCTGAGTCTTATGCCGAAATACGGCGGGGCCGGCACCTGGCGGTCGTCACGCCCACGGCCAGCGGAAAAACCCTCTGCTACAACCTCCCGGTCCTGCAGCGGATGCTCGAGGACCCCCAGCGCCGAGCCATCTACCTGTTCCCGACCAAGGCCCTCGCCCAGGACCAGCTGGCCGAGCTCGGCGCGCTCAAGCGCGGCCTGCCCATCGACCTGCGAGTAGACACGTACGACGGCGACACCGCGCCCGGCCGGCGCACCGCGATCCGAGAGGCCGGCCACATCGTGATGACGAACCCCGACATGCTGCACACGGGCATCCTGCCGCACCACACACGGTGGCGTCGGCTCTTCTCGAGCCTCGAGTTCGTCGTCATCGACGAGCTCCACACGTATCGCGGTCTTTTCGGTAGCCAGGTCGCCAATGTCATACGACGCCTGAAGCGGGTTTGCGCCTTTTATGGCTCGCATCCGACGTTTATCTGCGCGTCCGCAACCATCGCCAACCCGCGCGAGCTCGCTCAGCGACTCCTGGAGGAGGACGACATCGCGCTGATCGACCGCAGCGGCGCGCCGCGCGGCGAGCGCCGCCTGATCTTCTACAACCCTCCGCTGCTCAATCGCGAGCTGGGCGTCCGCCGCAGCTCGATGCTCGAGGCGCGACGCATCGCCGCGCCATGGATCCGCGCCGGCATTCAGACCATCGTCTTCTGCCGCAGCCGGCTGCAGGTCGAGGTGATGCTCAGCTACTTGCGACAGGACCTGGCACCGCGGCTCGACGCCAACCGGCGCGTTCGCGGTTATCGCGCGGGATACCTTCCCCTGCATCGACGCGAGATTGAAGCGGGCCTGCGCGCGGGCGATATCACAGGCGTCGTCAGCACCAATGCTCTCGAGCTGGGCATCGACATCGGCAGCCTGGACGCGTCGGTGCTGGTCGGCTATCCGGGAACCATCGCGTCCACGTGGCAGCAGATAGGCCGCGCCGGACGCCGTTCCGGGTCGATCGGCGTCTTCGTGGCTTCGAGCTCGCCACTGGACCAGTTCATCGTTAGGCACCCCGAGTACTTCCTCAGCGCCGATCCAGAGGAAGGGCTCATCGATCCCGACAACCTGCTGATCCTCGCGGGCCACCTGCAAGCCGGGCTGTTCGAGCTGCCCTTCGAGGACCGTGAGCCGCTCGGCCGCGCCGACGTGCAGGAGCTGCTGCGCGTGTTCGAGGAGGACGGCTCGGCGACGCGCTCCGCGGGCCGCTGGTTCTGGAGCCGGCAGGCATTTCCGGCGGAAGAGGTGCACCTGCGGCGCATCGCGGCCGACAACGTCGTCATCGTCGACACCTCGCAGCCGCGACCCCAGGTCATCGGCGAGATGGACCAGTTCTCGGCGCCGGTCTTCCTGCACGAAGAGGCCGTCTATCTGCACGAGGGCGCGCAGTACCACGTCGAGCGTCTCGACTGGGACGAGAAGAAGGCATACGTGCACCCCGTCGAGGTCGACTACTACACGGATGCGCTCGCATCGGTGACGGTGCGCGTGCTCGACACGTTCGCCGGTCCTGATGAATTTCCGCTGGCGCGTCACCACGGCGAGGTGAAGATCACATCGCTCGCGAGCATGTTCAAGAAGATTCGCTTCCACACGCACGAGAACATCGGCTCGGGTCCCATTCACCTGCCGGAGCAGACGCTGCACACAACCGCGTGGTGGCTAACGCTCGATGAGCAGCAGTGGGTGGCTCTCGGTCGCGAGACTCTCGAGGCAGGGCTGCAGGGGATGGCGCACGCGCTGCGCCACGTCGCGAGCCTGCGCCTGATGTGCGACCCGCGCGACCTCGGCGCGGTGGCGGAGGTCCGCTCCGTGACGACGAGGCTGCCGACCGTGACCGTGTACGAGATCTATCCAGGCGGCGTCGGGTATGCACCGCGCATGTACGACCTGCACCACGAGCTGCTTGACGGCGCCGCCGCGCTCGTGCGTGACTGCCAGTGCCTCGCGGGCTGCCCTTCCTGCATCGGACCCCTGCACATGGTCGAAGGAGCGAAGGACGCATGTCTGCGGTTGCTGCAAGCACATCACTCAGAGAGCGTCTTAGTCGTCTAGGCGGCATCTCGCAGGCGCATGCGAGGCCGCCACTCGAGATCCCGCGTGGGTTCGAGCGGGTCGAGACGCCATACGGCCCGGCCTTCCTGCGCCAGGACGTCCTGGGCCTGCCGCGTCTCGACCCGAACCCCGGCTCGATTGCCTACATCGACACCGAGACCACCGGCCTTTCCGGCGGCTCGGGCACGTATGTGTTCGCGGCAGCCGTGGCAAGACCGATCGATTCCGGACTCCGGCTCGCGCAGCTGTTTCTTCCTCAGCCGGGCTTGGAGGCGGCATTCCTCCATTCGCTCAGCGACGAGCTCGCCCCCGCGTCGGGCGTGGGCAGCTTCAACGGAGGGTCGTTCGATCTGCCGATCCTCCGCACGCGATGGGTGATGGCCCGCATGCAAGGAGACCTGCAGCACCCACCGCACGTCGACCTGTTGACGCTCGTGCGCTCGCTGTATCGACACCGAATGGAGAGCTGCACGCTTCGCATGGTGGAAGAACGGCTCCTCGGCTACGAGCGCGAGGACCCCATCGCAGGTGCGCTCGCGCCGGACGCGTACTTCGAGTACGTGCGCCACGGGCCAAGCCGGCTGCTGGAGCTCGTGCTCGAGCACAACCGCCTCGATGTCATCAGCCTCGTACACCTGCATTCGCTCCTGCTGCGGCGACTGCGCGGCGCGGATGCGGACATGGACGCGTCCGACTGGCTCGCGCTGGGCCGGCATCGTTTCCGGCGAGGAGCGCGCGCTGACGGATGGCGTGCGCTGCGCAACGCGGCAGGTTTCGAGAAAGGCGATGACGCCGCGACCGCGTCGCTGTGGATCGCGCGCAGGCTGGTGCGGCGCGGCGCGATCACGTCGGCGGATCGATTGCTCGAGCGGATGGAGCAGCGCTTCGACGGCGACATCCGAGTGTCGGTCGCGCGGGCTCGTTTGCTGGAATGGAGGAGGCGAGAGCCGAGCCTGGCCTTGACTGTGGTGGAGGCCGCCCTGGACCGGATGCCCCACGCGGCAGCCGAGCTGGAACCCCGCCGAATGCGTCTCAGGCGAAAGGTCGAATCCCGAGCGCGGTCAGGCGGGCACCGCGATGCGAACGGTGGCCCCGGCCACGGCAGGCAGGGCCGTCGAGGGAAGGCCTGGCTCCAGGCTTCCTTCGACGACGGCGCGAGCGAGGGCTTCGACCAGGACCGGATCGAACTCTGAGCCGGCGCCCGCCTTCACGAGCTCCAGCGCCCTGAGCGGCGTCACCCGCTCGCAGCCGCGCCCTGCGGTCATGGCCTCGTAGCCCTCGGCCACCGCCAGGATCCGAGCGAGCTTCGGGATCTCCTCGCCGGCCGTGCCGTCGGGCTTGCCCTGGCCGTCCCAGCGCTCGTGATGGTGGCGCACCGCCGCGGAGATGACCAGCGGGAAGTGCGAGCCCGCGACGATCTTCTCGCCCTCCTCCGCGTGGCCCGGCACCTCGAGGTCCTGCGCGTCGCTCATCACCATGTGGCCGACGTCGTGAAGGTACGCGGCGGTGCGAAGGTCCTCGAGGTCGCTGCCGGGCAACCCCGCTGCGCGCGCGATGGCCTCGGCGATCGCCGCCACGCGGCTCGAATGTCCCTGCGCCGCGGCCGCGCGATGGTCCACGGCATGGGCAGCCGCAACCACCACCTGCGGACCGGCCTCGGCAAGCATCGTCATGAGATTGCCGTCGGCAAGCTCGAGCTCGGTCACAAGCTGCGGGAATGTGCACGCGCGGTCCTTGCCCTCGCGCTTGGCCAGATACAGGGCCTGGTCGGCCGCCGCGATCAGCTCGAGCGCGCCCAGCGCATCTTCCGGATATGTCGCGACGCCGACGCTGAAGGTCAGGGCCTTGCCGGGCGCTGTGGCCACCGCGGCCGCGTGCACCGCGTCGACAATTCGGTACGCGAGACGCTGCGCTCCGACCCCGCTTGTGTCGACGGCGAGAATCGCCAGCTCGTCGCCGCCGTAGCGCGCGACCACATCCTGCGCGCGCGCCGCGTTGCGGGCGATCCGCGCGCCCATCTGCAGCACGAGGTCACCGTGCTGGTGGCCGAGCTCGTCGTTGACCGACTTGAAGTGGTCGAAGTCGATGAGCAGCAGCGACACAGACATCGTTGCCTTGTCCTGCCGCGCGAAGACCGCGTCCAGCCGGCGGCGCAACTCGCGCACGTTGTAGAGACCCGTCAATACGTCGGTGGTCGCCTCCTGCGTGCTGCGGTGGTAGCGCACGGCGTTTGCCATCGCCACCGCCGAGCTTCCGGAAAGCGCGTCCACCGCGAACAGGTCCTGGTTGCTGAATGCCCGGCCGGGGCGCTTGAGGCTGAGCAGCGCCGTGATGCCTTCGTTCGAGGCCATCGGGACGACCATCGCGCTCTTGTCTTCGGAGAACGACGCCTCGCCCGAACGTGCGACCTTCGCGAGCTGCGAGTCGTCGAGACCGTCAGGCGATACGCCGTCCGACAGGGGTTGGCTCGTCGAAGATGCGACGACGGCAAATCCGTCGGGAGACGCGAGCACCATGCTGGCGCTCGTCGAGCCGCTCATCTGCAGCGCGTGCGCGACGACGACCGCGAACACGTCCTTGATGTTGGTTTCGCCCGAGATGTCAGAGCTCACCTCGCGCAGCTGGTCCGCCTCCGCCGCGCGCCTCACCGCCTGGCGTCGCTCACGCTCCAGCTCGCGAGTCATGTATCCGGTCGCGAGCGCAACCACAAGAAAAAGGAAGACGACGCCGAACGCGGTGAGGCGGGAGTTGGGGTCGCTCGAGAGCGTCGTCGGGGTGAACGTGCCTCCGACGAACAGGTAGATGAACGCGATCGTCACCGCGGACGCGACACTCGCGATGGCGCCGAACCGTACCGCGTTGGTGATCACCGAAAGAAAGAGCGCCAGGAAGTAAGGGCTGTTGAATCCGTCAGACAGGTAGACCAGCCCAACCGCGAACAGGATGTCGAGCACCATCGTCGTCAGGCTGAACTGCTTCCCAGGCTTGAAGCCGCGAAAGAGGAGCACCGTGACCACCCCGGCCATGACCGCCCAGACACCGAGCACGATGTCGACCGTGTCCTTGGCCTGGATGCTCGTGATCGGGGTCAGGTTGATGAGCGCGCCAAGAACGGCAAGGAAGATCCATCGGAACATGACCGCGACGCGCTCGCCGATCGCCCGGCGCTCGGCGTCGAACTTCTCGTCCAGGACCTTGGCCCGAAGTTCCTGCTGACGTTGGTTGGGAGTGACGACAGCTGGGATGTTCATTGGAATCTTGCTAAGCCGCGGGCGAAGTTGCTCTCCGGAGGCTACCATTCACACTCGCGATTCGAACTTCTTTGCACGTTGTGGCGCACGAAATGAACCGGACCCTCGTTATTTCCCTACACAGGTGAGTCCCGCCTTGCGATCCGAGCATGCTGGCCGGCGGCCCAAAGCGCCGGCAGGTCGAACGACTGTTCGCCACCGTCAGGCGGGCCAGTCGCTTGTGGAGTTCGCCATCTCCTCGATCGTCCTTCTCCTCCTGGTGATGGGACTCCTGGATCTCTCGCGCGCGTTCTACTTTTCCGTGAACATCCAGGGCGCTGCGCGTGAAGGGGCCAGGCACGGCGCCTGGTTCAACACGGCAGCCCGGAACAACAACTTCCTTGACGACACCGACGTGATGAGCGCGGTCAATGCCGGCCTGAACGGCGCGGGAATCACCGCCAACCTGGTTCCGAGTGGCAGCTGCCTCTCGCCCTCTGACGGCAACGGCTTCAACAACAAGCCTTACTCGCAGGCCGCTTACCCGGTCGGCACGCAGCAGGTCAACGCCTACATCTGCTACACGTACCCGGGCGGCGCCTTCCAGACGGGCAGCAGGGGCGTTCCGCCGGGAGACAACTCGTGGCGGCTAGGCGACATCAATGTGTCGCTGCTGATGAACTTCGCCTTGATCACGCCGTTGATCCAGGGCCTCTTCGGCAACGGCATCGACCTCGCCTACAACGAGCACTTCACCATCCAGGGGAAGCCATGAAGCAGGGCTACTTCCACAGCCAGAGGTCGCAGGGCCTGACCGAGTTCGCCATCATCGCGCCGGTCATCCTGCTGCTGACCTTCGGCATCATCGACTTCGGACGCGGGCTCTACTTCTACATCACGCTGCAGCAGGCGGCCAACGAAGGCGCACGCGTCGCGGTGCGTGCCTCCTACTTCATCGACCCGGGCGGTTCAACTCACCAGTGGCCGACCGACGCCGACGTCGCCACCGCCGTCCAGCAGCACGCCGTGACCGAGAACCTCGCAAACCCGTGCCCTAACGGACCGATCCCCAACGGCGGCAACCCGGTCGGCTCGCCATCGTTGCCGCCCTCCAACACGGGCTGGATTTTCATCACAGATCCCAGCTCCGCGGGCAACGGGACCCCGAACGGGCCGCGCGGCGGCCTGGGCGTCCTACCTGCGCCCGGGCCCGGCTGCAATGCGATCACGCCCGCCGTCGGCAATGAGGCCATCAAGGTCACGCTCTGGTTCAACTTCCAGCCGCTGACGCCGCTCATCCAGCAGGCAGTCGGGAACAGGATCATCATCACCGCCTACGCGGTGTACCGCGCTGAGTACAGCAACTAGCAAGATGCAAGCCACTATTGCGTCTCTCAACTAACAACATGCGAATGTTCATGCGCAAAGACGGCAAGCGGGGCGGCCCTCAAGGCGGGCAGGCGATCGTCCTGATCGCGCTGCTGATCCTGGTCTTGTTCGGCATGCTTGGCCTGGCCGTCGATTCCGGCCGCGCGTATGTCGACCGGCGTGACCAGCAGTCCGCCGTCGACGCGTCGGCGCTCGCCGCCGGTGACTGGTACGAGAACTTCAGCGACCTGTACGGCTCGACGCTGCCGAACGCGAAGGCCGTGTACCAGAGCAACCTCCACCTGTACGGAGGGCCCACGTCAGACGTCGACACGACAACGTTCGTCGGCGTCGGCAACAGCCTGCAGCAGGACACCGACATCGTCACGTACGGCGGCGGGTACGCGCTGACGATCGTGGCCACCAACACGCAGTTCAACGGCTACCAGTTCGTGTTCACCAGCACGCACCAGCTGCCGCTGGCGTTCATGCAGCTGTTCGGGGGGAACCCCAATATCACCATCAACGCCACCGCCACCGCGATCGTGGGCAACCAGCGCCAGACGCCGGCGCTGCTGACGCTGAGCACCGACAGATGTTCGCTTAATCTGACGGGCGCCGCGACGCTGACACTGCTCGGCGACGCCTACTCCAACGGCACCGCCTGCGTCGACCCCAACCTGCAGGAAGCCGGCAACTGCTACGGCGCGGCCGGCTCCAACTGCAGCTCGGCCACTTACTACTGCTACAACTCGACACCTGGGTTCGTCCCCTACCCGCCGCCCTGCAACCCAGGCGACACCCAGGGCCAGCCAGTGGTGCCGGCGCCGACGCTGCCTGACCCGGCGTACCTGGCGCCTTCGGTCCCCTATTACTCGGCGGCTCAGTTTTACAACCCGAACAACCGCGGCACGTGGACGGAGATGTATCCGGGCCAGTACGGCACCTTCCACCTGAGCGGTGGGTCCGGCAGCTGCGCCTTCCTGAACCCCGGCGTCTATAACTGGACCAACGACTACAAGTCGGACGCCACGGGCAGCCTGCTGTCCAACGAGCTGAAGGCGCCGCGCGAGCAGAATTACACCGCGCCAGGCACCACCAGCACCGCGGGCATCCAGTTCTGGAACATGAACGGCACCAACTGCGCGGGCGACTTCAGCGTGACGGTGACCAACGGCCTGCCGGGCGCGCTTGGCCTGAAGCACAGGAGCGGCGCCGGGAACTGGGGCATCGAGCTGACATCGGTGCGCTGGGACAGGTTCATCGACCCAACCATCGGGCCGAACCCGTGCTTCGGGTCACCTGGGTGCCGGCGCGAAAGCGCACCTTCGGCGTGTGTCTCGGCGGGCACCGATGACGTGAGCAGCGCGGCCCTTGATGTCCACATCCTTAAGGACGCGCCTGGGGCGCAGTACTACAACGTGTACGTCAACCCCAACGGTTGCGACGGTCTGCAGGACAACTTCGCCTTCGTGAACAGGTTCCTGGCGCCCGGCTGGAACGACTTCGGCGGCCCGCCGGCCTTCACAATCGGTCCTTACCCGAACGGCGGAGCCGGCGTCATCCTGAGCAGCGGTGTGGGCGGGTATCCGTGCGGCGCGCCGGGCCACACCGTCTGCGCCATCAACTACTCGGCCCTTTCGCCGACCAGCCTGTGCTTCGCGCAGACGCGCGTCTCCAACTGCCAGGCCCCGGACAACGAGATCGGCCCGCAATGCTTCAGCAGCTGCCCGCCGCCGGCCGGCCTGCTGTCCCAGGAGAACGGGGCGTTCTCGCTGCAGTACCCGCCGTACACCGGTGGCGACGTGGCCAACGAGAACTACTGCCAGGTCTCGCCGATCCCGGGCAACCCGAGCTCTCCGTGCGCGACGGCGAAGATCACGCCAGGTGCTGTGCAGTTCTACTTCCCGAACGGCTCCTGCTTCGACCAGAACGCCCAGGGCGCGACGTACGTGTACAGCGGGGAGCAGTACAACTGGATCTCCATCTATTCGCCTCCCGCCAACACGTGCAACAACACGATGAACGGTGGCGCCTCCACGCAGTTCATCGGCACCATCTACACGCCAGGTGCCAACTGGTCGATCAGCGGTGGCGACCGCTCGCCGCTTGCCGGACAGGTGATCTGCTACACGGCGTCGGTCAGCGGTGGTGGCTCGGTCGGCATCGACTTCAACCCCAACTACTCGCCGGCCCCGCCGGCCGCTCGACTGATCAACTGACAGCCGCGACCTAGCCCTCCGCGGGTAGCCCTAGCTCTGGGGCCGCGCCTCGTAATCGAGCCCGCCGAGCGCCTCGTTGATCCACTCGATCGCCATCTCGCGCGTGTTCGGCCAGACGTCGGCGCTTGAAGACTCGACACCCATGTCGATCGCCACACGTCCGCAGACGCGGAGAAGCCTCCGGATCAGGGGCGCAGCCTCGGGCACCGCGAACTCGATCTCTTCCAGCGAACGGGTCAGCATGAAGCACGCCGCGTTGAAGGTTTCGGCGTCGATTGCAGCCTCGCCGGCGAGCTTCTCCGCCACCCCCGCCCGCAAATTGGATGGGTCCATATGCCCGGTATTATTGGCCGAGAGGCTGGGTGCCAATGGATCTAACCGAACCTGTTCTGCTGACTCCTGAGGGGCTGGAGAAGCTCAAGCGCGACCTCGAGGTCGCGTTGAAGCGCCGGCTCGATGCCGGCGAGCGCCTGAAGGAGGCCTTCCAGCCTGGAGATATCGAGGACAACCCCGAGTATGAGCAGGCGAAGGAAGAGGTAGGTCTCCTCGACGGCCGCATCTACGAGCTGCAGGAGATGATCGGCCGCGCCGAGATCATCAAGGAATCGCATTCGAGCGTCGCCGGGCCGGGATCGACCGTCGATGTCGCCGACAACGACGGCGCCTCCGAGACGTATCACCTGGTGGGCGCTGTCGAGAGCGACCCGTCGGCGGGACGAATCTCGGTGGACTCGCCGGTCGGGCGGGCGCTGGTGGGAAAGAAGAAAGGTGACCGGATTACGGTCAGCGTGCCCGCAGGGAGCCTGACGCTGACGGTCAAGGCCGTCAGATAGACATTCGTTGTCCATAGGGACATCTGGTAGCCCGCCTGCGACTGAGCTGAATCCCGAAGGAATCGCCGACCGCACGACCGTCGGTGTGTTCTTCGGGCAGGCAGCGCGCTACGGCGAGCGCCCGCTGGTCCACCACCTCGTCGGCGAGCAGTGGAAGACGGAGACGTGGGCGGACATGAAGCGCTACGTGCTGGCGGTCGCATCCGCGCTGGTCGACGCCGGTCTGAAGCAGGGCGACCGCGTGGTCCTGCTGGGGGAGAACCGCTACGAGTGGCTGGTTTCCGACTTCGGGATCCAGGCGGCGGGCGGTGTGGCGGTGCCGGTCTACACAGGGACCGCGCCCGAGGTGATCCAGAAGATCGTCGACAACAGCGAGGCGGTCCTCGCAATCGCGTCGACCAATGCCCTGGCCGGCAAGCTCCGCGTGGGCGGCTCGATGAAGAAGGTCGTGACCATCGACACCGACGTGACCGCGTGGATGGCCCGCCGGCCGCAGCGGCTCGCTGAGGTCGCGACCCGGCTGGCGGCGGTCAAGCCCGACGACCTGTGCACCATCGTCTACACGTCAGGCACCACCGGCGATCCCAAGGGCGTCGAGCTCGCGCATCGCTGCCTGGTCGACATCAGCCGCGCTGCGCTGAAGGTGTTTCCGCTCAGCGACTCGGACGTGACGCTGTCGTTTCTTCCGTACTCGCACGTGTTCGAGCGAATCAACGGCGTCTTCATCGGCCTGCTCTTCGGCGGCCAGGCGTGGATCTCGCGCGGAGTCGATCACCTCAGCGCCGAGCTCGGCGAGGTGCAGCCCACCGTGATGTGCAGCGTCCCGCGCGTGTACGAAAAGATGTATGCGGCGGTGATGTCGCGAGTGCGCGAATCGCCAGGCTACCGGCAGACGCTGTTCCACTGGGCGCTGAAAGTCGGCAAGCAGCACCACGTCGACAAGCAGTCAGGCGCGTTGCTAAATGCGCAGTACGCGCTGGCCGACCGGCTCGTGCTGGCTTCGTTGCGCAAGAGGCTCACAGGCGGCAGGCTGCGCTTCTTCATCAGCGGCGGCGCCGCGCTCTCGCGCGACATCGAGCAGTTCTTCTGGTCGTGCGGCATTCCGATCCTCAACGGCTGGGGCATGACCGAGATGTCATCGGGCGCGTGCTCGAACACGTTGGCCGACCACAAGTTCTTGACAGTGGGCAAGCCGTTCCCGGGCGTAGAGGTAAAGATCGCGGACGACGGCGAGATCCTCGTGAAGAGCCCGGGCAACATGCTCGGCTATCACAAGAACCCGGAGGCCACCGCCGAGACGCTAAGCGACGGCTGGATCTCCACGGGCGACATCGGAGAGATCGACGGCGACGGCTTCCTGAAGATCACCGACCGCAAGAAGGCGCTGTTCAAGACGGCCGTCGGCAAGTACATCGCGCCGCAGCCGATCGAGTTCGGCCTCACGCAGGATCCGCTGATCGACCGGGCGCTGGTCATCGGCGAGAGCCGGCCATATGTGACGGCGCTGATCGTTCCCGACTGGCCCGCGGCCAAGCAGCAAGGCATTGACGAAGCGGCGCTTCGCGGCCACATCCAGAAGGTCGTCGACGGCGTCAACTCGCACCTCGGCAACTGGGAGACGGTGAAGTACTTCACGCTGCTTCCCGAGGACTTCACGGAGGCGAAGGGCGAGCTGTCGCTGAAGCTCGACGTCAAGCGCAAGGTCGTCGCGCAGAACTACGCCGCGCAGATCGAGGCGATGTACACGGGCAAGTCCAAGGCGGGTTCGTAGTGGCAGGACCCATCGACATGTCAGAGGTTCACGCGTCGCTCGATCATCTGCGGACGCAGATCTGTCACTGCGGCTTGAGGGGCGAGTGCCTCGGCTGCAAGGGCATCGAGATGGTGAGGGCGCAGGCCGAGGCGGTCGTCGCGGCCGCTAGCCAGCCGATCCTGCTACAGGTCGCGCAGGAGGCTGCGATGAAGGACATGTCGAACCGCTTCCAGGCCATGTCCGAGCGCCTCATGTCAGACCCCGACATTCGCCGCTCGGCCGAGGAGATGCAGCAGAAGCTGATGTCCGACCCGGAAACGCGTCAGCTCATCGAGGAGCTGATGCGCCGCCTGGGAGGCCCGTCACCCGAGGACTCCTAAGCCCCGGGATCCCCTCGTTTGTATACAAACGCGTGCCAAAACGCGCGCGAAACGCGCGTTTGTATACAAAACGCCTTAGTCCGCTAGGCGCTTGCGCATGGGCTTGTCCCAGAACGGGATCGGCCCGGTCTGCAGGGCCGCCAGGATCTTCTGCTCCTGCGCGCTGGTGATCTTCTTGTCCGTCACCGCCTTGTCGAGCGTGGGCTTCAGGTTGGCGATGAGCTTGCTGCGAAACTGCGCCTCGGTGACCGGAGGGCTCTGCGCGTCGGCGATCTGGTGCAGGGTCATTCCCTTGGCCAGGTCGGCCTTCAGGGTGTCGGTCGTAATGCCCAGCGCCGAGGCGGCCGCGCTCATGAGCGCCTGCCTGTAGACCGCACCCCCCGCGGCGTTCTTGCCGCCCAGGTTCCCCGCCAGGGTGCAGGGCGCCTTGCCCGCCATCTTCGTCTTGATCGCATCCGCCTGCGCCTGGGTGATGTGGCCGGCCTTCACCTCGTCGGCGAGCGTCTGGCCGACCGCTTGCTCGAACGCGGAGTTGACCTTGTCCTGGCTCACCCCGAGGTCGCTGGAGAAATGCGTGGCGAACTCGTTGCAAACGCTGGATGAGGAAGTGCTCGACTGGTCTGCAACGGCGGCCGCAGGGACGTTCGATCCTTTCGGGCTGCCGAAGTTGAAGCTGTAGCCTGCGGCCGAGGCTGTCATGTAGACGGCGGCGGCGGCGATGGCCGCGGCGCCCGCCGCTAGGCTCGCGATGCGTACGTTTTTTGGCGTGGCGATGGTGCTGATCACGTCATCAAGTACACCGCGTAAGGCCCTGTCGCATCCTCACGCAGAGGTAAAGCTTCTGTAAATGACGGGTCTGGGCGTGATCTCTATAGTCGGGAGATGGAATCGCCCCCCAACACCGGCTGGGGAAGCGGCAAGCACGCCGTCGAGCTCTACGTGCGCACGTACACGACGATGCTGCAGAGCTCGGGCGAGATCAAGGTCGACTCGCTGGTGCAGTCGCACATCCGCATGGGCTCGGTGCTGCACCCGCTTGCGGGCCAGCCTCAGAGCGACATGGGTGCGCTCCTCTACGCGGCGCGCCGGCTGCCGCGGGCCATCGAGCACTGCCGGCACGTGGTGATGGGCCAGAGCGCGCAGGGCTTCAAGGCAGTCCTCGGCGCGGACATCATGGAGTGGCAGCCTCTGAAGGCTCCAGCCAGGCGCCGGCGCTGGTACCAGGACGGACGCACGCTCGCGGTGCTCATCGCGTCCATGTCCGACATTGACGACCTCGTGCCTTCGCTGGTCGCCTATCAGATCGAGTGGAACAAGCTGCACAAGGCGCTGCAGGGCGTGGACCTCGCCGAGGAGTCGGCGCGCGAGGCCGCCGGCGCCAGCGAGGATGACTGGCAGCGCCTGCATGAGGCCTGGGGCGAGAGCTTCGACTCGACGCTGGAGCTCGTGCAGAAAGACGAATGCCACGTCGGTCTGCGGCTGATCGGCGGCAGCCACCTCGGCTACGCGCGCATGGCCGCCCGCTGGTGGCTGCCCATCGCCGGGGCGATGGCCGAGCTGGGCGTGCTCGACTCGCCCGTCTACTTCGTCTCGTCCAACGCGCACAGTCTTGTCAACGTCCTCAGCGGAACCGCTCGCGATTTCGAGCGCGAGATCCTCGACTGGGTCCGCGACAACGACCCCGAGCTGGAGGACGAGCGGCACAAGGTCGAGGTCGGGCACAGCCGGGCGTCGCGGCAGAACTGGCTCTACTTC
>WNGJ01007963.1_pt1 | contig 18815 bp, 13 predicted proteins | sample 5400611 | NCBI WGS metagenome assembly WNGJ01 (sample SAMN13153375, study PRJNA577476) | soil metagenome | isolation source: 40 cm soil or saprolite under Garry oak tree replicate 1 | place: USA:California | collected 2016-06-15 | reverse complement strand
GTTCGATTTTCTCCGAAGAAAGGCGCCGCCTGTCCCGCCTCAATGGCCGAATCCTCTTCGCCAACTCCGACCTGAGCGGCATCTCCATTTTCGAGGAAGCCCAATACCACGGTGTTGCAGCAGCTCAGAAAGTATTGAGGCAACTCCACGGTTAGCCCCGTAAGCAAATACTCCTCTCAATGGCAGCAATCTTCCCTGTAACTTTTCTGGGGCAGACCACTCTCACTAAGCAGCGCAGGAATCGGCCTGTCGGGCTCCCGGAATGAAGGCGAACGCCGGCTGGCCAAATTCCAGCATCTAATTTGGATAAATGTACGTAATATCATAGTGAAGCCAGAGCGCCCCAGGAGATCGGGAGGAAAGAGATGTTGATCCGCAAGACCCCAAATTTGACGTACGCCGATATCACGCCCAAGTCGGTCTATCTGGACCGCCGCAAATTCCTCCGCGCCATGGGCATCGTTGGTGCCACCGCGGCGACGGGCGCGGGATTGTTCGACCTGGCATGGCCGTCGCAAACTGCACTTGCCGCGACAAAGCTCACCGGCCTCGCCAAGAGCCCGTTCAGCACCACGGAAAAGCAAAACACCTTCGAAGACGTCACCCATTACAACAATTTCTACGAATTTGGCACCGACAAGGGCGATCCTGCAAAAAACTCCAAAAACTTCAACACGTCCTCGTGGTCTGTCTCCGTCGAAGGCGAAGTAAAAAAGCCCCGCAAGTTCACGATGGACGAAATCCTGAAAATCGCCCCGCTCGAGGAACGCATCTATCGCCACCGCTGCGTCGAGGCCTGGTCGATAGTCGTTCCCTGGATTGGATTTTCCTTTAGCAATCTTATCAACCTTGTTGAGCCCACGCCAAAAGCGCAATTCGTCGCCTTCCAAAGCTATTTCGATCACGGGCAGATGCCGCAAGCAAAATACGCGGGCATCGACTTTCCCTATGTCGAAGGCCTGCGCATGGACGAAGCCATGAACCCGCTCGCTCTTCTCTGTGTCGGAATGTATGGCGAAACGCTTCCGAATCAGGACGGCGCACCGGTTCGCATGGTGCTCCCGTGGAAGTACGGTTTCAAAAGCGTGAAGTCGCTGGTCAAAATTAGATTCCAGCAGAAGATGCCGCCCACGACTTGGAACCGCTCCGCGCCAAGCGAGTACGGCTTCTATTCGAACGTGAATCCAAACGTCGACCACCCGCGCTGGACCCAGTCCAAGGAACGCCGCCTCGGTGAAATCTTCAAGCGCCCCACGCTCATGTTTAATGGTTACGGCGATCAGGTCGCCAGCCTGTATAACGGCATGGACCTGAAGAAAAATTACTGAGCCCGGATCAGCGCGTGCGCAAACTTCTCTCCAGCAAATGGACCAAAGTTGTTCTCTTCCTGCTCTGCGTCGTGCCGCTTGGCGCGCTGGCCTGGCGCGCGTTTCATGGCGGCTTGGGCGCCAATCCCGTCGAGTTCGTCCAGCACGCCACCGGTGACTGGATCTTGCGCTTTCTCGTCTTCACGCTGGCCATCACCCCGCTCCGCAAACTTCTCCATCTCCCTGAGCTCATCCGCTTTCGCCGTATGCTCGGCCTTTTCGCTTTTTTTTACGCGTGCCTGCACTTCCTCACCTACATCGGTCCCGACCAGTCCTTCGATCTTTCGGCGATGTGGAAAGACGTCGCCAAGCGCCGCTACATTACGGTCGGCTTTGCGGCTTTCGTGCTGCTCATCCCTCTGGCGATTACTTCTACTACGGGCTGGATTCGCCGCCTGGGCGGCAAGCGCTGGCAGCAGCTTCATCGCGCCATTTACGCCTCCGCCGTTCTCGGCGTCATTCATTACTTTTGGCTGGTAAAATCCGATGTGCGCAAGCCGCTGTTTTACGGAGCGCTCGTCGCGATTCTTCTTTTGTGGAGATTGGGCGATTGGTTTTTCAAACGGAGAAGCCAGGCCCCCGTGCGCATCACCGCCCCAGGTGTCTCAGTGAACGGCTGAGGATTCTACTGTCGGCGAGTTGTCGCTGAATTCCACTCCCCAGAAGCGCGGCGCGGGCGTGAGAAATTCGATACCCACACGCTGTCCCTTGTCACTAGGATCACCCAGATAAACGATGCGGCACTCCTGGTCTTCCTGCGTCTCCGGATTGGTAATCACCAGCATCTCTCCGTTGTCCACCTCATGCTTCAGCATCAAGAGGCCGCCATGGCCGTTGACGACCACGGTTTCGCACGTCTCTTTGAATTTCTTCCGATTGTGTGCGCGGCCCTGCACCTCCACGCGCATCTTATGAAAGACGCGCGAGCTTCGCCGGGGGGAGGCCGCTGTGACTTCGCTCATAGCCCCCATCTTCGAACGCCCCCGTCATACCGTCAATCTGTCCCTCCGTACAGGTGTTCCCCAACCGCAACCTGGTACAAGCCCGCCCATGAAATCGTTCCTCCGGGATAGAGCATCGTTACTCCTCCCTGACAGCGCTTCACCAGGCACCGCGCATTGGGAGAACTATTCATTATTCCAGCTCGCCCATCTTGTAACAACAAATTGCTTGAGGCGCGCGTACATATTTGTGAGTCCAATATAAGGGACCGATCAATATGATCTCGACTCCGCCAGATCCTGAATGGAAGAAAGGAAGCGCAGAGCTTCTTGTGTTGTCATTACTCGAGGATCAGCCGCGCCACGGGTATGACATTTCAAAGTTGATTCAGATCCGATCAGGCGGAGCTTTGCAGTTCCACGTTACCTCACTCTACCCATTGCTCCATCGACTGGAAGAGGAGGGGGCGATCCAAGGGCGATGGGTGGAGAAGGCTGAACAACGCAGGCGGCGATACTACAGCCTGACCCCGCTCGGCAGAAAGGTGCTTCGCGAGAAGCAGAAGAGCTGGAAAGATTTCGTCGCGGTCATCAGCCGCTTAACTGGAATTGAGAATGCCTGATTGGAACACTATCGTTCGAGAACGGCTCGGACCGTTGCGCCTGACGGCGATTGCGGAGTCAGACCTGACGGAGGAAATCGCGCAGCATCTTGAAGATCACTATCGCGAACTATGTGGCGCCGGGGCAAGCGAAGAACAAGCGTGTCAGAAGACCCTAGCGGAGTTGGATGACATGTACGCGCTGCGGGCAGCGTTGGAGAGGAGTCAGCGCATGACGAAATACGATGCTGTGCCGGTCGGCGATGTAAGGCCAGGGAATTTCATGCAAGATCTCTGGAGAGATCTTCGTTATGCCGTCCGAACGATGCGGAAAACCCCTGTCTTTACGGCCGTGGCGGCTCTGACTCTTGCTCTGGGAATCGGCGCGAACACTGCCGTCTTCACCATCATCAACACTCTTCTTTTGAATCCTTTGCCTGTCGAGAAAATCTCCGATCTCGCCGCATTGAACACAAACTTCACGAAGAAAGCAGCGCAATCTGGCGATCTGCAAGCCATTTCTTTCCTGAATCTCAAGGATTTCCGAGAAAGAACCCATGCCTTCGGCAGCGTGGCGGGTCATTCGAGTCCGATGGCCATCACCATGATCGATAAAGTCGAGCCGCACCGAGTTTTCATGGAGCTCGTGACCAGCAATTACTTCAATACCCTCGGCATCCACCCATTCTTAGGCCGGTTCTTCCTTCCGGACGAGGACGCCAAGCCAGGTGCGGGGGCGGTCGTAGTCCTCGGCTACGCAGCATGGCAAAGCCGCTTTGGCGGAGCTTCGGATATCCTCGGGCGAACGATCAAACTCAACAACATCCCTTTCACCGTCGTTGGCATCGGGCCCAAAGGCTTCAAAGGCTTGTACGCGGTCTTTGGCCCGGATCTGTGGATTCCATCGATGATGGCGGAACAAATCTTACCGGCCGAGCAGCGAAAGGCTCTGAGCGATCGAGCGATGCCTTTGTTTACTGGAATTGGCCGTCTTGGCGCTGGAGTTTCCCTCGCCAAGTCTCAGGCAGAGATGAAAATCGTCGCAGCCGCACTGGAAAAGGAGTACCCGGACGCGAATCAAGGGCAGAGCGTCACCGTCAGGCCCTTAACCGAAGCCGCTTACGGTCCGGAACGCCAGCCGCTACTGTTCGGTGGCGCTTTGCTGGTGGCCATCGCAGGATTCGTCCTTCTCATCGCCTGTTCCAACGTAGCCAATTTGCTTCTCGCGCGCGCCGCGGTCCGCCGTCAGGAAATCGCTGTTCGCATCGCGCTCGGCGCCGGGCGCCGCCGGCTGATACGCCAATTACTGACCGAGAGCGTTCTGCTCGGTCTACTCAGTGGCGTTCTCGGATTCCTGTTCGGTTATGGGGGATGTTGGGTTCTCTCGTCTTTGCGTCCCGCCGAATATGCTCAGAACCTTGCGGATCTCAGAATCGACCCGGCGGTGTTCGGTTTTGCGTTCGTCGTCGCGATACTCACCGGCTTAATATTCGGCATCGTGCCCGCTTTGCGATCTTCCCGTATGTCCGTTTCTGAAGTTCTCAAGGAGAAAACGCGCATCGTGGGCCGGAGCCGCGGCCGCCTCAGCCTGGCGAACACACTCCTAGCCAGCCAAGTGGCGGTTTCCTTGGTTTTGCTCGTAGTCGCCGCTCTGTTCCTCCGCAGCCTCCAGCATGAATACACCATCGATCCCGGCTACCAAACAAAGCAACTCGCGCTTTTCATGCTCTATCCCGGCCAGGCGGGCTACGATCGGACGCGAACCGAGCAGTTTTACAAACAGGCGCGTGACCGCGTTGCCGCCGCACCCGGCATCGCGTCCGTCTCGTGGGCCTCGAATCTCCCGCTGTGGGGCCGCAAGGAGACCGGCGTGGTGATCGAAGGGCAAGCGCAGCGCAAGAAATCCGAAGCCATCTCAACGGTCGTAAACACTGTTGACCTCAACTATTTTCCCACCCTGGGTATTCCGCTTCTCGAGGGCCGCGACTTTACCCAAGAGGATCGCGACATTTCGATTCCCGTCGCCATCATCAACGACACCATGGCCGCCGAATATTGGCCGAAACAAGACCCGCTAGGCAAGCGCCTGCAATTGCCTGGGAGCAAGGAGTTCCTGCAGATCGTCGGCATTGCGAAGACAGCCAACTACCAAACGCTCGGCGAACCTCCCCAACCCTGCGTCTACATCCCACTGCGGCAGAATTTCTCCGACGGCATGATCCTTTATGTCAGAAGCGCACGTGATCCCTCCACGATCCTCGCGGCCGTCCAGAGCGAAATTCACAATATCGATCCTGGACTGCCGTTGGAAGACTTCCGAACTGGGACAAAGGTGATTGATCAGGCGCTTTGGTGGTCGAAGATTGGCGTGAGCCTCCTTGGTGTGTTCGGACTGTTGGCTCTGGGCCTGGCTTCGGTAGGCCTTTACGGCATCATGGCGTACTCCGTGAATCAGCGGCGCCAGGAAATCGGAGTGCGAATGGCAATGGGGGCTGGCCAGGGAAGCGTCTCCCTCTTGGTGCTTCGTCAGGGAATGGCGGTGGTCCTCAGCGGAGTTGCCGTGGGTGTGGGCCTGGCGTTCCTGCTGGGGCGCGCCTTATCTCGTTTTCTCTATGGAGTGAGCGGCAGCGACCTTCTCAGCATCGGTAGCGCATCGCTGGTTCTTCTGGTTGTGGCCCTTGTCGCTTGCTATCTGCCGGCGCGAAGCGCGAGCCGAGTCGATCCCCTTGTTGCTTTGCGGGAAGGGTGAGAGCGAGCGCCGCCGCATGATCTATTGAGGTAGAAGTTAAACGACATGGGAGCGAAAGCACGCGACAACAGAATACACAACGTTGGGCGATAAGCTCGCTACCACACAAGGCTCTGGCTGCGGGACTCTGGATCGGTGCTTTCGGCATTTTCCTGCAAGCGGCGACCGGCGCGCAAGGCTACCCGAAAGCGCCACCCGGAATACCAATCTTGGCGGTAGTCGGTCTGGTCGTATATTTCACCTCGCGATGGGCGTGGACCGCCGTCGGGGTCTTCGCCACTCCTGGCACCGCCTATCGCCACTGGCCAATCGTGATGCCCGCGCAGGCTTAACTCGTTCTCAGCGTGTTACTTGGGACCGCGTGCACAGATTGGACCAGTTATGTCGAAAATAACCTGCCAAACTGTTTGATCATAAGGCGCTTACGCGCGAATCAAGGTCCAAACAGATTTGGCCAGTTATTTTTGTACCACTTGCTCAGAACCTTATCTTTACGCTTCTCAGAACTCCGTTTGCGCAAGTATCGTAGATCGAGTCGCGCTCCTCTCGGAACCGGACCTCTGTCTGGGCAAACAGAAAAATAGGGGCGAAAAAGGGCGAACGGATGTATGCTTCGCCCCAAAAGGGGGCGCCAAGAAATAATCCTGATTGTTCTTTCGGCCCGACTCAATGTGGTCGGACTCAAAAGAGCCCGGGGCCACGCCCTCACGCGGCTGAAAATCTGCTTTTAACGGAGGGGGTGGTGACTATGCCCAAGAAAGCCAGAGAAGTTGAGAAAGGAATTCTTCCATCTCTTGCGTTCTTGATTCTAGCGTTCACGATTGTCGCAAGACCCACATCAGCGCAGATAGGAACAGGGACGATCACAGGTATTGTCTATGATGCAAGTGGCGCCGTGCTTCCCGATGCGGAAGTGTCGGTCACGAATGTCGATCGCAATACTCACCACGTTACACGCACGACTGGCACCGGAGATTACACGATTACAGCCCTGGAACCAGGCCACTATTCCATAACCGTGACGCATGCCGGTTTTCGTACAACAACGGTGGCCGCGTTTGAATTGCTGGTGGACCAGAAGGCGCGCATGGACATCACGCTGAAACTCGGTGAGGTCACGGATACCGTTGCGGCCACAAGTGAGGCCCCGTTGCTCTCTACGGAGTCGAGCACGATTGGTCAGGTGATCGATAACAGGCGCGTGGTAGACCTCCCATTGAATGGCCGTAGCTTTCTGGATCTCTCCACCCTTGGCCCGGGTGTCACGTTCACAAAGGATTCCAATACCGCGTTTCAAGAGGTGCGCGATGTCGGACGTCGCGTGAGCGATCAGTACTCGGTCGGTGGCGCCCGCGCCCAGGATACCAATTTCCTTTTGAATGGCGCCACGGACACTTCTCCGGACTTCAACACCGTCGCCGCCATCCCTTCCATCGATGAAATCCTGGAATTCAAAGTGCAGACAAATTCCTATACCGCGGAGTTCGGCCGCGGTGCGGCGCAAATCAACGCGGTCACCAGGGGCGGCACAAACGAGTTTCATGGAACTGCCTACGACTTTCTGCGAAACAGCGCTCTGGACGCGAAGGACTTTTTTACGGACATTAACTCTCGGGTCCTGGGAGGTCCAAAACCCCCTTTCAAGCGCAATCAATTCGGAGCCACCGCAGGCGGAAAAATCATCCCCAATAAACTCTTCTATTTCGGTGCTTACGAAGGTTTGCGCGACCGCACCAACGCGGCCAAACAGGCCACCGTGCCCATGCCCAACGTGAAGAACGGGGACTTCTCCGACTATGGCACTGCCATCTACATGCCGCATGACACCAACCCGGATGGTTCCCCCGCATTCCGCCCGGGGAATTCGCCCAACACTGACGTGCCCTGGCCCAACATGATGATCCCGCAGCAGTGTTGGAATTCCGCGACAGCCGCTTTTTTGGCCACGTCTTATGTGCCCGCGCCCAACCGGCCCGGCTTGGTCAACAATTACTCCGCCGTAGTTGGCATTCCAACGAACTATGATCAGGCGGCAGGCCGGATCGATTACATCCTTAAGCCCAATATGAATCTCTGGGGCAGATACTCCTGGGGGCGCGAGGATGTTGTGAACAACAATGTGATACCGGTTCGTGACCTCACCGAAGCGGTGAAAACCATGACGCTGACTCTCCACTACACCTGGACCCTTAGTCCCAACATGGTCAACGAGGCCAAGGTTAATTATGTGCGCGCGAAAGGAAGCCGCGTGGGCCCGTTGGCTGGCAAGACCAATGTGTCTCAGGAAATTGGCATAACGGGTGCGTCTAACGACCCTGTCGATTTCGGAACGCCGAACTTCGTGGGTTCTGGTGACGACTTCGAGGATTTGGGCGAAGATGCTTTTGGGCATCCCCTTCGGAAGGTTCAGACCACTTATGAGTACGGTGACGATTGGTCTCTGATTAGGGGACGACATGTCTTAAAGGTGGGCGTCGACTTCCGGCGAGAAAACCTGAACCTGCTGTCCCACAACATCGCGCGCGCCTCCTTTACCAGTCCTGCGATCGCCACCGCCACGGTGCCAGACACGCTGGGCAAGACCATCGGTGGACTCTCGCTAGCTTCGATGCTCCTTGGCATCAGCAACGACTCCGAAGTCGCTACCGGAGACTCACACGTACACCTTTTTCGCTGGACACAGGCATATTATGTTCAAGACGATTTTAAGCTTGCCCATAACCTGACGCTGAATTTCGGTTTGCGGTACGAGGTTGCGCCATACTGGCACGACTTAAAGGATTCCATGGTCAACGTGGACCTGCGTGGTTCCACGCCGGTTGTCGTGCGGCCCGGCTCTGGCGATCCTTTCCAGGATTTTCCCAGCGTGCAGTTCGATACCGACCCAGCGTCGCCCACCTTCTTGCCGTTTGTGAGAGACAACCGCTTAGGTCACAACCTGGTGTTTACAGATAAAACCAACTGGTCGCCGCGTTTTGGATTTGCCTGGTCACCGGGATTCGGGCACAACAAGACTGTGATTCGCGGTGGAGCAGGAATCTTTTATTCACCCATGAACGCGGATCCCTGGTTTGACTTTGCGCGCAATGCTCCGCGCTCGGCTAAGTTTATCCGCAAGGGACAATTCTCAGTTGTGGATCAGATCTTTGCCAACACTTCGCAAGTCATCATTCAACCATCCATGTTCATCGTCGATCCTCATTTGAAGACTCCGCGTGTCCAGCAATGGAGCCTGGGCATCCAGCAGCAACTCATGCCCAACCTCATCTTTGAACTTGCTTATGTGGGTTCTGCCTCTACCCACTTGCCACACCTGACGGATCAAAATCAGCCGTTCCCTCTGATGCGAGGGGGTCAGGTCGTCCAGCCGGTAACGTTTCTTGCACCGAAGTACTCCTCTCTGGGCTCGTTCTATAACCTGTTTGAGAGCGCCACCTCAGCCAACTACAACTCCTTGCAGTCAAAGGTGGAAAAGACCTTTTCACGAGGCCTTAGCTTCTTGAGCTCATTTACCTGGTCAAAGTCGATGGACACGGCCTCTTCCACCCGTGACGGCGGCTTTGGCCAGGCCACTCCGCACATTTACGACCTGCGTCTCGACTATGGTCCTTCCGTGTTCGACGCCAAGTTCAACTGGGTGAACAGCGCGATTTACGAACTGCCCTTCGGACGAAACAAGCGCTGGGGTTCCAGCTGGTCCACGCCCGTCGACAAACTTCTCGGCGGTTGGCAGGTAAGTGGCATCAGTGTTGTGCGAACCGGTTTACCTGTCTCCTGTCTCAATGCCAGCGATGACGCCGTCAATAGAGTTCTCTTCGAGCAGGACTTCTGTGACCTCACCGGAAACCCCAACGATGGTCCGCAACAGCTCCTGAACTGGTGGAATACGTCCGCCATCGCTTTTCCTACCTCTCAAGAGGTCTTCGGCAACGCGGGTCGGAGCGTGCTGCGTGGGCCAAGGTACGTCAGCTTCGACTTCAGCTCCATGAAGACCACGACCATCACCGAGCGGCTGAAACTTCAGTTCCGCTTCGAAGCCTTCAACCTGTTGAACCATCCTGTCTTCTCGATGCCCAATCCGTTTCAGGATGCCGTGCCCCCGCCGCCCGCGGCGGGTCAGCCGCCGACCCCACCGAGCTTCGGCGAGTTCAACACCATCAGCAGCACGGCCGCCAGCAACCGCCAACTTCAATTCGCGTTAAAACTGATTTGGTGACCGCTAGTCGCCTTTCAGGTCTGCGCAGTGGTGCGCAGCCCGCGCGACAACAGCGTCATCCTCGAAACAAAAAATTAGTTTGCAACCAGCCAGTAGAAAATACAGGGAGGAACATGGGGATTCTATTTTCCCGCAGGAAATTTCTTGGTGCCGCAAGTGCTGCCGCGGTGATTCCCCGCGCCTGGCAGATTGTGGAAGCATTTCGGTCCGACAAGGTGCTACCTGACAAGGAGAAGGCTAGCTCTAACAAAGCAGCGGGCCGCATCGTGGATGTGCACGTGCATTTTGATGCCAAAAAGCCCAATTACATTGACGACTTCCTGAAGGTCTCGGATCGCCTGAACCTCACGGCGTGTTTGCTCACTCCCTTTGCTAACCGCAAACTTGTTGCCGAAGCGGCAAAGCAGCATCCTACGCAAATCATTCCCTTCGGTTTCGTGGATCTGGACGCACCTGATGTGGTTAAGCAGGTGGAAGAACTTCACGCCATGGGCTACCGCGGCCTTGGTGAACTGGAGTTCGTCAAGAAACCATACAACGATCCATCCTATTTCCCCGTGTATGAGCTGGCGAATCGCTACGGCTGGATCGTCCTGTTTCACACCGGCATCGTGTTGCGGCAAAATTTTGACGAGCCTGAAGATGTGGCCTCGGGCCGGATGCGTCCGATTCACCTGGAGGAGATCGCGCGGCGCTTTCCAAAGATCACCGTGCTTGGGGCGCACTGTGGCAACCCAGAATACGAGTGGGCGGCGGAGGTCGCGCGTTGGAATCCCAACGTATTCTTCGACCTCAGTGGTTCGACGCTGACGAAAATGCACGGACGCCTCACGGAGTTCCAGAAAATCTTCTGGTGGTCGGCTACAGAATGGCGCAGCGCGGAATGGACGGTAAAGACACCGAACAACGATCCGAGTGCTTTTGTCAAAATTGTCTTCGGATCAGACACGGATCTGGGCGAAATCGAGGCCGTCGTGAACCAATACCGGGCGATGTTCGATGCCTGCGACGTTCCGGAGCGCACACGCAAAATGATTATGGGTGGAACGCTGAGCAGGATGCTGGGCCTGCCCGATTAAGGAAACGAATGTTAGTTCTTTTTGTTCGGCACCTTGCGAAGAACACCATCGGCATTAATAATCTTTGTACCTAGGAGAAACCAATGGACACCTCAGAAAGCAAGGTCAACCGGAGAGATTTTCTGCAGAAGAGCGCGGTAGTGGTTGCAGGAAGCGCAGCGTTGAGCAGCACGGCGTTGTCCTACGCACGCATTGCCGGAGCCAACGAGCGAATCTCGCTGGGGCATATTGGTGTCGGCAATCGTGGCAGCGAGCTTGACGGCATCGTGGCCCGTCTCAAAGATCAGAAAAACGTGGAGATGACGGCGGTCTGCGACTTGTGGAGCCACAATCTGGACCTCGCCGTTGCCGCAAACCAGAAGTACTACGGCAAGGCGCCTCGTGCGTTCCAGCATCCGCAGGAGCTGCTGGCGCTCAAGGATGTAGACGGGGTGGTGATTTCCACGCCAGAGCACTCGCATTCCCCGGTGCTGAAGATGACCGCGGAGGCCGGCAAAGATGGCTACTGCGAAAAGCCCATGGGCAACGTTCTCGAAGAAGTGAAGGCGGCGCGCGATGCCGCTTTGTCGCGAAACCTCATCGTCCAGATTGGCACTCAGCATCGCAGCGAACCGTATCAGATTGCCGTGCGCGACCAGATCCGTTCCGGCGTTCTCGGTGAAGTCACCAAATACGAGATCGTATGGAATTATCACGGGCCTCGCTGGCGCGGTCGCCCCGAAGTAAAGATGATTCGCGAACAGGACACCGATTGGCGCGCTTGGTTAATGAACAAGCCGCAACGGCCGTTCGATCCTCAGCTTTATTTCGAGTTCCGCCTGTACAAGGACTTTTCCAGCGGCATCTCGGACCAGTGGATGAGTCATGGCATCGACCTCTGCCACTACTTCCTGGACGAAAATTATCCGGAGTCCGTCGTGGCCAGCGGAGGTATTTTCGCCTGGCAGGACGGCCGGGAAAATCCCGATACTTTCCAGGCACTGTTCACGTATTCGCGGGGTTTGCTAGTGAGCTACTCGACGAGCTTCGGCAATGACGCACCCAGTTTCACGCGCATCATGGGCAAGAAAGCCACCATGATGAATCACGGCGGTGAAGGCAGCCCGCGCTGGCAGATGGTGGAGGAAAAGGGCAATCACGAGGATGATCCCATGATTGACATGCGGCGAGGTGTCAAAGACATTCTGGTGACTGGTGATAAATCTCTTCCGCCAACGTGGATGGGCGACGAAGACCCCTCCCATATGATCAATTGGCTGGATTGCCTGCGGAGCCGCAAACAACCGAATGCCACGGTGCAACACGGTTTTGCGCACTCCGTGGCTTGTATGATGGCCGCGCGCGCCTATTGGTCCGGGAAGAAGATGTACTGGGATCCGAAGAAGGAAGCGATTCTCGATCATGCGCCAGAGAATGGTTAAGGCGATCGCGTGCTCCGCAGTGCGAGGGCGCCATTCCACATTTTTGTCGCCGTACGGTCACAGAACGCTGCTCTACTTCATAGCGCAATAAATAGAGCACACGACCACATATCGACTCGGTTGAACTTAGCATCTCCAATCGCGCCTATCGGCCTTCATTCATGACGCATCCCATAGCCGATTGCCCGGAAGGCATTCACGACTCGTAACTTAAATCGGACTCGATGCTCTCAGCTCGCGCTCGACCTCGCCAGCCACGAACTCTACGAAGCGCATCGCATCCTGTTCCAACTGCAGCGTCGTGGAGCCGCGGTTTTTCAGCCGATTCTCTTTAGCGGCCAGGATGACCGCCCGCCACATGAGTGGGACAGTTTCTGTTGCCCAGTCGCGCGCTTGGTCTTTAGAAGCAAGTGCTTTCTGGGACGCTGAGTAAAGGATGCGGCACGCGGTGAGGACTGCGTAGGCATTGAGGACGAACGCTTTGTCGGACCGGTCCCCGGCATTGGAGGCCAGCTCTTCCTTCAGGTAGTTCAGTTCCAATTGCAGCGCATCATTGAGGCATTGGTCGGATACCCGTGGCGAGATCAGCTTCGCGTCCTGGCCCCACAGCGTGATGCCTGACTTCCCAATATTCATCCAAATGATCGGGTTTCCATCCGAGCGGCACGTGGACCGCCCATTGACCTGGGTGCGTGGAGCGAAGGCAGTCAGAGGACAGAACGGCACACTCACCGATGCGCATGCCGGTGTGGCGAATCAACAGAAAGGCATTGCCACCCAGGTCGTTGCGGCGGAGGAATTCCTTCTGCAGGAGTTCATCCTGTTCTGCCGTGAGTGGGCGTGGAAGTCTGTGCGGGGGACGCGGAAGGTCTTCGCGGCGGATCAGATGAGCGAGTTCAGAAAGCTGTTCGGTCCAAGCCAGTTCGTTGCAGATGCCGCGCAGACCGATGAGCAGGTTGATATAGGACTCTGTCGCGAGCGCGGGTGTTTGCGAGTGCAGGCGGGACATCCAGCCGAGGATGTGGGGTTCACGGCGTAATTGATCCAGGCGCTGCACCTCAGGATGATCAGCGCCGAGATAGCTCAGGAAATTGCGGGCGGTTCCACGGTAGTGGCGAGTCGTGTCGGGACTGAGTGCCACGCCGAGAGAATCGACCGCGCGATCGAAGACCGGAGCAAGAGGATGTTGGAGCGGAGGGCGTCGCGCGCGGTTCATGAGGAGATCACCGGAAGGGGACGAATGTGCTGCGCCACGGCACGTGCATACTCAAGGTAGACATCTTGTGGAGTGACCTGCACACACACCAAATGTGCTGCAGCACATAAGATCTACTGGACTAAACCGCTAGCGGTTTAGTCCAAAGTCGATTTTATAGGCGTCAACTCATTTGACTGCCCCCGCACAACGCCTGGAACTCTTTTCCGAACCCCTGTCCACTTTCCGGAGATTGCGCGAGAGCTTAAGGTTGATGCAATCGTAGAAGGTGCGGTATTGCGCTCCGGGAACAGAGTGCGGATTACGGCACAGTTGATTGAGGCATCGACAGATCGGCACGTGTGGGCCGAAACCTATGACCGTGACCTGAGCGACGTATTGGCTTTGCAGGCCGATGTGGCGCGCGCGATTGCCGTGCAGATCCGAGGGAAACTCTCGCCTGCGCCGCCTCACGGAGCAAGCCCGCTAAACCCTGAAGCTTACGAGCTTTATTTGAAGGGCCGCTATTCGCGGGATGAAGGCACCGAGGATGGACTGAAGCTGGCCTTTGAATACTTTCAGCAAGCCATCGAGAAGGATCCGCAGTACGCGCCCGCGTACGCTGGGCTCGCGGACTCTTACGCCCTCCTTCCCTTTTATTCGGAGACCCGTCCGGGAGAAGCCTTCCCTAAGGCAAAGGCTGCCGCAATGAAAGCCCTGCAGCTCGATGCAACTCTGGCGGAAGCGCATGCTTCGATGGCCTACGTGAAAACTTATTACGATTGGGACTGGGAGGGCGCAAGAATTCAAGCGCACGCTTGACCTTAATCCCAATCATGCAGACGCACATCACGCCTTCAGCAGATTCTTGGCGTCTCTGGGTCGGTTGACCGAGGCTCGCGCCGAACTCGAGCGCGCACAAGAACTCGATCCTCTCTCTCTGCTCGTGCAGGCCAACGGGGGAGTAATTTCGTACTTCGGACGCCGGTATGACGAGGCTATTCAGGAACTGCAAAAGATCAGTGAGCTTGATCCGCATTTTTTTGTGCCCCACTGGGGCATGGGCCTGTGTTATGAACAGGCAGGAAAATATGAAGACGCGATCGCTCAGTTTCAAAAAACGATCGAGCTCTCCGGGAGAGGTGCGAACACCATCGCTTCGCTCGGTCACGTATTTGGCCTGGCAGGCCGACCGAGCGAGGCGCAGAAAATCCTGCTCGAATTGAAGGCCCGCTCGAAGAAGCGCTATGTTTCATCGTACCAAGTCGCCTTAGTGGAACTCGGCCTTGGCTACAAAGATCAAGCAATTAGAGAATTAGAAACGGCTTTTGAGGAGCGTTCCACGCTTCTCACCTACCTGAAGATGGACCCAAGATTTGACCCCCTGCGATCAGATTCGCGTTTCCAAGACCTGCTACGCCGCGTCGGCCTGCCTCAGAAGAATTAGGGCGGCTGAGATATCGGATCAAACCCACGCAATGCATCGACCTTAGGGTAAGAAGGGAACAAGTTTTTGGCTTGCAACCGATCGCGGCCGGATGACGGGCAAGCCCGAAGTAATCCCGGCAGATCCGATTCGCGCCATTACTTTCGGTTGGCCGACCACTCGGCCGAAATTGCCTGATCCGCTGCGAAGCAACGAAGCGTACAATGCCGCTTGCCAGATGTCCGTGGTTCTCTATGCGGTCAATCGATCAAACATTCGATAATCAGTCGACGGTAGGTTTTCAATTCGGGCAATGATGCGATCCGAGTGCCGTAGCTCCGCCGCAAGTACGGCCAGCCGTTGATGGCGACACCAGATGATTTTTGCACCGATTTGATGCGGTCTCAGCCTGCTATAATCGCGCGCTGCTAGCTCTCACACGGAGGCTGTGCCGTGTCGTTTCCTCGCGCTCCCTGGTGGATGTACATCATCGCTGCCTCTTTGCTCGGCAACTTTGCCATGAATATCTACTCTTACCTTCGAGGGCCCGAGCCTCCGTTTAGCCAGTACACGTTTGCGAGAGACGCTCTGGTCGTGGAGGATGTGCTTCCAAATTCGGCGGCAGACCGCGCGGGAATACAGGCTTTAGACCGAGTGTTGGCAATAGATGGACGCCGCGTGCGAGGCCTTGGCCAATGGGATGCGCTGCGCATCAATTTTGAAGTCGGAAAGCCGTATCGCCTTGAAATGGAGCGTGATGGAAAGCCATTTGACCGGGTCATGACACTGCAGGTGTGGTCATGGTCTCACCAGACACAATATCGTCGCATCGGGGTCATCCTGGAAATAGCAAGTGCACTGTTGACGCTGCTGGTAGCCTTTCTGGTCGCCTTCTCGCAACCTTACGACTGGGTCGCCCGAATCGGCGCCCTTTCCATCGCGCTTATGGGCGGTCTAGCTAATCTCTATGGTACGTCCGCCATCGTTCGGCGCTTGCCAATTTTTGTCGCCGCGCCGATCTGGTGGCCGCAGATGGGATTTTTCATATTTCCTGCCCTGTTCTTTGCGTTTTGCTCGATTTTCCCTCGTCAACTATTCCGTTCCCGCTGGACCTGGCTGGCGAACCTTCCCTCACTTTATTTCTTGTGGCCTATTTTGGCCTTCACCTACCTCACATTTGTGAAACCCTGGGTTGAATCCACCGATTCGGATCGGGGCCCACGCCTGGGTGCCAGTCTCCTCTTTGCATACATAGGCGCCGGTTTGGTTGCGCTGATTCTGAATTACCGCAGGTTGGATGATCTGAATCAGAAGCGGCGCATCCGCGTGCTGGTGACGGGGAGTCTAGTGGGTTATCTGGTACTCGTGCCGCACGCCGTATTCTACATCATGAGGACGCCTGCCCAGAGCGGTGCAGGGCGAGTTCTGCTCTCCTGGCCGTCTCTGCTTCTGGTCACCGTCGTTCATCAAGCCTTTCCCCTTTCGTGGGCGTACGCGATTTTGCGGCATCGCCTGTTCGACGTCCGGGTGATCCTCCGCCAGGGCCTGCAATACGCGCTGGCGCGACGCGTTTTATTTGCCGTTGTTCCGGCTCTGGCTATCCTGCTCCTGGCCGATCTCCTGTTTCACGGCCAGCAGCCCCTGGTGGAAATCCTGCGCACGCGGGGCTGGATTTATGTTGTGCTAGGCGGACTGGCGGCTGTGGCTTACGTGAAGCGTCAGGGCTGGCTGGAAGCGTTGGACCGCCGTTTCTTCCGGGAACGATACGACGCCCAACGGCTGCTGCGCGAGGTGGTGGAGGAGATTCGGCAGGCTCACAGCTTCGAGCAGGTTGTGCCGCGGGTGGTCGCCCGCATCGAAACGGCTCTGCATTCGGACTTCGTTGAGTTGCTGACGCGAGAGCCAGACGAACCTGCTTATCGCAGTTTGGCGGCCGCTCCCGCGAGCCACGCGCTGGCGCCATTGCCCGCAGAAAGCAAACTGATGTCGCTGATGCGGTTGCTGGGCAAGCCCCTCGAAGTCCCACAACTTTCAAGTGGCTGGTTGAAGGAGCAATTGCCGCACGAAGAAACAGCATTTCTCCGCGAGGCGCGGATTGAACTGCTTGTACCCATCGCTACAGGGGGTGACCGCAAGGAGGCGCTACTGGCTTTAGGTGTGAAGCGCTCGGAAGAACCGTATTCGCACGAGGACCTTGATCTTCTAGTAGCGATCACGTCCAGCCTGGCGCTGCTGTTGGAGAAATCTTCCGGGACCCGGGCAACACGGAGCGACGTGTTTGAGGAGTGTCCCCAGTGCGGTGTCTGCTATGACGTCGGCAGCACGCATTGCTCCCAGGAGAAAGCGCGCCTGGTGCCGGTGATCTTGCCGCGGCTCTTGAGTGGGCGCTACCACCTGGAGCGGCGCCTGGGCCGTGGCGGAATGGGCACCGTGTACGTTGCCTCGGACAGAGCGCTCGAACGCCGGGTGGCGGTGAAGGTCATTCGACAGGATTTAGTCGGCAGCGCGGACGCAGCAGAGCGCTTCCGGCGAGAAGCGCGTGTCGCGGCCAGCTTCGCCCATCCCAACGTAGTCACGGTACATGATTTTGGAGTCGCTGAGGGTACACGCGCCTATCTCGTTATGGAGCTGTTGGAAGGCGCTACGTTGCGCGAAAGCCTGTCGCGCCAAAAGCGCTTCCCTGCGGCCTATGCAATGCCGGTGCTGCGCGACGTCTGCACGGCATTGGAAGCCGCGCACCGGAGGCAGTTGATACACCGAGATCTCAAGCCGGAGAACATTTTTCTCATGGCTGGCGAATCCGGGGAAACTGCCAAGATCCTGGATTTCGGCCTGGCTAAGTTTCGTTCCAATGCCACCCAGCAGCCAACGGTGGACACAGCTTCCGGGGCTGTGCTTGGCACCCCTCGCTACATGTCACCGGAGCAGCGACGCGGGCAAGATCCCCGTCCCTCGTGGGACCTTTGGGCGCTCGCTGTCGTGGCGTACGAAATCCTGACCGGGGCTTATCCGTTCAACGATGGGTCTCATGGGGATTGGTTTGGACCCGGTCCTGTAGCCGGGTTTACCCCGATCGCTAGCAATCTGCCGGAAGCCCCTCCTCCCTGGCAAGAGTTTTTCAATCGCGCGTTTGCACACGAAACAGCCCAACGCCCCCAGTCGGCGGAGACGTTTTTCTCCGAATTCCAGCGCGCCACGAGCTAGGTTTTGAAAAATAGCAGTTTGAGATCTGCGTTAGCTACACACAGATACGACCTCCATCGCTGCTCACAAGCGGCGCACTGCGGAATTGTGGCCGGATCACGGTCTAACCGGAATGTATGGTCCGCCGCTTTGCCGCAAGCGAATTGTGAGGATGTCACAAGTTGGTCTACGCAAATGTATACGGCCTTTGTTGGAGTGGATCACTCCTGGCCAGGATGGAATGCGCTGCGCTCTTCTCCCCATTAGTTGTTCAGTCTTTAGAAACTTCTTCCGGTTGCGGGTTTGCAGAGCGCCGGGTCCGACGGTTGTGTCATTTCCTCATTCGCCAGCAGACCTGGCCAGAACTTGTGTTCTCCGCAGTCATTACTAGTGTAGTGTCCCATAAATAGATTGACAGATAGGCTGCAGCTACATCGGCCAACACGGGAGGCCGATAGTGTTCATTCTTCGCGAGCACAACCCAGGCTATGCGGGCGAGTTTGTTCGCTAGCGCCACGGCGGCGACGTTGCGGTGCGTGCGCGATGTGAGCTGTGCCAGCCAGGTACTCAGACCGGAAGACTGCTTCGTACGTTGTTGCATCACCGCACGTGCGCCTTGCACGAACAGTCTTCGCA
>WNGJ01007531.1_pt1 | contig 18819 bp, 20 predicted proteins | sample 5400611 | NCBI WGS metagenome assembly WNGJ01 (sample SAMN13153375, study PRJNA577476) | soil metagenome | isolation source: 40 cm soil or saprolite under Garry oak tree replicate 1 | place: USA:California | collected 2016-06-15 | reverse complement strand
TCGGACGCGCCGCGAACCTGTTCGGCCGGATTGCGCGGCGTTTCGATCTTGCAGTGGTCAGCCAGACGGACCCTGACAGGGCGCTGCCGGATGACCTTTTGATCGAAGCGGCATTGTTCGAGTCGGGTCGCCCGCTTGTCGTGGTGCCCTACATTCAGCAGGAGGACCTCAAGCTTGGTCACGTCCTCGCATGCTGGGACGGCAGCCGCAACGCCGCCCGCGCCATCGCGGACTCGCTGCCGTTCCTTATGCGCGGAAAAAAGGTTGAGATTGTCATTGTCGCGGGCGGCGACGGCAAAGCCGATGAGTTGCCCGGCGCCGATCTCGGCGAGCATCTTGCTCGCCATGGTCTCAATGTCGAGGTCAAACGGCTGGTTGCCGCAGACGTCGATGTCAGCAATGTCATCTTATCCTATGCGGCCGATCGCGCTGCCGACTTCATCGTCATGGGCGGATACGGGCATTCCAGGCTGCGCGAATTCATCCTCGGCGGCGCAACGCGCGGGATTCTGCAATCGATGACGGTTCCGGTCCTGATGGCGCACTGATACCAGTAATCAGTAATCAGTAATCAGGGATCAGTAATCAGAAGACTGAAGAAGACTGATTCTTGATCCCTGATCCCTGATTAGTGATTACTGAAATCACCAGCCCGCGTGCATGCGCATCGGCGACGCCGAGCGCTCTCAATGCGAACAGCGTGATCCTCTGCACGGCAGCGCGTTCAGCATCCGGCCCGACCAACGTCGGTGCAAGCGGGCCGACAAGACTTTCCACCGTGGCCCCGATGACGGCAGCCGCGGTGACGGCCGGCAGTTGGTCCGGCAAGTGGCCGGCCGCGATCGCGGCCCGGATTAACCCCTCGAATTCGCCGCCGACGTCACGACGGAACGCCAAGCGCGCAACCCCCTCCCTTCCCTCGCCCGCAGCCCCTCTTCCCTCCGCCGCTTGCGGTGGAGAGAAGGGAGGGGGCTGCGGCGATTCCGCCAACATCCCCCAGGCAAGTCGGCGCATCCGTATGGTCCCCGACGCGAATGCCACGATGGCCGCGGCGAGCGCCGAAAGCGCTCCTGGCGCTGCGGCCGCGGCGGCGCGAATCGCCGCAACCTCGCGTTCCGCCGTGGCGCTGACCACGGCGGCAACGAGATCGTCCTTTGATGGAAAATAACGGTACACGGTGCCGGCCGCGATGCCGGCACGCTCCGCAACCGGGACGATTTGCACTGCCCCCAAGCCGCTTTCGCTGGCCAGCGTCCGCGCCGCCGCGATGATCGCTTGATGCCGCGCCGCGAGGCGCGCAGTCTCACGTTCGGTTCGGCGATACGCCATTCTCCAGGCCCGTAGCCCGTGGGCGGGTTGGGCGCAAGCGAAACCCATGGTCGGCTCTTCGTTGCGGGACAGCATGATGGGTTCGCTAAACGGTCAACCCATCCTACAGGCTGTCGCCCCCTCCCTGCCCCTTCCCCGCGCGCGGCGGAGGGCAGGGAGGGTGCGTGCCGGTTTTTCAGCCGTGACGCTGCGCCAGCGCGGCTTCGCGAATTCCCGTCAGCGTCAGAGTCGGAGTGATGGCTTCGGGGTCGATCTTGAGATGAATGATGGCGGGCTGACGTGATCGTTCGGCGGCCTGAAACGCAGTCGGAAACTCGGAGGTTCTCTCGACGGTGGCGCCGAAGCCGCCAAATGCCCGGGCGTAGGCGGCGAAATCCGGATTGCGCAGCCCTGTGGCCGAGACACGGCCCGGATAGTGACGCTCCTGGTGCATCCGGATGGTTCCGTACAGTCCGTTGTCCGCAATGATGACGATGACCGGCGCGTCAAACTGGACCGCGGTAGCGAAATCCTGGCCGTTCATGAGGAAATCGCCGTCCCCGCTGAACGCCACCACGGTGCGGTCCGGAAAGAGGCGCTTCACGCCGATCGCAGCAGGGAGGCCATAGCCCATGGAACCGGCAGTCGGAGCGAACTGGGTCGCAAACCTGCGGTGGCGATAATAGCGATGAACCCATGCGGAATAGTTGCCGGCGCCATTGCAGATCATTGCGTCGTCGCGAAGGTAGTCCCTCAGCCACACCAAAATGGCGCCGAGATTGACGCCGCCCGGGACATCCGTCGGTTTTTCCGAAACGGCGAGATAGTCATCATGCGCGGCCTTTGACACGCCGTCCCACCGCGGTTTGGCGGGCGAATCGAGCGCCGCCGCTGCGATCGCGAAGGACGCAGGCGTTGCATTAATGCCGAGATCGGGTCGATACACGCGGCCAAGTTCCTCGACTCCGGGATGAACGTGCACAAAGGTCATCTGTGGCGAGGGAATGTCGATCAACGTGTAGCTCTGGGATTGCATCTCGCTGAGACGTCCGCCGACCAGCACCACTAAATCGGATGCTTTCATCCGCGCCGTCAGCTTCGGATCGGCGCCGATGCCTAGGTCGCCCGCATAATTGGGATGCAATGCGTCAAAGAGATGCGCGCGGCGAAACGTGGTTGCGACCGGAACCGCGAAACGCTCGGCAAAACGCGCAATCGCAGCGCAGCCGGCTTCGGTCCAGCGGCTGCCGCCGAGCAAAAACATCGGACGCTCGGATTTGGCCAGCAGAGCCGCAAACTCATCCATGTCGTTGCGGCCCGGCGATGTCTCGACCGGCTGGTAGGGCAGCGCGTCACTGACCGCAACCCGCTCCGTCAGCATATCCTCGGGCAGCGCCACGACGACCGGACCGGGTCGCCCGTTGGCCGCCATGTGAAAGGCCCGCGAAACGATTTCCGGCACGAACCTGCCCGACGAACATGATCATCGGGGTGGAGTCCTGGTGCGCGATGTGGATGCCGGCGGAAGCGTTGGTGGCGCCCGGACCGCGGGTGACGAAGCAGATCCCGGGCCGGCCGGTGGCCTTGCCCACCGCTTCCGCCATGATGGCGGCGCCGCCTTCCTGGCGGCACACCGTGACGGCAAGATCGCGATCATGGAATGCGTCGAGAACAGCGAGGTAGCTCTCGCCGGGCACGCAGAAAGCATGGCGTACGCCGTTGACGACCAGCTGGTCGACGAGCACTTCCGCAGCCGTGCGCATATTGTCCTTGGCAATCATCTAAAGCTTCCCGGCCTGCCCCCACCCTACCCTCCCCCGCAAGCGGGGGAGGGTAGGGTGGGGGCTGTCGCGGCGCCACCGTTATAGAGCCATCCAGAGCCGCTATCCAGGCTGGAGCGTGGTGTTGTGCACGCACGCCTCACCCTCCGCCGCTTGCGGACAAGGGAGTAGAGTGGGGAAAGCGGGCCGGACACCCGCGCTCCAGCGCCGTCAGCGCGTGATCGGCGCGAACTTGGCAGGCAGCATCAGGTTGTTCTGCTGCGAGACCACGTAACCCGCCTCGTTGTTAAGGCGCAGGTAATTCTGCCATTCCGGATCGGCCGCCATGGCGGCGCGCCTGCGGGCCCGATCCGCAACGTCGTCATAGAGCCACATGTGAACCAGCGTATTTATCTCGCCGGACTCGGTGAACAGGTAGGCGAACGGCTGACCGAGGTGACGAGACTGCGCCTTGAAGCCGGCCTGTTCATAAAGCTCGAGATGGGCCGGAACCATTCCGGGCTTGATTCGATAGTATCGATGATCGATCAGCACGCTTTTCCTCCATGAGGGCTCGGCGCCACAGCGGCGCGCGGGGACGATCATGAGCCCAGATGGTTTGCGGTCAATAGTCGGTCGATCAACGTCATGGCTGGGAGCGCCGGCGTCTCACGCCCGCCACCCTACCTTCTCCCGCTTGCGCGGGAGGTGGGTGGGATGCGGGCGAGACGCCCGCGCTCCCGGGAGGCACCGCGCGGGTTAGCTGGCGCGGATTGCGATCTTTTTTTCCTTCTTGGTAATTTCGGCCGGCTTCGGCAGCCGGATGCGCAGCACACCCTTTTCGAACTTTGCTTCGACCTTTGAGGAATCAGGATCGTACGGAAGCGTGATGGTCCTGCTGAACGAACCGTAGCGGCGCTCGATCAGGTGCCAGTTCTTGTCCTTGTCGGTTTCGTCGCGTTCGGTCTTTTTCTCGCCGCGGATGGTCAAGACGCCATTCGAAAGGGTAACGTCGATGTCCTTTTCGTCGACGCCAGGCAATTCGGCCGTCACTTCGATTGCGTCCTTGCCCTCGGAAACATCGATTTTCGGCGCCGTAGCGCCTTCGCCGAAGCCGGCAAATCCCGCCAGCGGGACGCGGCGGGAAAAATCGTCAAACGTCTTTTCGATCTCACGAAACAGCGAGCCCAACCCGTCGTTGCCGCGTGTGAACATCGATGGAAGATAGGAACCTGCCATGATGACCTCCAATGTGGTGATTGTCCTGAGGGATTGTGATCTCGGCCCAGCCCGTTTGTTATTCCTGATCCGGGTCGCGCCGTTGCCCTAGAGATTGGAACGCCATCGCGGTTTAACAAGCACCCGCCATACCGGCTCGCCACAGTCGTCATAGCCGGGCTTGTCCCGGCCATCCACGTCTTTTCAGCTGAAAGGGTGCAAGAAAGACGTGGATGCCCGCGACAAGCGCGGGCATGACGATCTCGCAACGGGCTCCAGCCACAATCAGGTCGCCGTCTCCACCGAAACCACAAGGAACGTGTGCATTTCGCCGTCCTCATCCCGAATGGTGACATATTCTCCCGGCCGAAAAGCGTGGGAACCGAAGCGATATCCGGCCTCCTCGTCTTCCTCGGTGCCATCCCCGTAGTCGAACACCCAGCGCCCATGCTCGGCGCCGCCTGGCTTGTGCACCAGGCGACCATGTTCCTCCTCGTCGTTCCAGAACCTGTGCACCCGGCAATTTTCACGATGCTTCTGCCACTGTGCCGGGTCGATATGTCCGGCTGCATCGAGGGGCGCAACGAATTCGTAACCATGCCGCGGCGAGCCGGACGGGAATTGCTTCGACCGCGCGAGATTTAACCGGATGCGCTTGAAGGCGGGAGGCAGCCTGGTCATGACAATCTCCAGCTTTGAACGTTGCCCGACCTTGGCGTTATCACGCGTTGGCATTTCGCCAGCAGCACTATTTATTAGAGAGATGGGTGGCCGGTCCGGGCAATGCATTGATCTTAATCAGTGCGGAATGTCGCAGTCTGATATCGCCCGTGGCCGGCAACAAGACGAGGTAGCCGGTGAACGTTATCCGCCAATGCGGCGATTACCAGGGCGAAGTGCTTGCGTTCTTAGCCGACCCGGCAACCCACGGGGGCGGGCCGGTGTGGCGCATCGACACCCATTCGGCGGTGATATTTCTCGCAGGCGATCGCGCCTTCAAGGTCAAACGTGCGGTTCGCTATTCCTATCTAGATTTTTCCACTCTTGCCCAACGCAGAGCGGCCTGCGAGGCGGAGCTCGAAATCAACCGCGTGTTCGCGCCCGGGCTGTACCTTCGCGTGATCCCTGTCACCCGGGAGAACACCGGCGCCTTGCGGCTCGCCGGCCGCGGCGCGACTGTCGAATGGGCGGTGGAAATGCGCCGTTTCGATGAAACCAAGACGCTCGATCATCTGGCGGACAACGACGCGATCGACCTCGCACTCGCGGATAAGCTCGCGCGCACGGTCGCGGCGACCCACAATCACATCCCGGTGCTGGAAGGCGCGCCGTGGATCGCGGCCCTTTCACGCTACGTCGAGGAGAATGATGCGGCATTCCGGGCCGCCCCGGACCTGTTTGATCAGACACAAGCAGCATCGCTCAGCCGCGACAGCCGCCTTGCGCTCGATCGCCTCCGCCCGCTCCTTGCCGCGCGCAGCGCACAGGGCATGGTGCGTCGCGGGCATGGCGATCTTCATCTTGGAAATGTGGCGCTTGTCGACGGCAATCCGGTGCTGTTTGACGCCATCGAATTCAGTCCGCTGATCGCCGCAGGCGATGTCTTGTACGATCTCGCCTTCCTGCTGATGGATCTGGTCGAGCGCGGTCTATCCACTGCCGCCAACGTGGTGCTCAATCGCTATCTTGCCGAAACACGGCGCATGTCCGATCTCGACGCGGTCGCAGCATTGCCGTTCTTCATGTCGTTGCGGGCCGCCATTCGGGCCAATGTCACTGCCTCCAGGGCCGCGATCGCGAGTGAGCCCGACCGCGAGGAGGCTCGATCCGGCGCTGAGAAATATTTCGCGCTGGCGTGCCGGCTGATCCGGCCAGCTCCACCCGTGCTGATCGGGATCGGCGGCTTGTCGGGCACCGGCAAGTCACAGCTTGCCGCCACCCTCGCCCCGGAGCTCGCGCCGGCGCCGGGAGCGATCGTGCTGCGCTCCGATGTCGAGCGCAAGGCACTGCAAGGACGCCGCGAAGACGAGCACCTTCCGCCGGAAGCATACACCGCAGAGAGCACAGCGCGCGTCTACGCCACGCTCGTTGAAAAGGCGGGGCGAGCCGTCGCTGCGGGTCACTCGGCAATCGTCGACGCCGTATTCGCTCGGCCGGAGGAGCGCGACGCATTGCGCAACGCCGCACGGGCACGCGGCGTCACGTTTTACGGAATGTTTCTCAGGGCCGATATGGCGACCCGCGTGGCGCGCGTCGGGTCCCGGCTAGGAGATGCGTCGGACGCCGACAGAGCCGTTGCACGCACTCAGGAGCGGTATGTGCTTGGCCATAACGACTGGCTGTCGATCGACGCCTCTGGCGGTCGTGAACGCACCTTGGCGCGCGCCCGCGACGCCGTGGCGTGAACCGGCGACTAAATAAAAGAACGCCGCGCGATGGCGCGGCGTTCGCCTCCAAATGGATGCGTCGACCCTCCGCCTATGCCTGGGGCTGCGGCTCCATGCCGCCGGTTTCAGGGCGCGGGCGCGGCTTGCCAGCGGTCGGAACCGCGGAGGAGCGCGGCGTCGCCGGCTCGATCACGGACTCCCGGCGCGGCCGTCTGCCATTCAGCAGGTCCTTGATCTCGTCGCCCGACAGCGTCTCGAACTCGAGGAGACCCTTGGCAAGCAGCTCCAGCTCGTCGCGCTTGGCCTTGAGGATGATGTTCGCCTCGCTGTAGCCCGCCTCGACCAGCCGCCGGATTTCCGAGTCGATCTTTTGGGAGGTCGATTCGGAAATGTTCTGCTGCCGCGATACGGAATAGCCGAGGAAGACCTCCTCCTGGTTTTCCCCATATGCGACCGTGCCCAATTCGTCGGACAGGCCCCAGCGGGTCACCATCATGCGGGCAAGTTTTGTTGCTTGCTCGATGTCGGATGCGGCACCCGAGGTGACCTTTTCGCGACCGAACACCAGTTCTTCGGCGACGCGGCCTCCCATCATGATGGCGAGCCGCGAAGTCATCTGCTCGAGACTCATGGAGAGCTTGTCGCGCTCCGGAAGCTGCATGACCATGCCGAGAGCGCGGCCGCGGGGGATGATCGTGGCCTTATGGACCGGGTCGGTCGCCTTGACGTTGAGGGCAACGATTGCATGGCCGCCCTCGTGATAGGCGGTGAGCAACTTTTCCTCCTCGGTCATGACGAGGGATTTACGCTCGGCGCCCATCATGACCTTGTCCTTGGCGTCTTCAAATTCGACCTGCGTGACCATGCGCTTGTTGCGTCGCGCCGCCATTAGGGCTGCTTCGTTGACGAGGTTCATGAGGTCGGCGCCGGAGAAGCCAGGGGTGCCACGGGCCACCGTCTTGAGGTTCACATCGGGCGCGAGCGGAACTTTGCGCACATGCACTTTGAGGATGGCCTCGCGGCCCACGATGTCGGGGTTCGGCACGACGACCTGGCGATCGAACCGACCGGGCCGCAACAGTGCCGGGTCGAGCACGTCGGGACGATTGGTCGCGGCGATCAGGATGATGCCCTCGTTCGCCTCGAAGCCGTCCATCTCCACCAGCAATTGGTTCAGAGTCTGCTCGCGCTCGTCATTGCCGCCGCCAAGGCCGGCGCCGCGATGGCGGCCGACCGCGTCGATTTCATCGATGAAGATGATGCAGGGCGCGTTCTTCTTGGCCTGTTCGAACATGTCGCGCACGCGGCTTGCGCCGACGCCGACGAACATCTCGACAAAATCAGAGCCCGAAATGGTGAAGAATGGCACATTGGCTTCGCCCGCGACCGCGCGCGCAATCAGCGTCTTGCCGGTGCCGGGCGGGCCGACCAGAAGCACGCCGCGCGGAATACGGCCGCCAAGGCGCTGAAACTTGCCCGGATCGCGGAGGAACTCGACGATTTCCTGGAGATCCTGCTTGGCCTCATCGACCCCGGCAACGTCCTCGAACGTGACGCGTCCGTGAGCCTCGGTCAAAAGCTTCGCGCGCGACTTGCCGAAGCCGAGCGCCTTGCCGCCCGCGCCCTGCATCTGGCGGGACATAAATATCCATAAGCCGATGAGCCCGATGAAAGGCAGCCAGGAGACCAGAAGCGAAACGAACCACGGTACGTTGTCCTGCAGGGGGCGCGCCGTGATGGTGACCTGCTTGCTGTAGAGGCGCTGCACCAGCGATGGATCGTTGGGCGCATAAGTATTGAAGCCGCGGCCGTCCGTATAGGTGCCGTGGATTTCCGGCCCCTGGATCACAACATCCCGCACCTTGCCCTGATCAACGTCATTGAGCAGTTGGGAAAACGAAATATCCTGCGACACCGACCGCTGTCCGGGGTTCTGGAAAACCGTGAACAACGCCAGCAACAGGAGAACAATGATCACCCAGAGGGCGAAATTGCGCAGATTGGCATTCATCCAACGACCCTCATGGTGCGAGGCCAGATGCCTTCACTCGGTTGCCTCACTCGCTGCCTTACTTGGTCTCCTTCGGCATCGAGCCTTCGATGAACAGCAACTTCAGCGGCACGATATCGCCATCGCCATTACCGCTCCCCCCGACTTCCCACGGTCACAATGTAGGCGCGCCACCTGCCGCTGCCAAGCTGGCCTAAAGGATTTCGGCAAATATTACGCGCCGTTGGTGAATAGGGCTGTTCCGCCCGAGACGGACCAGGCTCACGGCGCAGAACCGGGCTTGCCGTGCGGAAAATGCGGGCCACGCTTGCGCGGCACATTTCGTCGTGGCCCGGAACGGCGCGCCGGCGCTTGATCAATAACTATGCAATCCTTCTCCAGCGATACCATCGCACCCGCCAGCGTGCGGCGGAATCGCGGGACGCCTCCTGCTACGGCAGCATCTAGCGCTTCACCCAGGGCCTCGAGCTTGCCGAACTCGACGGGTCCTTCAGTCCCGATCGTGCCGATCGCCCGGCCGAGCAGCCGCAGCGCAATTTCGGCGGGAAACTCGCTCCAATCAGCGCTATTCAACGCCAACCTCCGGGTATCCGTCGCCAAACCCAATCGCCTTGCGGCCCAATCCACCACGGCCCCATGCGCAGCCTCGCTGCGCCGCACCCGGCGCGCCAGGCGACCGAGGCATTGGGGCGTCAGCCCTTCGTCCGCCAGGGCCGGCATAAGCTTGCGTAAGCGGGATCGCACAAAGCGCGGGTCCACATTGCTGGGGTCATCCGCATAGGCAATCCCGGCCTCCTGCAACGTGACGATCAGCCGCCCCTTGGGAACCTCGAGCAGAGGCCGGACCAGCACTACGCGCTTGGACCGATTGGACCCTCCCCCATCGCGGGCGGAATGAACTGCATCGATCGGTTGCCCGAATCCGGCAGCCAGATTATCAATCGGCACGCTGCGCGCCATTCCGCAGATGCCGGCGAGCCCGCTGCCGCGCGCCATGCGGAACAGCACGGTCTCGGCCTGATCGTCGAGAGTATGGGCTGTAAGGACGCAACGGGCGTTGACGCGGCGGGCCGCAGTGCGCAGCAAGCGGTAACGCGCCACCCGCGCCGCCTCCTGAATCCCGGTCGATGGCTTCGCGCCGCTCCATCGAATGGTGCGATGCTCAACACCAAGCCTTTCGCAAAGGCGCTTGACGGCTGCCGCTTCGTGTCGGGCTTCGGGCCGCAGGCCATGATCAATAGACACCGCCAGCAGACGCGGGGCCGGCCGCCGCAATGCGCGCCAGCGCGCCATGAGATACAGCAACGCCGTCGAATCGGGACCGCCGGAAACCGCCAGTACGAGAGCCGGCTCGGCTGCGAGATCCGCGAACAACGCGTCGGCCTCTGCTTCGCCAACAGCTCCCTTAGCAACGGGCACGCTTCTGTTCCCGCTCGATCGCCTGCTTGACGGTCGGCTGGGCGCGCGGATATTTGCGGCCCACGTCGCCGAAGGCCACGCAGGCAAGTTCTCTCTCATTTATGGCAGCGAGCGATTGGCCGAGCCGCAGCAGCGCTTCGGGCGCTTTGGCGCTGGCTTCATATTTTTTTGACAATGCTACGAAGGCATTGGCGGCTTCCTGATAGCTCTGGCGCTGGAACAGGCTTTCACCGAGGCCAAATTGAGCGTCCGCCGCCAGCCTGTCGGACGGATATCTTGCCAGAAATCCGCGAAATGTCTCCTCGGCAAGCGCATAGTCCCTGCGCTGGAGATACCCCATGCCGAGGTCGAGAGTGTCCCGCGGCGACGAGGCCGGCGGTGCGCTCGCTCCTGCTCCCGCAGCCACACCATAGGGCGCAGGCTCTGCGCCAATTCCTCTCTGCGGAGAGATCATAGGCGCCGGTTGAGGCGAACCCAGTGCGCGAGGTGCTCCGGGAGCGTTCGGATTTTCCGTTGGATCGAATGCGTCCGAACGCCGAGCCATCGGAGGCGCCGGTTGAGGCGGCATCGAGCCCAGCGATCGAGGCGTCCCGGGCGCATTAGGGTTGTCCATCGGATCGAATGCGTCCGAACGCCGAGACATCGGAGGCGCCGGTTGAGGCGGCATCGAGCCCAGCGATCGAGGCGTCCCGGGCGCATTGGGGTTGTCCATCGGATCGAATGCGTCCGAACGCCGACCGCCTGGCGTCGCTAGCTGATTCGGCGGTGCGGCGCCCGGCGGAGCGGTTACTGCGCGCGACCCGCTGTTATCATCTTGAAGCCGCCTGAGTGCCGCCTCAAGTTGCTGATTTCGGTAGTGCATCTGCTCGATCTCACCGGTCAGCTGACGAATCTGATTTTCCAGTCGATCGATCCGGACCAGGAGCTCTGCCGGGCCGACTTGCGCAAATGCACGCGCCGGCATCGCCGCGATGACGGCGGATGCGATGGCGGCAAAGGCGACGCGGTTCAACATCGTTTGCACCGACCAGGAAGGAGTGGAAGATAACCAACAATAGCCGGGGCTGCGTCGAAATTGTGACTTCAACGCCAAGGCACCAAATGGCGCGCACCCGCTTGGCCGAAGCACGACTCGCGCCCTCGTCTATCGTCGCCCCTCTTCTTCCCCCTGCCCTAACCCTCCCAGCAAGCGGGGAGGGGCAGGGTACGGATGGGCTAAATCATGAACTTGCGTGGAGCACAGTCACTGCGCGACGATTCTGCGACCAGCACGAGATATCGTCACACACCGCAACTGGCCGCTCCTTGCCGTACGAGATCGTGCGCATCCGCGACGGCTCGATGCCGCGCGACGCGAGATAGGCCCGCACCGCTTCGGCGCGCTTGGCGCCGAGCCCGAAATTGTACTCGCGGGTACCGCGTTCGTCCGCATGGCCTTCGATCGTGAAGGCATAGCGATTGTAGGTGGCGAGCCATTGCGCTTGCTTGTCGAGGGTGGCGCGCGATTGCATCGTCAATTCGGTAGAATCGGTATCGAAGAAAACCCGATCGCCCACATTCACTACGAAATCCTGCTGGCTGCCGGGGACGGCGGCGCCGCCGCCAACTCCGGCAGCTCCAAGTTCATTTGCCTTGTTGGCACAAGCCGCCGCGGTAAGCGCCGCCAGCAACGCGAAGGCAAATCTGGCGTTCCACGCGATGCGCATGACATTCGGCATGCGTATACTCCTTCTACTGTTGGTGCGGCTCCCGCCCCACTCCTAACCCTCCCCGCAAGCGGGAGAGGGAAGGGCGAAGTGTGGGGTGGAGGCGGCCCCGGTCGTGATCCTCGATTTAACAAGGCGTTCGTTAAGCGTAGGTTTGTCAACCTTGACGTAGCTTTGCTGTCCCCCGTTAACGTTGCTCATTTGCTGGAAACCAATTCGAATGGTTACTGAAACGTCAATGGGGCGATTGAGAGGCTGCACACAAGCTCGCGATTCGCTGCCCCTCCTTGCAGCGGCAACATGGTTGGCTACAGGTCCGAAACAGTCCACTCACGCCAGCAATGGCGACCATGCGGGGTCGGATGCAAAGCTTGGCGTCGGCACCCTCAGTTCATTGCGGCCGGTGATATCGATTGTGTAGAGCGACGGCCCGGTGTTGCCGCCGGGATCGCGGAAGAACATCAGGACTCGGCCGTTGGGAGCGAAGGTCGGCCCCTCATTGTGGAAACCTTCGGTAAGGATGCGTTCACCCTTCCCGTCAACCCCCATGACCCCGATCGCGAACGTGCCCTGGCCTTGCTTGGTGAACGCGATGAGATCGCCGCGCGGCGACCACACTGGGGTCGAGTAGCTCCCGTCCCCAAAACTAACCCGCTGCGCAGGCCCGCCGCCCGCGGACATGATGTAGATCTGGGGCCGCCCACCGCGGTCAGACTCGAAGCATATCCGGCTGCCGTCCGGAGAGTAGCATGGCGCGGTATCGATAGCGGCTGTGTCGGTAAGCCGGGTGGTGGCCTTGGAACGCAGATCCATCACGAACAGGTTCGAATTGGCGCCCTGCTGCAGGCTCATGATCACGCGCTGACCATCCGGGGTGAAGCGCGGTGAGAATGTCATGCCCGGGAAGTTGCCGACGATTTCCCGCTGCTGGGTTTCGGTATTGAACAGATACACGCGCGGCTCGCCCTGGCCGAACGACATGTACGTGATCTCCTGGGTCGACGGCGAGAAACGCGGGGTCAGAACGAGCTCGCGGCCATTAGTCAGATAGCGCGGGGCGGCGCCGTCCTGATCCATTATGGTGAGGCGCTTGATTCGACGATCTTTAGGACCCGTCTCGTCGATGAAAACGATGCGGCTGTCGAAATAACCCTTCTCGCCGGTGAGCCGCTCATAGATCTGGTCCGAAATAATGTGAGCGATGCGGCGGAAATTGTCGGGCGTCGAGAAAAATTGCTGGCCGGCGAGTTGCACGGCGCCGAACACATCCCACAGCCGGAACTCGGCCCTGATGCGGCCATCCGGCTGGCGGGTGACGCGCCCGGTCACCAGCGCCTGGGCATTGATGGCGCGCCAATCCGGATAGCGCGGCTGCACGTCCGTGTTGGTGATCTTCTCGATGAAGGCAGCCTGGTCGATCGGAGCGAACAGGCCGCTGCGCCTGAGATTCGCAGTAATGATCTGCGAAATGGCGCGCGCCGATTCCCCATCGGACTGGCTGCCGGCAAGGAAATCGGGCAGCGCGATCGGCATCGGCTGCACATTGCCCTGGTTGAGATCAAAGCGGAGCACCGCCCGGGCCGGGCCGCCGCCGAGCGCCGTAACCGCGCCAATCCCTGCCGCAGCGCCGAGCGACATGGCGCGGCGCCGGGTCAGCGGCGCATTACCATGCTGGTCGCCGCGCGAATCGTTCTTTGGATTGGAAGTGCCAAACAGGTCGTACATGGCGAAATCATCCTGAAGGTCGTGAATCTGGTTTGTATTTGCCCCTGACGCCGTGGCGCATCAGCCACGGAACATGTCGTTGGGATCGAAGTTAACTTCGACTTCTTGCCACGCCTCGTATTTCGAAGCCGGAAGGCGAAACGGCTGGCAGCGGCGCACGGCCCTGGTCGCGGCTTCGGCAGCGATCTGAAACAGCGCGTTTCTTCCGTGATTGAGGACGACCGGGTCGCCAGCGAGGGAACCGTCGCGGTTGAGAGAGAATCTCACCGTCACCACGAGGTCCTTCGCCTCCACAACGCCCACCGGTGGATTCCAGCAGCTGTGGAGCTGCGCTCTCAACATTGCAATCTCATTCTGCGACAGTTGCGGCGCGTTTCCAGTGGTCGAACCGAGCGACGGCGTCGGATTGATCATGGTGCCGGTCACGGCCTGACGCTGCGGCGCGCGCTTGTCGAGGAGCGCGGTCTCAATGCGATCGAGATCGGACTTTACCTCTTCGCGTTTCCTCGCCTCCTCGCGTTTGCGGGCTTCCTCGCGTCTGCGGGCCTCTTCGCGCTTCCTGGCTTCTTCAAGCTTCTTGGCTTCTTCCCTCTTTTTCGCCTCCTCGCGCTGGAGGGCTTCGGAAATCAGATCAGGTTCGGGCTTTACGTCCGCTGCTGCGGGCTGCGGGGCAGGCTTCGGCTCCGGCGGCTTGGATTCGGACGGTTTCTGCTCTGGCGGCTTTATTTCGGGTGGCTGCCGCGCAGGCGGCTGCGCGGCCGTCATCTGCATTGCCGCGCAGTCTTGATGCCAGCGGTCAGCTGGTTGAACTCACTTTCCGAAATGACATCGGCCATTACCGAATCAGGCGGCGATACCGCGAAGGGCTTGGCGGAAAATGAAACCAGTCCCCATGCCAGCACAAGGGCATGTCCGATCGCCGATATGGTGTAACCGGTTCTCATCCCAAATGGTCTTGTCCCAAATGGTCGCCCAAACGTTCATCGCCCCTGTTCGACTTCGGTGACGAGGGCGACCCGTCGGAACCCTGCCGACGATAGCCGCCCCATCACCCGCATGACCGTACCGTAATCCACTTTGCGATCGCCGCGCACATAAATGCGCTCGTCATACCCGCCGCGCGCGTCGGTCACGGCCTTGAGCTTGGAAACGAGATCATCGATCGGAATCTCGCTGTTCTGCAAAAACACCTGCCCCTGGAGGCTCACGGACAGCGTCAAGGGCTCACGGTCCTGGTCAAGACTCTTGGCCCGCGTTTGCGGCAGGTCGATCGGCACCCCGACCGTCAACAAAGGCGCCGACACCATGAAGATGATGAGCAACACCAGCATCACGTCCACCATTGGGGTGACGTTGATCTCGCTCATCACCGCCCTGCGCCGATGCCGTCGTCGACCCACCGCACCGGCGGCGGCTGTTCCTCCAATTCCCATCTTAGCGTCCTTTAATTCACGCGCGCTCGTCGATCTGCCGCGACAGGATGGCGGAGAACTCGTCTGCAAAGCCCTCCAGGCGCTGCGCCTGTTTGTTCACTTCGGAACTGAATTTGTTATAGAAAATCGTCGCCGGTATGGCGGCCACGAGCCCGATCGCCGTGGCGAAAAGGGCTTCCGCAATGCCTGGCGCGACCACCGCAAGCGACGTATTTTTCGACGCCGCAATCGACTGAAAACTCGTCATGATGCCCCACACGGTGCCAAACAGGCCGATGAACGGCCCTGCCGATCCGACCGTGGCGAGCACCAGGAGCCTGCGTTCCAGCCGTTCGATTTCGCGCATGATGGTGACGTCCATCACCTTCTCGATGCGCATCTGCAGGCCCGCGAACGAACGCGGCGGACCCTCGAAGCTGCGTTTCCACTCCCGCATGGCGGCGACAAACAACGCGGCCATGGAGTGATTCGGCCGCGACGACACCATGCGATAGAGTTCCTCCAGCGATTGACCCGACCAGAAGGTCTGCTCGAATCCGTCCATCGCCTTGCTGGTGCGCGCATAGAGGATGAGCTTGTCGACCGCGATCGCCCACACCCATACGGAGCAGGCCATGAGACCGATCATCACCGACTTGACGATCCAGTGGGCCTGCCAGAACAGGGTGAAAATGGAGAGATCCGACGTCGCCGCATCGGGTGGGAACATGATTCGTCCTTTCGGCTCGGTGGCCTGAGCGAGCCCGGCCGGCGCCGAGGCAAGGACCTCTCAAAGGGGCCAAGGAGGACCTGATCGGCCCGTCAACCTTCAAGGTCTTCGCGTGAAATCGATGTTCCCCTCCCTACCCTCCCCCGCTCGCGGGGAGGTTGGAGGGGTACGAATTCCCCGCGAAAAATGTCCTATCTTTGGCGGCAGCAGCCGGTGATTTGCCCGAGCCATAACGCCGCATCCGTGGTTAACAACGGCTTAGCGCAGATGCAAGAATACCCTATGAAGGCCATAAGGGCCGATGGTCGCACCAAAGATACGCGACAATAGGCGCGAAAAAAATGGCCACCCGCGCGGTGCGGGTGGCCGGTTCAAATCTGGGAAGGGCCTGCCCCGGCAAGCGATGGAGGAAATTACCTCTAATTTGTCTGGGGCTGCGATTCTGGCGAGCGGTTCGCCTCAGGCGGCCGGTTGCGGCGTTCCGCCATGAACTGGTCGAATTCCGCCTTGTCCTTTGCGTGCCGCAGGCGGTCAAGGAAATCGCGGAACTCGCGCTGCTCCTCCTCCAGCCGGCGCAGCGTCTCGGCGCGGTACTCATCAAAGGCGCGATTGCCGCTGGACCGCGGATGGCCCCACCAATCGCCCCCAGAGCCCATCTTTCCGCGCATGCGATCCATCTTTTCCTGCATACGCTCCATCTTGCGTTGCCAGTGGTCCATACCGTGGTGGTTCCAGCAGCTCATTCTTCCGCTCCCGACGATGAACGCCAGCGTCGCAAGCCCTAGCGGCCACCAGAACCAGAACCCAAGGATCATGAGGGCGATCCAGGCGGGCCTTCCTAACTCGTCAAGCTTTGCAACGATGGGCATGACAGCCTCACGATTGTGAATGGGGTAGTGTGAATGTTAATCACATTTACATAGGTACGGGACGGCTGTGGAATTGTCAAGGCCGGTACCAGAAATCACGACGCGGCGGCATCATCCGGCAACCCAAGGCCGCGTAAATACACGAGAACTCCGGCCTCAAGCAGTTCCTCAGGCGACATCGGCACCCTACGGCGGCCGGCATCACCGCGCCCGAAGAGCGATGCAACCCCATGCGCCATGGCCCATACATGCAGCGCGACCATTAAGGCTGGAGGGCGCTTCGCGGCCGGAATCTGAATGACGAGCCGTTCGGCGGCGGCGCGAATCGCCGCGAAGGCGCGCTCGCCCGCTTCCCGCAGTTCCGGGCTGAGATCGAGGGGAACGCCGGCCTCGAACATGGCGGAATAATAGGCCGGTTCGGTGCGCGCGAATTCCAGGTAAGCGCGACCCATGCGCTCGAAAGCCGCGAAGGCAGCCGGCTGGCCGTCATTCCAAGCGCGAGTCAACGCCGCCTCGAATAGCGTAAAGCCGCGCAACGCCACATTGGCGAGCAATTCGTCGCGGTCGCGGAAATGCCGATAGGGCGCCGCCGGGCTGACGCCGGCAAATCGCGCCGCCTCCGCAAAGGTGAACCCGGAGGGCCCCTTGCGGGCGATCAAATCGAGCGCCGCACGGATCAGCGTCTCCTTGAGATTGCCGTGATGGTAGCCGCGCGGCGGCGGCCCCTCGTCCCGATTCCACGTCATGTTAAACGTGTTTACATTACCTGGGCTGGCGCGTCGACCTGTCTCCCCCAAAGGCGGCCCAACGATTCGCGCAATTTCCGCTTTCAATCAGCGCGGCCCCCGCATCGCGGCGCGCAGCGGCTTGGGGATCGGCCGCGCCCGGCCGCCCGCCACAAAGGCGACGCGGACATGGGCTTCGACCAGCACGTCGGCTTGGCGCATGACTTTTTGCCGCAAGGTCATTGATGCGCCCTTGACCTCCTCGGACTCAGTCGTGACGACGAGAACGTCGTCCATGCGGGCGGGTTTGAGAAATTCGATCGCCATCGAGCGCACCACGAATGCAAATCCCGGCGCCTCCGCCGCAGCAGCCTCGAACAGCGCGCGCTGATCGGCGCCGATCAGGCGCAGGTAGTTGGTTCGCCCGCGCTCCATGAAGCGCAGATAGCTCGCGTGGTAGACGATGCCGGTGAAATCGGTGTCCTCATAGTAGACGCGCACCGCCATTTGGTGGCGGCCCTCGCGCACTTCGCCGTCAAGGTTCGACGCTGCCACTTGAGCCTTCCTCCGGATCCGCAAACAGGCCGAACTGCGCCGAGTCGCGGCGCGGCTCGGCAAGACCCAGATGCCGGAACGCCTGACCAGTGAGCAGGCGGCCGCGCGGCGTTCGCTGGATGAAGCCGCGCTGAATGAGGAACGGCTCAATGATCTCCTCGATGGCGTCGCGCGGCTCCGACAACGCCGCCGCGATGGTCTCGATGCCGACCGGACCGCCGCCGTAGTTCACCGCGACGGTCGTGAGGTAGCGCCGGTCCATGGCGTCGAGCCCGGTGGCGTCCACCTCGAGCGCAAGCAGCGCACGGTCCGCGACGTCGCGGTCGATCGCCGCCGCCTTGCCGACCAATGCGAAATCGCGCACCCGGCGCAATAGCCGGCCGGCGATGCGCGGCGTGCCACGGGCGCGCCGCGCGATCTCGTTGCCGCCGGCCGGCGTCATGCCGATGCGGAGTACCCGGGCGCCGCGATTGACGATCAGCTCAAGCTCAGCCTCGGTATAGAAATTGAGCCGGATCGGAATGCCGAAGCGGTCGCGAAGCGGGTTGGTCAGGAGGCCCGCCCGAGTGGTGGCTCCGACCAGGGTGAACTTCGCGAGATCGATCTTGACCGAGCGCGCCGCCGGTCCCTCCCCGATGATGAGATCAAGCTGGAAATCCTCCATGGCGGGATAAAGGATCTCCTCGACCGCCGGATTGAGGCGGTGGATCTCATCGATGAACAGCACGTCGCGCTCTTCGAGATTGGTGAGCAGCGCCGCAAGGTCGCCGGCCTTGGCGATCACCGGACCCGAAGTGGAGCGGAAATTCACGCCGAGTTCGCGCGCCACGATCTGGGCGAGCGTGGTCTTGCCGAGGCCGGGCGGCCCCACCAGCAGCACATGGTCGAGCGCCTCGCCCCGCGCGCGCGCCGCCTGGATAAACACACCGAGATTTGCTCGCGCTTGCTCCTGGCCGATGAACTCGCCGAGCCGTTGCGGGCGCAGCGAAGCTTC
>WNGJ01002435.1_pt1 | contig 18831 bp, 20 predicted proteins | sample 5400611 | NCBI WGS metagenome assembly WNGJ01 (sample SAMN13153375, study PRJNA577476) | soil metagenome | isolation source: 40 cm soil or saprolite under Garry oak tree replicate 1 | place: USA:California | collected 2016-06-15 | reverse complement strand
CAGATCTGGTTCAAGGCCGACAGGAAAACAACTCTCAAAGAATTGTCGATGAGCCCGAGGCCACAGCCCTATTCTCAGAAGGATGGCGATTCGTAACGACCCTGCCCTCTGGAAGGCTAGTAGTGCAGAAGGACCCATCACCGAGAGCAATGGAGGCCTAGTCAACTAAGCGCATTTCTCTTGGCGCGTTAGGTACAACCATTCTGAGTACTTGAGTCGTCCATCTGTGGACCGGAAATTCTCCCGTGTACATCCCGGGGAGAGGCTCCCCCGAGACAGTCTTGATGTGGGTCCAAGTGTGCAATGGTGCCCTCCCTCTGAAAGAACTTAAACCCGCTCAACGTCGAGAACGAGCCGAGCCTCACATGAGATTGTTGAAGATCGTGATTGTTATTCTCTCAAGCTTTCTAACACTCTCAACGTTTTCGATGACAACTCCGAGAGCTGCGGCAGTAGACACAGTACCAAAGGTTGTAAACCATTTCATTCAGAATCCTCCTTACGGGGAAGCTTCCCGGAGTTGTGGCCCAGTTAGCCAACCGACTGGAGGAGCCATGACAAAATCATACTGTAAGGCAATTCCTTCTACTGGCGAGATACAGTTGTACGCGGGAATCAGTTTGCCTGCTTGTGCAGGGTTGTCTGCTTGCGCGACCGCAGACGTGGAGGCGTCTGCGGCGATCGCTGATCAATTCCATATTGTTCACAACAGTCTGTATAGGTTATCATTTCATTTCGTCCTGAGCGGGTCTGTTATCGGGGGACTGGCTGCTGGGTTGGCGGGTCTTGCTCAAGCCCGCGGATCGACTGAGATTAGTGCTGCGCTAACCTCCTCAACGGGTGCAGCTGTTTGGGCCTCAGGACCACTAACAGTAGACGCTCAAGCACTCGAATGTCAGGCGGTGGGGACGACCGAAATTTGTGTGTCGCCACCAGTCGAAGACTACCTGAATATTCAACATCCCATAGCAACTCCATGGTTAAACCTCACACAGGGGACCTACCATTGGTCTGCGTCCGTAGACGTTAGAATACTCGGATATTCTCAGCTAGGGGCAGGAGGAAGTCTGCAATATCTGTTCAACACGACCGCTCTTTGCGTCACGTCGTGTATCGAAAGCGGGGAACGTCGAACTTTGGTTCAGTTCGACGTGGAAGATGCCTACCCCGACTACACACCTCCCTCAACGACCGCTTCGCTTTTCAGTTTCTCTTCTGTTGAGAATGGTTGGTACCGGAGCTTTGTTGAGGTGAATTTGAACGCTACCGATTATCCTCTTCCTAGTGGGGGGAATCCGTATGGAAGCTACGGGGTCAACACGACATACTACAAGGACGACTACCTCGGTGGTCCACGGGGTGATTGGCAAGTCTATCCTGGATGGGGCCGTCTCGCGATAAGCTCGAATGGAAAGCATCTAGTCTCCTTCTATTCTATTGATTACGCTGGTAACGTAGAGCCAGTGAAAACCATTGATGTCTGGATAGACGCGAGTGAAGTTCCGAATGTGGGATTTCGTATCAATGGTGGCGCGTCATATACGGGGTTCGGCTCGGTGACTCTGACAGCTTTTGTTCGCTCTGATACGGTTAGTGGAGTTGCGAAGATGAGATTCCGAAATGAAGCGGATTCGCAGTGGAGCTCTTGGATTGATTATACAACCTTCCCCGTCTCTTGGATTTTTTCTGTTGGACCCAGTGATGGCCCTAGACTTGTTTATGCTCAGTTCAAGGACTCTGCTGGCAACGTGGGCGAAGCGAACAGCCAAATTATCTTGGATAATACTCCGCCGAGTATCCCGAGCCCCCAGGTATCTCGGAATGGGGACAGCGCAACATTTTCCTGGGCGCCTTCAACAGACGCAGGAAGCGGCTTGTTGCGATACGTTTGGAGAATAGATTATGGCGGCGAAGAGTCCACAACTCAAACATCCTTAACATTTCCATCAAATGTCGGCCATGTGTTCTACGTTAGGGCCGAAGACAGGGCGGGCATGTTTTCGGATTGGGGATCCGTTCCATTTGGACCAGCAATTGTAGCCCGTTACAATGTCACCTTCTTTGAGTCTGGTCTGCCGTCAGGGACTCCATGGTCCATAAGCGTACAGGGTTTCCCTCAGGTCTCAACTTCAAACACTATCATCTTCCAGCTTATGAATGGGACTGGCTACGTTTACACACTAGCGCCGGTACCGGGTTATCAGCCCGCAGCGTACAGTGAACGGTTCAATGTAACGGGGGCGACTGTTGCCCCTATCACAATTGGCTGGACACTGTCGCCGAGCGGAGCAAGAGGTCCGCCAGGTCCACCTGGTTCTGCAGGTCCTCGTGCCACGCAAGAGATATCCTCGATTCTACTGAACAACATGCCCTACATAGGGCTGGGAATCGCAGGCGTTGCGACAGCGATTTCAGCGCTAGCAATACTTTCATTGAAGAGAAGACGAACGGGCCGACGAGTGATTCAATCCTAGGACCAGAAAAGAGAGGTACGGCCCCCAGGTTTGGAATCAGACTATCATCCGAGTCCGCGTATACGACCCCTGACTGCTCTGCTGAACGCTCGCATTGCTGGATTCTACGTGCTCCTATCTTGTGACTGTAACGAGTTTTCGGAGAGATCGTTTTGGGATTCGTATGCTATTGACTATGTCGAACTCTACGCCTGACGCCTTGAGTAGGTCGGTGGCTTCGCGCAGTGGGAATTCCAGATCTTCCCCAGTAATCGGAGGGATGCCGAGCTGATCTCTGGTGATGAGGAGCATTGTGCGGAGCTGCATGTTGATCTCGTCTCTGAACTGTTTGAGTCCGGAGTCTCTCTCGATGCTTTTGACCCATGTCTGGAGGCTTTCGCGTCCGAGGAGCTGGGCATTGTGTTGGGCCTTGATGTGGAAGATGATGTCCTCGATTCTGGTCTCGACGTCGTCGAGGCTGGCTTGCTGGATGAACATGTCTCCGGCTGTTATGCTAGGTAGCGCATAGTCGAGCGGGTTGATTCGTCTCCAAGCTCCGAGCGCGAGATCGAGCACCCCTGTCGTTTTGAAGTGGTTTGTCTTGCCGAGGCTGTATGGTAGCAAACTGCCGTATCGCTCTGCGATCGTGACGAGCTCCTGAGGAGTCTTCAGCATGGTAGAAAGGTAAACGTAGACCCCGTGGGTGGTCGGCTCGTAGCCTCCTCTCGAAAGCCGCTTTGCAATAGAAAGGTCAGCAAGTCGCTTGAGGATCTTTCTGGCGCCCTCATAGCTCGTTCCGTACTTCTGCAGTTGGTGAGGGTTGAGTCGGCCCTTGGACAGGAGGACCCTTAGCGCTATTTGCTGATTCTCGGTGAGGATAATCTTCGCTTTGGTCGGCAACCCCTCCACTACAACCAACTTGTACCGAATGGTAGTGGAAATAGTAGCTATTTAACACATTATGAAAGTCTCCCAGGACATGCGGAATGGTAAGATCAATAGTCCGCGCCTACGAGTGCGCGTAGTCGAGCTGGTTCGGAAGACAGGCCAGCCCGTCAGCATGCTATACGTGGCAGAACACCTCAACCTGGCCTGGACCACGGCGAGAGCCATCCTCTTCGATCTCTCCCTAAATGGCCAGCTGAAGGCGATCAAGACTACCAAGAGCTGGATCTTCCAGCTACACGAAGTGTCACCGGAATCAGCGCAGGCCCCCAATCACAAGATCGACGAGAGGCGCTGATACACGAGGATGAAGGAGGAGCGCACAGAAGTGCTGCGGAGAATCCGCGCAATACTCTCCGAGATCGAGCACGTGTACTTCCAGCGCATCGGCAGCAAGGAGCCGGACACGATCATTTTGGCAAACCAGCGTGAACTGCAAAAAGCGGCGGGTAACGGAACGGAAAAACGGGACTAACCACGGCGACATTCGCAAGGGCCTTCAGTATCAAGGCTGCCAGAGTCGCGGGGATAGCGACCGGAGAAGCTGCCGGCCGAAAACTATGCTCTGATTGCGGGCACTCAGCGACCTGCCACTTTCGAGGATCCGGGTTTTGTTGGGCAGACATCGACGCGACTCTCTGCGGCTGCCACCACTTCCGACCCAGACGGATCTCCAACGAAGAATAGGACCGACCAAGTCTTCCCGGGGAGAACGACATCACACGTGCGGGTATCCGTCGATCGTAAGAAGCGTGTTCGTGTTAGTATGTCGCTGGATGAGGCAAGAAAGGTTCTCGGAATAGGTGAAAAATTCAGGCTTCATGCCATAGAAGAAGATCAGGGGTGGATAACATGGAAGCATGATACCTCAATTTCCACTGGAAGTAGCGCGCTTGTCCCGGGGATGTCCAAGTGGGTCCGGACTAGTTTTCGAGACGATAGAGAACAGCATGACAGGGCTGTTGCTCTGGCGAAGAGTTTGGGCTTGTCATATTGTCAGTGGCTACGGATGTTGGAAGCTCATGAGCTTGAGAAGATGACCTACGTCGATGCGTCGAGGCGGCGGCCCAATTACGTAGGTTGAACCGGGAAGGACTGATATCTAGTCAAGTCCGAAGAGATCATCGTCTATCTTTGACGGATCCATGGGTCCGCGAGACAAAATCGTCACGTGGCGCAGTGGAGTCCGGTTGGTCAAGGAGACCTCGAAGTACGCCTTCTGCGTGTGCTTCTGGGTCTGGCTCTTGACTCAACCCTCCAACCGCGAAACGGCTTCGATCTCTAAGGTACTTGGCCATAGCGAGGACCCAAGCGAACCCTCTGAGTTTGCCCCAATCGTCAAGCTGATTCCACGCTTCTCGAATCAGCGGAGAGGGTGTCGGTGACCCTTTCTGGTTCAGAAATTGTTCCAGTTGATCTACAAAACTCAGGAGTTTGTCCATTTGAGCTTCGAGGCTATGGCGCGCTCCCGCTTGGCTGCCTTTGTCGTCTCCAACATTCCCACTAAGGTGGGCGGGCTGGTCATCTGGCCTATTTTCAAGGAGCCGTAATCGCCGCTTGACGTCCGCCAGATCCTTCATGAGTTCTCCAAGATCTTGTGGCCTTCTCAACTCTTTCGGGCTCTTTGAGGTGCCGATTCTAATCCTTGGGCGAGACCTTTCCTTTTCAACGGTCCTTTCGACCTGCATTGCCTGGTTTCCGGAAACGGGAGGTTGGCCCCCTATTTTTAGAATTCAACTAGTAGTCTAACTTAGCCATGCTGGCAATCTCAACATCACCAGCGCATGGCAACGGTGACGAGAATACCCGGCTCCGTTCGTTTTCTCCTCAATAATCTTCGTCTGCACAACCATCACGTTCGGCCTCCGCAAATCGCGCATGTATGGATAAACAGTGACCCGTTTCACTCGGAGAAAACGTCGATCAAATTGACGATTTTAGGGGATCCTAGATGTTAGACCTGTTTGACGACGAAGGCGCATGAATCCCTACCAATAATCGATCGAGGAAAGAGCAATGATCCAAGAATCCAAGGCAATTTCCCAGGCTCGAATTACAGAGTGCCGCACCTCGAAAGGATGGGCTGTGGACTGGGTGGTACGACATCAGCTATATTGTCGGCGTGAGCATTAGGTGCGTTGTAACACGTTGGACCAAGCTTTTGATTGGTGCTACCTTGCGGGCTGGTTTGACTCTAGCGGCTCCATTTACGAAACAAGAAACGCTAACGATGTTGGATTGGAGGCAAGGCTCAGATTCTCGAGCTACGACCGAGACTCTCTTGAGCGTATTCGGGTTCTTATGCGCGGAGGATCCATCACTGCTGAGTGCCGCCCCAAAGGTCCGTATTACCGGCTCACAGTGACAGGCTACTATCGCGTCGAAAGCATCTTGGCAAGACTGCTACCGCATCTCAGGAGAAAGAGACGAATGGTGAAAGACTGGCTTGAATTACACAAGTCCAAAGCTGAGATAGGACGACTAAACAGAAAACTCCGATTGAAACCCAGCAGGTTTCTCAGAGCTGAAGTACGTCAAATGAGGAGGGCCGTCCAGCAACTCGGTCCACCACCCCTAAGGGACACGCTTTAGACCCCTACCCCCCTACCCCGGGGGGCCTTCAGGGAAGGCTAACGGTCGACTCGCAAGTCTTCGGCAGTGCCTGGGCAACGATTGAGACCTCCCCGCAAACAGTTTGGCGCAAAGACCCCTTGCTGTCCCAAACCCAAAAGTGCTTTGGGTGATTTTCCGTCTGGGTGATTTTCACCCCACTTTTTCACCCCAAAACCGCGCTTTTCTGACCCCTCTCCAGGGTGAGTTTTAGCCCACTGTAGTGGATGAAAAGTAACCCGTAATCCTGAAGCGGGAAAATCTGGGTTTTCCAAAAGAGTCCTAACTCTTCACAAAGTGAGGACGTATGCTCCTGGAAACTCGAAGGCGAATGGCTCCGAACGGGACGATAGCCTCTAGGATCACAATTTCACGTAATGGAATTGTCACCGGCTTACCTTCAGCCGAGTTGAACTCGACTATTATCGCAAATCATCCTCGAATCGCTCTTGACATGAAGCCCGATCCTGATCGTTGTAAGTGCCACTGCGGGTGTAGGAGAAAGGGAGCCGAGGTCAAAGGACTCTACGGCAAAACATTCCGACTGACATTATGAAAAGAATGCTCAGAGAAGCATGAGCCACGAAAGCTCCGGTGAGGATTCCTTTCATTCAGGTCTGTTCTGTGCCCATGTACTCTTGCCGAATCTTCGGCTAGCATTTTTCTCGCTCTCTACACTTTCCTCTCTTTGAAGTTCGTCTATCCTCTTTCTCAATTCTGAAAGCCGATCGCAAAGCCGGACAAACTCAGTCGGGTCCTTGCTCCCGGATTCTTGTTTGTAGGCGTCCCATGTTGTTTCGTACTCGTAACAGACGTCGCACAAGATGGAAGGGCAGAACTGTTCCCTCTGCTGGACGCGACGGGGTATCTCTCAAGCATCTCGCGCAGCGCATGACCTCCAGAACGGATACTCTCTCGCCATTAATGGGAGAGAGTCACAAAACAACAAAGCTCCGTGTCATTGGGATTCCTGAGTCTCTCTAGTATGCCTTCCGTAAGGAACGGAAATCATTCAATTCTTCCTTGAAGGCAAGCGCTTCCTTTCTAGAAAGTCTCTAACTGCTTCACGGATGACCTCAGCTACCGATACGTACCTTCCCCCGGACTCTGATACGAACCTCTCCAGCTCTACGAAGAGCTGGTTTGGGACGGAGAGGTTGCGGTAGCCTTTCCTGACCATGGAGGTCCGGCGAACACTTAAGCCATAACGGCTATCTTGATTTTCAAGCACCAGTCCAGTACACAGTGATGTGAGCTTGCCAACACTTGCAATCTTCCAAAGAGAGCCAGAAAGCCAATGAGGGACCGTGCTATCGTCATCATTTTTTTCGGATTGCTGATCGTTGCCGGATTGTTTGTCACAGGAACAATTTTAGGGGTCGTAATTAGCGTAGCTGTGCTGTTGCTGATGGGAATAGTTTGGGCTCTTACTCAAAATAGAGAAAAGCCCTCTTCCCAAACTGATGAAGAGATTCAGGGCTTCGAATATCAGAAAGAACTTGCTCGTACATCAGCTCTCTAGAAAGTTGCTCATGCGTTGCTGGGCTCCATAATTGCCCGATGCAGGATACTAGGACCGATCCAACAGGAAAGACGTATTTTGATAGGCCGCCTTCTGGCAATTTATGATGATTGAAACCGATAGTTCATGTTAGTCTTCAGCACAGGCAGTTATCAAAATCCCTGGAGACCAGTTGAACCCATTAGACCCTAGGTGGGAGAGCGACGAATAGAACAGAAGCCATCACGTTTGAGCTATGTAAGAAGACCTTTCTTTCTATGTGGAGCTTCCCAAATCCGCTTCGAGACGTTGGGAAAGAACTCTGTGACATTCTTGTGGTCTCTGACCCGGACATAATCATCGTCTCCGTAAAGGAAATCGAATATCGTGACAATAAGCCAGAACCTGTTGCGAGTGCGAAGTGGCAACGGAAAGCGGTAATTGAGTCAGTAGGTCAAATTTACAAAGCTGAGAAATGGATAGTAGGCGATAGGCCCGTCCAAACACGTGAGAAGAATCCGATAGTTCTCCCTGATTTGAAACGTCGGAAGATTCATCGAATCGCCGTAGCTCTTGGATCGAAAGGCAAAACCCTGATACAGTCCGAAGATTTCGGCCGCGGTTACGTTCACGTCCATGACGAACTTTCGATACATGCTCTGACCAGAGAGCTGGATACAATCACCGACTTTGTGGAGTATTTGAATGCGGTCGAATCCTTCGTCCAACGAAACATTGTAATCCTCGAGTCAGGCGAGGAAAATCTCCTTGCCTCATACCTGTACAACGGCCGTTCCTTTCCGACTGATCTAACGCCTGTAATAATCCCAAATGGAAACTGGAGCAACTTCGAGAGCAGACCCGAAGTCAAGCTTCGAAGGATAGAAGATCAGATTAGTTACCTCTGGGACGACATTATCGAAACATTCTCCAGCAATTTACACGCGGGAACTCTTGACTACCCAGCCACACCAGACGAAACTGAGCTTATCTTGCGAACAATGGCGAGAGAAAACCGCTACAATAGACGCGTGCTCGCAAACCAGTTCGATGACGTGTTGCAAAATACTCCTAAGACTCAAGGCAGAGCAAGAATGTTCCAGTCTCCTTCCGGGATTGGCTATGTATTGCTGATTTCGCCGAGAAATGTCTCCCGTGCGGAGCGCCGAGTACAGTTGGCGGCCCGATGCTTTGTAGCGAGGAATTTGCTCCGTTCATCCTCTACAATCATTGGTCTCGCAACAGAACACCTTGACCTGAAGAACCGAAGTGGATTCATTGACGCTTGCTACCTTCATTATCCTGATTGGACGGATGATCTACGCAAGAAGGCTGAATTAACTCAGCAAAGTTTAGGATACTTCGCATCACCTGCTAGAAGCTACACTCATCTTGATGAGTACCCGCCCGTGAATGGGGAAGATGGTGAAGCCAAAAGTCAGGTCAACCCCAATACAGCGAAGTTCGAATTCCTTAGGGAGAAATATCCGCTGACGTATGAACGGGTCATGAGGTCGCCCGAGTTCAACGTTCTGGGCAATCAACTCGGACTCGAGGGCTACAAGTCTTGGCAGATCCTTGGGGCAGCTTGTAGCGTTGTTATGAACTATCGCATCGACTATGAAGAAAAGATTAGTCGTTCCGATACCGATCGGGTCATGAAGTATGTGGATAGATATGTTGAGACACCATACTCACTGTTTCCGTCCTTCGAGAAACTAACGCTTAAGGAAGCGCGAAACCGAATACGTACGAATCTAGCTCCCGTTGCTCTACCAAACAACCTGCTGAATCCCCGCCCGGAAGACCCAGTCAACGTTGGCGATCAAGATGGTGACCCTGAGAATTGTCTCTACGTCAAGACTATGGACGATTTCCATCTGTGGTTTGTTTACTTTCCGGACTATCAAACCACAACGGGAGGGATTTCGATTTCCAATAAATGGAATCTGAAAGTTGGTTGTGCCTGTAAGGATACGACATCACACAGATTCTTGAAGGAACTTGTGCGCGACTTAGCGAAATACGCCGGAGTGATAGATTTCTTGGTCGAAGGAATAGAGTCCTCTAGAAAAAAAGAGCTGGCGATCTCGGTCATAGATGAAGGAATAATGAAGGAACGGTTCCATGATTCCTATGTGAAGGCGCTTGAAGGTCGGGCAGAAATTGGCAGTGAAGCGATGATTCTTGCATGGAGAGATCTCAAGGACGAGCCGCACGTGAAGCTGGGGATCAACGAAGAGATTTCCCAACAGCCCCGGATGAAACGCTTGTCGTACGCCGTCGCCGGAATGTTGCAGTGCATTAGTGGACTTAGCCAAAATGATTCTCGCCAACGAGCGTCAGAGTTTGTGAGTAGCCTTGAATGAGATGATGTCAATACCAGAATTCGCGACTGACTTGGGCTACATAGCTCGTAGCAAGCTGCTTTGATGGATAGGAATGCCACTTCGGAAATACCGCGTACGGGTAGCAAAAGCGAAAGAAGGAAAAGAGCGGCGTATTAAGCGACTCTCTGAGATTTACAAAACGGCGCATAAAGGCCATGATCCGAGTGTCCTCCCAGATCTAATAGTCCTCGAGAAGTTTGTCGCCTACCACTGTCCTAGATTGAGCGTTCAAAGCCAGAGAGACTATGCGAAGATATTGTGCTCAAGGTTAAGCAGCGCTCAATAATAGTCGTACCGTCCTTCGTCATCTTTTTTTACCGTAGTGGCCGAAACCTAGCCGCGCATCTAGAGAAAAACTGGGCATTCCTGGGAGTTAGGGCTGAAGGATTCCAATCCTTCCCGGGGACCATGGCCCCTGAAGGCTACAGAAGGCGTGTCCGGAAAAGATCTCTGGGTGTTTCCGACACTTAAGCTGGACTATCCCAGGGTGGTCGGCGTGAGGGTGAACTAGGGTATCCAAAATCCCTTTGACCCAGGAGTCGGGGGAGAGTAGAGACACTAGCTCGGAAGCAGACCTTACCGGTCTGTCAAAGGACATTTCCTCCGAAGGTCTTCCACTGTAAAGTCTAGATGTGGCTGCAATTTGTCTCTATTATGTTGCAGAGTTAAAGTTCCAAGCATACAACCTGATTGCAAAGACTACCTTGGAGTTTCAGTCCCCATCGCGGAGGTATAGGATCCATGGCTTGCGGTGTAGTCGCCAATATCCTGGTCAGTGTAGGGAAATATGCCTATATAGGCAACCATTCCTACATCGATAGGTCTCTCATTGCAAGAGCCACCCTTCATTGTAGGCAAGCCAGCTACAGGAGAGTACTTTGTCAACAGAGAGAAAGAGCTGCAACGGCTTCTAACGCTGGCTAGAGGAGTTGAGAAAGGTGGCTCAAGCAACTCGATTCTGATAGGACTCCGAAGAACTGGCAAGACATCCATTCTACAGAACTTGATAGTCAATCTAGAACCGAACCGGCGCATCATACCATTGATGATCAGCTGCTACGGCATGACATCGAAGAGCAGGTTCGCCAGACTTGTAGTCGACCAGGCCTTGGCGAATTACGTCAACAAGACAGACGACAACGCTTACAAGACAAGGATCCTGAACCTGCTCAGTCAAGGAGCAAAAGCTGCCAAGGGAGTCCTAAGCGAAGTCAGATTCTCTGAATTCTCGTTAAAGATCAGGGATTCAAAGACTGACGAGGATGATCTAATCGAAAACTCCTTAGATTTTGTTGAGTCTCTCGCTGAGGAAAAGAATTCTTACTTTGTGATCATCCTCGATGAGTTCCAAGACCTGATCAAATGGGGGAATGATTCTCTCAAGAGAATGAGAACAGTAATCCAGAATCAGAAGAGAACCTGTTACATCCTTTCCGGATCAGCGACCACCATCATGCATGATCTGGTCTATGAGAGTCGTTCTCCCTTTTACAGACAACTTGTTGACGTTCCAGTCGGAAAGCTACCCAATGAGGTTGTCCGAAATTTTGTGAAGGAGAGGTTCAGATCGGCGCAAGTAAAGATAGGAGACGAAGAACTGAACAAGATAGTAACCTACTGCGATGGGTACCCCGACTACGTTCAGCGACTAGGTTTGGAACTCTACCTGTCGGCAGGACCCAGCGGATCGATAACAGAGTCCATCGTTGACCAAGCTTATGAGAACATAGTGCTCGCTTTGGACGGAGAATTCGAGAATTACTTTGCCACGTTCTCGCCCCTAGACAAAGAGCTACTGATCGCCATAGCTAGCGGCAAGATCAGAGCCAGCGAGATCGCTCGAGAGGTCAGAAAGCCCCTCGCCAACATATCGAAGAATCTGACTATATTGTTGAATTATGGAGTGGTCGAGAGACCGCTCGAAGGTCAATACAGAATGACTGACCCTGTCTTCAATGATTGGCTCCATAGAAGGTATAGCCCGCTAGAGTAGGAAACGATGCCTATATAGGAACCCATTCCTACTACCCCAACGATTCGACTAGCCTTCCAGGCTTCTTTGTTTGGGATTTAGCCTCTGAATTCTAGAACTTGCAGTCTAGGGATAGCCAGATGGCTCAGCTTTAGTGGAGACTATGGGCCAAGTTTCCCTTCTCGGTTCGACGGACTTCTAGGCGCAAGAATTTACACGTCGGCCACTCATGGGACTGTTTGGAGGATCATGTGAGTGCAAGTCTTCGTCAGCTCTTTATAAGGCACCAACGAATGACTCTAACAGGCCACCGTACAGGTAACGCCAAACGCTAATATACGCGACGGCTTCCCGTACAATCGTGGACAATTCCCCCCCAGGCGTTGTCCGGCCACAGTACCGTAATAAGGAATTGAATAATTTCATGCCTTCTTCTCAATCTTCTTCCTAAGCTCCTTCGCTGACAACACCTCAACATCATAGGCATCCGCGAGCGTTTCGGCATACTTCTTCGAGTCTGCGCCCACGTAGACAAGAGTATCGCCATCCTTGACCTTCTTTGCGTCGTAGGTTCCGCCATATGATTGTACTCCTCCGCCTCGTTGCAGCGCATAGGTTAGGGCGGCCCCCCAAGGCTCCATCTTTCGCAACACTTCACGAAACTTTGGTTGTTCTTCTTCGGATTCCTTACTTGGTTCATAGAACGCGATCTTCTCGATCTGATCGACCAATAGAAACGTCATTGGCCTAGCCAAGTGTTCGGTAACGTCGATATGGTCGTTGCTCTTCCAAGTGTACTTAGAAGATATTGTAGGATCCAAGAATCGCACGTCGGTCTTGAAGCTGTAACTACTCCAGACCCCTTTGATCTCGTCCGGGAGAAGCTTCTTGTATTGACCGTAGAGTTTTGCGTCTGTCAGGAACGCGATTATGTCAGCCGCGTTAATTAGCGCGTTGCATTCGTCGCCGTGGGGGAATACTTTCAAACCTTGAACTTTTAGAAGGTCATTCCAAGCTGGCGTCCACTTTGAAACGAAACCGTCGATACATGCAGTTGTGACGTCTCTAGCTATTCCGAAGTAAGCCCAGGCTGTGATGTAGGAGAACATGGGACCTAGGTTTCTGAGAAAGTCTTGTGTTGGGATCTCTTCTTCTGGGCATTTGTGTCCTCCAACCATTACTGTGGGAACCTTGTCTTTGGGCATGACGACATATGTGACGAATATCGAGTCGACGAGCTTCTGTGTGCTCGTAACAAGTTGATCGCAGAATGGGATAGTCCTCGGTAGTCCTATTCCCTGTTTGAGGTCATAAGAAGAATGGAGAGGCCGGGTTTCGTGAATCCCAAACTCAGTAGCAAGCCGCTTGGATTCACGTATCCAAGACTCTTCGAACTCCTTTGCCTTGGACGTGGCTACCCCCACACCTAGAGGAGTATAGAACCCCGTTTCGTAGCTCTGTCTGAGACCTTTCCCAGGAATAGGAACGTGTACCTTTTTCTTCCTGGCGAACTCTTTGCCGTCAAAGCCCACGGTGAGCTTTCCAGATCCAAGCATCGTTGTCTCCGCTCCTACTTCCCTTCGCCGTCTACGACGGCGATATTTCATGGTATTCGAGCTAAGAGCCATCGGCTCGGTTTGGCCGCTACAGGCGTTGACTTGAGCTGACAGTTTGGATTTGTGTCACCGCCTTTCTTAGTCGCCGAGGTGACACGCTATTGCATTCCAGCTCCTAACATAGTACCTGAGCACTTGAGGGCATTATTAGGGAGGGATCCCAAGGCAGATCAACAACCATGCTTAGCAAGAATCCGAGAAAGCCCCGCTGAGAGCACTGACACGCGTACCGCCGTATTGGGCGAGTAGCTCTCAATCCATTTACGTAGGTCTGTTGTCATGGCAAGAAGGACCTTTTCGTACCGATACTCACTCCCTCCAGAGTTGAGTTCCCTAATGACATCGCTCGTCGTTCTTGCCCGCCCGATATAGCAATCACGACCCTTCCCATGCATGAAATAGAGATACTTTCTTTCCGGGTACTCCCTGTTGTTAGCCCGGATCAGTTGAGTGCCCTGCTCGCCACATTTGGGGCATAGCGACCTCATACTGCAACAAAGTTGCACCCCCCCGTTAATATGTATCGGCGAATGTATCCCGAACGAGGTCTGAAGGTAGAGTATGATTCAACGGATCGCTCTAGCATATCGACTGGGGGCGTCAGTGCAGTGAGACTCGAACACAAGGCCGGACCTGACATCATCCACGAGCTGGCCGTCAATCTTTACCCATCAAGCCTCGAATCATTCCGCGAAGCGATTGCCAACTCCCTAGATGAGGGAAGCAAGAAGGTCGAGCTGCAGGTCTCTCTGAAAGAGGTCATCATGGAAGACTGGGGCCAAGGCATCAGAGACATAGAACAGTTCAGACTTTTCGGTCAATATGCGAAAACCACTAGATTTGACGGCGAAGTAATTGGAATGAAAGGCCTCGGAAAACTCTCGCTTCTACGCTTGGGGACTACTGTCAACTTTCGCACAAACAACGGCGAGTATGGAATAGACGTTGTGATGACACCAGAGTCGCTCGACGCGACCATCGGGGCCAAGGACAAGTTCGTACCTCACCAGGGAACAAGAGTTGTGATTCCTACCCCTAAGGGAATCCCACCAATGGAGGAATTATCAGAGTACTTGAGAAAAGTATTTGGCCTTAGGATCGCAAAGGGAACCGAGATCTCTCTCAACGGTGTCTTGCTGAAATCAAAGGTCGATTCAACCGAGAGGCTTCTCTTCAGACTTGCGGGGGGCGTCGATGTGCCGGGTAATCTAAAGCGCGATGATAAGAAAGGCAGGGGAGCCGTTGACGTTTATGTCAAACATGTTTACGTGACATCAATCCTTGTAGACCCTGAAAGGAGCTTCACTGGTTGGGTCAACTGCAATGAGCTAATCCCGACCACGTCAAGAACCGAGATTGTTAAGGATGAACGATACGACGACTTTCTCAAACATCTCAAAGAGCATGTAGCATCGCGATTTCCCAAAAGGGAAGAAGAGATCGGCCACGACGAAATCTTGCTCGGAAATGAGCTAGCCAACCTTCTCAAGAACTTCCTCAAGGACATGAACCTCTACCCTGAGGGAAAGATACTCGTTGGAAAGGATGGCGAAAGAAGTCCCACTGCGCTAGGAGAAAAACGGAAGGGGGAGAAATCAGCCGAGGCGAAGGAGCCAAAAAAAGAAGTTCCTGAATACGTTAAGATTCACATGTCGCGAAAGACGAACAAGCCGATACGAAGAGTAGCGAAAACCGATTACGGCATAATGTGGATAGACCAAGATTATGGGAACGAGAAGGAGCCTTTGTTCTTCGTCGAGCCGAATATGGCCATAAGGAATCGGACAAATAGCCTCTACCGGTTTGCTTTGAAGAGTAAGCCATCCTTGGGCCCCAAGTGGCTCAGACTGCTGCCTTATCTTTCGAGGCTAGCCGTTAGCGTCAGGAAAGAGTACAAGAGTTGGAGTCGTGAGCAGACCGCGCTAGAGATTGACAGGACGACACGATACTTTCTGAAGAGCAAAGGCGAACTTTAGAAAGTTATCTCACTCCATTATTTCTTCCAGTTGTGTTACTGCCCAGTGATGCCGACCTCTTGTGACAGTGAGATTGTAGAGCGAGCCGTGAAGATGCTCATGCACTAGAAGAGGCACGATGTAGTGAGAGACGTAGGCGTCCCAGTCAACAAAGTCCTCGGGCCACTCGCTTGCCAGATTGAGGTAAACCGTGTCAGAAGTTCTTTCGTAATACGCATCAAACGGTTCACAACCAAAGAGGTTGGGCGAATCGACACCTGCTTCCTGTCTTGTCAAGACCGTTTTCGCAAGATGAAGATCAGTCGTATCCATTCCTCTGCGTTTAGGGTTTCAGCGTCCCGACTCTGATCCCGCAGCCAGTGCAACGGAAGACCCGGTACTTCCCGGTGACTGAATCTTCGATCATTCGCAAGTCACAGCCTTGACAGATAAGCGCGGCCACCTGACCCACTATCCTCTGATCGCCCCTTCTACTTGCGAGTTGCTGAATCTTCTTCGCTTTGCTAACCAACTCTTGTTTAGCCGTTTCGCCCTCGTAGACTCCAAGGGCAATTTCCTCGATCTCGATGGCCAATTTTTCAATTGGGCCGATCGGAAACCCCGGCACCCTAGCCTGACGCTTTCTCTGGGGTTTCTTCTTGACCAGCTTCTGAGCTGATTGAGCAGTTTCGAGCTTTCCTTGGCAAAGATAGCATGTGTCGCGATCTGTGAACTGAGGTGTGCCGCACTTAGAGCACCTCTTCTCTGCTCTTTCGATTTCCACTGTCGATTCTGTTGATGATGATGCGTCCGCCATGCTCGCCCATCTTGTGGGCGAGAACTGGTGGCCTAAGATAACGCTTGTTGTTTCCTTGTCAGCGCGTTCCTGGGGGAATAACCGAGACAATTATCAGATCGTCAACGAATGGATCCCTATAGGTGGCTCAGTCCACGTCGTGGAAGTCTAGTCGCTTCCCAAGGAGCGAGGAACCTACTCTCTGATTTTCGCATTTGGGCGTGAGACCCTCGCCCCTTACCTAGCCGCAGCGACTAACTGGCCAGTGGCGTATCCATTTTGGGACCTTGGCAATGACCTTGCTAACCTAACGCCGGACCAAATAAAAAAAGCTCAGGAGGCTGGGAAGATCCAAGTCAAGTACTCACCCACCAAGGGTACGTGCCTGACCTATTGACGGTAGATGTCGTTCAATTGATTGTTAGTTAAGAAGCTAAGAGCAGATTAGGGAGAACCGGATCGGGGTACACGGTACTCGGAACTACAGGTCTTCGTGGCTGGAACCGAACATAACCTAACTCGGGCTTAGGCGGACAACGAAAGCAAAGCGAAAGTAATCCCCGAGCCAAACAACCTTGGTTCGCGTAGAAAACAATCTCGTAACAACCGCAATCGTTAGCATTGAACCGGTAGTTTGCACCTCACCTCCCACACCTATGACCGAAGAAGGAGACTCTCCGGTCGTTGTGGGCCTCGGGCGAGTCTTCTCTCCGATTCGTCGGTCAGATTCTCTTAAACTTGGCCGGGTTTGCGAAATTCTTGAGTAGCTCGACGTCTCTCCGAAGGTCGTCATTCTCCGCTTTGAGCTTGGTGATGTCTTTCTCCATCTCCTGCTGCTTCTGTGTTGTTGCTATGCTGATGCCGCCGTGGCTCCAGAGGTTGAGGAAGGGTTCGGTCTTGAGCCAGTCTTGCTGTATTTTCTCCATTAGCATCGGGTTCTTCTCTGCCTCTCGGAGCTTCTCGTAGTCGAGCGAGTCTATTTTGTGGCCTGCGAAGAAGTTGACGTGGACCCGGTCGACTCCTGCAAGGGTGGGAAGGTTGGTCTTGAGCGTGTCCCTCAACTCATGCAAGTGCTTTCCATATCGGACGTGGTAGAACTGGCGGTAGAACTCGCGCGCATCCTGGACGTTTCCGCAGCGGCACTCGTAGCGTTTCCTGCTGGCCCCGTTGATGGAGCGTCTCGTCTTCTGCATCCGGCCCCCGCACATCTTGCAGTAGGGCTTGATCCGTTCGACGACTCCCGCCCTGGTCGAGGCTTCTATCCATGCGTGTTGCAAGTTGTCCTTGTTGAAGGGTAGTCCTTGGCGGTTGAGGAAGATTGGTTCGTAGACGGGCTGGCCCCGCTCGTCAGTTCCGACGCGCCGTGGAGTACCGCGTTCTTTGAGATGTTCTAGTAGCATCTTGGGTCCGTCCCAGCTCCGGTGCCAGATGACGAAGTAGGGTTTGTCGTTCTTCTTCCGGTGGGACCATTTGAAGATCCACCAGTCGTGGTTCTCCCTGATCTGCGGTTCTAGCTTGGCCCAGCCGTTCTTGTTGAACTCTACGAACCGGTGCTCGTCCATGAAGCCCTGGAACATCATGGTGAAGATGGCACGTTCGCGCGGCTTACAGGCGCCGATAATTTTGTAGACCTCGCCCAGCGAGAGGCTGCCCTCCACTGCCTCCGTATCCGCATTGAGCCTCTCCGGGCTGCTGTTCGGCAGCTGGACTCGATGGAACTTGAGGAGTCCGTGGACGGCGTTGTAGAATTTGAGCTTGTAATTCCGCGTCCCCTTGATCTCACTGTTCAGAAAATCGAGCAGCAGCTCTTCCAACTCCGCCCGCTGCCGATCAGTCTTACACCGACCCTGCTTACGTAAGACAAACTCGACCTCACCCACACCATCCACCAGCTTCCACTCAGGCTGCGCTCTCAGCCAGCGGAAGAACCGGAACAACGCCCGCGGCGCTGCATAGTGCTCATCGCTCTTCAAACTCCGCAGATAACGCGCCGCCACCGGGTTCGACTCTACCCATGCAAACACGGCATACTTCGACGCCGCAACCCCAGGCGCCTCACTAAACAACTCAGCCCGCAAATCAGACGACCGACCGAAAGATCCACCACCACTTAACTGCTCCCCCAAAACAGTCGAAGCCATCCAGGATACCTTCAGTGGGCCAGAGAAGTCATCGGACCCAATTTCGGGGATGGCAGTGAATGAATAAAACCGTTCTGTTAGCTCGATATTCGCCGTCTCATTTCATAAGAAAGTCTAGCGCTCCAATTCTGGAACTCGGCAATGATTGTCGATAAATAGATGGCTGGTCTACGGCTGCTCGGCGAGCTTTTGAAGTCGCGCAGCAGCTTCTCTAATTTTCCCCTTTACCTCTGCATTATAACCGCTCTTGGCGACGTGCAGCGCGAGACTGTTTAGTTCTGCTCGTATGACTGAGAGCGGGTCCTTCTTATCCACACGAATCATTCCCCCGAAACAGGTTTGACAGACCCAAGCGTGGAAGTATGGGTCGTACTCATGATAAGTCGACTCCTCACAATAGTGACAGTAAGGGTGATTCGGGTCCGACACTCGTTGCGACAATTCGGAGGCTA
>WNGJ01002434.1_pt1 | contig 18834 bp, 16 predicted proteins | sample 5400611 | NCBI WGS metagenome assembly WNGJ01 (sample SAMN13153375, study PRJNA577476) | soil metagenome | isolation source: 40 cm soil or saprolite under Garry oak tree replicate 1 | place: USA:California | collected 2016-06-15 | reverse complement strand
TCAGGCCGCCGTCGACGAGAAATGTGGTGCCGTTCACGTAGCTCGATTCATCGCTCGCGAGAAACAATGCGGCGTTGGCGATCTCCCGCGCCTGCGCGAGTCGGCCCATCGGCAGGTGCACGCGTCGCCGCTCGAGCGCGCCCGGCGTCTCGTTCAGCAGGCGCATGAGCAGCGGAGTTTCCACGGGTCCCGGACACAGCGCGTTGACGCGAACTCCCTGCCTTGCGAACTGGACGGCAAGCTCACGGCTCATCGAGAGCACCGCGCCCTTTGATGCCGTATACGCGATCTGCGAAGTGGCCGCCCCCATCAGCGCGACAAAGGAGGCGACGTTGATCACCGACCCTCCGCCCGCCTTCAACAGATATGGGATGCCGTACTTGCAGCACAGGTAGACGCCTTTTGCGTTCACGGCCTGCACGCGATCCCACGCGTCAGGCTCCGTGGTCAGGATCGAGTCGTCGTCCGCGGGCATGATGCCCGCGTTGTTGTAGAGCACGTCGACCTTGCCGTAGCGCTTGACGGTCGCGTCGTACATAGCCTGCACGCTCTTCGCATCGCTGACATCTGCCCGAAAGAAGAAAGCTTCTTTGCACTCAGCTGCGGTCTTCTCCCCCGCCTCCTTGCCGACGTCCGCGACACACACGCTCGCACCTTCCGACGAAAAGAGCAGAGCCGCCTCGCGACCGATGCCGCCGGCCGCGCCCGTGATCACGGCAACCTTTCCTTCGAGCCTACCCACGCTCGAAGAGCCTCGCCCGCTCGTAGTCCGTCACGACTTTGTCGAAAAGGCCCTGCTCCGTTTGCGCGTAGTGCAGGTAGTGCTCGATCACGTCGTCTCCGAACGCCTTCCGCGCCATCCTTCCATGCTCCAGCTCGGAGATCGCATCGCGCATCGAGTGGGGAAATCTCTTGACCTCTGATTCGTAAGCGTTGCCTTTGAACTCGGGCGGCAGCTCGAGCTTCTGCTCGATCCCGTACAGGCCGGCCGCGAGCAGGGCGGCGAACGCGAGATACGGGTTGGCGTCCGCGCCGGGGATGCGCGACTCGGTGCGCAGGTGCTGGCCGTGGCCGACGATTCGAAACCCGCACGTGCGGTTGTCGTGACCCCAGGCCAGCGTGGTCGGCGCCCAGCTGCCGGCGGCATATCGCTTGTAGGAGTTGACGTTGGGCGCGAGGAAGATCGCCAGCTCGGATGCATACGCGATGTGGCCGGCCAGGTACTGCTTGAAGGTCTCGGACTCTCCGTCGAACACGTTCCGGTCGCCATTCCACAGGCTCGAGTGGATGTGGCACGAGCTGCCGATCCAGCGGTGGTCGGGCTTCGCCATGAACGTCACCGAGCAGCCGTGCTGGTGCGCCATCTCCTTGATGCCGTTCTTGTAGATCACGTGGTTGTCGGCCATCGTCAGCGCGTCGGAGAAACGAAAGTTGATCTCCTGCTGTCCCGGCCACGCCTCGCCCTTGGAGCTCTCGACCTGGATGCCCGCCGCCTTCATGCCTTTGCGCACGGCGCGGATGAACGGCTCGTCGTACGTGGTGGCAAGGACGTGGTAGTCGAGTATGTACGGGACCGACGGGGTCATGTCGATGTAATGCTTGGCGTGAGCTTCGGCGAACGTTTCCTTGATGAGGTAGAACTCGAGCTCCGACCCGAACATGGGCTCGAAACCGAGCTTTCGAGCGCGCTCGATCTGCCCGCGCAGGACTTGCCGCGGTGACGGGCGCACCGGCTTGCCGTCGTGCCAGGCCACGTCGCAAAGGACGATCGCGGTCGCCTCGAGCCACGGCACCAGGCGCAGCGTCGCAAAGTCCGGGACCAGGTCGAAGTCTCCATATCCCTGCTCCCAGCTCGCCATCTTGTAGCCGTCGATGACCTCCATCTCCATGTCGACGGTCATGAGGTAGTTGCACCCTTCGGTGGATTCGCCGTCGTATGAGGTTTCGACGAAATACTCGGCGTCCACACGCTTGCCCATGAGGCGTCCCTGCATGTCGGTGAAAGCGACCACGACCGTGTCGATGTCGCCGCTCGTCACCTTATGGGCGAGCGACTCTTTGGTCAGCAAATCCTCAGTCCAGCCCTACCGTCCACCACAGCTTCGCGCTCATTCTGGCGCGAAGCTGCCTCGGTCCGCCTCGTCAGACTTTGATCTCGGCCACGCTTGTCTTGCCGTAGCCCTCCGTCTCCGGGTGGCCGTGCTCGCCGAGCGTGAGCGCGAACTCCTCCTCCGGAGACAGCACCAGCCGGTGCCGGCCGACCAGGGCGAAGTACAGGATGCCGACCGCGAAGTAGACCAGCGTGCCAACCACTCCTGGCCGGTAAGCCTCGTTGGCGTACAGCGAGATCAATGAGATCACCGCGATCACACCCGCGATGCCGGCACCCCACTGGCCTACCGGGCTGCGGTACGGCCTCGCGATGTTTGGCAGCCTCCGGCGCAGAAGAATGAAGGACAGGCACTGCATCGCGTATGAGATGACCGCCCCGAACACCGCCATGTAGAGGAGGGCTCCGACGATCTGCCCCGCGACCAGGCCACCAGCCAGGCCCAGCTCGTAGACCAGGATCGCGAGGATGAGCCCGACGGCCCCGCCGGCGATCAGCGCGATATGAGGAGTCTTGAGCGTGGGGTGGGTCAGAGACAGGAAGTGCGGAAAGTAGCCGGCGCGCGACAGCGAGTAGGTGTTGCGTCCGTACGCGTAGATGATCGTGAAGAAGCTGGCGATCAGGCCGATGAGGCCGATCAAAGCGAGGATGGCGGCTCCGGCGTTGTTGCCGTAGACCGCCTTGAATCCGTCAAACAATGGCGTGGCCGAAAGGCCGATGACCTTCGCGCCGCCATCGACGCCGCCGTTGAGCAAGAACGTCAGAGCGCCCGTCACCACCAGGGTCGTTAGGCCCCAGATGGTGGCCCGAGGAATGTCGCGCTTGGGGTCGTGAGACTCCTCGGCCGCCAGCGGCAGCTCCTCGATGGCGAGGTAGAACCAGATGGCGAACGGGATCGCAGGAAAGATGCCTGCGATTCCAAACGGAAGGAAGCTTGAATTGCCATTGGTGGGCTCGATGTTGACCAGGAGGCTCGGGTTGAACTTCCCGGAGACGAGCACCGACACGAAGAAGAAAGCAAGGATGCCGAGCGCGAGAAAGCAGATGACGACGCTGAAGCGCATCGTGGCCACGATGCCGCGAATGTTGATGGCCACGAAGATGATGTAGAAGATGACGAACCACGTGACCGGGCTGTTCCACCAGGGGTCGCCACTAACGTTGAACAGTGATTGAACGACGGCCTGCATCAAGAGACCCATGGCGCCGACCACCACGGCCGGGGTGATGACGTACTCCATGTTCTCCGCCAGGCCGGTGATGAACCCGCCCCATGGACCCATGGCGGAGCGGGCGAATGAGTAGGCTCCGCCCGTGTGGGGCAGGGCCGGCGACATCTCGGCGATGCTGAAGCAGAGGCCGTAGTACATGACCACGATCACGAGGTTCGCGATCAAAAGGCCACCGAAGCCACCGACGCTCAGTCCGAGGTTCCAGCCGTAGAAGTCGCCGGAGATGACGGCGGCGACGCCCAGCGACCAGAGCGACCAGAAGGCCGCGTGCCGCTTCAGCGACCGCTTGGCGAAATATCCAACCCCGGCTTCCTGATAAGCAACCGACCCGACTCGTTTTCGATCCTGGGCCAAGGCAATTTCTCCCCTCTAACGGTTGCCGGTGGCGGGCCAGCGGTCCCCAAAGTTGTCTGACTGCCGGTCGCTTGCCGGTATGCTAAGCGAGCATTAGAGGCAAGTCAAGACGGCTTGACGGGGCAAAGTTGTCTGACAAATACTTACTCACCGGATGCCAAATGAGGCCAGGCCAATGAAAACCCGTGCCCGCCCGCGCAGCGTCTCGGTGCGCGACCAGATCACTGATCGGATCGACCGTGGCGTGCTTGCCGCCGGAACGCGGCTTCCATCCGAACCGGCGCTGGCCAGCGAGCTCGGGGTATCCCGCGCCACCCTGCGCGAGGCGCTCCGGACCCTGGAGGGTGAGGGCGTCGTGCGCCGGATGTGGGGTTCAGGAACGTATGTGGCGCAGGGTTCCCGCGTCGCGAACAGCCTCGATACGAACTTCGGGGTGACGGAGGCGATCCGCGCCGCCGGCATGCAGGCCGGGACCGAGCACGGCCGGCACTGGTTCGAGCCGGCGTCAGCGAGCGAGGCGGCGCAGCTCAACCTCCAACCGGGCCAGGACGTGCTGGTGGTGGAGCGTGTGCGCACAGCCGACGGTAAGCCGGTGGTTCTCTCTCGCGACATCCTCCCCGCTCAGCTGCTGGCAGATCACGAGGGGGTCGCCGACCAGATGCTGCACCGCTCGATGTACGAGGTGCTCGAGCGGGATCTTGGTCTGGTCATCCATCATGGCGTCGCCAGCTTTCGACCGGTCCGCGCCGATGTCACTGTCGCCCGCCGGCTGGCCATTCCTCGAGGCGAGCTGCTGCTGGCGATCTGGCAGGTCGATTACTCCGAAGACGACGCCGCGATCCTGTCGTCGCATGAATATCACCTCGCGGATGCATTCGATTTCACGGTGCACCGGCGAGGTCCAGGAAGGAGGCTGCAGTGAGCTCACAGGTCGGCAAGTCGATGAGGCTGAAGCGCGTGATCGATCCGGCCGGCGTGTCGGTCATCTGCGCGCTTGATCACGGGATGACCTCGCCCACATTTCTCGAACCGCTGTCGGATATCGCCACGCGAACGTCCGAGGCGGTCGCCGGCGGAGCGAACGTGATCATGATGTCGAAGGGCATGATCCGGATCGCGGCGCCGGCCTTTTCCCCAAGCACCTCGCTTGCGCTGCTGCTGTCAGCCTCCGCCAACCCCGAGCACGGTCAGCCGCAGGTGGTCCAGATCGCGGACGTGGAAGAGGCGGCTCGCCTGGGGGCCGATGCGGTAGTCCTCTTCACGGCCCTGGCCGGCGAGACTGAGGCCGGCATGATCCGGACCCTCGCGGGAGTTGGCAAAGAGTGCGCTTTGCTGGGCATTCCGTTTATCGCCGAGGCTGAGTTCCCAACGACTTACGCCTCCGTCAAGGACCTCAAGGACCAGTACGGCTTTGAGTATCTGCGTCGCAATGTCCGCCTCTGCGGGGAGCTTGGCGCCGACATCATCAAGACCAACTGGCCTGGTGACCAGGATTCGTTCGGCAAGCTGGTCCAGGCCGCCAACGGCATTCCCGTTGTGCTCGCGGGTGGATCGCGCCTCGAAGACGACGAGCTGTTGGACCGGATGGAATCGGCGATGGCGGTGGGCGCAATTGGGTGCTCGGTAGGCCGGAACATCTTCATGCACACATCACCGGAGGCCATCACGCGAGCCCTGTCACGCGTGATCAGGGAGCGCTGGACGGCCAGGAAAGCGCTCGGCGAGCTGCACAAGGAGCTCGGCGCGGGGGCCGCGCGATGAGGGCGGCCTTCATGACGGGCAAAGATGTGGTCGAGATCCGCAAGACGCCCGAGCCCGAGGTCGATCCGGAGGGCGCTGTGCTCAAGGTCGAGGCCTGCGGGATATGCGGCACCGATGCGCGCACGTTCTTCAACGGCGACCCCAAGGCGCCTTCGCCGTGGATACTCGGCCATGAGCCCGTCGGAGTTCTCGAGGAGGTCGGGCCGCGAGCAATGCTTCCGCCCGGCGTGAAGAAGGGCGACCGGGTGTTCCTCGGTTCGATCCTGACCTGCGGCCGCTGCCACTGGTGCATGGACGGCTTCCAGAACCTGTGCGACGAGCACCTGCTTTATGGCTACGACCCGTACCCAGGCGCATACGCCGAGTACGCGGCTGTTCCGCCGATCGCCATGAAGAACCTCATTCCCCTACCGCCCGACCTCCCGTCCGACCTTGCGACCGTGGCCGACCCTTTCGCATGCGCCCTGAATGGCATCGAGGTGCTGAACATCCGCATCGGAGACACAGTTCTCATCCTCGGCGCGGGCCCGATCGGCTGCTGGCAGGCGGTGATGGCGCGTGACAACGGAGCCGGCAAGGTGTTCCTGTCCGACGTGAATCGCCAGCGGCTCGACATCGCCCTCGGCGCCGTGGGGAGCTTTGTGGATGACGCGTGGGTCGCGGGTGAGGACAACGGCGTGGCGCAGGCGCTCGAACACACTGGTGGGAAGGGCCCGGAGCGGGTGATCGTGGCGGCGCCTTCGAAGCAAGCCCAGCAGGCCGCGCTCGAGATGGCCGCGAAACGGGCGCGCGTCGTTTACTTCGCGGGACTGCCCAAGCACGACCCGGTCAGCCCGCTGGACATGAACCAGCTCCACTACAAGGAGCTCGAGATCCTGGGCGCCTATGGAGCAACCCACCGCCAGTACCGGCTGACGATGGAGTACCTCGGGCGGCGGCGCGACGAGCTTGCCGCCGTGGTGACTCACAGGTTTCCGCTGGACCGGATCGGCGAAGCGTTCGAGACGATTCGATCGGGATCCGGCCTGAAGATGGTTGTTGTCCCTTGACGGGACCGTATGTGATCGGGTGTGACGTCGGGAGTCAGGGGACCAACACAGCGCTGTATGACGTAAACGGCGCCCTGGTTGCATCGGCATACGAGGGCTATGACGTGTCCTTTCCTCAACCGGGTTGGGCTGAGCAGGACCCTCGTGCCTGGACGCGGGCCCTTCACATCACCATCTCGAAGGTGCTTCAGAGCGTGCCTCATGGACCACAGGCCGTGAAGGCGATCTCTTTTGGGTCGCAGCTCGACGGCATGGTCGTTTGTGATGCGAATGGACAGCCGCTCCGCAACGCGATGATCTGGATGGACCGGCGTGCGGAAGCGCAGGCGTCGGCCGTTGCTCAGCGGCTATCGCGCCAGGACTTCTATCACCACGTCGGAGCCAACCTCGATTCGTCGCATGCCGCCTTCAAAGCCCTGTGGGTGAAGGACCACGAGCCCGAAATATTCGCCCGTGCGGCCAGGCTCATGCCACCGGGCTCGTTTGTGCTGATGGAAGCGGCCGGCGTCGCGATGGTCGACTACTCGAACGCATCGTCACTCGCGCTCCTCGACCCGCGCACGCGTACGTGGTCAGAGCCGGTTCTCGAGGCGACAGGTCTAAACGTCCGCCTGTTTCCCGAGCTCGTGGCCGGGACGCTCGGAGCGGGGCGCGTGACAAAACAGTTCTCCGCAGCGACTGGACTCTCGCCCGAGACATGCGTGGTGGTCGGCTGCGGTGACGAGATGGCCGCGACGCTGGGCGCTGGAGTCTTCGCTCCGGGAGAGGTATGCGACGTGGTCGGGACGGCCGAACCCGTGTGCGCCGTTTCGGCGACGCCGCGTGAAGATCAGACCATGCTGGTCGAGTGCCACCCCCATGGCGACCCCGACAGCTGGCTGCTCGAGAACCCGGGGTTCGTGTCGGGAGGCAACCTCCGCTGGTGGCGGGACCAGTTCTGTCCGGTCGAGCGCGAGGGGGAAAGCCGTGGTGAAGGCGATGCTTATGACCTCCTCAGCGGACCGGCCGCCGGCGTCGCCCCAGGCTCTGACGGCGCGCTTTTTCTGCCATGCATGCAGGGCGCGATGGCGCCTGAATGGAACGGCGCCGCACGCGGAGTGTTTTATGGCCTCACCCTCGCCCACACCAAAGGCCATCTCACGCGAGCGCTGCTCGAAGGCAGCGCTTTTGCGCTCCGAGACATCCTGGAGGCGATGAAGGCTGCCGGCCTCGAGGTCCGCCGCCTGACCATCGTCGGCGGAGGCGCGAAAGGAGCGCTGTGGCGGCAGATCAAAGCGGACGTCACCGGCCTCCCTGTACGTGTGCCTCAGAACGTCGAGACGACGGCCACCGGCGCAGCGATCCTCGCGGCCGTCGGCTCAGGCGTCCTGCCGGACGTGGCGTCCGCCGCGACAGCGTTTGTCCAGTACCGGCCGGAAGAACATGTGCCGAATGCGGAGAACGTCGAGGCCTATGACGAGGCGTATCGGCGCTACCGCGACGTGTACTTCGCCCTCAAGCCCGTCTTCGAACGCCACGCCGCGCGCCACTAGCCGGAGGTATGACGCTTTCGAGCCCGGTCGGCGAAGCGCTCGAAAAGCCTCTTCGCCCAGGGAAGGTCCACGGTTAGCTCTTCGGGGTGGCACTGAACCGCGACGATGAGCCCGTCGGTGGTCTCCACTCCTTCGATGGTGCCGTCGTCATCGCGGGCCGTTTCGGTCAGCCCGGGAGCGAGCTTGTCGATGGCCTGGTGATGAAAGCTGTTGACCCGGATCTCATCCTCGCCGGCGGCGCGGCCAAGCTCTGAGCCTGGGTCCACCTCGATCGCGTGCGCCAGGTGACTGCGGCCATAGGCGCGGACCTCGTGGCCTTCCAGGTGCTGGATCAGCGATCCACCCATCGCCACGTTGATGACCTGCTGGCCGCGGCAGATCCCCATCACGGGCAACCCTCGGTCCCGGGCCTGCGCGAAGAGCCTCAGCTCTGTGTCGTCAAGCTCCTTGTCGATCGGCCCCAGCTTGGGGTCGGGTGCCTCGCCGTAGCGAGCTGGATCAACATCCGAGCCGCCGGGCAGCAGAAGACCGTCGACCTCGGGCAGGGTTGCTGTCCCCGCGGGAAGGTTCACAGGCACCGCGCCCACACCCTCGACCGCGCGCAGATACGGGATGTAGTACTCGTCGCCATGAAGCGTGCTGGTGGTGATGCCGATCCGGGGCCGGCTTTCGCTGCTCATGGTTATGCGACAAGATTACTAGGGATCGAGGGTGGATTGTCAAGAACGTACCATTTAGGAGGCGCGCGCCGCCAAATGTAATGTCTGTACCAGACAAGGGCGTCGGCGAGGTGGTCCGAGAGCGGCTCGATTCGCTGAGCCGGTCGGAGCGGAAGCTGGCCAGAGTACTTCTCGCCTCCTATCCGATCGCGGGCCTCGAGAGCGTGGCGAGGTTCGCTGAGCGTGCCAGTGTCAGCCCTCCGACCGTGACCCGCTTCATCACCAAGCTTGGCTTTCGCGGCTATCCCGAGTTCCAGGAGAGCCTGCGGCACGAGGTCCAGGCTCGGCTCAGCTCCCCGCTGACGCGCTATCGCGACGATCCCGCGCCCCGCGGCACAGATTCCGTCTTGAATGACGCGCTGGATGTCGCGTCCCACAACCTGAAGGCCACGCTCGACGTGCTGTCACATCGCGACACCAACGAAGCGGTTGAGCTCCTGGCGGATGTCCGGCGGGGCGTGTGGGTACTGGGAGGACGGGTCAGCGCGCCGTTGGCGCGATACCTCGCCGCGCAGCTGCACCTGCTGCGGCCAGGCATTGGATTGGTCGACGCAGAACGCAGCAGCCCCGCGCAGCAGCTCATCGACATGAGGAAGGCTGACGTGCTGGTGGTGTTCGACTTCCGGCGCTACCAGGCCGACACGATCGAGAGCGCTCGGGTGGCTTCCGCGCAGGGCTGCAACGTCATCCTGTTCACCGATCCGTGGCTGTCACCCGCGTCGGCCTACGCCAGGCAGGTGATCACCACGAGCGTCGACACCGTGGGGCCTTTCGATTCGCTGGTCGGCGCCATGGCGGTGGTCGAAGCGGTGGTTGCGGCGGTGCTCAGCCGGCTGGGTCCTCGGGCCCAATCGCGCATGCAGAATCTCGAAAGGCTCAGGGCCGGTGATGTGCTGGCCGACCCCGAGCCCCCGGGTTCCTGATCAGCTCGTAGTCCTCGGGCGTGTCGACGTCCACCGGGTGGGTCAGGTCTCCCTCGACCGGCAGCCTGGCGACCAGCTCCGGCTTCGCCCGGATGACCGCGCGGCAACCCACGTCACCCTCGAGCGACATCAGGTCGCCCCAGAGCTCACGCACGAGCACTACGGGCGGATGCAGCAGCCCGTTGAAGCTCAACGCGGCGGCGGGCAGGCCCGAGCTCTCCTGCAGCTGGAGCAGCTGATCGAGGCGCGAGGCGTCGACATCCGGCTGGTCGCCGAGGATCACGACCACGCGATCGACTCCGCCGTCCAGCGCGGCAAGCCCCACCCTTAGAGATGAGGCCATGCCAGAGGCGTGGTCGGGGTTGACAAGAACAGTGGCGCGGCCGAGCTCGATGCGCGATCGGATCTGGTCGGCGCTCGCCCCGAGCACGACCACCACCTGGTCGAGCTTCGAATCGTTCGCCTGCTCGACTACGAGGCCGAGCAGAGGCCTGCCGTTGATGAGCAGCAGCTGCTTCGGGGTTCCCATGCGGCGCGAGGAGCCGGCCGCCAGGACCAGACCGGCGGTCGTCACGCTTCGATGGGTCTGAGGTAGCGCTCTGGTGTTTTCTCGAACTCGGCCAGGCAGCCGGCGGAGCAGAACCAGTAGGTGACGTCTTGATACACGCTCTTGTGCTTTGAGGCGAGCGGGTCGACCGTCATCCCGCAGACCTGGTCGGTGACGAACACCACTGCCGGCGCTTCAGGCTTGGCATGGCTGTGCCCTCCTTTCTGGCGCGCGATGACGACCTCAGACAGCGCGAGAAGGGCGATCTCCTCCTGCGTGGCACCCCGCGCTTTGCCCGCCGGCGTTCCCAGCCGCGCAAGCGTCTTCTCGTCCAGTCCGCGCGCCAGCAGCGCTGCACGCACTGCTGCCGCACGACGCGTGCTGGCGATCAACCTGACGTCTAGATCCGGATACGCGAGCGCGGCTTCGAGTGCGTCCTCGTCGTAATGGCCCATCGTGGCGACCACAGCCCACGCATCGGTCGGTGGCACCGACAAGGTGGCGAGGTCGGCCTGCGTCACGGTCTGGGTGCGAAAGCCTGTCAACTCGCCGAGCCTGGCCATCGTTTGCGCGACAGGGGTGTCGCCGAAGACAAGTAGCAACGGACGTGGCATTCGCGGCTCTATGAAGATGTCGAGCGATCCACCGCTCGGGCATGTGGTGGCCACCATGAGCTCGCCCTTCTTGCGGGTTTGCCTGACCTCTTCGGCAGCCACGATCCGTACGAGCTGCGGGATGCCCTCGGCAAGGGCGCGCAAGGCCTCGCGCCGGACGACTGGCTCAGAGCAGCTTCCCCCGATCCACCCGCGCAAGCGGCCGTCCGCCGTGATGACCGCCTTGTCGCCCGGGCGAGCCGAGGTGGGCGGTTCGACCCGCACGACGGTAGCCAGCACACAGGGCGTGCCATTTGCCGTGTACTCACGCAGCAGCTCCAGTACTTCGTCCGCTATTCCGTGACCCCCTTGGAACGCAGCGCGGCCCATACCTTGTCCGAGGTGACCGGCATGTCGATGTTGGTGATGCCGTAGGGGGACAGCGCGTCGATCACCGCGTTCACATAGGCGGCGGGCGATCCCACAGTAGGCGACTCGCCCACACCCTTGGCGCCAATCGGGTGATGCGGAGATGGGGTGGTGGTCTCGCCAAGCTCGAATTTCGGTGTTTCCCACGAGCCGGGGATCAAGTAATCCATGAAGTTGGAGCCGATGCAGTTGCCTTCGTCATCGAAGGTGATCAGCTGCATGAACGCGATGCCATAGCCTTCGGCGAGGCCGCCGTGGATCTGGCCCTCGACGATCATCGGGTTGATGCGGACTCCGCAGTCGTCAACTGCCACCATCCTCTTCACCTTGACCTGGCCGGTCCCCTTATCGACGTCCACGACCACCGCGTAGGTGCCGAATGGGTAGGTCATGTTCGGCGGGTCGTAGTAGTGCACTCCTTCGAGTCCAGGCTGCATCCCTTCCGGAAGATTGGTGTATGCGGCGAAAGCCGCCTCCTGGATCGTCTTGGAGCGCTGCGGCGAACCCTTGACGTAGAACTTTCCGCGCTCCCACACGAGGTCTTCTTCGTCGGCCTCGAGCAGGTGGGCCGCCAGCTTTCGGGCCTTTTCGCGGAGCTGCCGGCTGACCATCGCGGTCGCGGCGCCCGCCACCGGCGTACTGCGTGACGCGTACGTGCCAAGCCCGTAAGGTGCGGTGTCGGTGTCGCCTTCCTCGACTGTCACGTCCTGCGCCGGAATGCCGAGCTCTTCGGCGACGATCTGGGCAAACGTGGTCTCGTGGCCCTGACCCTGTGACTTGGTGCCCATGCGCAGGATGGCCTTGCCCGTCGGGTGGACGCGCAGCTCGGCGCTGTCAAACATCCGCAGGCCGAGGATGTCGAAGTCCGCGCCGTGTCCGGCGCCGACGACCTCGGTGAAGCTGGCGATTCCGATGCCGGTGACCTCGCCCTTCTTCCTTCGCTCCTCCACGTCCTTCTTGAGGTCTTCATACCCGAGCCGGTCCAGCGCCACGTCCATCGCCTTCGGGTAGTCGCCGCTGTCGTACACCCAGCCGGTGGCCGAGTGATAAGGGAACTGCTCGGGCTGGATGAAGTTCTTCTTGCGGAACTCGGCCTGGTCGATTCCGAGCTCGATGGCGGCGTTGGTGACCAGGCGCTCGATCAGGTAGCTGGCCTCCGTGACTCGGAACGAGCAGCGATAGGCAACTCCGCCCGGTGCTTTGTTGGTGTAGTAGCCGTCCGCGGTGATGTGCGCGGTCGGGATGTCGTACGAGCCGGTGACGATGTGGAACAGGCCCGCCTTGAACTTCGTCGGTTGCGCGTCCGCGAAGAAGGCGCCGTTGTCGCTGTCAAGGTGCACGCGCAGCGCAAGCATCTTGCCGTTCTCGTCCACCGCCAGGTCCCCGGTCATGTGGTAGTCCCGCGCGAAGCCGGTGGATATGAGGTTTTCGCTCCGATCCTCGATCCACTTCACCGGCCGGCCGAGCAGGAGGCTGGCCGCGGTCGCAACCACGTAGCCCGGATAGACGGGAACCTTGTTGCCAAAACCGCCGCCAAGGTCGGGCGAGACGATGCGGATGTTCTGCTCCGGTAGACCCGTGACCAGCGCAAACACCGTCCGGATCGCATGAGGCGCCTGGCTGGTCATGTAAATGGTGGCCTTGCCTGTCGCGGGGTTGACGTCGGCGATGCAACCGCAGGTCTCGAGAGGGGCGGGATGGCAGCGGGGATAGAAGGTGTGAAGCCTGACCACCTTGGCGGCCTTGGCGAACGCGGCCTGGGTCGTGCCCTGGTCCCCGGACTCCCAGTGGTAGATGTGGTTGTCGCTCTGCCCTTCCTTGTCGTCCCGGATGAGGGCCGCGCCTTCGGCCTTGGCTCTGTCCGGGCTGGTCACGGCAGGCAAGACGTCGTAATCGACCTCGATCGAAGCCAGCGCATCCTCGGCCTGGTACTTGGTCTCGGCGATGACCGCCGCCACCTCCTGGCCCTGGAAGCGCACCTTGTCGGTGGCGAGGACCGCCTGCGTATCGCCGCTCAAGGTCGGCATCCACGCCAGCTTGTGCTGCGCCATGAGCTCGCCGGTGACGACCGCGATGACGCCGGGTTTCGCAGACGCCGCCTTGGTCTCGATCGACTTGATGCGCGCATGGGCATACGGGCTGCGCAGGATCGCCATGTGCATCATGTTCGGGAGCACGAAGTCGTCGAGGTAGTTGCCCTTCCCACGCAGGAAGCGCCCATCTTCCTTGCGCTTGATCGACTCACCGATGCCGCCGTGCATGTGCATCGTTGAGCTCATTCCCCACCCCCGCCGACCGCTGCATGCTCGGGCGCTTTTGCCGCCTCGGCTTGCATCTGCGCCGCGTGCTTGACGGCCTTGACGATGTTCATGTAGCCGGTGCAGCGGCAGATGTTGCCGCTGATCGCCCAGCGAATCTCGTCGTCGGTCGGGTTCGGGTTTCGCTCGAGCAGGGCTGAGGTGACCATCATCATCCCGGGCGTGCAAAAGCCGCACTGCAGCCCGTGCTCTTCGTGGAAGCCGACCTGGATGGGAGCCAGCGCCGCGCCGTGGGCCAGGCCCTCGACAGTCTTGACCTCCCTCCCCTCTGCCTGGACCGCAAGCACAGTGCAGGACTTCACCGGCTCCCCGTCGATCTGCACGGAGCAGGCGCCGCAGCTCGTCGTGTCGCAGCCGACGTGTGTGCCTGTCAGCGCCAGGTTCGTGCGCAAGAAGTCGACGAGCAGTACGCGAGGCTCGATATCCCCACTGCGCTCCACTCCGTTGACGCGCATCGTCACCTTCACGCCTTCACCTCCTGGGCTCGAGCGAGGGCTGCTTTGAGGCCGCGCTGCACGAAGACCCGAACCACGTCCTTCTTATATGCGGCGCTGCCGCGGTTGTCGTCCTTCGGCTCTGAGGCCTCTGCGGCGAGCCGCGCCGCCTTGGCGATGACGTCGTCTTTCAGCTCCTGGCCGACGAGCGCCTGCTCCGCCTGCTTGGCCTTGATGTTGGTGCTGCCGACCGAGGTCAGCCCGATGCCTGCGTGCTTGACCTTGCGGCCATCAAGCTCGACCTGCACCGAGACCGCGACGGTGGCAAAGTCGCCCACCTTCCGCTCGAGCTTGTGATACGACCCACCGGCGTGGCCGCCAGGGAGCGGGACCCGGATCGCCGTCACCACCTCGTCCGGGCGCAGGCTCGTGGTGAAAGGGCCCTGGAAGAAGCCATCGACTGGAATCACGCGCTCCCCGGACGTCGATTGGGCCACCAGCTCGGCGTTCAGCGCGAGCATGATCGAGCCCCAGTCGCCTGAAGGGTCGGCGTGGCACACCGACCCGACCACTGTTCCGCGGTTCCTGACTAGCGGGTCGGCGATCCAGTGCACGGCTTCGACCATCAACGGGATGAGCGTCGCCAGCTCGGCGCTCCGCTCCACGTCAACGTGGCGGACGAGTGCGCCGATGCGCACGTGGCCGTCATCGCGCTTGATATCAGCCATCCCGGGCAGGCGGCCGATGTCGACCACGAGCGCCGGTTGAGCGAACCGCAGCTTGAGCAGAGGAATGAGGCTCTGTCCACCGGCCATGACCTTCGCGTCATCGCCACGCTCCTTCAGGACCGACAGGGCCTCGGCGAGGCTCGATGGAGCGCGGTAGTCAAAGGCGGCTGGAAACATCGTCAGACCTCCCCGTGCACGACACAAAACAGGACGCGGCGCAACGACCCGAGCGCCGGTATAGCACCGGCTGGTTGCGTTGTCAAACAAGACCCCGGGCGGCGCTACGATCATGGCTGAGATGGCCACGGAAACAATCAAGGCCCTCAGCGCGGACGAGATATCCGAGCTCTGCCTGCGCCACACGCTCTACGACTGGTCGGCCCAGGCCGGGCTCAAGCCGATGGCGGTCGAGAGCGCAAAGGGAGTCTACTTCCGCACCGTCGACGGGCGGCGGTTCATCGATTTCAACAGCCAGCTCATGTCCGTCAGCGCCGGCCACGGCGACCGGCGGATCATCGACGCGATCAAGCGACAGGCCGAGCAGCTCCCCTATATCAGCCCCTTCCTGGCTCACGAACCCAGGGCGCTGCTCGGACGCAAGCTCGCGGAGCTGCTGCCGGGTGACATCGACAAAGTGCTGTTCACCCTTGGCGGCGCCGATGCCAACGAGAACGCGATCAAGATCGCCCGCACCGTGACCGGACGGCCCAAGATCCTCGCGCGCTACCGCTCCTACCACGGCTCGACCGGAACGTCGGTGCAGGCGACCGGTGATCCACGGCGCTGGCCCAACGAGTTCGCGACCGGCGTCGTCCACGTGATGGATCCGTACCACGGGATTCAGCGCGGCATGGACTCGGCTGAGGTTGCGCTGGCCCAGCTCGAGGAGACGATCCAGCTCGAAGGACCGCAAACGATCGCCGCGTTCATCCTCGAGCCGATCACCGGCACCAACGGAATCCTCATTCCGCCCGACGGCTACCTGCAGGGCCTGCGCGCCCTGTGCGACACGCACGGCATCTTGATGATCTGCGACGAGGTGATGACGGGGTTCGGGCGAACGGGCAAGTGGTTCGCGGTGAACCACTGGAATGTCGTGCCCGACCTGATCACGCTGGCCAAGGGCCTGACCAGCAGCTACGTACCGCTCGGCGCGGTGGGCATGCGGCCAAAGGTGGCGGCGTACTTCGACGACCATGTCTTCTACGGCGGGCTGACCTACAACAGCCATCCGCTGGCGTGCGCCGCTGCGCTAGGCGCGATCCAGGCGTACGAAGAGGACGACATGGTCGGCAACTCGGCGCGCATGGGCGAAGTGTTGAAGCGGCATCACAAGAAGCTTCAGGAGCGGCACCCGTGTGTCGGCGCCACGCGCTCGATCGGACTCTTCGGAGCGCTCGAGCTCGTCCGGGACCGGCGCACCATGGAGCCGCTCGCGCCCTTCAACGGCACATCGCCCGAGATGAAGGCCATCGGGCAGGCGCTCCTCGACGCGGGGATGTTCACCTTCCTTCGCTGGAACACGATCATGACCAACCCGCCACTGTGCATCACCGAGGCTCAGCTCGACGAGGGCTTCGAGATCCTGGATTCGGCGCTCGAGATCGGGGACCGCGCCGTCACGAGCTGATCCGAATTCTGAGGATTCATTAAGGTGGGTGCGTGGCGCTGCTCAACGTGATCCTGCCGCTCGGCTCTGCCCTGTTGAGCTTTGTTTTCGCGGCCATGGTCTTCGACCAGTGGGCGCAGCGGCGCCAGAGCTTTCAGCTGGTCTGGGGCATCGGACTCGTCTGGTACGGCGTCAGCGCGGGATGCGAGTTCCTTGGCAGCGCCTTCGGCTGGAACGAAGCTCTCTACAAGACGTGGTACCTGATCGGCGCCCTCTTCGTGGCCGCATATCTAGGCGCAGGTACGGTCTACCTCCTGTCAAAGACGCGCTTCGGCTACTTCGTCGGAGTCACTTTCGTGATCGGCGGCGCCCTGTCGCTGGCGGCGACGCCCAAGTACCCCGGGTCGACCACCGTGGGAACGGTGACCTTCGTCGTCGCCTCGCTTGGAGCCATCGCTGTCATCGCGGCGACCGCGGTGCGTCGCCGGCTGGCCGCTCATATCGCGATGGGCGTCCTGCTGATCGGTTCAGTCGCGGGAGCATACTTGATTCTTACCGCGGCGCTGCCCGCTCCGGGCGTGGCGCTCGATCCTCACACCCACGTTCCCGTCGGCTCGGCTTTCCCCGGTTACGTACGTGTGCTGACACCTGCGTTCAACGTGGCCGGGGCGCTCTGCCTGGTGTTCGGCGCGATCTTCTCGGCGTACGTCTACATGCCGAAGCGCAAGGTCCTGCGCGGCAAGATCAAGACTCCGGTTGTCGCCCAGCTCTACGGTGCCGCGGCGGTGGCCGTGAATTTCGCTGTCTCGCTGCCCGCCGCAGCCAGGGCGCTGTTCAACGGCAAGCTCAACTCTCGCGTGCCGGCGACGTTGCTGATCGCGGTCGGAGCATTCATCCCCGGCGTGACGAGCGGCCTGAACCGGTTCGGGGTCACCTGGTCGTTCTTTTTGGGGGAGTTCCTTGGAGTGCTGCTGATCTTCGGCGGCTTCCTCATCAGCGAGGAGGTCTTCCGCAACATCCGGCTCGGGGTGACCCTCTGGTCCCGCCGGTCACTGACACCATCGCCCTCCGAGTAACACGACCATAGGGGGCCCCAATGGCCTCATTGATCCGCAGGTTCCGACCATCCGGGCCCCGATGGCCCGGTGCAGCGGCTCAGACCGGGCCGCGGCCGTCCCTGAACGCGACGGCATTGCGGTAGACATTCCAGACGTAACGCTTTTCGTCGTCCCGAAGCCTGTTCCACTCGGTGACCGCCGCCCCGCCGGCGTAGTAAGCCACCAAAGCCTTGGCGAGGTCGCCGTGCCAGTGGGTGAGGTTGTTCTTGAGGATCGCGGTTCCCATGTCGATGTTGTCGGCGGGGTCGAAAAGGTTCACCTGTCGGTGAAGCAGCGCGGGTCCACTGACGTCCGCGGTCGCCGGCATCACCTGCATGATTCCGATCGCTCCCGCGGACGAGATGGCGTTTGGATTCCAGCCGCTCTCGTGCCACGCAAGACCCATGACGAGATATGGGTTGACACCGTGCTTGATTCCCGCTGAGTACAACATCGATTTCGTCACGAGAAGATCGAGGGCCGGCGCGTTGGGGTCGGTCGATGGGCCGGCGGGTGGCTCAGGGGCGAGATCGCTCGAGGCCGCGATCGGCGCCAGCGCCGGCGGCGGACTCGACTCCTCGGGCTGGCGACAACCGACCAGCGTAAGAAGTGCGAAGGCGGAGAGCAGCCACAGTGAGATCCGCGCGATTCGCATTCAACGAGGAAACGCTTGCGGACGCCCGAACGCGCAATCGGGCCATCTCACTCGTGCCAATTCGTAAAGAAGTCAAGGAGATGTCCACCGTTAAACAGGACCATATGAATCCCTGGAGGCGTTGACATGTCTTTACCCCAGGTGACCAGTTGACGATCAAAGGCCGGCGCGCACGGCGTCGGCCTAACTTCGGGCGGCTTCGACCGCTTCCCTGGTCTCGATGACGATGAAAACAAGCAGTACAAGGGCGGCCACGTACTCGGCCCACCACCAGCCCACCATGAGATTCAAGGCCGTGCCGGCGAGCGTCGCCGCGGCCATATAGGCGCAGGTCAACGTCTCGGCGATGTCGGCCCGCAAGGCCGCGCTGGCAAGCGTGGCGTTGACGCGCCGTTTCCGCCACGCGAGGAAGGGCATCACCAGTACGGCGGCAGCCGAGACGACGACGCCCACCACCGAGCGTTCCGGATGAATCTGCAAGATAAGGCCTCCCACACCCGTGAACACCAGGTAGCCACAGAGCAGCAGAAGGAGACCCGCCGAGATCTGCGTGGCCCGGCGCTCCATTTCTCCAATATGTGGTGTGGCGGAGCCGCGCGCCTCGGCTGAGAGCCACCACAGCAGCGTCACCCCGCTGAGCAGCTCGATGACGCTGTCGAAACCAAACGCCGTCAACAACACGCTGCGCGCGGCGATACCGGCACCGATGGCGAGCACCGCTTCGACGGCCATCCAGACCACGGT
>WNGJ01002503.1_pt1 | contig 18839 bp, 12 predicted proteins | sample 5400611 | NCBI WGS metagenome assembly WNGJ01 (sample SAMN13153375, study PRJNA577476) | soil metagenome | isolation source: 40 cm soil or saprolite under Garry oak tree replicate 1 | place: USA:California | collected 2016-06-15 | reverse complement strand
AGTCGGAACCTGCTTACGTTCTCGCAGTCTGAATTCCCTCGTTCAAGCATGTATCTACACGCATCAGAAATGTAGATTTCACAGGCGCTCTGTTCTTCCCTCAGACATCACCGTTTAACGCCGCTAAACACGCAAAGCAAAAACGCGCGCAAGAAACGCAAGGGCGCAGACTCGCGTCTGTTGTCCTTCGATTCTCTCTTGGATTCGCCGGGGCGATATTCTTCCTGTTCGGCGGCGGCGAAAGCTTTTTCCAGGCCGACCATGTCTTCGCCAGGCCGGAGGGTATCGAATGTCTCGGCTTCTTTGCGCAATTGTTCCTCGGTGTAGTTGGCAGCTTTGATCGAAAGCCCGATCCGGCGCTCGAGTTTGTCCACCTTGATGACGCGTGCTTCGACCTCCTGGCCGACCTTGAGCACGTCTTTCACTTTCGCAACGTGATCTTCACTTAATTGCGAGATGTGGACGAGGCCGTCGATGTCGTCCTGCAATTGTACGAACGCGCCAAAGCTGGCGAGCTTGGTTACTTTGCCCTTAACCAGGTCGCCGATCTTGTATTTCTGATCGATAGTCTTCCACGGATCTTCGGTCAACTGTTTGATCCCGAGGCTGATTCGCTGATTTACCTTGTCGATGTCGATGACAACAGCTTCGACTTCGTCGCCTTTCTTAAAAACCTCGCTCGGGTGATTAATCTTGCGGGTCCAGCTCAAGTCGGAGACGTGGATCATACCGTCGATTCCTTCCTCTAGTTCCGCGAACGCGCCGTACGCAGTCATGTTGCGAATCTTGCCTTTCACGCGGCTGCCGATCGTGAATTTCTTTTCGATCTCATCCCACGGATTCGGTTCGAGCTGGCGCAAGCCCAGCGAAATTTTCTGCTCTTCTTTGTTTACGCCGAGCACAACAGCTTCGACTTCCTGGCCAACGGTGAGAATATCGGATGGGCGCATGATCCGTTTCGTCCACGAAAGTTCGGAGACGTGAATGAGACCTTCCACCCCTTCCTCGATCTCAACAAATGCGCCGTAAGGAACGAGATTCGTGATTTTGCCTTTGATGCGCTGAGCAGCCGGGAAGCGTTCCTCAATCTGGTCCCACGGATTCTTCTGGGTCTGCTTGAGCCCTAACGAAACGCGCTCTTTTTCTTTATTGATGTCGAGCACGACGACTTCCAATTGCTGCCCGACCTTGAGCAACTCGCTGGGGTGTCCGAGGCGGCCCCAAGTCATATCGGTGATGTGGAGCAGGCCATCCATTCCATCGAGATCGATAAACGCGCCGAAATCGGTGAGATTTTTTACCGTGCCAATCACGCGATCACCGACGTTTACGCCTTCCATGAATTTCTGTCGCTTTTCGCTACGCTCCTGCTCGATGACTTCGCGCCGGCTAAGCACGACGTTTTTGCGGTCGTCGTTGAGCTTAACAATCTTAAAATCGTAAGTGTTGCCAACGAATTGCTGCAGATCTTTTGGTGGAACAACGTCGATCTGAGATGCAGGCAAAAACGCCTCGACGCCGATGTTCACCATCAGGCCGCCTTTCACCACTGATTTTACCTTGCCCTTGATCAGGCCATCGCCCTCGAAAACATGCACGATTTTGTTCCAGTTTTGGCGGTAAGCGGCTTTTTCCTTTGAGAGCACGACCATGCCTTCGTCGTTTTCCAGCCGCTCGAGCAATACGTCTACTTCGTCGCCCACTTCGAGCGAATCGACATCGTCAAATTCTGTTCTTGGAATGACACCCTCGGATTTGTATCCGATGTCGACCAATACTTCGCGCGGGCGAACTTCCAGTATGCGCCCCTTGACGATGCTTCCCTCGCGGAAGTCCGGCATCGGCTTCGACATCACATCCTGCATTTGCACCATAAAATAAAAGCCTCCTTCAGGCGCCCACTGTAGCGGCGGTCTATGGCCGCCGAAATTTCCACGCAACTGCAACCAGCGGAAACGAAGCGCCATAGTAGGCGTTTTCGGCAGGTTGGTCAACTTCTCGCGCCAAACTGTAGGGGACAGCCGTGTCGGCTGGCGGCTTCTTTTTGGTGCAGGCGGGACGCCTGTCACTAGAGCTGCTGAATTCTACGTTGGACATTGAGCGTTCGGCGTTTCCCACTTAGATTAGGAACCACATGTCGATCTTGCGTCTGGCGTCCGTATTCGTTCTGCTCGCAACGATACCGCTTCTTGCCGAACCATCACCTGCCGAACAAAAGGTCCTGGAGGCAACTAAATCGCAGGAGTTAAGCGTGGTGCATCTCTGGGCATCCTGGTGCTCGAATTGCCAGGCTGAATTGAAAAACGGCGGTTGGCTGAAAATAGTGAAAGATAATCCCCAAGTGCATTTTTATTTCGTTTCCGTCTGGAACGGCGGTGAGGACGGGCGCGTTTTGCTGAGAAAATTCAGCCTCGTCGATCAGCCAAACGTGACGATTCTTGCCGATCCAGGACCGCGCGGCAAAGATCACATCAAGCAGTTTGCCGGTCTGCCGCTTTCATGGATTCCAACAACCTGGGTTTATAAGGGCGGCGATGTCCGCTACGCGTTGAACTACGGCGAAGTCCGCTTTCCGGTCTTGCAACAATTTCTTGAGGACAGCCAGTCTGCATGGTCGCACAAAGGCGAGCCGAAGATCGAGTAGGCTTTTCAGAATGATTGAGACTTCTCCCGGGCCTTCCATTTTGCACAACAGGCCGCCAGCGATCCTCTCGCTTATAGGCGACACGCCCCTCGTCGAGATCACGCAGATCGACACCGGGCCTTGTCAGCTTTTCCTGAAACTGGAAAATCAAAATCCGGGAGGGTCGATTAAGGATAGGATCGCGCTCTCGATGATTGAAGCCGCAGAGCGCGAGGGAAAATTAGAACCGGGGGGCACGGTGATTGAAGCTACGGCAGGGAACACTGGGCTAGGTCTGGCGCTCGTCGCCGGCGCGAAGGGTTATCGCGTCCTCCTCGTCATTCCAGACAAGATGTCGCAGGAAAAAATTTCGCACGTGAAAGCACTCGGCGCCGAAGTGCGAATCACGCGTTCGGATGTGACGCGCGGTCACCCGGAATATTACCAGGACATGGCCGCCCGACTCGCCGAAGAAATTCCGGGTGGGTTTTATGTGAATCAATTCGGTAATCCGGCAAATCCCCTTGCGCACGAACGCACGACCGGACCGGAAATTTGGGAACAGATGCGGCATGATGTTGATGCGGTCGTGGTGGGGGTTGGTTCCGGCGGAACGCTGACCGGACTCGGCCATTTTTTCAACCGCGTCAAACCGCGGCGCGGCATTGAAATTATTCTTGCCGACCCGACCGGCTCTGTTCTTTACGAATATGTCAAGACCGGTAAACTGGTGGAAGCAGGGAGTTGGGCCGTGGAAGGTATCGGCGAGGATTTCATTCCTGAGATCGCGGACATGTCGCTGGTCACGAACGCATTCGAAATCGATGACGAGGAAAGCTTCGGAACCGCGCGCGAGCTATTACGGAAGGAAGGAATTTTTGGCGGCTCTTCCACCGGAACGCTCGTGGCTGGCGCGCTGCGTTATTGCCGGCAACAAACGAAACCGAAACGCGTCGTCAGCTTCGTTGTTGACACTGGGAACAAGTATCTTTCCAAGATGTACGACGATTTCTGGATGGCGGAGCAGGGTTTCATCCATCGTCCGCCGCACGGGGACTTGAGCGATCTGATTTCGCATCGTTACGAAGCCGGCGAAGTAATTTCGGTCGGGCAGACGGACACGTTGCTCACCGCATTCAAGCGCATGCGCGACGCAGATGTTTCGCAGCTGCCTGTGGTCGATCAACACGGACGCGCCGTTGGAATTCTTGATGAATCCGACGTGCTCGTGAAAGTGCACCGGGATCCTTCGCACTTTAATGATCCAGTGAAAAATGCGATGACCGATAAGCTCGAAACGCTCCCACCAACTGCAAAAATCAATGACCTGCTGAAGGTTTTCGATCGCGGTCGCGTCGCGATTGTAATGGATGACGACAAGTTCCTTGGGCTGATTACCAGGACCGACCTGCTCTCTTATTTGCGGCTGCACATGCCGAAGCAGTAGAACCGCAGGTTACGCGGATGACGCGGATAAAAGGGATGATCTTGCCTTGTCTTTTATTTTTATCCGCGAAATCCGCGCTATCCGCGGTTAGATTTTAGATCGACATGAAAAAGCAGCACGAGTTTGCGACGCGCGCGATCCACACCGGCCAGGAACCCGACCCTTCCACCGGCGCGATCATGACCCCGATCTACGCAACATCCACGTATGTGCAGAAGAGCCCAGGTAAGCATAAGGGCTACGATTACGCGCGTTCGATCAATCCAACGCGGCTTGCTTATGAGAAATGCATCGCCGATTTGGAAGGCGGCACACGCGGATTCGCATTCGCATCAGGTCTGGCCGCGATGGCAACTGCACTCGAAGTGCTGGAGAGTGGTTCACACATCGTCGCAAGCGACGATCTCTACGGCGGCACGTTTCGGTTGTTCGATAAAGTGCGGCGCCGTTCCGCCAATCTTGATTTCGCGTACGTCGATCTCACCGATGTAGAAGATTTCGAGCGCGCGATCAAACCGAACACACGCATGGTGTGGATCGAGACTCCAAGCAATCCACTGCTCAAGCTGATCGATCTGGAAGCGATCGCGAAGATTGCCCGCGAGCACAAGATTATCTCGGTCTGCGATAATACATTCGCGACTCCGTGGATTCAGCGGCCGATCAAAGCGGGCTTCGATCTGGTGATCCATTCCGCCACCAAATATCTGAATGGACATTCCGACTTGGTCGGCGGTGTCGCGGTGGTCGGCGAAAGTAAGGAACTCGGTGATCAGGTTGCGTTTTTGCAAAATTCAATTGGCGCAATTGCGGGACCGTTTGAAAGCTTTCTGGTCATGCGCAGTCTGAAAACGCTTGCCCTTCGCATGGAACGACACTGCTCCAACGCGCTCGAAATTGCGCGCTGGCTGGAAGAACAACCGCAAGTGAAATCGGTCAGTTACCCGGGGCTAAAATCGCATCCACAACACGACCTCGCCCGACAGCAAATGCGCGGCTTTGGCGGCATGGTAACGATTGTTCTAAAGGCCGATCTCGCTGGGACGAAACGGTTTCTTGAGAACACCCATCTGTTTTCGCTGGCGGAAAGCCTGGGTGGTGTCGAGAGCCTCATCAATCATCCCGCTCTTATGACGCATGCGTCAGTTCCGAAGGAGCAACGTGAGGCGCTCGGCGTGACCGATTCGCTCGTCCGCCTGTCGGTTGGCGTAGAGGACGTCCGTGATTTAGTCGACGATCTGAAAACCGCGCTCGAAGCGATCTGAAAATGGCCGGGACGGATCGCCGAGCCGTCCGTTAACGTCGCGGCGCCCCCGGGGGGTCGAGCCCCTATCAAGCCGTTTCACAGAAACGCTCTACAATAGCTCGCGATTTCGTTTAAACTTTCACGCCAATGGGCAATACATTCGGCCAACTCTTTCGCGTTACGACGTTTGGCGAATCGCATGGCGGCGGTGTCGGTGTAGTGATCGATGGCTGCCCTCCGAACATCGACATCTCCGAAGTGGAAATTCAACGAGAGCTGAACCGCCGTCGCCCGGGTCAGAGCAAGATTACGACGCAACGCAAGGAAGAAGATCGTTGCAAGATTCTTTCTGGCGTGTTCGCAGGTAAAACGCTCGGCACACCTATCGCGGTTCTGGTGCACAACAAAGACGCTCGGCCGGAGGATTACCTTGAGATTGCAAGCAAATTTCGACCGTCACATGCCGATTTTACTTATGAGGCCAAGTATGGAATTCGGAACTGGCATGGTGGCGGCCGCGCGTCGGCGCGCGAAACCATCGGACGGGTCGCGGCGGGCGCAGTCGCGAAAAAGATATTGTCGATCTTACACTCCGAGTTCGAGATCGTCGCCTACGTTGTGCAGATTCATGAGGTCATTGCGAAGATCAATCGTTCCGCTGTGAAGACGGAGGACGTCGAAAGGAACGCGGTTCGCTGTCCCGACACCGCAGTGGCGAAGAGGATGGAGGCGCTCATCGACCAAATTCACGACGAAGGCGATTCATTAGGTGGCGTGATTGAGTGTGTTGTCCGCGGTATTCCGCCCGGGCTGGGTGAACCGGTTTTTGATAAACTCGAGGCCGACCTCGCGAAAGCGATGTTGAGCTTGCCGGCAACCAAAGGATTTGAGATCGGCTCCGGGTTTACGGCGACGCGCATGCGCGGCTCGGAGCATAACGATCCATTTGAAATGCGCGGTGGAAAAATCCGGACAGCGACAAACAATTCTGGGGGCGTGCAAGGTGGGATCAGCAACGGTGAGGAAATTTATTTTCGTGTTGGCTTTAAGCCGACGGCAACAATCGCGCACGAACAAGAGACCGTGACCGCTTCACACGAGCAAACCAAGCTCGCGGCGCGGGGCCGCCATGATCCGTGTGTTCTTCCTCGGGCAGTGCCAATCGTGGAAGCGATGGCGGCCATTGTGCTTTGCGATCACGCGCTGCGGCAAAGGGCAATCCGTTTGCGCGGTCGACAGACGTGAAACCGGAACTTCAAGCGGTGGCTGGCTCGCCGCTCTGGCAAGCAGTTTCTGTTTCTTTCGCTGTCATTCTCCTTTTGTTCGAAGTTGTGCGCGGTTGGCGACTCGGCTTGATGCGTCAACTTGCGCGTGTCGCCGCGCTTGTCGCGGCATATGTGGCTGCGTTTTTCGGTGGCCGCTTGCTTGTCCCGATATTGCGGCCGTTTTTTAAGATGCCCGATATCGTGCTGTCGATCTTAGGCGGCGCCGTGTTTGCGGTCGTGATCTATGCGCTCGTGAGCGGCATCGGAATGGTCTTGTTCAAGCGGACTGACCAACGAAATTCCAAGCTTCTCCAGCTTATTTATGGATTCACAGGCGCAATCGTCGGATTTTTTTTCGGCGCCTTTATCCTCTGGATGATCGTGGCGAGCGTTCGTGTAGTCGGCGCCATAGCTGACGCGCAAGTCCGCGGCCGAGCGAGTTCTACGGACAATGGTCAGTCTCCAACCGTACATGCTCTTGATGTGCGACAACGTTATCTCTCTGGGTCAAGCGAAGAATCTGCGGCACTTGGCATATTGCTGGCACGGTTAAAGAATTCGCTCGAACTTGGGCCTCTCGGAAATGCGCTCAAACAAGCGGACCCCGTTTCGCCGAAGACTTACGAAACCCTTGAAAAAGTGGCCGGCGTATTTTCGAGTCCGAAGCGTGCGCAGAAATTCCTTACCTTTCCAGGCGCACGCGAGCTAAGCGAACATCCGAAAATTGTCGCGTTGCGGGACGATCCGGAAATCTCGGAAATGATCGCGCAGAGGCGCTTTCTCGATCTTCTCCGAGACCAGCGCATCATCGACGCGGCAAATGATCCGGCCCTTGCGAATCGCCTCAAAAAATTCGATCTCCAAAAGGCTTTGGATTATGCAACCCAGAAGTAATCGCAATGCACTACATCATCACCATTGGTCTTGAAGTGCACGTCCAGCTCAAGACGCGCTCGAAGATGTTTTGTGCTTGTCCGGTTCAATTTGGGGCCGAACCCAACACCCATACTTGTCCGATCTGCCTCGGATTGCCGGGCGCATTGCCGGTGATGAATCATGAGGCGCTGCGCATGACGGTACTTACCGGACTAATGCTCGGGTGCGACATCGCGCCGGTCTGCAAATTCGACCGCAAAAACTATTTCTATCCGGACATGCCGAAGAATTATCAGATTTCACAGTACGACATGCCGCTTTGCACTAATGGTAGTGTGCCGTTGCACGACCTCGCTTATCCGAAAGACGCGCAAAAGAATATCGCGACAACCGATAAGGAAGTGCATCTCGTGCGCATTCATCTCGAGGAAGACGTCGCGAAAAGTTTCCATTTCGAAAACCGCACAGGTATCGATTTTAACCGCGCCGGGACGCCATTGATGGAGATTGTAACTCAACCCGAAATCAGTTCGCCAGAAGAAGCGTTCGCGTTTCTCACTTCGCTCAAGCAAATTTTAATTTACGGAGAAGTTAGCGACGCCGACATGGAGAAGGGTCAGCTCCGCTGCGATTGCAACGTCTCCGTGCGCGCCCAGAAGGAGGCAGAACTCGGGGCCAAGATCGAGATCAAAAATATGAATTCGATCAGCGGGGTGCGACGTGCTCTGGCTTACGAAATCGACCGACAGATCAATTCGCTGGAGCGTGGGGAAAAATTAGAACAGGAGACTCGAGGCTGGGATGATGGCGCGGGCGAGACGTTCCTAATGCGCACAAAAGAATCGGCACACGATTACCGTTATTTTCCAGATCCAGATTTGGTACCGGTCAAAAGCGAAGTGCTGCTTGCGGATGCCCGCGCGCGCGTCCCGGAACTGCCGAAAGCGAAGCGAACTCGGTTCGTTGATCAATATCAGGTGAGCCCCTATGACGCCAGCGTGCTGGCGAACGATCTTGATCTAGCGCGATATTTTGAGGCGGCGGTTAAAGGCGCGAAGAAACCGAAGAATGTTGCCAACTGGATCCTGAACGATTTGCAAAACGCACTCAGCACGGCTGGCAAGGCCATCAACGATTGTCCGATTCCGCCCGAGGCGCTCGATGAGCTGGTCAACTTGGTCGACAGTGGAAAAATTAGCGGCAAACAGGGCAAAGACGTTTTCGCCGAGATGTTCGCAAGCGGCAGAGGCGCGGCCGCTATCGTGAGGGAAAAGGGAATCGAGCAATTGAGCGATGCGAGCGTGATTGACGAACTCTGTGATCAAGTGATTGCCGCGAATCCAAAACCGGCGGCAGATTTCAAAGCAGGTCATGTCGCGTCAATTAATTTTCTCAAGGGACAGGTGATGAAGCTGTCAAACGGCAAAGCCAATCCCCAGTTGGCCGGCGAAATTTTGGAAAAGAAGCTAAAATCATAGTACAGACGTCTTCGTCTGTGAGGCGAGCGGGCTTCCTGCCTGCTTGATCTTGCAGGCGAGACGCCCACCGGCCCCACAGGTAAAACGCCTGTGTCACTATGCGCATCCTCATTGCTCCGGATAAATTCAAAGGCTCGCTGAACGCTCGTGAAGTTGCAGAGAACATCGCGCTAGGTTTGCGCGACGTTTTGCATGACGCGCAGATCGACATCGTGCCGATGGCGGATGGCGGCGAAGGAACTGCGGGAGTTATTTGCGATGCGCTCGACGGATGTTGGTTGAAATGCCAGGCATACGATCCACTCGGTCGCGTGATCGACGCCCGTTATGCGTGGATCGAAAATTCCAAACTCGCCGTAATGGAGATGAGCGAGGCAGCCGGGATGCGACGCCTTTCGGAAAGCGAGCGAGACCCATTCCTAGCGAACACATTCGGCCTTGGAGAAATGATTTTGAACGCAGCGCAACGCAGCGCACGCGAAATAATTATCGGTCTTGGCGGCAGCGCGACAAATGATGGCGGGTTTGGAATGGCGCGTTCGCTTGGATTTCACTTCTTTGCGGGCGACGAAGAGTTGACTGGCGGCGTAAGTGAGCTGCAAAAGCTGACGCGGATCGAAGCTCCTGTAGTGGCAGGCGTGGCGCCTGCAAGCTCGACATTGCAGCCGAGCCGGCTGCCTCCACAGCTGAAAATTGTTGCAGCTGCTGACGTGCGGAATCCATTGCTTGGCAAAAATGGCGCAACACGAGTGTTTGGTCCCCAGAAGGGCGCAACTGCAGACAAGGTCGAGATCTTGGAACGCGCGCTTACGAAACTCGCGGACGTTGTTTCAAAGGAATTCAACTTTGACTACCGCGAGGATGCTAGCGCAGGCGCGGCTGGGGGACTCGGTTTTGGACTGATGAGTTTTTGCAGAGCGAAAATTCGGCCGGGTTTCGATGTCGTTGCCGAAGCGGTCAGGCTTGAATCGAAGATGAAAGATATCGATGTTGTCATCACGGGAGAGGGGAGTTTGGATCGACAAACGCTTGAAGGGAAAACGCCCGCGGGGGTCGCGCGGCTCGCTCGCAAACTTGGCAAACGTGTTTTCGCGATCGTCGGCCGCGCCAATAAAGATCGAGAAGTGTGCGAGTTGTTCGATGAGGTTTATCAGCTTGCACAGCCTGGAATGAGTGAGAAGGAACAGATGTCGCGGGCGGCTGAATTGTTGCGCGAAAGAGGGCGGGAACTCGGACGCAAAATGTAGGAAACCTGCCGATTTCGCGATCAGCGATTCATGATGATTTACGTCTTGCGTTCGCCGATCAACAGCGTGCGCTCCAGAAAGTGCAGATCCTCTGAGTCGTAATAGCTCGCATACCAGGGTACTTCTTCGGTGGCGTGCAAGTTCACTTCCTTGAGGTTTTGCGTACGGTCGCGAAACGCGAAATGGTCTACGAGCCGGATCGCCTCGATCGCAAAAACCGTGACGGCATCTGGGTCGCGAATTTCAAGCAGATTATCGCCGTTCTTTTGTTCCGGATTAAAGGCGAGATTGCTTGAGCCGCAATAAAGGACCGGCTCCTTGCCCCTGAAATCCACGACAACAAACTTGTGGTGGATGGCGATGCCAGGGATCGGTGCTTCTTTGTTAAACGGCGGAGGAAGAACGTGAGCGCCCCCCTTTCCGGCTACCCGCACCCCGCGCCTGGTGTGCGGCTTGTAAAGCGTGATGATTTTAGTCGTGTCCGTGATGCCATAGGAAAAAATGTCCTCCCTCTCGTCGCGAACTGTTTGTATCGCTTTCAAAATCGAACTCTCGCTGTCGTCCTTCATAATCGCGAAAAGCATGTCAGTCTTGACGTGATTAATTCGATCGGAAATAGCAGTGAAGAACTTTGTGGCCGCCTCTTTGGTGTGAGGCGAGAAACGAATTGTCATCTCCGGAGTTTTACTCTCGTTAAATTCGCGGCCCTCCTGCGTCGCAAAACTGGTGCCATGGAAATTCTTCATCTTGTCGGCGCTAAACGACGCGTCAAAGACCTGGGCATAAAGTGTGGCAACATTTCCGTTGCTAAAAATGATGACGTGATTGGCGTTGATATAGAGCCCGTTCGTGGAAAAATTGGTTGAACCGGTGAGGACTTTTATCGGGTCGTTCGTCGCCTTCGTTTTCTGGATGAAGACCTTCGAGTGAGCCAGGCTTTGGAAGCGCCCGCGAAAAATTGCGCTGGGAGCTTTCGCCTTTTCGTTAAAAAACGCCTCAAACTTGTTTTCAAACACGTCGGTCTCGGCGTGCGTCTTTGAATTGTCGAGTAAGACGCGCACTCGTCCTTCTTCGCCGAGTCGAATCAACTTGTCGCAAATGACCGGTTCATCGAGATCGAACGCAAAAACATCCAGCGCCAGCGTGTTGTCGGCCACGACTTCACCCAGGAATTCCATGATCCGTGCCCGCGCCTGCCAGCCAAGCCAGATATGCTGATCTTCAAACGTGTAATCCTCCATCACATCCTGCCCGTTCTTCTTTCGCTTGGCCGAGCCGGATTTGGCTTTAATGTCAAAAATCAACTCGGTCTTGTTAGGCCGCACCTTGTTATTGTTTCCGAAATGATTCGTGTAGGCCTGCGACTCGACGAAGCCGCGCGTAAAACCGATTTGAAAATCGCCCGACTTGTAGGGACCGACATCAATCTGCACGGGGACAGAAAGGGAAGGATCCAGCGGCTGGAGAATCTCGTTCGCCATGTAGCGCGGCGTGACTTCGTATTTGTAGGTCCCGTAAAATGGCTCCTGAATCTGATGAAACGTCGCCGGGACGTGCACCCAGCGAAATTTCTGAATCGGAGAAAAGAATGTGCTGTGAGCGTTTTCGGGCTTGATGTTGTTCTTCTTTAGGATGGCTGTCGGATAGGTTAGGAGATTCGTCAGGTAATACGGCTTTCTAGGTCCAGGCGTGATACGGACGCTGAAACCCGCGAAATTCTCCGTCTTGGATTCATCGAGGTCGAATGCGAGCAGCGTCATCGCATCCCCCTGATAGGCGCGGACGCTTACCCCGTTTTTTGAGTTGGGAACTTCCATTGTTTTCCTCCTATTTTAGACTGGATGCCGGACAAAATTCCTCGCGCTCCTATTTATCTCGCATAAAACCCACGAAAGTACCTTGCGGTTTCGACGTAGCTCCATGCCCAGCGCGCGATATCCTTTTGTTCGTCGAGGGTAAGCTGCCGGCGGATTTTCGCAGGCGATCCGAGGACGAGCGAGCCGGGAGGAATTTTCGTCCCTAAAGTGACGAGCGTGTTTGCGCCGAGGATGGAGCGCGCGCCGACTTCTACATCGTCGAGAATGATGGCGCCCATTCCGACAAGCACTTCATTATCGATCTTACATGCGTGCACGATTGCGCTGTGGCCCACGGTAACCAGCTCGCCTACCGTTGTTGGATAATTTGTGTCCAGGTGGACGACAGCATTATCCTGAATGTTCGAGCGCGGTCCAATGATGATGCGGTTGATGTCGCCGCGCAACACCGCTCCGTACCAAACGCTCGATTCTTCTGCGAGCGTGACGTCGCCAACTACGGTTGCGCCGGGGACAATCCATGCGCTTGAATGGATCGTGGGGCCTTTTTTTAAACGCGCAGCAATACCGGCGTGTCCAGTGGGCAGTGAATCTGGTTCGACATGCATTTCGATGTTCGATGTTCGATGTTCGATGTTTTATTTGCAACCGCCCCACTCCTCCGACCCTCCGCCTGGCTCCGGCGTGGCGGACGATTAAGAGCGAGAGAATGGCATTTTCTTCTTGTAGCGCATGGACGATTATAGCGGATTGATGCCCGAGATCCCCACTGAAGGAGTCACGCCATTCGTTTTCTCCGATCCCACCGGTAAACGCTGGCCGCGCCTGCGCCTGATTCTGCTCGTTGCAGGCGTGCTGTTTTTTCTCGGTACAGTGCTGTTTGTTCAGACGCTTTTTGTCGCGCCGCAAATGAGCGTGCCTTTTTCCCTGCGGCAGTTGAAAGGGCAATTGAAGGCGTTGCAAAAAGAGAATCCGGCCGGGCAATTGTCTCCGAGTTCGCTGCTGTGGCAGAAATTCAGCGCGGCGCGACAGGCGGCAAAGAAACTCGGTGGCCCAGCACCTACTCCTCTGCCGCGGCCGCGAAAGAAATCGCCCAACAATGAAGTGCGGCTCGCATTTTACACCAACGGGGATCCGTACAGCTACGCATCCCTCGAGCAACACGTGTCGCAGATTACACATCTTTGCCCTGAGTGGATGACAGTGGTCAATGGCATGGGCGAGTTGCAAATCGACGCGGACCCTCGGCTTCCGAAACTTGCCGCGAACAAAGGAATTGCGCTTATGCCGCTGCTCACGAACCTCGTCGGGGACACCTGGCAACCGGAGGCGATCGAAAACCTGGCGCACGGTCCGGCGGAGCGACAGGATCGGTTTATTCAAAGAGTGCTTGCGGTCTTACGGGATGCCAAGGCTTCAGGAGTGGTGGTCGATTGGGAGCAAGTCGACCCGGCTTACAAAAAAGACATCACTGGATTCATCGATAAATTCGCCGACGCGTTGCATGATGATAACAAGGAGCTGTGGCTCTGCGTTCAGCCCGGCCAGGAGTTGGATTACATCGACTTCAATACCCTCGCGGACAACGTCGATCGTTTTGTGGCGATGTTGTTTGACGAAACTTCCGAGACAGATCCGCCTGGGCCGCTGGCATCGCGCTCATGGTTCGAAGGATGGATGCACGTCCTGCTGGAAGATTCGGACACCAAGCAATGGATCATCGCGCTGGGTAGTTACGGGTATGATTGGACGATCGGCGCGAAAAAAGCGGAGCTGATCAGTTTTCCAGAGGCGATGAGCCGCGCCAATGATGCAGAAGTCGAGAGCACAGAAGTGAAAGGGCCCAGTTACAGTCCCTATTTTTATTTTCAGGATGAGAATAAGGAGCACGCTGTCTGGTTTCTTGATGTCGTGACATTCTTAAACGAACTGCGTGAGGTGCGCGACGAAAAGGCGGGTGGGTTTGCGCTCTATCGGCTCGGCAGCGAAGACCCTGCGATTTGGGAAGCGCTAAGCGTTCCGCGGGACTTTAAGATCGACAATCAGACGCGTCAGTCTCTCGAAGTAATCAAAGCGACAGACACGATCGCAGATGTCGGGGATGGCGAGATTGTCACCGTCGACGAGAGCCGCTCAGAAGGAATGCGAAGGCTCACGGTCGACGCGGACGGTTATCTCGCGGCGAAATACGTGAAGTTCGCGCAATTCCCTACTCTCTATCATCAAGGCGCTGGCGGTGAGCATCAGGTGGCAATTACCTTTGACGACGGTCCCGATCCGCGATGGACGCCAAAGATTTTAGACATCCTTAAAGCGGCAAACGTGAAAGCCACCTTTTTCCTGGTGGGAGTGAACGCGGAGCATCACCCGGCCCTCGTCCGCCGCATTGTCGATGAAGGGCACGAGATCGGGAACCACACTTATTATCACCCAAACCTGGCGCTCTGCTGGCCGGAGCACATCCGGCTTGAACTGAACGCGACGCAGCTTCTGCTCGAAACGATCACGGGTCGCGCCACAACGTTATTCCGCCCGCCTTATGCCGCTGATACCGAGCCATCGCAACTAAGCGAACTGATTCCGCTGCAAATCGCTGAAGATCTCAATTACATAGTCGTCATGGAAAGCATCGATCCACAAGATTGGGCGAAGCCGGGCGCAGACACCATTCTTCAGCGCGTGAAGCAACAGCGGCACGACGGCAGTATCATCCTGCTGCACGACGCGGGCGGCGATCGCTCGCAGACTGTCGAGGCACTCCCGCGCATTCTGGATTGGCTGCATACGCGCGGAGATAGCGTGCTGCCTTTGAGCACCCTTCTTGGCACGACGCGTGATGCAATCATGCCGCCCTTGCAAAAAAATGGGCAATCGCTCACACGTCTGGTCAGCAGCACCGGATTTCGCGTTTTTCACGGCATCGAGGAATTCCTTTGGGCGTTTATGATTGTGGCAACGGCGCTCGTTGTCATCCGCACGCTCGTTGTCATTTGGCTGGCCTACCGTTTCCGGCGGGGACCGACGGCGGATTTTGCGGAGCCGATCAGTGTGGTGATGGCTGCTTACAACGAAGGGAAAGTCATCGCGGAAACTTTGCGTGCTCTTCTAGCGACCGACTACAAGGGTGAAATCGAAGTCATCGTTGTGGACGACGGCTCGCGTGATGAGACAGCCGCCGAAGTTGAGCGCATTGGGCATATCGATCCGCGCGTTCGCTTGTTGCCGCAGGAAAACCGAGGTAAAGCTCGCGCACTGCAGCGCGGTCTCAGTGCTGTGCATACCGGCATCGTCGTTTTCATCGATGCCGATACGCAATGTCAGCGCAACACGCTCCCGCGTTTGCTGGAACCATTTGCCGATGCGCGCATCGGCGCCGTGTCGGGTCACGCGAAAGTTGGAAACTTACGTTCGTTCATCGCGCGTTGTCAGGCGCTGGAATATACGTGCGGTTTTAATCTCGACCGACGCGCTTACAACCGCTTGAACTGCATCACGGTGGTGCCTGGCGCGATCAGCGCCATCCGTAAGGATGCGATCGATGAAGCGGGCGGCCTGAGTTTGCAAACGCTTGCCGAAGACACCGACCTGACTTTGTCGTTGCACAGACATGGAGGGCGAATCGTTTACGTGCCTGGTGCGGTCGCGTGGACGGAAGCGCCCGAGAGCGTGCGAACGCTGGCGCGGCAGCGTTTTCGGTGGGCCTATGGCACACTGCAATGTCTCTGGAAACATCGCGACATGATATTCAACTGGAACTATCGCGCGCTGGGCTGGTTTAGTTTGCCAAGCGTCTGGTTTTTCCAGATCATTCTTGTCGCGGTTACGCCGATGGTCGATCTGTTCTTGCTGGCTTCGCTGCCCTTTGGCGCCTGGAGCGCAGTGATGCCCTTTGTCATCACCTTCCTCGCGATGGACCTGGTTCTTGCGACGCTGGCCTGCGTTCTCGAGCGCGAACCGATTGCGCGCGCCTGGCGCATTTTACCGATGCGTCTGATTTACCGACCGATGCTGAGCTATTGCATCTGGAAAGCGATTCTGCGTGCGGTGAAAGGCGCGTGGGTTAGCTGGGGCAAGCTGGAACGCACGGCTTCCGTACCCGTGCGCGCGTAGACGGAAACGCGAGGCGTTGCTCAGCGGAAATCCGGTAGCCGTCCCCGCAATACCGTTAGGGAATAGGGGGGCAAAAGGTACGACACAGAAGCATCGCCTCGAAAATGTGCCGAGGGCAGGCTTCGGATAGGATGGCCATTCGGCCCATCATCGCGCCACGAATATTGCTGCCGCGTAAATTGAATTATTGTAACCTGGCCGGTGAAACTCATTGGCGGCTGCGTGCCCGAGAGTTTGAACTGGGCGGTAAGCTGGGCGGCGCGCTTGGGATCCTTATTGATCGCCAGTAGCGCCCATTGCTTGTCCGGTCGGTGCACCGCATAGACGCTCACGGCGGGCGCCGATCTTGAGCCACGCTGCTTGATGTTTACCGAAAATACGTCATGCGCTTTATTCGTGGGCTGCATCCATTCTTTCGTGATCAGCTGGGCGGCGTAATAAGCAGAAAGCCGATTAACTTGCTCACTGTTCAGATTCAGCTGAAGCATCATAAGATTGCCCCAGGAACACTTGAGCTCATCTGTTAGGTAGTTCGGCTCATATCCATATTGGTAAGACTTGGAGCCACCCAATGTCAGGAAAGCCCCGACCGTATCTGCACTGAAAAGCGCCCCTTCCATATCTACTTCATGCCGTCCGGCGAATACGGAATAGCCGTATTCGGTCATAAGCCAGGGGATATCAGTTGATACTCCGTCCGCGCGCAAGCTGGTCATCATCACGCCCAGCCGCTTGGGGGTTTCCAACAACTGTGGCGCCGCATCCGAGCAGACGTCGTCGAAGGGATAGAATTCGAACGAGAAAAAATCGAACGGACCCTGTTTAGCGCGGATATGACGCAAGAACCGGTTCATCCAGGAACGGTTGCCGGACTCGTCGGGCCACGTGAGTAATTGTGACTCGAAATTCTGCAGGCTCGGTCCCCCGAGCTTGAGGTGTGGCGACAGTCCAGACAGACGATGAGCAACTCCAGCGTAAAGCGCTGCATAATCCTCCGGCGAAGCCCACTGGCCGTCAGGTTCTTCGCCCAGCTCGATTCCTTCCAGGGGATATTGTCGTTCTAATAAATATTTGACCTCGGCGGCTGCGTTCTCTGGCGTGTCGTACAAAACACCGACTGGCACGAGAACTGGCAAGCGATTTGTGAGTTCGCTGGTCAAAATGAAATCGAGACCGGGCTGTTCGATGTTGCAGTCGAGGTCCTCGGCTCGATGCCAAGGATCGGTCGACGACACATAGACGATCGTTTGCTTATGTCGATCCGCCGCGTGGCGGACATAATCATGAAAGCGACCGTTGCTCTCGAGCCTGCCGATGCTGATTTCGCGAATGGCAAACCCGACGCGGTCGCGAATATCATTTGAGGGTTGTGCAGTTGTTCCCGAACTCTGACTCATTAGAAAACGGAGGAATCGAACTGAACGAGCCTTTCCGCTGAGCCGGACATATTCGTCTCCGCCCGAGCCGTGATCGACTTCACCTTTCGGGAAAAGACGCCATTCATCTTCGCGGTCGCTGTGTAAGTGCATCGGATCACTTCCAGTCCAGTACTCGACGCGATACTGTTCCGCGTACGGTGTGCCCCAATGAATACGGATAGAGTTTACCGATTTGGCCGTGCCCAAATCGATCACTACCCACTGCGGATGCACGTTGTCGGAATCGCCGGTGAAGTGAGAATCGAGATATGGATTACTCTTCCAAAAAGAATCTTCGTCGCCATCCGCGATTCGGGAGAACCCATCATCGTTCGCCTGATCGATCGTATTTCCACGACGCGGCAAACGATAGCCGTATGAGACAACGATCGGATCGGCGACGGAATCATCCGAGGTCCAATAGCCACAGTGATGGGATGCATCACTCCAGGTGCCGCGCGGATTCCAGTGCCAGACTTCGCCCGCTAGTTCCGTGCGTAGCCGATACGTTAAAGGCCCAAGTCCAGCTGAGAGCATTTCGGCAATGTTTTTATCCGACAACATCCGCGCACATTCGCCTTTTTCGTGCCCGTCAATGCCTCCTCCCAGTGCTTGTATCGGTACGCATTTATTTACAGGCTGCTCCGCGGCCACGACGGCCACAACGGCAAATGGGCGCTGCAGATTCGAAAGCGTGCCTCCTTCCAAAAGCGCTGTGCCTCCCACGAAGCAGACGAGGCAAACCAAAGTGAGCTTCGTATCGATTTGATGCATGCTGGCAAACTCGAGCTAAAGCAGAAGATAGCAGCAGGCGAATAAAGCAAAGTCAGCGCACGCTGGACAGGTACAACGTTTGCGCAGAATTTGCGGACCCAATGCGCGCGGATCCAGTTTTTGCAGTCGTTGTAACGATTGCGTCGAGTTTGGCCCTACTCGGGTGCCACGAACGCGGGGCAGTATCGCGGGTCGATCCCAATGGTCCGGTTGAGGTTGTGATTCCCGAGCATGGCGCTTACACCGGCGCGTTCATGGATTTCGGCGATGAGGAAGATGACGTGACGCTGGAAATGATCGAGGATTTCGAGACGATGGTGGGCAAACATCAGGCCATCATCGCTTCCTCGAGCTATTGGGGCGAGCAAAGTTTCCCGACGGACAATTTAAATGTCATTTGGCGACACGGTTCGTTGCCTCTCGTTTTCTGGTCGCCTTGGGACAAACCCTATGAAGAAGATCGCGGGCCGGGCAAGTTTAATTTGAACGAGATCATTGCCGGGACGTGGGACGGCTACATCGACAAGTGGGCCGACGC
>WNGJ01002432.1_pt1 | contig 18842 bp, 15 predicted proteins | sample 5400611 | NCBI WGS metagenome assembly WNGJ01 (sample SAMN13153375, study PRJNA577476) | soil metagenome | isolation source: 40 cm soil or saprolite under Garry oak tree replicate 1 | place: USA:California | collected 2016-06-15 | reverse complement strand
CTCCAGTTGAAACTACTGGTCGTGGCGTAGTACTCGTTGGTGTACCAGAACGTACAATCATCCTCCGGATCAACTGACATGCTGCTGTAGTCGCCCCAGCGTTTGAACGAACTGAACTGCGCGCCACTGCCATTGAATAACACGAGCGGGCCTGACATTGTACCCAGAGGGTCGGTTGAAGCACGTCCCGCAAGGTATAGGCTCGGAAAGAGACTGCGGCTCGAAGCGCTGAACCCGAGAGAGATGTTTTCCGCCTTGTCCATGGCAATGCTGCCCAGCCAGAAATCGGTATTGGGATCAACCAAGCTCTCTTGCTGGTATACGGAGGGTGAGGGGTTCGGATTACGAAGCTCATACCAGCGGACACCTGCGAGCGCTCCGCCCTTGACTGTATGGTTCACCACCAGCGACTCGTGGTCGCCAAAATTACGATACGCCAGCCGGAACATCACCCGGTCGGAGAGACCATCCACTTTTTCGCCAGGAGGCGGCTCCGGAATACAAGCCACCGAGATCGCGCGTGCGCAAATCTCGCTGTAAGAGGCCACGGGGATGAGTGTCGGGCCGCTGAAGGTTGAGTTCGCCGGATGGCTGAAGTCTACGTGGAAGCGGAAGAAGTTCAGGTGGGTGGAATCAGCGAGGCCTACAAAGTAATCTGGCGATCCTGCCGGCGGAAGAGTGCTGCCGTCGAGGTCGGCTGGCAGCAAGCTGGAAACCGTGGGTGGCTGCTGGAAGCAGATCGCGCTCGCGGGCGCTCCAGAAAGCATCGCACTGCGGTCGAAGGCACACGCCTCCGCGCCGGCAAAGCTGTGGGGCGGGAAGACATTGATGCTGTTGTAGTACGCGTCTGGCCAGATCCCGAACTTCGGATAGTCAGGGAAGTTCGAGCCGAAGTCGAACTCGTAGCGATTGTAGGAACCGGTTGCGTCGGAGCTGGTGGAGACTGCTACGCACTGCGCGGTTTGTGTGAAAGTAGTGTTGTACTGCAACTGGCTTACGAGCCAGCGCCCGGCCAAGTGATCATAGAGAACCACAGGATCACCACCATCGGCAAACGTGGGCGTGCCTCCACCGAACTCGCAGAGACCGCCGAAGTCACTCCAGAGAGAATGGATTGCCGCCGGCCCGAGCTGTAATGCACCGCTCGACTTGTCGTAGACCGCAATCGTCACGTTCACCATCTGCACGAACTGCGTGGCACCGACTGCGCCATTCGTGTCCGGTGGGACGAACGCAAAACCGAACAGATCGCGATTGTCCTGGGCACTCTCTCCATCGAAGTTGAGGACGTTAGTAACACCCGTAAGCGGGCCGGCGAGCGGCGCTGCTACAGGATCAAAGTTAGGGTTGGTGATTGTCGCGCCGGTGGCACGGGCCGTTGGAGTCTGGCCGTCGCTCCCGTGGCCGTAGGCCGCGCCGATAATCGCCTGCGACAGAGGTGGTGACACATCATTGCGAGAAGCCTTGATCACGTCCGGACCACTCGCAGCCGAGACAGAAATGCACACCAAAACACAGAGAAAAGGAAAGAACCACCGCAGGGGCCGAATGCCCTTGGCTGGAATCATTGAAACCTCCAGGACCCAACAGCCTTCGGAGGAGGAAATTTTATCTGAGAGAAGAAAACATTGCAATTCGCCGTATCGAGCCGGCAGCGATTCCGTAAAGCGTCATCTGCCCATGGAGTACACCGCTGATTTGACGTCAGTTGTGGCAGCTAAGGAAGCTAGGACGAGTTGGAATGCTCGCGGGATGGCAGAAACCGCTTGATTTTTCGAGTCGGAAGGAATACGGCGGCATGGCGTCAGGGCGGACACCTGGAAAGATCGCTAGACACGTCGAAGGCCAGGCGCCGCGGAGATCAACTGGTATTCGGGGAAAGCGCGACGAAGCAGTAGGCTAAGCTCTTGGCGAACGCATGAAAGGTCTGGCATTTTCGGCGGGCATGGCTGCGGACTTGGCGCTGGTAGAAGACCAGTGACAAGGTATAGGCCAGAAACCGAATCATGGTCAGCACCACCAAGGCGGTAGTTTGGTGGACGGCGGGGTGTTTGAGGTGACAGTCGGGGGTGAGGGTCTGAAACACTTCAGTATCGATTCGCCAACGGCTGCGACTGAACTGATGAATGAACAGCGGCGAGATCGAGCCGAGTTCGAAATTGGTGGCGTAGAAGTTGGTGCTCTGTTGCGACATCGCCGTCTTGCCTTTGGTTCGATGCGCGTCTTCTTCGTTGACCGGGACGCGTCGCGGGTTTCCGATGCGAACCGTTTTGACCACCCGCACTTGGCGGTCGGCGACCGGCCAATCGACCTCCGGCAAGTGTCAGCATCGAATCTCCCGGCCTGGCTCCGGGTGAACGCCGGCGAGAGATTGCTGGGTGAGACGCTCCGCCTCGCGCAATAACTCGGGCTGGTTCTCTTTCAAGGTAAAGGCCCAAACCAGACCCAGACGTTCCACTTCTTTGACGAAGGGGGCTTGCAGATACAAAGCGTCCCCCACCAACACATCCAGGAAGCGGCGGCCCAAGTGCCCGACCAGATCTTGGAGCAGAGCCAGGGCGCAGGCGACCTCGGCTTCGCCGTTCTTCTGAAAGCGGACCCCCAAGGGAATGGGGAAAGAGGTGCTGACTAAGACCACTCCGACGATGCGGTGATAATACTGAATCTCGGTTTGCATCTCGCCGCTCACCTTGTGCTGCACCTCTCGCTCCATACAGGCATCGCAACACCGGGCAAACGAGCTGCAGATTTCAATGCCATCGACCGCCGCCACCACCAACCCTCGGGACCAATCGGAGCGCAGAACTCCGTTGCGCTTCAGGCGGCGAGCAATTTCACAACTGAGGGCGAACACGGCTTCGGGAGATTGTCTTTCGAGCGAGTAGGCGAGGGTGTCGTCGCTGACCGGTCCGATGCCTTTGGCCAGCGCGTCCTGGCGACACTCGGCCTCGATCTGCAGCAGGCTGGGAATCTGCATAGCCGCACTCAAGAAGACGGCGTCAAACACCTTTTTCCAAGAGTGCTGTGGAAACTGCCGTCCCTCGGGCAGAGCGCTCACCAAATCGGAGAAGCCAAACACCTTGTCGAGATAAGCCTCGAACCGATGCCGGGTCAAACTTGGCGATCTTCCTTTTCTTTGCGAAAGCGCTTGAGATTGACCTTGCAGATGGTCGCGGCGGCGGCATCAAAGCGTCGGCGCATCTCGATCTTTTGCCGCACCTTCTCCACCAATTCCGCGGGAATGTTGAGAGCTTTCGGCTTGCCGTCAATCAGCACCGAGATCTGATATTGGGAGTGCAGGCGTTTGCCGTCGGCGCAATGACAGTTGGGGCGGCCGCAGGCGCGAGTGCGTTCGACAAAAGAGCCGGGCAGCATTTCGCGAAGAGCCCCGAGGCTGCGAATGAGTTTGTCGCGCAGTTCCAGGTCGGGTTCGCGGGGCGCTTTCATATGACACTGACAATAGTGTCAGAACTGCACAAAGTCAAGTACCCAAAAAGATTTGCAAGAATGCCGTCAAACTGAAACCGGAGTGGAAACTCCTCCAAACAAAACAGGCTGGCCCTGACGCCACCCCTACCTTAAGGAATCACTGACGAGGGGAGAACTCGCCGGATTATTGCGCTAATTCGTATCCGGCAAAGAAAAAGCTCAATTCAAAACGGGCGGTATCATCGGCGTCGGAACCGTGGATCGCATTATGTTCGATGCTCGATGCCCACTTCTTGCGGATCGTGCCTTCTTCGGCATTGGCGGGGTTTGTCGCCCCCATCAATTTGCGGAGGTCGGCAATGGCATTCTCCTTCTCAAGAGCGAGGACGACAATTGGGCCGCTCGACATGAAATCGGTCAGCGAATTGAAAAATGACTTGTGGGCGTGGACGGCGTAGAACTGCTCGGCCTGATGCTTAGAAATTTCCAGCATCTTCATCGCAAGAATGCGGAAGCCGTTTTTCTCGAACTGTTCAATGATGTCGCCAATTGCATTGCGGCGCACGGCGTCAGGTTTCACGATGGTTAATGTACGTTGCAAAGTTTTCATAAATCAGTCTTCAGACTCCGGGATTTTCTTTGCGTCCTTTGCGCAGTTCTTTGCGTCCTTTGCGGTTAAAAGCTCTTGACCCCAAACCGCGCAAACGAGACGCCAGGATCGCAAAGAAATCATGCGCCCGCCTTCACTCCCATCGAAGCTGCAACGGCTTCTCCAATTTCAGCCGGCGACTTGCAGACGCGAATACCGGCGGCCTCCATTGCTCTGATCTTTTCAGAAGCTGTCCCCTGTCCGCCGGAAATAATCGCTCCAGCATGGCCCATTCGGCGTCCGGGAGGAGCAGTCTGTCCGGCGATGAAACCGACCACCGGCTTCTTCATCCGCGATTTCACGAATTCCGCGGCGGTCTCTTCGGCGTTCCCACCGATTTCGCCGATCATGATTACAGCTTCCGTCTCCGGATCGCGATTGAAGAGGTCAACTGCGTCCACGAAATTTGTTCCCACGATCGGGTCACCACCAATTCCAATTGCGGTTGATTGTCCAATGCCCCGCGTCGTGAGCTGGTAGACGGCTTCGTAAGTCAAGGTGCCCGAGCGCGAAACGATACCGACCGATCCTTCGCGATGAATGTGTCCGGGCATGATGCCGATTTTGCACTTGCCAGGCGAGATTATTCCTGGACAATTCGGTCCAATCAGCCGGGCGCGGCGAGTCTGCAGGAACTCCCACGAACGCACCATATCGAGCACCGGAATACCCTCCGTTATGCAGATGATCAGTTCGATCTCGGCATCGGCGGCTTCCATGATCGCATCGGCAGCAAAAGGCGGAGGAACAAAGATGACCGAGGCATCGGCGCCGGTTTTGTCCACGGCTTCTTGTACGCTGTTGAATACAGGCCAGCCTTCATGGGTCGTGCCGCCCTTCCCTGGAGTCACTCCACCAACGATTTTTGTGCCGTACTCCGCGCAGGCTTTGGCGTGAAATGTTCCTTCGCGGCCGGTTAGACCTTGGACCAGCACCCGCGTATTTTTGCCAACCAGAATGCTCATCAGACCTCAGGGGCTCAAGCCCGAAATAACGTGGTGCATAGCGACACGGCCGCAGCCATGCTCTGATACAAACCATCCTTACTTACATACCAGCGAAAGTGAATCCCTCGTGTAACTCCGTGTCCTCTGTGGTTAACTGCAAAAGCATGCAGTGCGCCGGGACTGCCAACAAGACGAACGTTCATGACCCAGCAGCCGCGACCACCTTCTCCGCCGCATCTTTCATCGTTTCCGCAACAATGAAATTCAGCCCGGACTGCTTGAGAATCTCACGTCCCTGCTCGACATTGGTTCCTTCCAGCCGCAGGACAACTGGTAGCTGAATATGAGTTTTGTTTGCGGCTTCGACCACCCCTCGTGCCAGCGTGTCCACACGAAGGATTCCGCCAAAGATGTTAATCAGCACCGCCTTTACATTCTTGTCGCTCAATAGGATCTCGAAGGCGTGCGTCACCTGCTCGACGTTGGCTCCGCCGCCAACATCCAAAAAATTCGCCGGCATGCCACCCGCATATTTAATGATGTCCATGGTCGCCATCGCCAACCCGGCGCCGTTCACCATGCAGCCGACGTTTCCATCAAGCTTGATGTAATTCAGGCTATATTTCGAGGCCTCCACCTCCAGCGGATCTTCTTCCGTAATGTCGCGCAATTCCTTCAACTCGGCATGACGGAAGAGAGCGTTGTCGTCGAAGTTCATCTTGGCATCCAGCGCAAACAAACGGCCGTCGCTGCACGTGACGAAAGGATTAATCTCCATCAGCGATGAATCCGTGTCTTGAAATGCCTTGTACAGTCCCGTCATGAATTGCACCGCTTGATTGATTTGCTGAGGCTTGAGTCCGAGTTGAAAAGCAAGTTTGCGGGCCTGAAAGGCTTCCAGCCCCATGCCCGGGGTGATGTACTCCTTCAAGATAGCATTCGGGTTCTCCGCCGCGACCTGCTCGATTTCCATTCCGCCGGCCACCGACGCCATGAACACCGGCTTCGCCTCCGCACGATCGATCACAATGCCAAGATACAGTTCTCTTTCGATCGGCAAAGTTTCTTCAACGAGCAAGCGCCGCACCACGCGCCCCTCAGGCCCGGTCTGATGCGTTATCAGCGTCATTCCAAGCATTTTCGAGGCAAGTTCGGATGCTTCTTCCACCGACTTTGCGATCTTTACGCCCCCACCTTTGCCACGTCCGCCGGCGTGAATCTGGGCCTTCACTACAACTCCGCTTGCGCCGGAGTCGAACAAGCTTCTTGCGGCAGCCTCAGCCTGATCGCGGTTCTCCGCCATCTCGCCACGTGGCACAGCGACACCATACTTCTTCAGAATTGCTTTGGCCTGATATTCGTGGATTTTCATTTATTTTCCCGAACCATGGCGGGAGAACGCCTGCGTTGAATAAACTGCTGGCAGCAAACTCTCGATTCTATAGAAGCCAGAGAAATCGGTAAAGTTGTGCGCCGCATTTCCCACTCTGGAAGAGCCAACATGAAGATGTTTAGATGCCCTTGCGTCCGGCATATCCGTGGTGTTTATCTTGCCGCATGAGAACCGCGCTCACTCTAATTGTTTGCATGATCCTATTCGACAGCTTGGGATTCGCAGCGCCCAAACAGCATGTTGTCGCATTCGGGAAATGGACCTTGATCAAATGGTCCCAGACGACGAAAGCAAACCGCTGGATGTAAAGGTCAGACCGCTATACGTGGACGCTCGCAGCAAGGAATTCACCGTCGGCCCCGAGCACGACGTCACCGAACGCACATTCGCAGTACAGCGCATGTTCCGCCTGAGCAATTCCCTGCCCCAGGAAGCTGGGCCTGCGCACTGGCGATGGGAACGTGGAGGTTGGCTGCTGGTAGATCGCGTGTCAGGAAAAGTTCAACAAGTTATTCTCCTGGAGTTTGATCCGTCTCTCTCGCTGGTGAATTGGTTTCGCGACTACGCGGCTTATTGCGGAGTCTCGGACGATGGCCAGAAAATCTTTCGCAATCATCGTGCAACTCGGCAAGCGGAAACTATTGCTGAAAAAGGCTCTGGGTGATGCTGCTACGCAAATGCCCAGTTGTGGCACCTGTATGGCAGCGTGCCCCAGTGCGCGTAACCTTCCAGGCGAGCGACGACCAAAGGCTAACTTTTTCCGTGAGAAGCCGGGCAGTCGACGTGGCGAGCGACGACGAAAATGAGGGAGAGGAGTAAGAAACTACGATCCGTACTGAGCGGTAAGCGCATGCAACACTTCTCGGCGAACCCAATAAAAGCTCAGCACGAACACAACCGCAGCCACAATGAATACCCCGCGCCGCCAGGAATTCCTTTCATCTGGCGCAGAGATGAGATGGCGCGCAAGCACTGCTCCCAAAATCAATCCACAAAGCAGGCCCCCAATATGCGCCGAGTTGTCGATGACTTTAATTACCGTTCCAAAAAACAGATTGTAGCCAGCAAACGACAACAGGCTTCTCAGGATCGACTTCAGCGCACGTGGAGGTACTGGCAGATGGCCCAGATATAGCGCCGAAATCAGCGCTCCCGCCAGGCCAAAAATTGCGCCTGAAGCCCCCGCCCCGAATCGCATTGGATGTAATCCAACGCTAGCCAGACTTCCGGTCAATCCACAAAACGTGTAAATGAGGAAATAGGTCCACCGGTCAAAAATCCGCTCGGCCAACGCGCCCAGGTTCCACAAGCACCACATGTTCAGCAGGAGGTGCACAATGCCAATGTGAACGTAATTAGAAGTGAGCATGCGCCAGGGTTGGGCAAACAGAGTTTGCACGCCGGTATTTGCTCCCCACTTAACGAGATCTGGGGTTTGCGGACTGATTGGGGAAACCCCTGAAAGCCCCATCGCTACAAAGACGAGCACGTTGACCGCGATGATGGCAGACGTAACCGGCATTCTTTCAAGCAGGAGAGTGCGTCGGCTCACCACAGGCGCTTGCGCCGCAGCGCGAGTCATAGCAGCGGCGCGGCAGTCAGGGCAGACGTTCTGAAGTTCGCCAACCGAGAATGACGGCAATTCCCGGCCACAACTTACGCAATTTGCCATGTGAATATCTTACGAATCAGAAAATCTAAAGTTCGCTCGACGATCGCTGACCTTCAACTCCAAATTAACGATATTTCGGAGCCGGCACATAGGCTCAATCCGCCACCGCTTCGACCGGGGCTAGCCGCTCGGCCTTCTTGGTCACGCTGGCGCTTGTCACCAGTATGACTGATGCGATCACAATCGCGCTGCCCGCGAGGATGTACCCGTCCACTTTCTCGCCGAGAACCAGCCATCCCAGAAAAACTGCCACTACCGGATTAACGTAAGCATAGGTGGAAACCTTGGCCGTGGGCGCATGCCCGAGAATATAGATGTACGCGGTGTAGCCGATCAGCGATCCTCCGATGATGAGATAAGCAATCGCGCCGATGCCGCGGGCCGTCCATGTCACATGGGCGAAGTCGTGTTTGAAGAACGCAAAAATGAAGTTCGCCAAACCTGCGAAAAGTACCTGCCACGAAGTCGCCGCAAACGTTGGCGGACCGGACTGCCATTTTTTTGACAGCACCGAGCCGAGCGCCCAACTGAAAGCCCCGGCTATCAGAGCAAGTGAATACCACAATTCTTTATGGCCAATCGCACCTGTACTCTTGAGATCCGGCCAGAGCAAGACCGCAGTGCCGGCGAAACCCAAGCCGAGTCCAACGAGGCCGCGACTCGAAACGTGGTGATGTCCGATCAACAAGGAATCAAGCACCAGGAACCACAGTGGGACAATGGCAACCAGCAGCGCCGCAAGGCCGCTGGGAATGTACAGCTCCGAATACGAAAGCGTGAGATTGCCGCCCATCAGCAGCAGAATTCCGACAACTGCCAGCTGCAGCAGTTCACGCGGACTGTAACGAATGTTTTTCCCACTCGCAAGGCAGTAGCCCAGCATGATGACACCGGCAATCGTGAACCGCGTGGCGCACATCAATCCCGGCGGAATGTGCTTAACTGCAATGTCAATGGCGAGATAGGTAGAGCCCCAGAAAACATAGACCAAGCCAAAGTTGAGGCCCAGCATGAATCGAGATGGCCGAGACGAAGACATAAAGAGGATAAATATAAGACGAGCAAACGAGTGGTTTTGATTCAGGAGTTACTTCGAGGGCAGGCAGCGCACTCGCCTCGACCATTCAGAGTGCAGTCACAAACCGAGCTGTAACAATTCGGTCTCAGTGATGAATTCGCGCTGCCCAGCCGCCACCCGGCGCAAGCTTGATCTTTAATTTTGCGATGCTTGTCACCTGCGATTTGGTCTTCTTGTAATCAGTGGCGTTGCGGTCAGCGTTGATTCCATCCTGATAAGCGTCCATGACAAAAGTGCCTGCGGGCAGGAATGAGAGAGCGAGATCTAAATCACGACCCGTCCAGTTCGTCATTGCGCCAACATACCAATCGCGGCCATTTCGCCGCGCCAGCAAGACGTATTCGCCAATTTTGGCATCAAGAACGCGGGTTTCGTCCCAGACAGAGGGCACGGGCGCGAGGAACTCCATGGTTTCCGGCTCGCGCAGGTAGTTTGTGGGACTGTCTGCCAGCATTTGCAGCGGGCTTTCGAAGACCACGTACATTGCGAGTTGGTGACACCGCGTACCCAGCGCCATGGGACGGCTCATGATAGGCGCGAACGTCGTTTGCGTGGCGTTGAGCATGGCGCCAGGAGTGTAGTCCATGGGGCCGAGAAACATGCGAGTAAAGGGTAGCATGATATTGTGCGCAGGCTGCGATTCGGCGCTCCACTTGCTCCACTCCATGCCTCGCACCCCTTCGGTGCTGATGAGGTTGGGCCAGGTGCGGGTCATGCTGGCTGGCCGTTGCGCGCCGTGGAAATCCGTCAGCATGTGGCGCTTGGCCGCCTCGCGACAAACATTGTAGTAGTAGTTGATTAGCTTCTGATCGTTACGCTGCATGAAATCAACTTTGATACCTTTGACTCCCCACTTTTGATATTGATCGAGCGCTGGGATGAGCTGGTCATCGAGCGATTTCCAGACAACCCACAGAATCAAGCCAATATTTTTTTGTTTAGCGTAGGCGGCGAGCTCGTCCATGTTCAGTTCGGGGACAACGTCGAGCACGTTGCCGAGTTTGTACCAGCCTTCGTCGAGGATGATGTAAGGAATGCCATACTTCGCAGCGAAATCGATGTAGTACTTGTAGGTCGCGGTATTCACTCCGGATTTGAAATCCACTCCCGCGAGATTCCAGTCGTTCCACCAATCCCACGCGACTTTACCGGGGCGGATCCAGGATGTGTCTTCAAATCGCTGTGGATTTTCCAGCAGCCAGACGAGTTCGCTAGTAATGAGGTCGCCGTCTCTTTCGGCGATGCCAATCACGCGCCACGGATAGGTACGGGTGCCGCGGGTTACGGCAATGTAGTCGGCAGCTTCGGTCACCTTGTAATCGCGATCGCGTTCGAGGGTCTCCTTAAGCGGATACGGCTCGAAAGTTGCAGTCAGGCCATTGCCGCCTCTGCCCCTCAACCACAGCCCGGGATAGTCCTCTACTCCTGATTCGGCAATGGCGACTTTCACCCCATTCGCGGCTTCAATGACTGCAGGCAGCGTGGCGATAGAGGTAGAGGGAATGTCCGCAAGCTTAAACGGCAAGTAGACGCGTTCGTTGTGCGAGAAGAAGCTGTCTTCTTTGGGATAGAAAAGACTGTAGTTTTCGGGAAAATTGAATGCGCCTTCTTCGCTGTAAACTTTGACTTCATTCTGCGGGAGCGAGGATTCGAGCCGGTAGGCTACGCCGCTATCGTAAGCGCGAAAGACCACCGCGTAGTTCCCTTGCATCTCCAGCCGCAATTCGTTGTAATTTTCACGGATCCTGGCAAATTTCTGGCGAACAACCGGTTCTACAATTCCGTCATGAGTGGCTTCTTTCTTGGCGGTGACCTTCGGCTGAAGCCCCAAAGTGTTGTGGTCAATATTGATGGAGAGCGTGGAATTCTGAAGCAGCGGCGTGCCTTTGAAGAGAACGTCGTATTGGACGCGGTCTGCGGTCCGGACTCTTACTTCGATCCGCTTGTCCGGAGAAGCGAGGGTGTAGTTTGCCTGCCCGAGTGACAGACCTGCCAAGGAAATCACGAAAATGAGAATGGAGGCTATGTTCCTGCTGTTCTTCATCAGCACTCTCCCGGGACTCGGCGAAAATGGATACAAAATCACGGTGCTTTGTAGAAGGGGAATCGTAACACAGGAGAGCCGGGCAGACTTTTAACAGCGGGGCGGAAGTGGAGGTTGAAGGATATCGCAGCGGGAATCGGTCAGATGCTCGCGTCAGGACCGCTATTTCTGGCTGCGAAGGTCTCGAGCCGGGCGGACGAAAGCGTCCGCCCTCCAGCAATCATCAACCCGAGTGGCAGCGGAAGATCGGAAGTTCTCTTAGCTCGGTTTTGCAGCTGCATCGAATGCCGGATAATTCATTGCGGCAGTCGGAAAATTGTCGTACTCCACCACCGAAACATCGTCAGGTACGCGCAATCCGGCTTGCTGGATAGCATTCATTGCCAGCAAGAAATGATCTGCATCCATGATTACCAGCGCGCCGCATGTATACCCAAACTCTGGCGCGTCAGTGCTCCTAGTCATCACCTGTCCAGTGCGTAGCGCTCGCGCCAGCGGATTCGGCTGATAATGAAGTTCGCGGGCGGCAGCCAGAATGCGGTCTCTAGTTGGTTGGGGAATCCGCCGTGCTCCGGGGGTGTTGTTCAGAACCGCTGAAATTGTTCCCGGAGTCAGCCCGGTGTAGTCGGCCACAGTCTTAAGGGTGACTCTAGATGTTTTCGTAGAATTCTTTATCTCATCCATGCCAATGTCCTCCCGCGTTTGACGCGATTAATCAAAGTTGGTGAAGTTACCGGGAATTTCGGCGAACGTTTACGTGAGGACAACAAAGTCGTAGGTAGGCGTCGGGGCGAAGAAACATAATCTCGAAAGACTGCGACTGGGGAGCCACTAACAATTCCACTTTGACGAAAACTCGGCGGTATGTCCAATTCAAAAAATCTATGCCGCCGATAGAACGAAAAAGTAAAACGCGGGAGTGTAAACATCCATCCTGATTGAGACACCTGTCTCTCACCTCTGGATTGCCAGAAAAGCTGGAGGACTGCTGCCCTGGGCATTTGCCCGGCCTGATCGGCGAAGACTGTATGCCGGCTTTCACGGTGTTGCGCGGCCTGTAGATTGCGCCGCGGCGGAAATTAGGACTGCAGCAAAGGGTCCTCTAGACAGACTTTTGTAACCAAAACCAAAGATCAGCGTACTGCGGCGTACAAAACGCATAGGGCCACGTATCCCGAGGGCGAATTTTCTTTCATGGCCTGGAACTCGCCGGCATTTACACGCTAGATCGGCAAATTACTGCCGCTTGTTTACATGTCCGGGACGGGGATCGCACGACGCTTCCCATAGAACAACCGTGAGACGGGAGGCGGATAGGACTCCAGTCGTTCAATACCTTTGGTGTGCTCTCCGTCACAGACAAGGCATTCCGACCTGTCATAATCAAGGAAAGTATGTCTCTCGATTTCTCCCTTCCTATTAATGATCGCTGGTTGCCGAAGTCTGTTCTTTCCCTTCGCGATTACAACCTCAACAAATTTCGTCGTGACCTGGTTGCAGGAATCACGGTCGGCCTGGTCGCTTTGCCGCTTGCCATGGCCTTCGCCATTGCTTCTGGACTAACCCCTCAGGCGGGAATCTATTGCGCGATGGTCACCGGATTCTTGATTTCTGCGCTGGGCGGATCGAAGACGCAGATCGGCGGCCCGACGGGCGCCTTCGTTGTAGTCGTCTCAGGAATTGTTGCAGTCCACGGCATCGACGGCCTTTTCATGTGCACGATGATGGCGGGAGTGCTGCTGGTGGTGCTGGGCGCAACCAGCATGGGCTCGGCGGTGAAGTTCATTCCGCGTCCGGTCGTGATCGGGTTCACCAACGGCATTGCAGTCCTGATTGCCAGCACCCAGATTAAAGATTTTTTTGGCCTGCACCTGGCCAAGGTCCCCGGAGAATTCTGGCTGCGAATAAAAGCACTGGCGACTGCGTGTCCGACGTGGTCGCCGACGGCAACGCTCCTGGCGGCATGCACAGTGGCCGTGATGCTGCTCTGCCGCGCGGTATCGAGCCGCATCCCTGGACCTATCGTGGCGATGCTGGGCGCCACCGTCGCTGCATATCTGCTGAAGCTTCCGGTTGAAACTGTCGGCACTCGGTTCGGAGGAATACCCAGCGGCCTTCCGCACCTGGTGATGCCTCGCTGGCATGCGTCGCTCGTCCATGGATTGCTCGGGCCAGCGTTTACTGTGGCTATGCTTGGCGCAATTGAGTCTTTAATGTCCGCTGTGGTCTCCGACCGCATGAGTAATGACCGGCACAATCCTAACGTGGAATTGATCGGACAAGGTGTGGCGAACATCGTCTCGCCGATGTTTGGAGGGCTGCCGGCAACCGGCGCCATTGCCCGCACGGCGACCAATATTCGCGCGGGCGCGCAGTCGCCCATCGCCGGAATCATTCACGCGCTCACGCTGCTATGTGTGCTCTTGTTTGCGGCGCCGCTAGCAGGTTACATCCCCATGGCGGCGCTGGCGGGAATTCTGATGATCGTCGCTTACAACATGGGCGAGTGGCGCGAGATCCCCCAACTCTTGAGGCTGACTAAGACCGACATCAGCGTTTGGTCGGTCACCTTCGCGCTGACGGTTTTTGCCGATCTCACGGTCGCAGTCGAAGCGGGCATGATTTTGGCCGCACTGCTCTTCATTACTCGCGTTGCCAACACAACGACGGTCTCGCGGGTGACCGATGATTACATTGAAGACGGCCGCATGCACATACTGCAGGACAAAGATATTCCTTATTACGCGACCATCTTCCGCATTCATGGACCGTTTCTGTTCGGCGCGACCGACAAGGTCACAGCTATTACCGAGAACATGCATAAACTCCCGCCAGTCGTAATCATCCGACTTCGCAACATGACTGCAATGGACGCCACTGGACTGTTTGCGCTGGAGGAAGTTGCGAAACAATTGCACGCTTCCGGACGTACCCTGATTCTTTGCGGCGCGCGCGAGCAACCGGCCCAACTGATCCATCAGGCCGAGTTCGAGGAAGTGATCGGGAGCGAGAATATCTGCTCCAATGTTGAAGAAGCCCTGCGAAGGGCGGAGGAAGCGTTTGAGAGAATCAACGCGAAGGCGGCCTCCGCCAGATAGCCGGGACTGTTTTATCCCGCGATCCTGGGTAACCAAAGTATCAACTACGCACAACACCTCTCGTTCTTTTCTTTCTAGGAGATAGAGAGGATCATAGATTAGAAAAATCTCATACTTCCTGGAGATAAGCAGTCCATGCGAAAACTCGTGTGCTTCGTTGTGCCGATTCTGGCTGCATCGTTGCTTAGAGCGCAGAGCCAGCCTGCAGTTCCAAGTTCGTCGAGCTCCGTTCAAGGCAGTTCCGTTTCGCGCACTACCAAGGCAGTGCACTACCGCCAGGGCGGGACGGTGAGGACCTCGTTTCAAGCCACCGAACTGTTGTCCGGGGCAAGTGGCGAAGCCAAGGTTGAAGCCAAGAAGACGAACGTCGCGATCGACGCCAAGTTTCAGGGAATGGAGGACGCCACAAAGTTTGGCCTGGAATATTTGACCTTTGTGCTATGGGCAATTTCTCCTGAGGGGCGAGCGGACAACTTGGGCGAATTGACCCTCGAACACGGCAACGCACACCTGAAGACCTCGACCGACATGCAGACCTTCGGGCTGATTCTGACCGCAGAACCCTATTTCGCCGTGAACCAGCCAGGAAACACCGTGGTCATGGAGAGCGCTGTCCCCGAGAACGTAGCGCAAGGCGAGGAAATCAGCGCCAAGTACGAACTGCTGGGCCGCGGAACCTACACGGCGGCGAATGAGCGTATTCAGAGCGCAATTTTCGGGATTGATCGCACGACCCCCCTTGCGCTTTTTGAGGCCCGAAACGCGGTGCGGATAGCGCACATCGCGGCCGGAGAAAAATATGCAACTTCCATTCTGCCTAAGGCCGATCAGCAGTTGATGCAAGCGGAGACAGCGTACCGGCAAAAGCAAGGCAAGGTGGCGGTGGAATCCGCGGCACGGGAAACTACGCAGACTGCCGAAGAAGCGCGCGTCATGGCGGTGAAGCAGCGCGCGGAGGATGAAGCTCAGGCCCAGGCAGCAGCGGAAAAGAAGGCAGCGGAGGATCGCGAGATCAAAGCCCGCGCCGATGCTGACGCGGAATCCAAGCGAAGAGCGGAAGCCGAAGAAGCTACCAAGCAAGCCCAGGCCGCAAAGGCCGAAGCCGAGCGCATGAAGGCCGAAGCGGAAGCGGCCGCACAGGAAGCAACGCGGCAAAGAGAAGCAGCCGAACAGGCGAAGGCAGAAGCTTTGGCGCAGCAGCAGACTCTGGCAGCGGAAACAGCAAAGGCCCAACAGGCAGCGGCGCAATCAGACCAGTTGCGGCAACAAGCAGAGAAAGAGAAGCAGGAACTGCGGGCGCGACTGCTGCAGCAACTCAACTCTATTCTCGCGACCAAAGACACTGCGCGCGGCCTGATCGCCAACATGTCCGACGTATTGTTCAAGACCGGCAGCTTCGAGCTCCTGCCCGGAGCGAGGGAGCGGCTGGCGAAGGTCTCAGGCATTGTGTTGGCATATACGAGCCTGCGTCTACAGGTGGAAGGCCATACCGACAGCGTGGGCAGCGACGAGTACAACCAGCAGCTTTCGGAAAAACGTGCAGGCGCAGTCCGCGACTATCTTATCCAGCAAGGCATTGGTACGGATTCGATCGAGGCGCGCGGGTTCGGGAAAACGGAACCAGTCGCCTCGAACGAAACTCCCGAAGGACGCCAGCAAAATCGGCGCGTGGAAATGGTGATTTCCGGAGACGCGATCGGCAATACGGCAGATGCGACAAGGTCAGTGCAGCAATAGCGTGCTTCAATAAAAACTCGCTGTCTCGCCGCCGCTAGAAGCTGATTTTGAAAATCGTTCCTCCGGTGCCCACAAGCCATCCAGCTTGCGGACTGGCAAAAGCGACTGCCCAATAGCCGGTTACACCCGGCAGCGTGAACCAGGTGTTCCCTTCATCGGGAGTCCATGCCGCTCCACCGGTGTTAGCCGTGATGACCACAGCCCCGCCTCCCGATTGATCCCGGCCATTCCTGCCCACATAGCTCAGGCCGAAAATAGCGCCGGTCACCGGAGGATTGTTTGTAAGTTTCCAGGTAACCCCGCCATCGCTGGAGACTGCCGTCTTCGCGTTGTTGGGGTCGCCGGGATCCAAATCGCCACCACCGACAATTCCATGCCAGGGATCGCGGAAAGCCACGGTGAAAGCACCTGCGCTGGGTGAGCTTACCAGTGGAGTGTCATACGCATTCCAAGTATCGCCCTGGTCTCTCGTAGCCAGGACTCGGGCCGCAGTCGAGCCGCCGGTGGCAATCCACGCGTTCTGCGCACCCTGGGTTGCGACGCAAGTGCCACTCGACGCAAACGACGCTTCGCCAGGCAATGCCAGCGGCATGTTGCTGCCGATGTCCTGCCACGTCATGCCATCAGTAGTACGGATATCCGGAAACACTCCATTCACCGAGTCGCTATGCGAAACTGCCCGCTTCGGTGTCCAGAACGCGAAGCAATCGTAGAACGCGTTCGGATTTTGATTCTGGAATTGCAATGTCCAGGTCGCACCCTCATCGATGGTTTTGTAAATTCGAAAATCGGTTGCGTTCGATCCAATGGATTGCAAGTAAGCGACCTTATCGCTCACTCCCTGCACATCACGAAATTGCACAGTTTCGGCTCCTGGAACGACGCCCGCTTTCCAGGTGTCTCCTCCGTCAGTAGTGGCAACAAATGTGCCGCCGCGTCCGGACGCCCAAACCACGCGCGGGTTCACCGGACTGACGGCAATCAGCCCCTGCGTAGTGCCGCTGGCTTGGGAAGTGAGTTTGGGTTGATGGATTTTTTGCGCAAAGCCCAGAGTTCCAAAAGCGACAATGAAAAAGACGAAAAGACACACGGAAGGTTTCGACATGACAAAGTCTCCGAACGGAGTTCGTGACGCGGAGAGGCAGTATAGGCTCCGCCCTGGATGGGAGTCAAATCGGAGAAAACTGAATTCAGCTGAGACTCACGCCTTTTCTCTTTTGGTGGAATCTGAACTCAGGCGGCGCGCCTATCGACATAGTCTTCCGCACTTGTCCGATCTTCTGCGGTTATCCAGTCGTGCGGTTTTTGACCCGCACATGCCTGGAGCAAGCGTCTCCAGCCGAGGCGGCGTTCCAGCCATTGTGCCACCGCGGTGTTGCGCTCAACGTGAGTACTCAGTTCTTGGGAGGTGACCGGATGCCAGCTACTCTTGGGCGGGCAGTACTCGCTGTGTAATCGCCAGCTTCGGACCTCAACCCTTCCATTGTCAACGCGGAATTCTTCGGTCGCCGAACCGTCCCTTGCTTCCAGGCGAAGCCGCACGTTTTCCTGTGCCATGGCCCCGACACCCCGTTTCCCGGCCAGGCTTCCAGTTTCGGCATTTGTGCGGAACAGGCGCAATCGGGGGAATTCCCGAGATTCGCAGGGCGAACCGAGTATGGATATAAGGCAGTTCTTTTGCTGGGCCTTCGAAATTCTTGAAGCCTCGTTCAGAAACCGGACAAGACCAGTCAAACAGCAGCGTTGCCGGATTCATACGCTAACGCTGAGCGGTGAGTGCCGACTTGCGGGTTTCCATGGCGCGCTCAAGAAGATTCCAGTCGTTCTTAACCTGCCGTTCAGAAATACGCGCCGGCTTAGGCTTCAATTCCTGCTCGAGTCGGGACAGCAAGAGCTGTTCGGCAAACTCCGGAGGTGCGTTCAGCCGCAGCACGTTGCCGGGGCACAGACCAATCTGGAACGTACTTTCGGCAACTTGCATGCGCAGCATTGGCCTGCCGGCCGCATCGAGCTGCGGATCCGCGCCGGCTTGCAGCTTTCGCCAGTGGGTCGAGTCCATTTCACCATCTTCCCGCTTCCAAGCCGAAACCGACCGTGCAAAAGATCTTCGTTGATGAGCGGTCAAAGGCATTTCGAGCCCGCCGGCCTGACCGCCGTAGCTCGGATCAAAGATCAGCGCACCTTTCCCCGGATTGAAGCGCCACCCCGCCCAGTACGCAGCCTCGGCTGTGCCCACGAGAAAAGGATGAAACAGCAGCACTGGAGTGACGTATTTCTTCGCAAGCACGAGGGATTCGATCACACCGTGCACCGGTTTGCTGCGCTTCAATCCTGGAACCTGCGGGATGATAAACGTGGTCAGCTGCATCTCCGGATGATGCTTGGCGAAATGCGCCAGCGATTTCGCAGATTGTTTCGGCGTGGTCACGCCGAGGTCGGCGATGATGCTGCGGTGGATGGCCTTCGGGTAATAAAAGTTGATGATCTGCCTGACGAAATCGGCGCAATTGCGGCTAAACAGCCTGTAGGACTCGCTGTTGGGAGATGCGTTCAAAATCCGAATCAACTCGTCATCTTGCTCTGGCCGTGTGGCAATTCGGAATCCATAGCTCGTCCGGTTGTAGGCGGAGCCGGCAAGCTGGTACGCCGAGCTATCGGTGATCCCGATTCTCTCCAGGTAATCTTGGCGAAGGAATGCGACAATTTTCGGATCGGCGACGAGCGGAATGTCTTCGGCGTTATTGACCGCATAGAGATACGGCATCAGGGGTATGGCAATCCAATCGCGCCCCGTA